>C688J18823_10003263_pt1 | contig 10261 bp, 10 predicted proteins | sample HopSoiMetagenom1_FD_18823 | JGI IMG/M metagenome (IMG submission 18823) | reverse complement strand
CGGCTTGGCGCTCGCCCGCCAATACAAGCCGGACGTGGCGCTGCTCGATATCGGGCTGCCGAGCATGGATGGCTACGAGCTCGCGCGCCACATGCGCGAGGATCACGCGCTCGACGGCACCCTGCTCGTCGCAGTCACCGGGTACGGCCAGATGCACGATCGGGCGCGGGCGTCGGCGTCCGGCTTCAACCACCACCTCGTGAAGCCGGTGGAGTTCAGCGCCTTGCAGCGCCTGCTGCAGGAAACGGCCTAGACGCGCTCCGCGACCAGTACTACGTTCGAGCCGCCGAAGGCAAACGAGTTCGACATCACCGCGCGCGGCGGCGCGATTTCCTGCGCCGCCTTCGGCACGTGGCGCAGCTTGCACGCCGGGTCGGGCTGATCGAGGAACGCCGTAGGCGGCAACACGCCGCGAAGGAGCGGAAGCAGCGCCGCGCCGAATTCGAGCGCGCCCGCGCTGCCGAGCAGGTGGCCGTGCAGCGACTTCGTCGAGCTGACGGGCAGCGCCTCGGTAGCGGCGCCGAATACCGCGTTGATTGCTTCGGATTCCACCACGTCGCCCACCGAGGTGGCGGTGCCGTGGGCATTGACGTACCCGATCGCGTCGGGGGCTAGGGCCGCATCGTCTAGCGCGGCCCGTAAGGCGCGTATCTGGCCGTCGCGATCGGGACGCGACATGTGCGTGGCATCGCAGGAATTCCCGTAGCCGGTGAGGAGCGCAAGGACCGGTGCGCCGCGCGCCCGGGCGCGTGACTCCTCCTCCAGCACGAACGCCGCCGAGCCTTCGCCGAGCACGAGACCGGCGCGCCGTTTGTCGAACGGCTTGCAGCTCGCTGCGGCATTCGCCGGGTCGGCGGCGGCGAGCGTGCGCAAGGCGTGCCAGGCGGCGAGCGTCCCGGGGACGAGCAAGGCTTCCGATCCGCCGGCCACCATGGCATCGGCGCGCCCCGACTGGATGGCGCGCATCGCTTCGCCGAGCGCCATGGCGGAGGAGGAGCAGGCGGTGGCGAAATTCGCGAATGGACCCCGCAAGCCGTGGCGCACGGCGACGTTCGAGCCGGCGGCATTGTTCATCGCCATGACGACGGTGAGGGGTCGCACGCGCCATTCGCCCGCGCCATAGACCTGCTTGTAAGCCGTCTCGAGCGTGGTGGCGCCGCCGAGCCCCGTTCCCCAGTAAACGCCGATGCGCTCGCGCTCGGTGGACACGTCGAGACCGCTCGCGGCGATGGCCTGAGCGGAAGCGACGAGCGCGAACTGCGAAGCGCGGTCCAGGTTCGCCGCCTCGCCCTCCTTGAAGTGAGCAGTGGGCTGCCAGTCGATCGCCGCACCGACTTGGACTCCCGAGCCCTGCGCGGTATCGGGCGAAAGGCGGCGGATGCCGGGACGCGCCTCGCATAACGCGGCGTGGAATTCGTCGAAGCTGCAGCCGAGCGGCGAGACCACGCCGGCCCCCGTCACCGCGACGCGCCGTTCAGACATGGGAAGGCTTAGGCCTTGCCGGCGCTGGCGAGGGCCGTGGCGACGTGACGCTCGAGATCGGCCAGCGTGCGGATGCCCTTCAGGTCCTCATCGGACACGCTGACGCCGAACTCCTCCTCCACCTTGAACATGAACTCGATGAAGGAAAGCGAATCGATGCCGAGCTTGTCGAGCGGCGCCGCCGGGTCGAGCGCGCCGGCGTCGAGCGAGAACTCCTTCGAGGCGAGGTCCTTGATGCGGTTCAGCGTATCCAAGCGATCGGATTATAGACTCGGCCTCCTTTGCACCAGCCTGAGCGCAGCGGTAAAGTCCGCCAATGGCGACGGGACGTAAGGAGCGCGAAAGGCCCGCGCCGCGCATGTCTGCGGTGCTCGGGCTGCAGAAGGTCGAGCTCTTCAGTGGACTCGATACCGCCAGCCTTCGCGAGATCGGCCTGCAGTGCAAATGGCTGCGCTGCAAGCGCAACGATGCCGTCTTCCGGCGCGACGGCACGGACCGCGACGTCTACTTCGTGATCGCCGGCATGGTGCGCGTCGCAGCGAGCGCCGGCCGCGGCCGGCGCATCATCTTTCGCGACGTGCCTGCCGGCGACATGTTCGGCGAGCACGCCGCGCTCGATGGCCGCAGCCGCTTTGCCGACGCCGTCGCGGTGCGCGAGTCGCTTCTCGCGTCGATGCCGCCGGACGTATTCCGCGCCATCCTCGCCAATCACGCATCGGTGCGCGAGCGGCTGTTGCGCCGCCTGACGGGGTCGGTGCGGGAGCTCGCTAATCGCCTCGTCGAGCTCGGCGCGCGGCGCGTGCAGGCCCGCGTGTGGACCGAGCTACTGCGCCTCGCGCGTTCGGCAGGCGTCACCGGCAACCGCGCGCGCATCGAGCGTGCCCCGACCCACAACGAGATCGCGAGCCGCGTCGGCACCTCACGCGAGGAGGTGACGCGCGAGTTCTCGCGCCTCGCCCGCCAAGGCGTGCTCGAGCGCCAGGGCCGCTCGCTCCTGCTCGGCGACGTCGCCGCGCTCCAGCAGCTAGTGGCCGATACCAACCCGGAGGAGGTCGCCGCGGCGCCCTTCACGGCGCCGCTCCCCATCACCGGCGTCGGCGCGCCGCGCCAACGCCGCGCCGTGCTCGTCGCCGACGCACTGGATTCCATCGAGCTCATGGAGCGCGACGAGGACCGCACGCTCGAGCGCTGGCGCAGCTTCTTCGCCCACGCCACGGCGGAAGTGATCCCGACCCACGCCGGGCGCAGCCTCTCGCGCACCTTGTCGAATGGCTTCCTCGCCGAGTTTCCGGATGCCCTGCACGCCGTACGGTGCGCGTTCCAGCTGCAGCAGGACCTCGCGCGGTCCACCGCCGCCGCCGATGCGCCGCCCCTCGGCCTGCGCATCGGCATCCACGTCGCCGAGGTGATCGTGGAGACGTTCAACGTCCTGGGCGACGGCGTGAACGTCGCCGCCCGCCTGGCGGAGCTTGCGAACGCGGGCGAGACGGTCGTCTCGGCGGCCGTGCGCGACGAGCTGACGAGCGGCGTAGAAGCGTCGGTCGAGGATCTCGGCGAGCAGCGGCTGCGTAACCGCGAGCGACCGGTGCGCGCTTTCCGCCTCTGGCCGCCGGCCCACGAGGGCGCGCCGGTCAGGCCGGCGAGCGTCGCGAGCGCCGTGCGCGCGAACGGACGCCCTTCTGTCGCCGTGATTCCCTTCCAGCTGCGCACGGACGATGCGCGCTTCGCGTTCATCGGCGATGGCCTGGCGGACGAAACCATAGCCGCGCTCTCGCGCATGGCCGACTTTTTCGTCACCTCGCGCCTCTCCACCATGGCCTTCCGGCGCGCACCGCTTGGCGTCAAAAGCATCGGCGAGATGCTCGGCGTGCAGTATGTGCTCTCCGGCAGCGTGCAGACCGCCCACCCGCGCGCGCTGCTCGTCGCGGAGCTGGCCGACACTCGAGACGGCAGCATCGTCTGGAGCGAGCGCTTCGACGGCGATCTGGCGGACGTCTTCGCCATGCAAGGCGAGCTCGCGCGCAAGGTGGCGCAGAGCATGATGCCCGTGGTCCGCTCGATCGAGCTCAAGCGCGCGCGTATCGCGAGCTTCGACGACCTCGACGCCTACGGCATGACGCTGCGCGGCGTAGAGCTCATGCACCGGCTCTCGCCGGAGGACTTCACGCAGGCACGCCAGGCTTTCGAAACGGCGATCCGGCGCAATCCGGTCTCGCCTGCGCCGCACGCCTGGCTCGCCAAGTGGCACGTCATGCGCATCGCGCTGGGCGCTAGCCAAGACCCAGCGCAGGACTACGCCGCGGCTGCGGCGTGCGCACAGCAGGCGCTTGCCTGCGACCCGGAGGACGCGCTGGCACTGGCGGTTGACGCGCTCGTCGCAGGATGGCGCCACGACTTGGACGCGGCGGAGCGCGATCTTGCGCAAGCGCTCGCGGCGAATCCGAACGAGCCGCTTGCGTGGCTGCACAGCGCGATCACGCACGCTTGGCGCGGCCGCGGCGCCGAGGCCGTGCAGTGCGCGGACCAGGCGCTGTCGCTCTCGCCGCTCGATCCGATGATGTACTACTTCAATTCGCTCGCCGGCATGGCCAACCTGATCGCAGAGCACTACGAGCGCGCGATCGAGCTCTCCAGCCGCTCGCTGCGCGAGAACCGGCTGCATACACCGACCCTGCGCACGCTGGCCGCCGCCTATGCGCTCCTTGGGCGCATGGACGAAGCACGACGAACCATGACGCAGCTGCGCAGCCTCGAGCCCGCTCTGACGGCGGGTGCATTGCGTGAGCGCTATCCGGGACGCGATAGCCCGCAGGCTGCGCGCTTCATCTCGGCGCTCCTCGAAGCAGGGCTGCCCCCGTAACGCGCGCCCGCGGCGCAGGCGCCGCCGCGACGGTCACCCCGGCCGATATGGCGAGAATCGCCGCCGTCTCCATGACGGACGGGATTTCACCGAGGAAAAAAAGCGCAAGCAGCGCGCTCAGCGCCGGCACGAGGGCTACCAGCGCGCTCGAGCGCTCCGCGCCGAGATGCTCGATCGCCCGATTGAGCGCAACGAGCGAGATGCAGCCGATCAGCACGCCCTGCCATAGCGTTTGCCACAAGAGGTCGAGCGGCGCGAAACGCCACAGCGACTCGTGAGCGTGAAAGAGGTGCCACGGCACGACTACCAGCGCCGAATACAAAGACACGATCGCCGCTGCCGGGATCGCCCGCACGCCCCAGCTGCGCAATTGCAGGACGTAAAGCGCGCCGAGCGCCGACGCGCAGAGAAACATGGCGTCGCCGAGGAGCACCGCTGGCGTGAGCCGCAGCGCGCTCCACCCGGCGAGGCCGACCACGCCGATCGCGCACAGTGTCGCGCCGACAACCGCGCGCGACGACGGACGGCGCGCGAAGATCAGGAATCCGAGCAGCGCCACCCATGCCGGCGAGATGCCCGGGCCGAGCGCGGCTTGATGATTCGCCGGGGCGAATTGCAGCCCGCCGATGACCAGCGCGCCCATGCCGGCGCCCTGGAAGAGCGTGAGCGGCACGCCCTTCAGCCAAGCCGTGCGACCGATGGCGCGGCAATGCCAGAGGAGGTACGGCAGAAAAAGCAGCGCACCCACGCCGAAACGCAGCGTGACGAGCTCTTCGGGCGCAAAGGCGCCCATCACGCCCGCGCGCGTGGCGACGGGATAGGAGGCCCAGATTAGAACCGCGATCGCCGCGGCGAGATACCCGTTCAATGCGCTACCCGTGGACCGGACACACGCCGCGCTTGCGCTTGCGCACTTCGCTCGCGTAAGCGCCGACGGGTCGCGCCGGATCGAGGTTCGGCTTCACCATGCTCTGCTCGTACCGCGCCCAGGTGTCCGCCGCGTAATCGCCCATGCCCGGCACGACGCGGCAATGATTCAGCACCTCGTCGGCATAGGTGCTGCGATGGAGCGGCTGCACCTGGACGAGCGGCCGCTCGGTGTTGAACTCGATCGGCACGTCGGTCTTGATCAGCCGCAAATTGGTGAACAGCGGGCCGAACCAGCGATCGCTTTCCACGATCCCCTCGTACAAGTCGTACGCCAGATTGCGCGGCAGGTTGGCGGGCGGCCGCACCAGGATGCTCCAGTTCTCGCTGCTCTCGACGAAGAGCCCCGTCCAGAGCTGCACGATGCCGGGCTCGGGCACCGCGGTGAGGAAAGGCGGCGCGAACCCGCGCAGGTGCTTCGGCGCCGCACGATCGAAGGCGGCGGAGAAGCCGGGGAATTGAGCGCTCGTTAGCGGGTACCACGCTTTAGCGCCGCGGTAGGTCCAGATGATCTCCGCGCCGTCCCACTGCAGCGTGAAGTCGATGGGCGAGAACACATACCAGCCGAAGGACGAAGCCGATCTCAGGGCCTCGCAGTACTGGAAGCCGCGCGACGGCAGCGTCCCGAGCACAGAGGCGTCGGCGCGAATAGGCGCGCGAACGCCCGGTACCGCCCCGTAAAACGTGACAGCGGGGTTCGGCTGGGGTGTTCCGTTCATGGCCCGGCTTACTTCCGCAGGCTGGCAGGCGCGGAGCCGGCGCCGAAGCGGACGGCGCGCGAATCGCGAGTCGCGCTGTCGAGCGCACGGACGACGCGCGGCGCGGAGCCGGCGCCGTAGCGCACGCGGCGAGCGTCGGCGATCTTCTTGGCGGGCTTCTTCACGAGCGGCTTCTTCGACATGAATCTCTCCTCGAGTGGGTTGACGTTTGCACCGCGCTGCGGATGCAGCGCGCCACCTGATTTGCGCAAAAAGGTGGGGGCTTCATCAAACGCACCGGCGCCGGAAACAATGAAGGGTTTGGCCTGCGTATTCGCTGCGGGGCAAATAGCTCGCGGCAGAGCGCGCTTGCGCATCGCGCTGGCGCCGGCTTGGGCGGTCGAAAGGCGCAAGCGGGTGCTTTCTGAGCGGCGCTGTGCGCCAACGCACTGGCGCCGACGTGATGCGTGAATGCCCCGCGCCGAAAAAATTGGAATGGCGAAAACCCTTATAATCTGCGGCCTTAGCTGCGATGTCGCTCTACGCCCTCGGACTAAATCACCAAACCGCGCCCCTTGCCGTGCGCGAGCGCGTGGTTTTCCACGTCGAGCGGCTGGCTGACGCGCTCGGCGAGCTGAAGCAGAAGCTCGCGCGCGAGGCGGCGATTCTTTCCACCTGCAACCGCACCGAGCTGTACGTGGCGGGCGACGAGCCGGCTGCCATAGCGCAATGGCTTGCCCGCTATCATCGACTCGAGCCCGATGGGCTGCGGCCTTACCTCTATACGCTGCCGCACGAGCAGGCGGTGCGACACGCATTCCGCGTCGCATCCGGGCTCGATTCGATGGTGCTCGGCGAGCCGCAGATTCTCGGCCAGATGAAGGAAGCGGCCCGCACCGCGGAATCGGCCGGCACGCTCGGCACGCTGCTGCACAAGCTTTTCCAACGCTCGTTCGCGGTGGCGAAAGAGGTGCGCTCCAACACCCAGGTCGGCGCCGCCAGCGTCTCGATGGCGGCAGCGGCGGTGAAGCTGGCCGCTCGCATCTTCCCCAGCCTCAAGGACCAGAGCGTGCTCTTCATCGGCGCGGGCGAGATGATTGAGCTCTGCGCGACGCACTTCGCCGCGCAGGGGCCGGCGCGCATCACGGTCGCCAACCGCACGCTCGAGCGGGCGGAAAAGCTTGCGCATCGCTTCAATGGCGGGGCGCTGCAGCTCAAATCGCTGCCCGAGCACCTGCACGAATACGACATCGTCGTCTCGTCCACCGCCTCGTCGCTGCCGATCCTCGGCAAGGGTCTGGTGGAGCGCGCGCTGCGCGCGAGGCGCCGCCGCCCAATCTTCATGGTCGATCTGGCGGTGCCGCGCGACATCGAGCCCGAGGCGGGCGAGCTGGACGATGTGTTCCTCTACGCGGTCGACGACCTCGCCGAGATCGTGAGCGCCAACGTCGATGCGCGCCGCTCGTCCGTCGCGCAAGCCGAGGTGATCATCGAGACGCAGGTCGGCCAATTCATGCATTGGATGCAAGCGCGCGAGAGCGTGCCGCTGATCCGCACGCTGCGCAGCCGGGCCGACGAGCTGCGCCGCGACGAGCTCGAGCGCGCGCAGAAGATGCTCGCGCGTGGCGACGATCCAGCAAAGGTGCTCGAGGCGCTCTCGCAGGGCCTGGTGAACAAGCTGATGCATCCGCCGACGCAGGCACTCAACGAGACCGTCGGCGAGGAGCGCCAGACGCTCGCGAGGACCCTGGCGCGCCTTTTCCGCATCGAGTGAAGCCGACGCTGCGTACCAAGCTCGACAGCCTGGTCGCGCGGCGCGCCGACTTGGAGCGGCTGCTCGCCTCGGAGGACGCGACGCGCGACATGGAGAAATTCCGCAACTATTCGCGCGAGCATGCCGACGTCTCGTCGATCGCCGCGCTGTACGACGACTACAAGAAGGCCGAGGGCGACGCCGAGGCCGCGCGCGAGCTGGAGCTCGCCGAGGACCTGAAGGCTTCGAACGCTTCAATGGAGCGCCTGGAGGCCGAGCTGCAGAAGGCGCTCCTGCCGAAGGACCCGAACGACGAGAGGAACGTGTTCCTGGAAATCCGCGCCGGCACGGGCGGCGACGAATCGGGCCTATTCGCGGGCGACCTCTTCCGCATGTACACGCGCTACGCCGAGCGCCAGCGCTGGCAGGTGGAGGTGATCTCCGAGAGCCCGTCGGACCTCGGCGGCTACAAGGAAGTGATCATCCGCATCATCGGCCAGGGCGTCTACTCGAAGCTCAAGTTCGAATCCGGCGGCCACCGCGTGCAGCGCGTGCCCGAGACGGAAGCGCAAGGCCGCATCCATACCTCGGCGTGCACCGTCGCCATCCTGCCGGAAGCGGACCAGGTGAACGACGTCGTGCTCAATCCGGCGGAGCTGCGCATCGACACCTTCCGCGCTTCCGGCGCGGGTGGCCAGCACGTCAACAAGACCGAATCGGCGATCCGAGTCACGCACCTGCCGACCGGCATCGTCGTCGAGTGCCAGGACTCGCGCTCGCAGCACAAGAACCGGGAGAAGGCGCTCTCCGTGCTCGCCGCGCGCATCCGCGACAAGCAGACGAGCGAGCAGCAGGCGAAGACCGCCTCGACGAGGAAGTCGCTCATCGGCTCGGGCGACCGCTCGCAGCGCATCCGCACCTACAACTTCCCGCAGGGTCGCGTCACCGACCACCGGATCAACCTGACGCTCTACAAGATCGAGCGCATCATGGACGGCGAGCTCGACCAGATCGTGAGCGCGCTCGCGAGCGAGTATCAGACCGAGCAGCTCACCGCGCTCGCCGAAGAAGCGGCTTGACCGTCCAGGACGCGCTGCGCTCGAGCGGCATCGACCCGCGCGAAGCGCGGCTCCTCCTCGCGCGTCTCACCGGCTTCAGCGAGGCAAGCGTGCTGGCATTTCCAGAACGCACTCTGCCGCCTGATGATGAAGACCGATTCTTGAATGCAGCGGCGAGGCGCAGGAATGGCGAGCCGGTTGCGTACATCCTCGGCGAAAAGGAGTTCTACGGCCTGCGCCTGTCGGTCAATGCCACCGTCCTGATACCGCGGCCGGAGACCGAACTGCTCGTGGATCTGGCGCTGCAGCGAGAGTTCTCGAGCGCCCTTGACCTGGGCACCGGCAGCGGAGCGATCGCGCTCGCTATCAAGCATCAACGGCCGGCTGCGCGGGTAGTCGCGGTCGATGCGAGCGCAGCGGCTTTGGTGGTGGCGAAACGCAACGGCGTGGCCCTTGGCCTGGAAATCGGCTGGCGCCACGGCCGGTGGTTCGAGGCGGTGGCGGGCGAGCGGTTCGACGTCGTGGTCGCTAATCCGCCCTACGTGGCCGCGGGCGATCCCCATCTCCCGGCTCTGAGCTTCGAGCCGCTGTCCGCACTGGAGGCCGGCGTGGACGGCCTCGACGCCATCCGGGAAATCGTGCCGGCGGCCCGCCCGCACCTTGCAATCCGAGGCTGGCTGCTCATCGAGCATGGGCGGGGGCAGGACGCGGCCGTGCGCTCGCTCCTGCAGTCGAGCGGTCTTGAAGAAGTGCAGACGTGGCCCGATCTGGCTGGGATCGGCCGGGTTTCCGGAGGAAGGGCGTAAAATCGACAGCATGGACATCAAACAGCGCATCAAGGACCAGGTGACGGGCGCGCCCGTCGTCCTCTACATGAAGGGCACGCCGCAGGCCCCGCAATGCGGCTTCTCGGCCCTCGCCGTGCAGGTGCTCAACGCCTGCGGCATCAGCGAATTCCAGAGCTTCAACGTGCTCGCCGACGCGGAGATCCGCCAGGGCATCAAGGAATACGCCAATTGGCCCACCATTCCGCAGCTCTACGTCAACGGCGAATTCGTCGGCGGCTCGGACATCCTGCGGGAGATGTACCAGTCGGGAGAGCTGCAGAAGCTCCTAGAGAGCGCGAGCCAGAAGGCCTAGCGTCGACTTCACCTGCGCGAGGTAGCCGCCGCCGAAGAGGTTCAGGTGGTTGAGCAGGTGGTAGAGGTTGTAGAGGTGCTTTCGCGTTTCGTAGCCCGTCGGTAGCGGCCCGTACGCCGAGTAGAACGCCGGCGGGAAGCCGCCGAATAGCTCGGTCATTGCGAGATCGACTTCTCGATCGCCGTAGTACACCGCCGGATCGAAGAGCGCCGGCGTGCCGTCGGGCAGGAATCTAACATTTCCGCTCCATAGGTCGCCGTGCACGAGCGAAGGCTCGGGGTGGTGGCCGTCGAGTACGTCGCACACGCGGCCGATATCGATGCGATGCCCGTTCCCCTTCGCC
>C688J18823_10003262_pt1 | contig 10263 bp, 12 predicted proteins | sample HopSoiMetagenom1_FD_18823 | JGI IMG/M metagenome (IMG submission 18823) | reverse complement strand
TATGCCGGCATCGACAATCCGTTGTTCTACCGCGACAACACCATGATGCTGCTCGGCGACGCAAAGAAAATGACCGAGAACATCGTCAAGGGGATGTGAGGCCTTACCTGCGTGTCTCTGGCAATGCCCAAGCTTCTCAGGGAAGTGATGCCGCCGGTGCTGATGCCGACCTTCTGCCGGTTGCCGCTGTTCTCATGCTGAATTGAATGCGGTATCCTTTCCAGCAGCCAAGCCGGGAGGAGACCAGCGACCATGATTAGCGCCAAATCGGAAGTTCAGGTCGATAGCCCGGAGGTCCGCGTTACCGAGTGGCGGCTCGCCCCGGGCAGTGCGACCGGACATCACATTCATGAGATGGATTACGTCATTGTTCCCGTCACTTCCGGCGAGATGACGATCGTGGCGCCCGGTGGCGAACGTTCAAAAGCGCAGCTTGGCGTTGGCAAGTCCTACTTCCGCAAAGCCGGGGTCGAGCACGACGTGCTCAACGAGACCAGCAACGAGATCGTGTTCCTTGAGGTCGAACTGAAGCCGTGACCGGGGCCCACTAGGCGTTTGCCACCGATCTGTCGCACTTGGTCCCTCAATGCGCCGCAAACTTTCCGCAACAAACCGGCGCGGGAGTGCCGGCATGCTGAAATACCTCTGCAAATTCGCTTTGGACATATTGCCCTCGGTTCTTGCGACCATCATCGGGGCTTACATCGTCAACCATTACATCACCACCAAGCCCGCCACAGACGCGCCCGCCGCAGCAGCGGCATCGATAGTCCCGCCGAAAAAGGCGGAGGTGAAAACCGACGCGAAGACGTCGGAGGCTCCCGGCGTCATGGGCAGCATTCCGGAGCCCGGCGTCAAGGCACGGGGCATCCCTGAAAAAACGACGCTTGAGAAAGCGGGTGCGGAGAAGCCCGCGCTCGCCGAGAAGCCAGCCGCCGCCGAGAAGCCCGTGGAGAAATCTGTTGAGAAGCCGGTCGAGACGGTAAGCGTCCCGCTAGACACGCGCCGGCACCAGCCGGCTCCCCGCGAAAGGGCGGCCGCCAAGTCCGTCGCCCCACCGATTCAGCCTTCCGCGTCCGCAGCAACTGCAGCGCCTCCGGTCGCGCCGATCCCGACTGCTGATGCGCCGGAAGATCGTCGCGACGCCAACGAACTGGCGCGGGCGGCTATCGAACGGCTGCGGGCGGCCGGTCCGAAAGAAGCCACTCGTGTTCCGGATTCCGCGCGGGCGCCTGAAACCCTTGGTGTTGTATCTGCCCCCCAGGTGACCGCGCCGGTAGGCTCATCCCTGCCGGTTCGGCCGCTGCCGCCGCCAATCATGGTCTCCACGCCCTCTGGCGAGGCCATGCCTACGTCAAGCGGCCCCGACCCGCGTCGTCCGACTCCGCCGGCCGACATCCCTGCTGCGGGATCGCCGGTGCAAGCACCGCTGGATCTGCGCGCCGAAGCGGCGCAACCCCAGACACGTGAACACACCAGTGTCGCCGAAGACGTGCTGCTCGCGGCCAAATCGGTTTTTCACTCCGTGCTGCCGAAATAGTTCTGAGCGATTATCCCGACTTGCCGCCGACACGGGTAAAGCCGATCCGCGAGGCCTCGTCCTTGGGACGGAGCTGAATCGCGCGGCCGTATGACTCGGCCGCTCTCGTCCTGTCACCGAGCCGTTCATAGGCGAGCCCGCGCATCGCCCAGATTTCTCCATTCTGCGGCTCGGCTTGCACGGCCTCGTCCAGATCGGCCGCGGCTTCCTTGATCTTGTCCAGCGCGAGATAACTGGCCGCGCGGCCAAGCAGCGGTTCGGCCAACTGCGGCCTTAATCCAGTCGCGGCCGTAAAATCGTCGATCGCTGATTGATACTGCTTTTCGCCCTGATAGAGCAGCCCGCGCCCATATAGTGCCTGCGCGTTGTTAGGGTCGGTCTCGATCGCCTGATCGAACTCGGCAAGGGCCTCTTTGGTCTTGCCGGACCGAACGAGCACCTGGGCGCGCAATGTCGCGGCCTGCGCCTCCGCCACGTTGCTGGCGGCCGGAGCGGCCCTGGGAGCCTCCGTTTTGTCGGTCGCTGTTGACAGCGAACCCAGATCGAATGAACAGCCCCAGAGTGTCGTCGCGAGCGCTAACGCGACAGCCAGCCGGGCACCAAGGCGCGCAGCCCCACAGGAGCGATCGAGAACGGGAAGTGCCATAGATGCGGGATGCTCGCGGCTTATGCGCTATTCGTACTCTGCCACGCCGCAAATTGCATTGATCAAAAACACCAACCGCAAAAAGAACACTGCAAAACAAAAACGCGGGCACCAGGCCCGCGTCGTCGGATTCGTATCTGGAATTTCGATCAGCGCGAACCGCGCGGCCCCGCACCGGGACCACCCCGGCCGCCTGCGCCACCCCGCTCCGCGCCAGGACCGGCACCAAACACCGGCTTCGGCTTCATCGGGAGCAGGCCTTCGCGCTGCAGCTTCTTGCGCGCGAGCTTCCGAGCCCGGCGCACGGCCTCGGCTTTTTCACGGGCCTTCTTTTCGGATGGCTTTTCGTAGTGACCGCGGAGCTTCATCTCGCGGAAAATTCCCTCGCGCTGCATCTTCTTCTTCAGCGCCTTGAGGGCCTGGTCGACATTGTTATCGCGAACGAGAACCTGCACGCGGCATCCTCTTTCAGATTAATCGGATCAGAATTGGCGAAGCAAACGGCTGGCAAAAGGCCTAGCCTTAAGCTTGAGCGCGCGGATGTATCAGACAATGCCGCCGATGTCCACCGCCGTGACGGCAATTGCCTCGGATTAGGCCGCGAAATCAGGCCTTCCGGTCCGGACCCGGCGCCGTTTGCGGCATTGCTCCGATTTGAGTCACATGCCCCATCTTGCGGCCGGGCCGCGGCGCGCCCTTGCCATAAAGGTGCACGGTGGCTCCGGGAACCGTCAGCCATTGCTCATAGTCGGCGACATCGGCCCCGATCAGGTTGGTCATGGTCACCGGGCCATGGCGGACGGGCTTGGCTAGCGGCCAACCGGCGATGGCGCGGATATGCTGCTCGAACTGCGAGATCGATGCGCCGTCCAGCGTCCAGTGCCCCGAATTGTGTACCCGCGGGGCGATCTCGTTGACCAGGACCTCGGGCCCGCCCTCGCCTTGCAGCACGAACATCTCGACCGCGAGCACGCCGATGTAATCCAGCGCATTGGCGATCTTCTCGGCGATGCAGCGCGCCTCTGCCGCCAGTTCGTCTGAAATGGCGGCCGGCGCCCGTGACATCTTCAGGATGTGGTCACGGTGCTCGTTCTCTGTGACATCGAAGCATTCGACATTCCCTTCGGCTGAGCGGGCCGCGATCACCGAGACCTCACACGCGAATGGAATGAAGGCTTCGAGAATAGCTGACCTGGTGCCGAGGTCTTCCCAAATCTGGTCCGGATCGTCGCCATCGCGAATGATCACCTGGCCCTTGCCGTCATAGCCGAAGCGGCGCGTCTTGAGCACGGCGGGCAAGCCTATCCGCTCCATCGCAGCCCGCAGGATCGCTGCGGAGGATACGTCGGCATAGTCTGCGGTGCGGATGCCCAGCCGCTTCACGAAATCTTTTTCCGCGAGGCGGTCCTGCGTCGTCTCCAGAATTTTGCGGTCGGGCAGCACCGGACGGCGGGCTGCAAGCACCATCGCCGCCGCCGCCGGCACGTTCTCGAATTCGTAGGTGATGATGTCGACGTCATTGGCGAACAGTTCAAGCGCCTCGACATCAGCATATTCCGCGCAAGTGCCGTTCAGCACGACGTCGAACGCTGGCGATTCCGGGTCCGGCGAAAACACCTGGCATCGCAGCCCGAGCCTCGCCGCGGCCATTGCCAGCATCCGCCCCAATTGTCCGCCGCCGAGAATTCCGATGGTGTCGCCCGGCTTCAGCTTCACTCGATGTGGAGCCGTCACGCAGAACCCTCCGGACGCTCGCTTACCGCCTCGGTCTGCGCCTTGCGCCAAGCGGCAAGCCGGCCGGCCAAGGCGTCATCAGTTAGCGCGAGCACACTTGCCGCCAGCAGCGCCGCGTTGATCGCGCCGGCCTTCCCGATCGCGAGTGTCCCAACCGGAACGCCGGCCGGCATCTGGACGATGGAATAGAGGGAATCGATGCCTGACAGCGCCTTTGACTCGATGGGAACGCCGAACACCGGAAGTTCGGTCAGCGAGGCCGTCATCCCGGGCAGATGAGCCGCGCCCCCGGCGCCCGCGATCACGATCTTGAAGCCGGCGGCTTTTGCGGCCTTGGCAAAAGCAAACAGCCGGTCGGGGGTGCGATGGGCTGAGACGATTTGTTTCTCGCTCGCAATGCCTAGCGTGTTCAGCGTTTCCGCCGCATGCCGCATGGTTTCCCAGTCCGACTGGCTTCCCATGATAATTGCGACGGGCGTGGGCATAGCATCAATTCTCTCGGGAATCCAAAAACATAGGCCGGATTATAGGATCGGCCCTAGGTTCGGCAAGGCGTGGCGAGGGGTCGGGAAAGGACTATCCTGTCTTGGTGAATCCCGGCAAGCCTTCTTAGCGCGAGATAGTGAAAACGGCTGTTGGTTTCGGAAACCATAATGCTGAAAATGACACCGAATGGTCCGATTGGCCAAGTTGAGTCGGGCGGGGAGTGACGATGAAGAAGAAAGCCGGGCCCGCCGCCCCCAACGCCTCCAAAGGAAGAAGCGCCGGGGTCGGCAAAGTAGCGCCTCGGCAGACCAGAGGCGTTAACCGGCAGGCTGTGGGCTCGCGAGCATCGCTGACGCCCCCGGACCCCAAATCCGTCATTCGCCGGCTGAGGGCTCAATTGGCGCGGGCCTTGGCGCGCATCGAGCAATTGCAGGACTCGGCCGACACCGATTTCCTGCTCGACATACCGAACCGGCGGGGATTTGAACGTGAACTCGATCGTTCCGTCGCCTATATCAAGCGCTACCACGCAAGCGGTGCGCTGATTGTCCTCGACGTCGACCGCCTCAAACCCATCAACGATGCATTCGGGCATGCCGCGGGCGATCAGGTCTTGAAGTCGGTGGTGGCAGCGCTCACGCAACAAGTGCGCTCATCCGACATTATCGGGCGTCTCGGCGGTGATGAATTCGGGCTGCTGCTGTGGAATCTGACTGAAAACGATGCAAGGGCCAAGGCGGCGTCGCTGGAGCAAGCCGTAGATGGGCTTACGTTCACCTTCGGCGGGAGCACGGTCACAGCAGGCGCTTCCGCCGGTGTGGCACTTCTTGGTTTGCATGCAGATGCTGAAAAGGCGCTGGAGGAAGCCGATCGCGCCATGTATGTGCGCAAAGCGCAACGCCGTCATGAGACGAAGTAGTCGGCTGCAGATCTCTAGCCGGGTGCCCCGGCTAAAGCCCGCCGATGTCGTCGGGCACGTCCCCGAATTTCTTGATCAGCAGGGCGTCGCCAAACTCGCCGGTCATGGGATCACCGGTTCGGCTGAAGGCGACCGCGCCAATGCTGCCGGGTGCATGGGATAGAGCCTCGGCTCGCCGCAAGGCACTTGAGGAACTCTGGCATTCTTCCGCGCCGCCGGCGACCGGCGAGCCGCTGTCGTCCTGCAGGAACGGCATCGCGACGTAATAAGTAACATCTGCCATCGTCTCAGCTCCCTTCGCCTGAGCTCACGTTCACTCAGGCGGCATCGTCGTTTACTGCGCCCAATTGCGCAGGCGGCGCGGGGCTTGGTACCGCGGCCTGCAATTGTTGCAATTCGAATTCCAGGTACTCGTTGGCCATGATCAAGGCTTTGATGGTGCTGCGCAGGTTGCCGTCGCACATTGCGATCGCCTGATCGCAGGCTTCGTCATAGCGGCTGACGTCAGACGGTGAAGGAGCTTCGGACATGACAAGCCTTCCTGGCGCTGAATTGTTTCAGACTCAATGTTCCTCTTTTGTTCTCTTCGAGTCAAGCGATGAAAATCGGTTGGCCCGTTAGCCCGAGCAAAGTCGCGCGGGGAATTCCATCGGAGACCGACGCGCGCAAGGCCAGCGTTAGGCGATGATATCGGGCGTTATCTGGTCTTCGATGAAAGCGATGCGGTCTCGAAGCTGTAATTTCCGCTTCTTCAATCGCTGCAGCCGCAATAGGTCCGGGGCTGGAGATTGGTGCAAGGCATCAATCGCGACGTCCAGGTCGCGGTGCTCCTGCTGCAACCGTGCGAGCTCGTTTTCGAGCTCCCGCTCATCTTCGTCGGTCATGGTTTGCGACAGCTAAAAACGCGATGAGATTGCCGAAAGGTCGGACGAAGCAGCTTTGTGCCAATATCCTCCTTGTGAACCTACACTACAAGGGGTGCAGGTTCCATCCGCCGTTCTCTACAATGATATCAAATGTGACAGCGTGATTTTCGATATTCATCGACAGATTCGGCCGGTGGTGTAGAATTCGTTGTCCGGATCGGATCTGAGGTCTCATTCAACCGAGGGAGTTTTCGTATGGCAATACAGGCGCATCTCGTTGAACTGGAACGGAAACACAAGATTCTTGAAAACGAATTGCACGAAGCTCTCGTGCACCTGTCAACGGACGACCTGCAAATTGTCGAACTCAAGCGTCGGAAACTGATGGTAAAGGATGCGATCGAGCGGTTGAGGCAAAGCGCCGACGAAACGGTGCACTAGGCGTTGACCCAAACAAACTTCGCTGCTGCGGGGTGAACGAAAATGCGCTCATCCCCGCGGTGGTGACGACAGCCCCGCAATTTCGCCCACGTAGTCCGCTATCGCCAGCGACGATGTCAGCCCGGGCGATTCAATTCCGAACAGATTAATCAGCCCATTTACCCCGTGATCACGCGGCCCCTGGATCAAAAAATCCTGGGCGGCGACAGCCGGCGGCACGATCTTCGGTCGAATTCCCGAATAGCTGGGCATCAGCGCGCCATCCGGCAGCGTCGGCCAATAGCGCCGGATCGCGGGATAGAAACGTTCGGCCCGCCCCGGATCGACTGTGTAATCGATTTTTTCCACCCATTCCACGTCTGGTCCGAAGCGCGCCTGGCCAGCCATGTCGAGCGTGAGGTGGACGCCAAGTCCGCCGGGTTCGGGGACCGGATAGATCAGGCGTGAAAACGGCGCCCGCGCGCTGCAGCTGAAGTAGTTTCCCTTGGCGAGATAGGCCGGCGGGACCATCTCGATCGGCATTCCCCCGATGCTGCGCGCGACCGCCGGTGCGCAGAGTCCGGCGGCATTGACGAGCAGCCGGCATTCAAGCGAGAGCGGCGCGTCGCCGCCGGCATCCAGTTGTATGCGGCCTTCAGCCGCCTCGGCGCGCAATAGCGGCGTGTGAAAAGCACAGGCCGCGCCGGCGTCCTCGGCCTCGCCGAGCAGAGCCAGCATGAAGGCGTGGCTGTCGATGATGCCGGTGGACGGCGACAGCAGCGCGGCATCACAATTCAACGCCGGTTCGAGCCCGCGGGCCTCGGAAGCGGAGAGGGGCTGGAGATCGAGTACGCCGTTCGCTTCGGCGTGCGCCCTGATCGATTTGAGTTTGTCGGTTTCTGTGGCCGTGGTGGCAACGATCAGCTTGCCGCAGTTGCGATGCGGGATACCGTGATCGTGGCAGTAGCGATACAGCGCCTGTTTGCCGTCGACGCACATGCGGGCCATCAGGCTGCCGGCCGGATAGTAGATGCCGGCGTGGATCACCTCGCTGTTGCGCGACGAGGTCACGGTGCCGATCCCTTCGGCTGCCTCCAGGATGATCACCTCGCGGCCTGCCCGTGCCAGCCGCCGTGCGACGGCAAGACCGACCACCCCCGCTCCAATGATGACGCAGTCAACCTCGTCCATTCTCGCCTTCAGATTCGGCAATGTGCCATTCGATCCATGCCTTGACACTGGCGGATCGTTCGAGCTTTGACCGCACGCAACACGTCTCCCTTGTCGCAAGCCTGTTTAGCAAGGGTTCTTCATACTGTTCACATTAGGCACGCGTTAAGCATGTGAGCGCAATTGCCCCGGCTTAACTCACATTAGCGGGTCGCGAGAGTAGGCATTTACCCGATCCAAACCTGGGGTGCCAGACACTCCGGGTGAAATGCGCGGGTGGCTAATGGCTTACAGGACCTGGGAGGACGGCGGCAAAAATCCGATGCCTGCACAGGTTCTTCTGTGTCTGATATTTGTCGTCGCGCCGGTCGCATCTGCTTGGGCATCGTCGAGTAATTTCGCGCCGACCAGCTATATCGGTAGCGCCGATCCCAACATGATTTGGGAGCTGTTGATTGCCGCTGTCGTCCTGTGCTCGTTCCTGGCGGCGGTCGCGCTGTGGATTCACTCAGCCCTGCGAAAGCTCAAATACGCGCAGTTGCGGAAAAACGCATTCATCAGTTCCGCGCTGAACAACCTCAACCATGGCGTCATCATGATCGACGCCCAGCAGCAGATCGTGTTCTGCAACAACCGTTATCTTGAGATCTATGGGCTGACGCGCTCGGATATTCCCCGGGGCATGACCGGCGTGGAGCTACTGGATCTGCGGCGAAAGCGCGGCGTGCTGGATGTGAGCAACGAGGATTTCTTTGAGAGCGCGGCTAAGCCGGAGGGCCTGATAACCGAATTGCCCAATGGACGATCCGTTCTGGTGAAGTTCTTTCCGTCCCCAAAGGGCGGCTCGGTCACGATCCATGAGGATTGCACCGACCATCGATCGCTTTCGCGGCAATTCGCGACCACCAAGTATCTCTTTGAATCGCTGCTCGATCATGTGCCGGTATGCGTGACCGCCAAGAGTATCGACGATGGCCGCTACATCTTCGCCAACCGCGCTTTCGAACGCTTCTCGCGGATTTCGCGCGACAAGATCATCGGCAAGCGGGCGGACGAGATTTTTCTTCCGGAAACGACGGCAACCATAGAAGCGGCGGACAAGGCGGCGCTCAGTTCCCCCGAGGGCGAGTTCCGCAAGGAAGTTGTGCTTGCGCGAGGCAGCGGCGACCGGGACCTGTCCAGCATCCGGGTCCTTGCTCGCAACGAAAAGGGACAGCCCGAATTCCTGATGGCGTTGTTCGATGACGTCACCGAACGCCAATTGCTTTCGCGGGAACTGGAAAGTACCAAGCGATTTCTGGAACTGGTGGTGGATAACATTCCGGTTTCGTTGATCGTGGAGCGCGTCAGCGATGGACGATATTTGCTGGCCAATCGCAGCGCGGAGACGATCCTCAACCGCCGCCGTGAGGACGCCACCGGCCTGACCGCAGCCGATATTTTCAACCCGCGGGAAGCCAAGTTGATCACCGCGCGTGACGAGGCGGCGATCAAGAAGCGCGGGCTGCTGGTCGAGGAACATCCGATCAGCACCAAAGACGGCTTGCGCCTGTTCCTGACCCGACGAATGACCGTGCTCGATGAAGCCGGTGAGCCGCAATATCTGATCAAGACGCACGAGGACGTGACCGACCGGCGCCAGACCGAATCGCGGATGGCCCACATGGCGTATCATGACGGGCTGACCGATCTGCCGAACCGCGCTGCATTCCTGCAGGCGCTGGCCCAGATGATCGAGGCTTGTGAAGGCACCGATGAGGAGTTCGCGGTGCTCTCGCTGGACCTCGACGGGCTGAAAGAAGTCAACGACGTGTTCGGTCACGCCATCGGAGACAAGCTCCTCATCGAGGTGGCGCGACGCATCCAGACCTCGGCGCGGGATGCCGCTGTGGCCCGTCTGTCCGGTGACGAGTTCGGGTTGATCATCGACGGCAAACAGCCCGTCGCAGGCATGCTGCTGGCGGAGAAGCTCGCCGAAGTCCTCGCAACCGAGTTCGTGATCGACGGCAAATCCGTTCGTACCGGCGTCACCACGGGGATCTCGGTATTCCCGCAGAACGGCGCCGACGCCGCTTCGCTCCTGGCCAATGCGGGCGCGGCGTTGTTCCGCGCCAAGGCGAAATCGCGCGGCTCCATCAGCATTTATGAACCCGAGATGGACCAGCAGATCCGGGACCGGCGCGTGCTGCATCAGGAACTGTCGCTCGCAATCAAGAACGACGAGCTGTCGCTGTACTATCAGCCCCAGGCGATCTCACGGCACACCGTGGCTGCCAGCGAGATCATTGGCTTCGAGGCGTTGGCGCGTTGGCATCATCCGGTTCGCGGGTTTGTTCCGCCGAGCGATTTCATCCCGCTCGCCGAGGAGAGCGGCCTGATTGTGTCGATGGGCGAATGGATCCTGCGCGAGGCGTGTCGCGAGGCTGCCTCCTGGCCACTGCCGCTGCAGATCGCAGTCAATCTGTCGCCGGCGCAGTTCATG
>C688J18823_10003259_pt1 | contig 10266 bp, 8 predicted proteins | sample HopSoiMetagenom1_FD_18823 | JGI IMG/M metagenome (IMG submission 18823) | reverse complement strand
TGTGTTCGCTCTCGCAGTCGCGATCCAGAACCTGCTCAACGGCGTCGGCCAGCCGTTCGCTGGCGCGATCGCAGACCGCTTCGGAACGCTACGCGCACTGATCGGCGGTGCGCTGCTCTATACGGCCGGGCTCATCCTGATGTCGTATGCGACGACGCCCGGCATGCTGCATCTCTCCGTCGGCGTGTTGATCGGCTTCGGTCTCTCCGGCGCCAGCTTCCCGATCGTGCTGGCGGCGTTCGGCAAGCTGATGCCGGAAGCGTGGCGTTCGTTCGCATTCGGAGTCGGAACGGCGGCGGGCTCGTTCGGCCAGTTCCTGTTCTCGCCGCTCGCGGTCGCACTGATGGGCGAGATCGGCTGGCACTCCACGCTGCTGGTCTTTGCTTGCATCGTGCTGCTGGTGCTGCCGCTCGCCTTCGTGATCTCACCCGCGAACGCAACGGGCAGCGCCGCCGCGGCGGTCCCGCAGTCCTTCCGCCAGGCGCTGAGCGAAGCCTTCGGCCACGGCTCCTACGTGCTTCTCATTCTCGGTTTCTTCACCTGCGGNTTCCATGTNGCNTTCATCACNACCCACCTGCCGCCCTACCTCGTCGACAAGGGGCTNGATGCNAAGTGGGGCGGNTGGGTGATCGCCTTCATCGGCCTNTTCAACATAATCGGCTCGATCACGGCGGGCGTTCTCGGCGGCAGGTTGCCTAAACGCTATCTTCTCTCGACGATTTACGCGNTGCGCGCGGTGATCATCTCGGCGTTCCTGTTGGTGCCNCTCACGCCGGTCAGCGCACTGACATTCGGCGCCTGCATGGGCGTGCTCTGGCTCTCGACNGTGCCGCTGACCTCCGGCCTCGTCGCGATGATGTTCGGGGTGCGTTACATGGCGACCTTGTTCGGTTTCGTCTTCTTCTCGCACCAGGTCGGCTCTTTCATNGGCGTTTATCTCGGCGGCTATCTGTATGAACGCACCGGTTCCTACGACGTGGTTTGGTGGCTCGGNGTCGGGCTTGGCATTTTCGCCGCGCTGGTGCATTTGCCGATCCGCGAGCAGCCCGTGGCTCGATTGGCTGCGGCGCCAGCGTGACGGAGCGAATTGTTGAAGAGTAACGAGAACGCGATTTATCTCGCGCCCGCCGAGTACATCGACAGCGATCATCCGGCGGTCGCGGCTTTCGCTGCGAAGACCGCGACGGCGGACATGCCCGCCGCCGAGAAGGCGGGGCGCTTCTATCTCGCGGCGCGAGAGATCCGTTACGATCCCGATCTCGATTACGCCGATCCCGAAATCTACCGCGCTTCGAGCGTGCTTAAGGCCGGCGCGGCCTACTGCGTCGGTAAAGCGGCGCTGTTCGCCGCGCTCTGCCGCGCCGGCGGCATTCCGGCGCGGGTCGCCTTCGCGGACGTGACCAATCATCTCTCCAGCGAGAAGCTGCGCGAGAAGATGGGCACCAACTATTTCGCCTGGCANGGCTTCACCGAGGTGTTCCTCGACGGCCGCTGGGTGAAGGCGAGCCCGACCTTCAATTCAACGCTCTGCGGGCGGTTCGGGGTTGCCCCGCTCGACTTCGACGGCGGCGCGGATGCGCTGTTGCAGGCCTATGACGGGGAGGGGCGCACCTTCATGCAGTACGAGGTGCTGCACGGCGCTTTCCATGACGTGCCGGCGAAATTCCTCATGGCCGAGATGGCGCGCCTTTATCCTCAATTGAAGGGAAAGCGCGGACGATCGGCAGGCGGGATGGAATTCGAAGCGCCGGCCGCAACCGCTTGATCTCCCTTGCTTTGTTGCATCGGCCGGTCCACTAATTCGGCTATGTTTCCGTGAGGGCCGGGAGTTTTTGCGTGGGCACATTCCGAGCAGTCCGCATCGACAAGACCGAAACCGGCCAGACCGCGAAGCTCGCCGACTTCGACGAAAGCGAGTTGATGGACGGCGACGTGACGGTGCGCGTCGAGTGGTCCACCGTCAATTACAAGGATGGCCTCGCGGTGAGCGGCAAGGCGCCGGTGGTGCGCCGCTTCCCGATGATTCCCGGCATCGATTTTGTCGGCATGGTGGAAAGCTCGACCCATCCGGAATGGAAGCCGGGCGATCGCGTCATCCTCAACGGCTGGGGTATGGGGGAGACGCATCTCGGCGCCTATGCCGAGAAGGCACGCGTCAATGGCAACTGGCTGGTGCCGTGTCCGAGCGGCATGACCGGTCGCGAGGCGATGGCGATCGGTACCGCGGGCTACACGGCGATGTTGGCGGTTATGGCGCTGGAGCGCCACGGCGTCACGCCGGAGCGCGGCCCGATCGTCGTGACCGGCGCGGCGGGCGGCGTCGGCTCGGTCGCCATCGCGATCCTCTCCAAGCTCGGCTTCAAGGTGATCGCCGCCACGGGGCGGTTGCAGGAGGAGCCGTACCTGCGTGGCATCGGCGCCTCCGAGATCCTCGATCGCAAGGAATTGTCCGCGCCCGGCAAGCCGCTCGCCAAGGAGCGCTGGGCGGGCGGAATCGACGCGGTTGGCTCGACCACGCTCGCCAATGTGCTTGCCGGCACGAGGTACGGCGGCGCGGTCGCGGCCTGCGGCCTGGCGGGTGGCATGGACCTTCCGACCACGGTCGCGCCCTTTATCTTACGTGCAGTTTCGCTGCTCGGCATCGACTCGGTGATGTGCCCGCAGGCGGTGCGCCGCGAAGCCTGGAAGCGCTTGGCAACCGACCTCGACCGGGGCAAATTGCAGACGATGACCAACGAAATCCAGCTTCCGGGGGTGCTGGTTGCGGCCCCGGCGATCCTGGACGGCCGCATTCGGGGCCGAATCGTGGTCAAGATCGGGTAAACGCGTTCAGGATTTGGCGACAATCTCCGGGCAATATGCCTCGGTCCGGGATGGTTAACGGGGAGTAACCGATGCTTTTGCGTGCTGCCGTCGCGTTGACAGGCGTGCTGGCCGTTGCGCCGGCGTTCGCCGAACCGATGAATGCCGAGACCGCGCGCCGCTTCGTCGCCGGCAAGCTGTTCGCGTTCAACTGCTTCGAGGGCTCGACCGGAACCGGCCGCATTTTCAACGACGGCTCCGTCGCGGGCGTGATGAAGATGCGCGCGGACGGCCCGACACGCTTCATGCATCTGCCGGCCGGAACGCTTTATCCCAAAGAGGGCCGCATCTGTTCGAACGTGAGGGGCGCATTCTTCAACCCGTGCTTCGAGCTGAACAAGACCAGCGACAAGAGCTTCCGCGGCTCCATCTCGGGGTTCGGCTTTGCGTACTGCGACTTCACGCGGCGCGGTCATGAGGCCATGCACGCTTCGATCGCTCCCGCAGGAGACGCGACCGGCTCGGTCGTGCGCGCGTCGATCCGGCGCGGAAAGAAGACAGAGCACGAGAAGCCCGCCGCTGCGCCGACAACGCCGGTGACCTCCGCGCCGCTTCCCTCGGTCGAGCAGGCCGCGATCCGCAGCAGCATCGCGCCATAGTGTCATCGCGGGAGCGTGCGCCCCCGCGTCGTCATTCCGGCTGAGCGTAGCGAGAGCCGGAATCCATAAGCACCGCACTCTCGATGTTGCACCGATCGCGTTTATGGATCCCGGATCGCCGCTGTCCGGCGTCCGGGATGACACTTCGGTGTCACTTCTTCGCCGGGAAAATCACGCACGTCGTCGTGCCGTGCGCGAGCAGGTTGCCGGCCGTGTCGCGAATGTCCCCTTCCGCGGTGCTGGTGGTCCGGCCGCGATGGATCAGCCGCCCGGTCGCGCGCACGAGGCCCGTGTCCTTGGTGATCGCGCGCACCAGATTCACCTTCACCTCGAGCGTCGTGTAAATCTCGCCCTTCGCGAGCGTGGTCTGCACCGCGCACGACATGCACGAGTCGAGCAGCGTGAGCGCAAACCCGCCATGCACGGTGCCGATCGGATTGTAGTGCTTGAATTCGGGCAGGCCCGCGAACACCGCCTTGCCGGTCTCCGCCGCGACGATATCGAAACCGAGCAGGTCGGCGATCGGCGGCTTCGGCAGCGTGCCGTCGATGATGGCCTTGAGAAATCCAAGACCATCGTACTCGAGAATTTTCTCGACCGGCGTGACGCCGATCTGGCGCATGTCGCCCACGTCACGCTCCATCCAGGTTTGCTCGGCCAAAGAAGCAAGATCGTTCGATTTCCACAAGCACTATCCCGTCCCCTCCATCTCCTTCCTGCGCTTGGCGATCTCGCTCCCGGCGAAATCCATGAAGGCGCGCACGCGCGCGGTCGCCCGCAGGTCGGCGTGAGTGAGCAGCCACAGGTCGTCCACCACATCGGCAATCGGCGATGAGATGCGCGTCAGTCCCGGTGTCTTGCTCCCGATAAAGCAGGGCAGGAGGCCTAGCCCCATCCCGGCCGCGGTCGCTTCCGCGAGGCCCAGTACCGTGTTGATGCGATAGACGACTTTGCCGCCGCGCTCCTTCAGCCACTTCGCGGCTTTCAGATTCGCGAGATTGTCGCCGAAGCCGATCCACTCGGCGTCGCGGGCGCCGCTTTGCGGATCGAAATTCTGCGGCGCCTTCTCGGAAGCAGCGAACACCGCCCATGCAATGCTGGCGGCGCGCCGGCCGATCAGCGCTTCGGGCGGGCGGTCGGTCGCGCGGATCGCCACGTCGGCATCGCGCTTGGACAAGTTCAGCGCCTGGTTCGCCACCACGACATCGAGCGAGATCTCCGGATAGGCGCCGCGAAAGCCCGCGAAGATGTCGGTCATCAGGTAGATCAGCACGGTGTCGTTAGTGGTGACGCGCAGCTCGCCCGACGGGCGCAGATCGTGCCCGGTGACCTGCCGCTCGAACGCCACGATGTCCTCGCCCATCCGCTCGGCGAGCCGCACCATCTCTTCGCCGCAGGGAGTGAGGGCATAGCCGCCGCGGCTGCGCTCGAACAGCCGCGAGCCGAGCTGCTCCTCAATCTGCGCGAGGCGGCGGAACACGGTCGAATGATTGACCGAGAGCTCCTGCGCGGCGCCGGCGAGCGAGCGCGTATCGGCGATCGCCTTCACGTATCGAAAATCGTCCCAGGAGAGCATGAGTGGCGTTTGCGCTGTTGCAATCCGAATGAGGTCCGATGGGGCACACTATTGCATTTTTCGGACGGCTGCTCGCGCCGTCCATGCGCTCCGTCTTACCCTCCCCTGGAGGGGGAGGGTCGGCGCGAACGAGAGTGAGCGTCGGGGTGGGGTGACTCTTCCTGCTTCATCTTGCTTCGAGCTTCATCCCACCCCGGCTTGCACCTTCGGTGCTCGCCGACCCTCCCCCTCCAGGGGAGGGTGATCGCGCGTGTGGCTCGCGGCTCGCATCTCTCAAAATTTCTCCATACGTGAGGTAGCCTTCCCCGTTCTCGCGACGCCATCTGCGCCCGAGTCATGCGATCGAGAACCGCCGCGGCGCGGGACGCCGGGGTCCGGATTGCAGGCCAAGCCTGCCGGGACCCGCGAGCTTGCGACTCTCGCGAGACGCAAGCGGAACGATGCTTCTCGACAAAGTGCTGCTCTGATTTCCAAAGGGGCGACTCGACGACTAGAAGATCGCGCGCGCTCGCTGGGCGGCTAACGTGCGCCGCACGGGCTGACGCTTCGGCGCGGCGAGCTCCGTGCGTCTCATTACGCGGCGCGCCGGGCGATCACCGGCTTGACTGCGAGAATGACGCACGAGGCCGTCATCGCATGGCAGTAGAGCTGTCCGTCGAGACCAAGCTGGGTCTCGGTGCGGCCCTTGCGGACCGGAAACGGCTTGTTGCAGCCGAAGCAAAACTTCGGGCAACGGTCGGCGTGCAGCGCAATTACTTTCGTCATCTCACAACCCCGTGGTGATCATCAGCGCGAATGTCCCCATGAGGAAAGCGAGGCACACGGCAGGTGTGATGTCGATTTCGCCAGTGCGAACCTCACCGAGCCGAAACTGCGCATGCACCTGCCACATGGGTATCTCCTCTTGGAGTGGCAGCATCATCTGCTGGTTTGACGGCCGCCGATGTGAGCAGGTTCACCTAAAGCTGTGTCGTGCGTCACGAGCCTGTTTCGTTTGTGTCGCGGAATAGGCTTGGGCGCGGGGAACTGCTCCTGCCGCGAGTCGTTGAATGGGCCGGTTAGGAAAGATGCGATGACGAAACCGCGACTATGCTTATGACAGGGCGCACGCTTCATCCTCGTCGAGGCAGAACGCTAGCGTTGGCTCGCCTATCGCGCGCGCGATCCTGAGCTGGCCGCGCAATGGCGCCGGGTGGCGGAGCAGTACGAGGATGTGGTGCGGCGCCACGATGAACGCGGGCGCGCGGCGACGTAGCGCGGGCGAGCGATAACATTTGCGTTATGCGATCGAGATTCCAATACACCGCGGGCGAACAAGCCGCGTCATGATGTTATCCCCCTCGGGAGCGATGTCATGACCATGCAGCAGCCGCTGCTTCCTGTTCTGGCCACACCAGCCCCCGTGCAAGCGAGCGCTCCGACCGCTGATGCAGCGAGTTCGCGGCTCGCTTCGATCGACATCGTGCGCGGGCTTGCGATTTTTTCCATCATCGGCGCCGATCAACTCGCCTGGGCCGTCCGCGGCGTTGCGGGCGACGAGCCCTCCGCGTTCGCGTCGCTCAGCCGCAGCGTCGCCGCGCAGTTCGAGCACGCCGAATGGGAGGGATTTCGCTTCTACGATCTGATCCTGCCGCTGCTCATCTTCGTGACAGGAGCCTCAGTTGTCTTCTCGCTCTCGAACGAGCGCGAGCACAAAGATCTGCTCCAGTCATACTGGCGCGTCATGCGGCGTGCGGCGCTCCTCTACGCGCTGGGCATCGCCTACTACGGTGGCTTAAGCGCGGCATGGCCGGACATCCGCCTGCTCGGCGTGCTGCAGCGGATCGCGATTTGCTATCTCGTCGCCTCGCTTCTGTTCCTGCATGTACCGGTCCGCGCGCTCGTCGCGGTCGTCGTCGCGCTCTTGCTGGGTTATTGGGCGGCCTTCGAATTGATCTCCGTCGATGAGGTGCAGGCGGGCATTTACCTGCCCGAAGCCAACCTCGCACATTGGGTTGACCGGCAGTTTCTGCCAGGCCGGCTCTGGTATCAGACCTGGGATCCGGAAGGGATGCTCAGTACCGTGCCGGCGATTGCAACGTGTTTGCTCGGCGTTCTTGCCGCGTTGGTGCTGCGGCGGGAGGACATCGCGCCGGCGCACAAAGCCGGCTTGCTCGTCTTCTGTGGCGCCGCAGCGCTTGCGCTGGGTCATGTGTGGGGCCTGCGCTTCCCGGTGATCAAGACACTTTGGACCTCGTCCTATGTGCTGGTGGCCGGCGGCTACAGCTTGCTCCTGTTGGGGCTCGCCTATTGTGTCGGCGAAATCTGGCGCGTGGGCGGCGCGCTGAAGGTGTTCGTCTGGATCGGTGCGAACGCCATCGCGTTGTATCTGCTCGAAGGCGTGATCGGCTTCAGCAAGCTCGCGGAGCGCCTTCTCGGAAGCGAGATCACGATGCGGCTCGATGCGATGCGGCCGGGCGCAGCCGCAACGGCGAACGCGGTCCTAGGGCTCACGCTCGTGATTTGTCTGGCGCGCTTTCTTTACGCGCGGCGGCTGTTTCTGCGCGTCTAGTCGATCGCCGTGCTGGAGGTCTACGAGGTGGCGGCCGCCTGCGCCTGCGGCGGCTTTCTGAACAGCAGCCGCTGATAGAGGTACCCGATCCCGACCAGCACGAGGCCGAGGCCGATGAAGGAGAATGCGCGCCATACGCCCGTGAGCCCGCCCATGTCGACCAGGAACACCTTGCCGACGGTGAGCAGCACCACCGCCGCCGAGCAGAGCCGTACCGGCTGCGAGCGCAGCGCGATGCCGACGAGCAGCAGCACCACGCCGAAGGCGAGCCATACTGCTGAGTACGTGTAGCCCTCGGCGTCGCTAAATCCTGCGATCATCGTGCCCCGAGGGCTGAAGAACACGCGCACCTCGAGCGAAAGATACATCAGCGCGAGCGCAACCGCCGTGACGGCGGCGACCGTGCGATACCACTGCGGCCGCGTTGCCCGCGTGACCAGTCCAAGCGCTGCGGCGAGCATGGCGGGCAGTGCGTAGCCAAGCAGGATGATGTTGAAGATGTATCCGCCGGGCTGGTGGTACATCCAGAAGGGATTTTCGTCGATGAAAAGCCCAAGCACGATCACGAGCAAAGCGAATAATGCGAGGAGTTGCGCGGCGATGTTATGCACGATCGAGTTGGTTCGGGCGCGCAGCCGCTCCAGCCCGATCGCCAACGCGAGCGCGCCGCAGGTCTGTAGACCGTACTCAGCGAGCGCCGCAGAGCGGTGATAGATGTCGCCGCCATAGACATAGTGGCGGATTTCGAGGAAGGCGCAGAGCACGGTGAACAGGACCGCGCCGGCCTCCACCATGCGCGTGGGCACATCGTCAGCGCGCTTGCGCAGCATGAAGCCTGCGACCCAGAACGCGAGCGCCGGAATGCCATAGCCGTAGAGGATCCAGTTGAAGACCGGCGTGGTGCCTGCGTCTGCGACGATGCGCGGCTCGTAAGCGATGCGCGCCATCACCAGCGCAACGAGAATGCCGCAGAGCCAGCGCAGCCACGGGAGCGGGCGCTTCTCGGCGATCCACGCCGTACCCGGCACCATCAGCGCGAGCGCGACGGCGAGCCAGCCTTTCTCGAGCGCAAAGGTGAGCGCGAGCGCGAGCGCCGCAATCGAGCCGGTCGCGAAGATCGCGGCAGCAGACGCCGAGCCGGGGTGCGGCTCGCGCTTAGTGAGCAGTTCGGTCGCCAGCGCGAACAGTGCCGCAATGAGCAATGCGAGCGCCGCGAACGGCAGCGAGCGGTCGAAGACGGTGATGCGATAGTAGAGCGCAACCAGGATCGCGAGCGGCGCAGCCGCTGCGGTCGCGGCCCACATGATTGGCACGCGCGGCTTCACCGAGCGGCCCTGTGCGAGGAAGCCTGACGCCGCGAACAGCGCCATCAAGAAAAAGCCAAGCGCGAGGTGCGTGCCGTAGAGCGCAGGATTGGGGTCGGGCGGAAGATTCGCGGGACCGCCGGCAACGACCAGCGACTTGAAGTTCATGTGGACGGCCCAGTTCGCTATGACTAGGAACGTGAACACGGCCGCGGCGGAGAGGGCGGCGGCTGCGGCTTCAGTGCGCCACGCGATCGCAACCGTAGCGACGATCAGCAGCGTGAAGGCGGCGAGCGCAAGGCCGTTATGCTGCGAGGCGAGCACCAGCAGGGTTGCGCCGAACAGATACGCAGCCAGCGCCGCGGACGAGACCGCGTCGATCTCGCCGGGCTCCGCGTGCGGCCCGTAGAACAGGCCCGAGACGAGCAGTACTGCGACGAGCGCAAAGCCCAGGATGGCGTGAAACGCATGCGCGCTGATCGAGCCCGCCGCGATGGTGTCGTTAAGTCCAGGGAACATCCAGAGTGTGCCGAACGCGACCGCCGTGATCGCGAGCCAGCGCCATAGCCGCGCGCGTGCGAGCGCGAAGGAGGCCGCCGTGACGATCGCCAGATAGAAATAGAGCGCCCAATAGTTTGGTGTCTCACTGGCCACGAGCAGCGGCGCCAGGAAGGCACCGACCTGCCCGAGCGCTGCGAGCGCGGGACCGTGCAGCAACGCGGCCCCGAGCGTGGCGAGTGCCACGATGCCGAGCAGGACGAAGGCGGTGCCGGGCACGAGGAAACCGTAGAGCGCGTAGGCCGCATAGATCGTCGCGTAGGCGACGGTCGTGCCGGCCGCGGTGAGGATGCTCGGAATGTGCGCCGTCGGCATCTGCGCGAGCGGGATCGCGATCTCGCGCCGCCGCGTCCATTCGCCGGCCGCGATCAGCGCCGCGGCGAGCAGGCCGCCGAGGAAGACGCGCACGCCGGGGCCGATCAGTCCGGCTTCGATCGAGTATTGCACGAGGAAAATGCCGCCGAGCGCGAGCGCCAAGCCCCCGATCCACACCACCCAGCTTGCGCCGAAGCGTTCCTCGAAGCTTTTCGCGGGTGCGGGCGGTTCGGCTGGAGGCGAGGGCGGCAGCGCCGCCTCCGCGATGGTCTGCTCGATGCCGGATCCATCCATCCGCGCCGGCTGGGGCTGTGCGGCGGCCTCAGGCTGTGGCGCGAACACGTCGAGCGGCGAAGCGGGCTTTCGCTCGGGTGGGAGGGTCGAAGCGGCCTCAGACGCGGTAGCTCCCTCAATGCGCTTGGCAATGAGTTCGATGTTATGTTCGAGTAATGCGATGCGAGAGCGTGACTTCAACACAAAGCCGAAAGCGACAATCGCAAG
>C688J18823_10003258_pt1 | contig 10267 bp, 10 predicted proteins | sample HopSoiMetagenom1_FD_18823 | JGI IMG/M metagenome (IMG submission 18823) | reverse complement strand
CGGCGTCGGCGAGCGCGCGGTCGATCGCCTCGATGCCGCTCTGCACCTTGGCGAGCTCCTCGGCGCTCTCGACCGACGGCAGCTCGTTGCCGGCGATCACCCGGGCGAGCGCGGCGCGCCGCCGCGCGAGACCCTCCCGCGCCCGTTTCAGCTCCTGGACTTCCTCAGCCGTCATGACGCGCTCCAAAGCCGTGGGGGTGGCTTGCTAGCCTCGGCGCAGGCGTCGCGCAACTGCGCTCGCGACGACGTCCCGTCAGCCGCGCCCGGCCGGAGATCGCGCGATCGAGCTGGACATCGGCACGGTTCGTTGGAACAAGCAGCGCCGACGACGGTTCGGTAGCATGCCAACTCACGCGAAGGAGGATCGGATGTCTCGCGGGTTCCCGTCCATGACCGCCCTTTTGGGTCTCCTGGCGATCGCCGGCTACCAGAACCGCGACAAGCTCGCGGAAATGCTCGGCGGCGCCGGGCAGAGGGGCCCGGCCGGTGCCGCGCCCGGCCAGCAAGGCGGCCAGCAAGGCGGTCTTGGAGGGCTGCTCGAACAGTTCAAGGGCGCCGGGGTCGGGGGTCTCCTCGGCGGCGGGCTTGGTGAGCTCGTCGACCGCTTCAAGCAGGCCGGGCAAGGCGAGGTTGCCGATTCCTGGGTCGGAACCGGACCGAACAAATCCGTCGCGCCGACCGACCTCGAGCGGGCGATCGGGCCGGATGTGATCGCCGACCTCTCGCAGAAGACAGGGCTTTCGCGCGACGAGCTTCTGGCGCGGCTGTCGCGCGAGCTGCCGAAGGCTGTCGACCAGTACACGCCGGACGGCCGCCTTCCGGTGGGTTAAGTGCGGACGTTCCCGGTTGGCAGGCGGCGCGCGCGCGAGCCGGGCTGGCGCAGCGCTCCTGTCTCTGCCACCCTGGGGGCGTGGCGCACCCGCGGGAGAGTCCAGCCCATGAAGGCCTTCGTTCTTGCAGCCGTCGCCGTGATGGCTTTCGCTGACTTAAGCGGTCCGGCAGTCAGCCAGCCGCTCACCGGCGGCGCGGCGCCGTCGGAAGCAATGACCAGGCGAGACTTCCGCGCCCAAAGGCGCGAGGCGCGACATCTGCGAGCCAAGCAGAAGAAACTGCTGAAGCGCCAGCGTGCAAAGACGGAACAGCACCGCCGACACTAGAGCGCGATGACTTCTCGTCGAGTCGTCATCCCGCTCTACCTCTTCGTTTGAGCATGATCTTTTCCGAAAACCGGTAGCCACTTTTCGGGATCATGCTTTAGAGCGCGATGACTTCTCGTCGAGTCGTCATCCCGCTCTACCTCTTTGCTTGAGCATGATCTTTTCCGAGAACCGGTAGCCACTTCTCGGGATCCTGCTTGAGCGACGGGCGACCGAGCTGCCGCCCTCCTAAGCCCTTGATATCAATGGTACAGCCGCCCCGGCTCGAACGGGGGACCCCCAGATCCACAACCGGTTAATTCCTATTTCCCTGTGGATCCCGCTCCTACTCCCGATTACCCTAAGTCCCTGAACAGTAACGTCTTTCGGCTCCCGCTTCCTCTCCTCCGTTCCTTGACTTCCCTGGCAGGTTGGTCACCATCCGGTCACCAAGGATTAGGAACGTGCGGTATGGATCACGTCTCCACTCGCATCACAAAGCGCATGGTCGAGCAAGCCACCCCGAGCTCGCGGCGTTACATTATCTGGGACCGGGAGCTCAAAGGGTTCGGTGTCCGCATCGAAAGCACCGGGACCAAATGCTACTGGTGCGCTATCGCCCGAAGGGCATCGCGGGGGCACCGAAGCGCTTCATCACGATCGGCCGTCATGGGCCGGTCACGGCAGAACAGGCCCGAACCCGTGCGCTCAGCATTCTTGGCTTGGTGGCCAGCGGCCATGATCCCGCTGGCCCAGAGCGCGCTGGCAAAGACACGCTCATTCTGGCTGAGGCGGTTGAGCTGTTTATGCAGGAACACGTGCGCCTCAAACGAAAGCCGCGGACTGCAGAATATTATCAGCAGCTCTTCACGGCCTACGTCACCCCAAGCTTCGGGCGACAAAAGGTCGATAGCGTCACGCGAAATCAGCTGGCCAGGTTGCACGCCGATATGGCGGGACGGCCATTTCAAGCGAATCGTATGCTCTCAGCGGTGAGTAGCCTTTACGGGTTTCTCGGACGGAGGAGCATGGTCGCTGAGGGCTTCAATCCAGCTCGCGGTATCGAATTGTACCGGGAGCTCGGACGGGAGCGGTATTTGACGTCTGCTGAGCTGTCTCGTCTTGGTGCCGCGCTGCACGAGGCGGAGACGGTCGGGCTACCCCGGTCGGTGCGTCTCGACGGCCCGCACGTGAAGCATCTTGCCAGGCCTGAGAACCGCCGAACTTTGTTTGACGCAAATGCAGTCGCCGCCATTCGACTGCTCGCACTGACCGGAGCGCGGCTACGTGAGATCCTCACCTTGCGCTGGGAGGAGGTCGATCTCGAGCGCGGCTTGGCATTTCTGGGCGACAGCAAAACCGGTCGCAAGACGCTCGTATTCAGCTCGGCAGCGATTCAGATTTTGAAGGGTCTTCCGCGCACAGGCGTTTACGTCGTCGCTGGTGCGACCGCGAACGCTCCGCGCGCCGACCTGAAAAAGCCCTGGGAGGCGATTAAGCGCCGCGCTGAGCTCGGCGATCTGCGTCTGCATGACCTTCGGCATACATTCGCTTCGATCGGCGCGGGAGCTAGCTTGGGCCTGCCGATTGTCGGCAAGCTTCTCGGTCACAAGCAGCCGCAAACGACGGCGCGGTATGCGCATCTGGATGCCAGTCCGTTGCGAAGAGCGGTTGATCTTATCGGCGAGCAGCTCGTTGCGCTCACGCGCGACGCTGCGCACGCTGCTCGATTGCTCCGTTACCCCCCTGCCCTATCGAAAAACGCGACCGAGCGAAGATGAATACCAATGCACTCAGTCGCAGAGCACTCCCTGCCCTCGAGCGGCTCAGCTCCTACAATCGCGGCTAGGGCTGACGCATTGGCGCAACCGAAACGCCGCGCCGCGGTCGCTCATCGCACAGACTCACTGCACCAATTTGATGAGAAGCTGAATCTCAGCGGTGGGTGATCTGCCGTTCGAACCCCACCGCTAGCACCTCATACTGTCAATACGAAGAGCGCGATGACGCGCAACAATCGCTCACCAGGAGACGCACATGGCCTTGAAAGTCATCGAATCCGAGCAGGAGCTCTTCGAGCTGTTTGTCGAGCATATCAAGGCTTGCGAGAAGCCGAGGTTGTACAACGAGGCGATCGTCGAATTTGTCGATTTTCTCGTTCGTGAAATTCCGAGTGGCATCGATAGGGACTTCATCATGGAACACTTCGACTGCGCGTTCACGACACAGAGCGCGCTGGGCGTGCTGCTGAACCGCACGGCGAAGACTGATGTCGAGGCGGAGTGCTATCCTGGGCTGATCGAGTTCGCTGCCCGCCTTTTCGAAGAAGCAATTCGCGAGTACGTCGACCTCGAGCTCGCTAATCGCCTGCTCATCGAGATGGGTTGTCTGGGAGAGAGGCGCTACTTCCGACAGGCCCGGGAGGGGCAAACGATCTTCCTGCGCGAGACCGCGCAGTTCCGTTCAAAGTTCAAGGCGAGGGTCAGGATCAAGCAGGAAGGTGATTACGCCAGCTATGGTCTCAGCGCTTTGCCCTCGTCTAAGGAGCAGGCGCGTTTAGGCTGGTAGAATCCTTGAGAAAAGAGGAGTGCCGCACCTCGCTGCTGGTACTTACCCCTTGGGGATTCCTTTAGGCGGTGCGGCAGGTTCGGGACTGAGTGCATTTCTCTCAATCTACACTCAGTCGACGATTCAAGGCTGTCGTTCATGACCAGCGCGGCTCGTGAAAGCGCGCAGCACCCATGCTGCGACCTGCGCGCGAACGCATACTGTCAATTTCGAGAGACGAGGCTTGTCGCGCTCCGCCTGCAGACCGCATCCAAGCCGCGTCGTTTCACCGGGTTAGTCAGGAGAGTACCATGAGCACGAAAACAGCAACGTTTACTCGGGTAAGTCAACCAAGCAGTTCGCGGAGTGGATGCACCAGGGCGCCGCGTGTTCGAAGGATATTTATGCGGCTGCTGGTCGGCACATGAATCCTGAGCCCCTGCTCCCCTTCGAACTGACGGGTGCTCAGCAACTGCCTTTCGTCCTCCGATTTTTCGATCAGGTCGTCTAGGCCAGCACTGAAGATTGCCAGCTCGATCGCCTCGTCGAGGCCCACCCAATCGAAGGAAGCTTCATGATAGAGAGACGCGGCCAAACGTACTAAGCCTTTTGGGTATCGCTCACACTTGGTCGGGCTCCCTGTCGCCAGCAGAAGGTCACCGAGAACGGTGGCCCGGGGCCGCCAACAGTACTCGAGTTCTGTGATTTCTAACCCCCTCACAGCCTCCTCGATGATGTTCTGCGAAAATTCGACCACTGACGATGGAAACTTCACCATCCCATTTCGTTTACTGATCACATCCTGAAGCTTCGAGTACAACTTTTTGCGGAATGTCATGGTGTATAGCTTCATCATCATCTCCTTAGCTTACTGGTTATCTGGGCGTTCGCGCCGTGTTCGCCTTCTTACGTTTATTGACAGAACTAGAAAGCATCTTCGTCGCCGGTGAGGAAATTGCTGAGTTAACCGGGCGAACGATTCAGTTAAACCCTATTGACGGTATCGGATCGGGCCGGCTGTGCCGCGTCCTATACACCGCTCTACTTGCGCAAACGATGCCGTTCGAGCGCGGTGCTTGGCCAAATTAGGGCCTTAAGTGCTGCATTCGCGCCCATGCGACGTACCGGGGGGCTGGTGGTACAAGTAAGATAGCTATCGACAGAGATGGAGCAGCTGGTGAGGATCGCCACCTTCAACGTGAACGGCGTCAATGGGCGGCTGCCCGTGCTGCTGCGCTGGTTAGAGCAGGCAAAGCCCGACATCGTGTGTCTCCAGGAGCTGAAGGCGCCACAAGGGAACTTCCCTGAGGCGGCGATCCGGGACGCGGGATACCGAGCGGTGTGGCACGGCCAAAAGAGCTGGAACGGTGTCGCCATACTCGCGCGAGGGACGACGCCTGTAGAGACCAGGCGTGGCCTTCCCGGCGATGCCGACGACGAACAAAGTCGATACATCGAGGCGGCGGTCAATGGCGTGCTGATCGCGTGTTTGTACGTTCCGAACGGCAACCCGGCGCCCGGTCCGAAGTTTGATTACAAACTCCGATGGTTCGATCGGCTTGCGACCCATGCTGCCGAACTCCTCGCCAGCGAGGCCCCCGTGGTGCTCGCCGGGGACTTCAACGTTATGCCCACTGATCTCGACGTCTATAAGCCGGAGCGCTGGCTTGATGACGCGCTCTTCCGACCGGAGGTGCGCGATGCCTTTCACCGTCTCATCGAGTTAGGCTGGGTCGACGCAATTCGTAAGCTGCATCCGCGTGAGCGAATCTACACCTTTTGGGATTACTTCCGAAACGCATGAGGCCGGGATGCGGGGCTGCGAATTGACCATCTCCTTTTGAACGCTCCAGCTGCAAAACGCCTCACTGCTGCAGGCGTCGATCGCGAGGTGCGGGGCTGGGAGAAGGCGAGCGACCACGCGCCCGCGTGGATCTGTCTCACAGATGGTGAGGCTAAGGCGCCAACGGCTCGACGCGCCCGGAAGAGTTCTCAGCGCAAGTCCGCCGCGTCATCACCGTCCCGCGAGCGATCCGTCTGACACGTCCCAGGCTCTTTGCGAGGCGTCGAGCCACCACGCGCGTAGACGAATGGTTAGGGCGGCCTAGACAGACACACCATCTTCAACGACCTTAATATCGAGGCATTAAGCGGAGGAACGTGTGGCCGATCCCATCGTCTTTGACGGAACTGTCGAGTGGTCCGGAGAGAACCCGGGCATTTCGCTGAAGGAGCGTCCGGATGGTCGCTTCGTCGCCTTGGCGAGTTTCTTTCGGGTCGTGCTGTCACCACACGGCCGCGGCCATGTACTCGTCCTCATCCAGTCTCCCGACGAAGGCAGCCCTCGAGGCGAACGCCAGAACTATTGCCTCCACGACAACGAGCCGCTGGCGCGATATCTCGTGACCGACTTCGTTTCACATTTCGGGGCCTACAAAGGCCTTTCGAGTATCGGAAGCCTCCTCTATCGCCGACTCGACAGCGTGGAGCCGTCGGGCGACCCAAGCTCCGCCTACAGTGAGCGCGTCAAAGCTGGCGATTTGACCGTTGATCTGACCTGGAGGGGCCTAGGCCGACCGTTCTGCTTTGCCTTCCCGCCTGATAAGTCGGCGACCGGCAAGCACCACATGCCCAGTCTGTTCGTTGGTTGTGAGGATGCGAGTATCGTCGTGAACGGGCGCGCCCTTCCGGGCAAGCCTGTGCCGCGCGAGATCGCCGGCCACACCATCTCGACCGCCATGCTCGCATTCTCCGAGACTTGGATACGCGCTGACTAGGCCAGCGTCACGCCGGACGGTTCTGCTTGGACACCGCATGTTCAGCCTGAACGATCTCGATCATGCGACCGACGTTGTGCGTTCGGTCATGCCGCCGACCACACAATACGCTTGGCCGCTCCTACGACAGCGCTTCGGCATCGAGGTGGTGGTCAAGCATGAGAACCACACGCCTATCGGAGCCTTCAAGGTGCGAGGGGGGCTTACCTACGTTGAGCGTCTGAAGCGCGAGCGCACCCAGGTGAACGGCATCGTAAGCGCGACGAGGGGCAATCACGGCCAGAGCCTTGCCTTCGCCGGGCGCCACTTTGGGCTGCCGGTCGTGGTCGTGGTTCCGCAAGGGAATTCAGTCGAGAAGAATGCGGCGATGAGGGCATTCGGAGCCGAGATCGTCGAACACGGAACTGATTTTGATGATGCGAAACAGCGGGCGACAGAACTCGCCGAGGAGCGAGGCTTTGAGTACGTCCCGTCCTTCCATCAAGACCTGATCGTCGGTGTCGCGACCTATGCCTGGGAGCTGTTCCAATCTCATCCCGATCTGGACGTTGTCTACGCGCCGATTGGGCTCGGCTCCGGGATATGCGGCCTCATCCGGACGCGCGACCTGCTTGGCCTGAAGACCGACATCGTCGGCGTCGTTTCGAGCCTCTCGAATGCGTATCGGCTCTCGTTCGACGCGGGGCGGGTGGTGCCTATTAATTCGGCCTCAACGTTCGCGGACGGGATCGCCGTTCGGGTACCCGACCCGGACGCCGTCGCGATGATTCACTCTGGCGCAAGGGCCGTCATCGAAGTTTCAGACCTTGAGATCGCGACTGCGATCCGCACTTACCACGAGGACACACATAATCTGGCTGAAGGCGCCGGTGCGGCGGCGTTGGCGGGCCTGGCTGTCGATCGCGATCACTCTCGAGCTCGCAAAGCTGCTGTGATCCTAAGCGGTGGCAACATCGATCGACCATGGGCCAGTCTGACCCTAGCCGGAGGAACGCCCTCGATCGCCTGAAAGTGGGCGTTCGAGGCGTCCAAAGGTCCCGCGCGACCTCGAACCGGCCGTGCCCTGCTTACACGCCCTCGTGCCCCGCCACTGCGCTGTTCAACATCGAGAAGCTTCGTCTAGAATGACGTAGCAACCCCCGTCGGTGGCGAGAGGATACAAATGGCGGTCAACTCCTTAGTGCGCGGCGCGGCCGCTCTACTCATCCTCGTCGCGGCCTCGACCACGGCAGCGCGCGCTGCGCAGGATCGTTTCGTGGTCGACCTCGCAAGCGAACCGTCGACGCTCGATCCCCATATTCAGTGGAACCCTGACAGTTACTTCGTATACCGCAACATCTTCGACAACCTGCTGACGCGCGATGACAAAGGCGCAATCGTGCCCGAGATCGCGACCGCTTGGCGCCAGGTGTCCGACACTACGCTTGAGTTCGACATCCGGACGGACGTCAGCTTCCACGACGGATCGAAACTTACCGCAGAAGATGTCGTCTTCAGCATCAAGCGGATCATTGATCCTAAATTCGGAAGCCCTCAGCTAAGCCAGTTCAGCAAGATCGCTGATGCTACCCGCGATGGGCCGTCCAAGGTCGTGATCCAGCTAAAGAGCCCGTATTCAGCGATCCTCGCTCAGCTGGTGAAGCTCTCCATCGTGCCGAGGCATCTCGTAGAAAAGGAAGGAAACGACAAGTTCAACCTAAACCCCATAGGCAGCGGGCCTTACAAGTTCATCTCCTGGGATCGAGGCGTCGCTGTGACCCTCGCTCGGAACGATGCCTATTGGGGTCGGAAGGGACCATTCCCGCAAGCCGTGTTCCGGGCGGTTCCGAACGCCGCAACCCGCCTTGCCGACGTGCAAGCTAACGCGGCCGACCTCGCTCGAGCCATGAACTCCGACCAAGGAAAGCAGCTCGATGATTCGGGCCGCGGCAAGCGCCTGTACGCCCTGACAGAGCGCTCCGCGTACCTGCGTATCAACCCCAACCGACCACCCTTCGACAACCTCAAGATTCGGCAGGCGCTGTCTTACGCGATCGATAAAGAGGGCATTACAGAGGGGATCCTGGGCGGGCTCGATAAGCCGATCGATGAGATGGTGACGCCGGTCACCTTCGGGTGGAGCGGGGGCGTCAAAGGCACGGGCTACGACCCCGAGAAGGCGAAGGCCCTTCTCAAGGAAGCCGGCGTGCCCCCGCACTTCGACTTTCTCGTCGGCACATTTTTCGACCAGCGGGTGGTCCAGGCTGTGCTGCAGCAACTCAAGGAAGTCGGCTTCAATGCGAGCATCTCGCTCGTCGATACCGCCACGTTCCTGAAGGCCATTCAGCAGGGGCCGAAGGATGGCCCGGCGCTCGCTATCTCGACTAATTCTTGCGCCTGCCAGGACGCTGACGGGATGCTCAACTACCTGCTTCATTCGGGCAGCAACTGGGCGATCACGACCTCCGTGGAGCTTGACAAGCTCCTCGATGAAGCCGGCGCCTCTACAGACGAGAAGAAGAGGCTCGCGCTTTATAGCCAGCTCAATGCGCTGATCGCGGATCAGGTCCTCTCTCTCCCGCTGTATCAGATGACCGCGATCTTCGCGGCATCAAAAAAGCTGCAGTGGAACCCGACTCCCAATGAGAGCTTTTTTCTCAATCGAATGAACTGGGTGGAGTGAGAGCTCGCGCCAGCGCACGCGCTGATGAAACGGTTTCTCGTTCGTCGTTTCGGACAGGCCGTGGTTACGATTTTCGGCGTTCTCACGCTTGTCTTCTTTCTCCAGCGACTAACCGGCGACCCAGTTTATCTCTTGTTGCCCGACGCAGCGACACAGGAGGATATTGACGCGCTGCGCCACGCGCTTGGCCTCGATCGACCGCTTGCAGTGCAGTACTTCTCGTTCATCGCGGATTTCGTGCGGCTAGATCTCGGTCGCTCGGTCGCCCAGAAGCTTCCGGTTACCACGATCCTCGCGTCTCGGATTCCTTTCACGCTGGCGCTCGCCGGCGGAGCGCTGCTCGTTGCTGGTGGCCTCGGTCTCACCATTGGCGCGCTTCTCGGCGCCTTTCACCGCCATCGCCTCGCCTTGCCGCTGGGCTGGTTTGTGGTCGCGGCCCAGAGCATGCCTACCTTCTGGAGTGGCATTCTGCTGATTCTTGTATTCGCGGTTGGGCTCGGGTGGCTGCCGCCCTCCTCAAGCGGTGGGCCTGAGCATCTGATCATGCCAGCGCTAGCGCTCGGCCTATTCAGTCTCGCGAATTTCGCCCGCGTGACGCGGAACTCCGTCGTTGAGGAACTCTCGCGACAGTACGTCCGCACCGCACGGGCGCGCGGCGTGCCGCCCCGGAGAATTCTGCTCCGTCACGTGGCCCGAAACGCCGCCATCCCAGTGATCACGGTTGCGGGGCTTGAGATCTCGAACCTGCTCGCCGGCGCGGTGATCGTCGAAACGGTCTTCGCCTGGCCTGGGCTCGGACAGCTGACGATGCAGTCGATCCTCGCGCGCGACTTTCCGATCGTACAGGGCGTGGTCCTGCTCGGCGCGTGCGTAACCGTGATCCTCAATCTCGCAGCCGACATCCTCTACAGCGTTGTTGATCCCCGCATCCGACTGCAGGTGGCAAGGTGAGCGTTCAGGCGGTCGCTGCGCCGGGCACGGCACGCTCGCGGTTATGGGTCGGACCAGGATGCGCCCTCCTCATCATACTGGCCTTACTGGCAATCGCGGTTATGGCCCCACTGATCGCGCCCTACTCCCCCGAGACCCAGAACCTGCTTGGGCGGCTCAAGCCGCCGGGGTTCGCGAGCCGCGGGAGAGTGTAT
>C688J18823_10003256_pt1 | contig 10269 bp, 12 predicted proteins | sample HopSoiMetagenom1_FD_18823 | JGI IMG/M metagenome (IMG submission 18823) | reverse complement strand
GGAGAACACGTTGAAGAAGGAAAACGGCGCGCAGTTCGCGAGCCCGTTCGCGCTATACGTCGAAATCCAGGCGATCGGCCGCGGGATCACGAGGCCGATGAGCAGCTTGTAGCGCTCGAGCGGTGGCAGCTCCGCGAGGCGAAGATCCATTAATTAGAGATGCGGGTGAAGACCTGGCGCTCGCGCGAGGCGAGGAGCGGCACGGCCTCGGCGACGTACTTCTTGAAGTGCGCCGTCTGCTGGTGCGTCTCGAAGGCCGCCTCGTCGTTGTAGACCTCGTACAGCATGATCTTCGCCTTGTCCTTCGGATCCTGCAGCACCTCGAACTGCTTGCAGCCGGGTTCCTTGCGTGCCGCGCGGCGTTGTCGGCCAGCAGCTTGAGGAAACGATCCACGTTCTGCGGCTGGATGCGGATGTTGACCACGAGTACGAACATCAGGTGCCCTCCTTGGCGGGTGTGACTTCGGCGCCGACGCGCTCGACGATGAGCTTGTAGTGCTCGGGGCGGCGGTGCGCGGCGAAGTTGAACATGGTGCGCTTCAGGTTCGCGGCGAGGTCGATGTCGGCGTTGTAGCAGATCACTTCGTCCTCCTCCGTCTGCGACTTGACGACGATCTCGCCGGTGGGCGCGACGATCACCGAGTGGCCGAACATGCGGAAGCCGTCCTCGAAACCGCACTTCGCGGTCTCGACGAGCCAGGTGGCGTTCTGGAACGCCATCGACTGCGCCATGATCAGGTGGTGGTGCACGCGCAAGGCGGGCGGTTCCGGGTAGTGCAGGTTCTCCGTCGGCGTGTTGAATCCGAGGGCCACGACCTCGGCGCCTTGCAGCGCGAGGACGCGGAACGCCTCGGGCCAGCGCCGGTCGTTGCAGATCAGCATGCCGGTGATCGTGTCCATGAAGCGCCAGACGCGAAAGCCGAGGTTGCCGACCTCGAAGTACTTCTTCTCCAGGTGCTGGAAGGCGGCCTGCGGCTTATGGTCCGCGTGCCCGGGCAGGTGCACCTTGCGGTACTTTCCCACCATGCGCCCGTCCGGGCCGACGAGGATCGCGGCATTGAAGCGATGGTTGTCCGGCGTGAGCTCGGCATAGCCGATGTAGAAGCCGATGCCGAGCTTCTTCGCTTCATCGAACAATGGGCGCGTCTCCGGTCCAGGGATCTCGCGCTCGAAATAGCGGCGGTCAACCTCTGCCTGGTCTTCCACCCACCAGCGCGGGAAGAAGGTGGTGAACGCGAGCTCCGGAAACACCACGAACTTCGCGCCCATGCCATGGGCTTCCTTCAACAGTTCCACTAAACGGCGGGTGGCGGCGGCCCGGCTATCGGACTTGTTGAGCGGCCCGAGCTGCGCGGCCGCAATCTTTAGTTTTCGCATTTCCCTATTTTAGGGGCCCGAATGCGTCGCCCCCGCGAAGGCGGGGGTCCAGTTTCTTTTTTGCAGGAGATGGCTCCCCGCCTTCGCGGGGACGACGGCTATTTGCGTTCAGCGCCTTGCATCAGCAGCTGCACGAGGAGTTCCACACTCGAGCGCGTCTTGCTGGTGATGGCGGTGAACTCGATGCCGCAGAGGAAGCGGCCGCGCTCGGCGTTGCACTTCTTCACCCGGCCGTAGATGTCGGAGGCGCGGTGGTTCACGAGCGGGAGGTCGACGCGGATCTTCACTTCCGTGCCGACCGGCAGCCGCTCCTTGATGTCGGCGAGGATGCCGTGGTAGCCGAGCACCAGGATCGTGCCCTTGTGCTGCTGCGGCAGGGTTATGTCGGTCTGGATCACCTGGTAGTGCAGGGGGATGCCGACCTTCACGCGCGGGCTCTTGCGTACCTCGCGTCGCGGCACGACCTTCGAAAGCCGCGGGATCTCGAGGAGCTCGCGTACCACGATGGGGTCGGACTTGCCCTTGACGTGCAACGGGAAAGGCTCGCCCGTCTTCACGAAATCATTGCAATGCTGGTAGGTGCTTTCGCTCATGAGGACCTGGCCGCGCAGGCTGAAGGCCTCGATGCGCGCGGCGACGTTCACTTCTTCCCCGATCACCGTGTGGGCCTCATAGAGCTCGGAGCCCAGCGTGCCGACGAACACCGGTCCGGTGCTGATGCCGATGCCCAGGTACAGCTCCGGCAGCGCGTTCTCGCGATGGTGGCCGTTCAGCTCGTCCATGGCGATCTGCAGGTCGACCGAGCACGCTAGCGCGCGTTCGACCGGGTCCTTGCCCGAGGGCGCGTCGCTGAAGCGCACCATCAGCGAATCGCCCATGAACTTGTCGATCGTGCCTTCATTTGCGAACACCACCTCGGTCATCGTCACGAGGCAGCGGTTGAGCACCTTGAGGACGACCTCCGCCGGGTACTTGTCGGAAATCGACATGAACCCGCGCAGGTCGGCGAAAAGGATGGTGAGCTCGCGGTGAGCAAAGCCGTCCTGGCCCTGCCCATTGCCGCTCGCGACGTGGCGTAGCAGCTTCGACAGGGCGAGCTCCGCGTCGGCGCCGAGGCGCCGGCCGGTCTCGGCCGTGACGAGGTTCTGGATACGATCCACGGTGTTCCGTAGATCCATGCCGCTCTTATGTCCTTGTTCTTATGGCGTTCGCGCTGATTGTTGCACATCCGCGCGGCGCGCGCTTTGGACTAGAGCTCGAGCGGGGTCCTCCAGGCCTTCAACTGGGCGGTTTCCGGCACGTCGCGGCCGAGCGGACGCAGCGCCTCCGAGGGCTCGCGTGCGAGGAAGCGGCCACGGCCGCGCTCGGCGCTCAGCTTGCCGTCTTCCACGATCACCTCGCCGCGCGAAAGCACCGTGATGGGCCAGCCTTTCAGCGTGCGGCCCTTATAAGGCGTGTAGCCCGTGCCATCGTGGGTCTGGCTCACGGTGACGGCTTTCTCCGGGTCCCAGATGGCGATATCGGCGTCCGAGCCGACTGCAATGGTTCCCTTGCGCGGGTAGAGGCCATAGGTCTGCGCATGGCGCGTCGCGGTGAGGTTCACGAACTCTTCGAGCGAGATGCGCTTCGTCCCGACGCCATAGGTAAAGAGGAGCGGCAGCCTCAGCTCAAGCCCCGGCACGCCGTTCGCCATCTCCTTGAACGTCGTCTTGTCGCCTTTCGGCAGCTTTCCCTGCATGCCGTAAGGCGCGTGGTCGGATGAATAGACGTGCAGCGTGCCGTCCTTCAGGCCGCGCCAGCAGGCCTCCTGCGCCGCTTCGTCGCGCGGCGGCGGGCTGCAGCAGAAGAGGGCGCCCTGGATGCCGATGTCGATGTCCTTGGCGGTGAGGAAAAGATATTGCGGGCAGGTCTCGCCGAAGACCTTCAGGCCCTTCGCCTTCGCATCGCGGATCGCCTGCACGCCATCGGGCGTCGAGACGTGCACGATGAGGATCGGGCAGTCGACGAGCTCCGCGAGCCTCACCACGCGCTCGATCGCCTCGTGCTCCGCGCCGCGCGTGTGGCAGATGGCGTGGTAGCGCGGCAGCGTGTTGCCCTGCTTGACCATGCGTCCCGCGAGCCACGAGATCATGCCGTGGTTCTCGGCGTGCACCATCACGAGCGCGCCATGCTTCCTTGCGGCGGCCATCACGTCGAGGATCTGCTCGTCGTGCAGGCGCGTGCGCTCGTAGGTCATGAAGATCTTGAAGGAGCGAACGCCGGAGCGGATCGCTTCCGGCAGATGCTCGGTCAGGGTGGGCTCGTCCGGGTTGGCGATGATCAGGTGGAAGCCATAGTCGATCACCGCCTTGGTCCTCGCCCTCTCGTGGTAATCCGCCAGCACCGTGCGCAGGTTGTCATTGCGATGCTGCGCGCAGAACGGAATCACTGTCGTCGTGCCGCCATGGGCGGCGGAGACGGTCGCCGAATAGAAGTCGTCGGCCGTCATCACGCCCATCGAAGAAAGCTGCTCGATGTGGCAATGGCTGTCGACGCCACCAGGGAGCAACAGCTTGCCTTGTGCATCGATGGTTCGCGTGCCGCTCAGGCTGGGGCCGATCTCGGCAACCTGCTCGCCGCGGATGCCGACGTCCGCGCGAAAGACTTTCTCAGCGGTGGCGACCGTCCCGCCACGGATCACTAGGTCGAAGGCCATCCGCGGATTTTCCTACATCCGGACGAGCCACGTTCCGCTGCCTTCGCGGCAGGCGGGCGCTGAAGACCGTGGCCTCGTCGGACGACTCGGCGACCAGGGTGCCGCCGTGCATGGCGACGATCTCGTGCGCGATGTAGAGCCCCAGTCCAAGGCTGGTAGAGGGCGAACTGTCCTCGGCCGCGGGTTCTGCAGGGATCTGCACCAGCGGATCGAAGATCACCTGCAACTGGTCCGCCGGAATCCGAGGTCCCCGGTTCCTGACCTGCACCGTGATGCGGTCGGCTTCGCCTTCGGCGGAAAGCGTGATGGGCTCGCCGCGCGCGCCGTGCTGCACGGCGTTGTTCAGCAGGTTGGAAAGCACCTGCTGCAGGCGCGCGGCGTCGAACTGCCCCTCGAGCTCGCCCGCAGCCCTCAGGCGGAAGACCCTTTCGGGATGCGCGGCGCGTAGCTCGTCGACGGCGAGGGCGCAGATCTCTTCCATGCTTGCCGGCGCCGGCGCGATCGGGATGGCCCTTCCGAGCCGCGTCCGCGTGTACTCCAACAGGTCGCGGATCATGCCGCTCATCTTGACGGCGCTGCGGTCGATTCGCTTTACCGCATCGAGGGGCGCACCGGCCGGCAGCAATCCGGGACTGCGAAGGTACAGGCTCGAATTGGCGATCGCGGTGAGAGGGCTGCGCAGATCGTGCCCGAGGATCGCGAGAAATGTGTCGCGCGAGCGCGCCACTTCATCGGAGTAATTCGAGATCGACTCCGCCAGCGCCTGGTCGATCGCTTCGTTGAAGCGCGTCATCTGATAGAACGCGTTCTCGCCGTCGACACCCCGCTTCAGCCACAAGCGCAACACGCTCGCCCGCAGAGCGCGGTACTCGGCAGCGAGCTGGCGCAGATCGAAGCCCACCAGGTAGCGCAGCGCGCCATGCGTCATGGCGGCGGTCTGCGTGGCGTCGGCTATTTGCACGTAGCCTTTTGACTTGTAGGCCTGCTCGAGGTCGCTTTGCCCGTGCTCGATGTCCTTGGCGATCGCCTGCAGGATCTGCTTGGCGTGGTCTCGCAAGGCGAGGGAGGTCATCGTCTGGCCCGAGCGCAGAAGCGAGCGCGCGAAAGCCTCCCACTCGATCAGGATCTGTTCGAGGTTGTCCGTGATGAACGTCGCCAGTCTCATTTCGTAACCTGCCTTGCTTAGGAGCGTCCGGGTCGGCGCACGCGTCCTCAGGTTGACACGCGAAGCGAGTTCCATCTGTCGGGTACCGCACTCAGCGCGGGCCTGGCGCTGGCTAGCGGCCGACCCAGCGGCGATGAATGTCCTCCCAGGTGCCGTCGGCGCGAATGGCCGCGAGCCCTTTGTCGAAGTGCTCGAGCAGCGCGGCCTGCGTGCCCTTCTTCACCGCCAACGCCAGCGGTACCTCGAGGAACATGCGACGCGCGACATTCACCTTGCCCGGATAGAGCTTGTCCGCGATGCGGCCGCCGACATGCGAGTTGAGCGCGGCCGCATCGGCCTTGCCTTCCACTAGCTGTGCGAGGCTCTCTTCATAGCTCGCGCTGCGCAGCACCTTGACCTGCGGCGCGTTCTTCTCGATGTAGGCCGCCAGCGGCCCGGTGCGCGGGGTGACGACGGTCTTGCCGGACAACGCCGCGAGCTCGTCCGGCGCCTGGTCGGGCGCGCGCACATAGAGCGAGCCGCCCGTGCTAAGGAGCGGGGCGCTGAAGTCCAGGCTCTTGCGCCGCTCGGGCGTGATCCCGGTCGGGAAGATCGCGTCCGCGCGGCCATCCTCCACGGTGCGCTGCAGCTCCTCGAATGGCACGACGACGAACGTAAACTGCAGCCCGGCCTTCGCCGCCGCGGCGCGCAGGAGCTCGACGGCCATGCCCGTCGATTGGCCATCGCGCGCTTCGGCATAGGGTGGGAACGATTCGGCGTGCGCGATGCGCAGCGTCTGCGCAAAGGCGGGCGCGGCAAGCTGGCACAGGAGCGCGGCGAGCAGGACAGAGCGAAAAGTCATTGCGCGATTCTGCTATAAGCTTCCCGCGTCAACCATGGGAGGGGGAACGATGGACAGCATGATGGTGAAATCGCGGCTGCTGTTTCCGCAGCTGCGCGGCTTCTATGCCTGGGCCGAGCCGTTTTCGTGGCTGCTGATCCGCGCCACCGCCGGCCTGATGCTCTTACCGCACGGCTGGCCGAAGCTCATGATGGGCGTCGGCAAGACCGCCGAGATGGCGCTCATCAAGCGCGGCATCGGTCCGGCCGAGCCGCTCGCTATCGCGCTCATCGCGATCGAAACCCTCGGCGGCCTTTGCATCGCGCTCGGCCTCTTCACGCGCTTCTGGGCCGCCGCCGCAGCGATCGAGATGGGCGTGATCGCCTACCACCACCTGCCGAAGTTCGGCTGGACCAGCCCGGGCTATGAATACCCGCTCTTCTGGGGCCTCGTCATGCTCGCCATCGCGCTTCGCGGCGGCGGGCCTTACTCGATGGACCGCAAGATCGGCCGCGAGCTGTAGATCGGGAGGGCGCAATGCACACCGTCATAACGCGCAGCGTCATTCGCCTGCTCGCAACGCTTTTCGTCGTCGCGCCTGCCATGCCGGCGCTCGGCCAGGACTGGCCGGCGAAGCCAGTGAAGATCATCGTGCCATTCCCGCCGGGGCAGGGCGCCGACATCGTCGGCCGCCTGCTCGCGGAGCGGCTCTCCCCGGTATTCGGCCAGCCGTTCATCGTCGATAACAAGCCGGGCGCCGGCAGCATGGTCGGCACGGCGCTCGCCGCCAAGGCGCCGGCGGATGGATACACGCTCTTCATCGGTGGCACGAGCGCGATGGTCATCAACCCGCATCTGTTCCACAACCTCGAGTACAAGCTGTCGGACTTCGCGCCGATCACCAACGTGGCGCTGCTGCCCATGATCATCTGCGTGACGCCGAGCCTGCCGGTGCATTCCATCCCGGAGCTCGTCGCGCTGGCGAAAGAGAAGCCGGGCGAGCTGACTTACGGCTCCTCCGGCAACGGCAGCACGCATCACCTTATCCAGGCGCTCTTCGCCGCCACGGCCGGAATAGAGATCCGCCATGTACCCTACAAGGGGTCCGCCGCCAGCATGGCGGACCTGATGGCCGGACGCATCTCCATGCTCGCCGATGTGCTGCCGGCGGTGATGCCGCAGGTGCGCGCGGGCAAGGTGCGCGCGCTCGGCATTACATCGGGCACGCGCTCGCCGTTCGTCCCGGAGCTACCGACGGTCGCCGAGCAGGGTTATCCGGGCTTCGAACCCACGGCGTGGGCCGGGCTCTTCGCGCCCGCGGGCACGCCCGAGCCAATCCTGCAGCGCCTCAATGTCGAGGTCGTCAAGCTGCTCGCCGCGCCGGATGTGCAGCATCGGTTCAAGGATCTCTCGATGCCGACGATCGCCGATACTCGGGCGCACTTCGATGCATTCCTCAAGACCGAATACGCGCGCTGGGGCGACGCGGTGAAGATCTCCGGCGCGAAAGTCGAATGAAGAACGCGCCCCGGGTCATCGATTTCCGGCTGCGGCCGCCTTCGCGCGGTTTTCTCGGCACGGTGATGTATGCCAATGTCGAGCGCACCCGGCGGCTCACCGCCGGCATCGGCATGACGCAACCCGCTTCGGTGGCGAAGCGCTCGGTCGAGCTGATGCTGAAGGAGATGGACGAGGCGGGGGTGCGTATCGGCGTCGTACCCGGACGCCTTTCACCCGTGCTCGGCACCATCCCGCCCGACGACGTGGCGGCCATCGTCGGTGACCATCCGGATCGCCTGGTCGGTTATGCGGCAGTCGATCCCTCGGATCGGCGCAAGGCCGTTGCCGCCATCGACGCCGAGATGAAGCGCGGCATGAAAGGCATCGTGCTCGAGCCGGGACTGCTCGCACAGCCGATGCACCTGGACGATCCGCGCATGTACCCGATCTACGCGCATCTCGAGGATCGCGGCATCCCGGTGCTCTTCATGGCGGGCGGTAACGCGGGACCCGACATTACCTACACCGCGCCCGAGCACATCGATCGCGTGGCGCGCGATTTCCCGCAGATGAAAATCATCTCGGGCCACGGCAACTGGCCGTGGGTCGCGCAGATCATTCACATCTGCTATCGCCGCACGAACATCTGGCTTTCGCCGGACATGTACCTCTTCGGCGGCATGCCCGGCGCGCGCGAGTATGTCGACGTGATGAACGGCTTCATGGCCGAGCGGTTCCTCTTCGCCACCGCATACCCGGTACTGCCGCTCGGCGAGTCGGTGGAGAAGTTCCTGCAGCTCCCGCTGAAGGAATCGGTTATCGATCGCGTGCTTTACGCCAACGCGGCGGAGCTGCTCGGACTGAAGACGTAGTGCCGTACGCTGGAAAGATCCATTACGAGGTCATCGATCTCGTGGCGCCGTGGGAGCGCGCTCGCGAGACGATCATCTTCCACCACGGCATCGGTGCGAGCCCGGGCATCTGGCAGGAGTGGCTGCCCGAGCTGATCGACCGCTACCGCATCGTGCGTTTCGACATGCGCGGCTATGGCCGCTCGTACATTCCGGCGGCCGGCGAAAAGTGGAACTCGAGCATCTTCGTCGACGACCTGCTGGCCGTGGCGGACGCCGTTGGCGCGCAGCGGCCGCACCTCGTCGGCGAATCGATCGGCGGCACCATCGCGCTCTACTTCGCGCTTCGACACCGGGAACGCGTCGCGACGCTCACCATCAGCAACGGCGCCGACCGCGGCGCGCCATTGCAGAAGGTGAGCGAGTGGCAGGAGCAGCTCGATCGCGAAGGCGTGAAGGCGTGGTCGGACCAGTTCATGCGCGATCGCTTCTACGACGGGGCGCTGAGCAAGGAAAAATATGCGTGGTATGCCGCGCAGCAGGAAGCGTGGACCCGCGACTCGATCCTCGGTGCGCTGGGGGTCCTCGTCGGCACCGACGTGCGCGCCGAGCTGCCTTCGCTCAAGCTGCCCGTGCTCCTGCTGCACGGCGATTCGAGCCCGTTCATTCCCGTGAACGTGATGGTGGATATGCACCACGCCATCCCTAACTCACGCTTGCAAGTGTTCCCGCGGGCGCGGCATGGGCTGCCGTTCTCCCACGCGTCCGAATGTGCACGCGCGGTGCGGCAGTTTCTGGCGACATCGCCATGATTCGCGACCGATTCGAAGGGAAACGAGCGCCTTTGCTATAATCCTCGGTTCGCGCCCGTAGCTCAGTTGGATAGAGTACTTGGCTACGAACCAAGGGGTCGTGGGTTCAAATCCTGCCGGGCGCGCCAAATTCCTGCTGCAACGTAACGGCCTGAAGCGATCACCGCTTCGGGCCGTTTTAGTTCCAGGGCTTGCTAATGCTTTTCCGGCTCGGTGAGCCAGCGAATCGCCTCTTCATGGTCACGGAAGACTCGCGCCCTGATGCCGCGCTGCTTGGCTTCCAGCTCGGCGTGGCGATAGCCGTTTAGCGTTTCGGCGGTGCGCGGGACGAAGGCGATCTTGAAGCCGGCGGGGACGCCAATCTTATGCAGTGCAATGATGCCATCGCGCGCGGCGAGGTGATGTAGTGGATCATCGTCCGCCTCGCCAATGACCAGGGCACGCTCGTACTTGTGCTTTACGGCCATTTCGACGAGCGCCCTATAGCAGTCGAAAACTTCCGTCGAGGATCCAGGGCCCACGACGGCCTTCACGAATTCGCCTTCGTGAACTACCACGCAGTCCTTATGCGGTCGAGCGAGCTCCATTCTCGAGGGCCAGCAATCGCTATGCCCGAGGCGGCATCGTTACGTCAAAGATTCCCGACAAGACTGATAGAAATAACCATGATAAAAGGCGAAAAAATCCGTCGGACGCCTTCAATGCCAATAGCAAGCCCTCGTTATCCGTTTACCAGGGTGGCCATCGAGGCCGCGCCCGATGATCATGGCGTGTATGCGCTGTATCAGGGCGAGGAACTGGTTTTTTACGGTCTCGCCCTGGGCGGCGGCACGATCCAGACAAGGCTCATGGCGCACTACTCGGGGCTGATTGAACCGTCCCAAGCGACACACTATGCGTGGGAGATCGCGCGGGATTCGCAGACTCGCTTGGCTGAACTGTTGCGAGAGTACAAATACGCCTTCAACCGCCCGCCGAGGTTCAACACCGGCCAGTCGAGAACCGCGATGCCTGATTACGGATTCGATTTGGCGCTGGGCTGAACTGTA
>C688J18823_10003255_pt1 | contig 10270 bp, 7 predicted proteins | sample HopSoiMetagenom1_FD_18823 | JGI IMG/M metagenome (IMG submission 18823) | reverse complement strand
TTTGGAATCTAGCACACCCGACTGTGCTGCAGGGCAACTGTTCTTAGGAAAGGGAGCTGCGATGGCAAAGATTTATTACGAAAATTCGGCTGACCTGTCACTCGTCCGGAGCAAGAAGGTGGCGGTGTTCGGCTACGGATCACAAGGTCATGCTCATGCACTGAACCTCCGCGATAGTGGCGTGGAAGTCCGAATCGCGTTGGAACCGCAGAGCCGCTCACGACGTAAGGCGCAGGATGCCGGATTCGAAGTGCTCGCGCCAAAAGACGCCGCCCTTTGGGGCGACGTTCTCGTCTTACTTGTGCCCGACACCGTGCAGCCCAAGCTCTATCAGGAGGCCATCGCGCCGGCACTCTCCGCTAATGAGACGCTCCTGTTTGCACACGGCTTCAATGTTCACTTCAAGACCATTCAACCGCCTCCTGAAATTGACGTGGTCATGGTGGCTCCGAAGTCGCCAGGGCACCGCGTCCGGGAAGTCTTTGCCGAAGGCGGTGGTACGCCCGGACTTATGGCGGTCCATCAGGATGCGAGCGGCAACGCCAGAGCTCTCGCGCTTTCCTATGCAAGAGGGATCGGCTGCACGCGTGCCGGAGTCATCGAAACAACTTTCGCCGAGGAGACCGAAACCGATTTGTTCGGCGAACAAGCGGTCCTCTGCGGCGGTGTGAGCGCGCTGATAAAAGCCGGATTTGAAACTCTGGTCGAGGCTGGATATCAGCCGGAAATCGCCTACTTCGAATGCATGCACGAGCTCAAGCTTATCGTCGATCTGATGTACCGCGGCGGGCTGAACTTTATGCGGTACTCAGTGAGCGACACCGCCGAGTATGGTGACTATACTGGCGGACCCAAAGTTGTGACCGATGAAACATACGCGACGCTACGCCGAATGCTCGCGGAGATTCGCAACGGCAACTTTGCCCACGAATGGATTTCGGAAAATGAAAAAGGCAGACCGTGGTTTGACCAAGTACGCAGCCGGGAACGTGAGCACTTAATTGAGAAGGTAGGATCGCAATTACGTTCCATGATGCCTTTTGTGAACCCGGTGAACATCAGTCCAGATCAGACGGAGACGAACCCGCAAGCGAACAAAACAATAGAAGAGAAGGCGACGGCAGCAGTCTAGGAGAGGAACTCACAATGGCAGTTTATGACTTAAACAAAATGCGGCCCGACTATCTGACTCGTGAATACCGGCGCAAGGTCGCGAATGGAGACAGTCTCACGCTGGCAAAGCTGGAAGCGAAACAAGGCTCGATCACGCGCGCTCACCGACACGACCATGAAGAAGTAATTCTGCTGCTGAAAGGCTCCTGGCGCTTTCAATTGCCGACGGGCGTCGTGACCCTCTATCCAAATCAGGTATTGACTATACCGCGTGGGGTAGAGCACTCCTCAGAAGTACTGGAAGACGTGATCGCAATTGACGTATGCACCCCGCAACGCAAGGACTGGATCAACGGCGAAGACCGGAGTCTTCACACGGAGCAGGACGAGAGCCTCTGGGCCATCTAGGCGGACAGCACGCTATACGTTGTACTTCTTCGCCAAGTGTCTAAACGAGCGATAGGAAAGTTTGAGCAGCTCAGCCGCGCGAGTCTGTACTCCACCTGATTGCCGCAGAGCCGATTGAAGTAGCGAACGTTCCAAGTCTGCGACATAGCTTTCCATATCGAGTCCTTCGCTGGGAACACTGACCGAATCTGCGGGAGTTGCACTAATGCCGGCTGCGGCCGCGTGCGATTTCGAGCGCTCTCCAGGAGCGCTGACGTTAAGCACTTCCCCGCTCTCCATTGCCACACCGCGTTCGATTGTGTTTTCTAGCTGACGAACATTACCGGGCCACTCATAGGCCAAGAGCACATCGATCGAGTCCTCGGAAATGCGCAGAATGTTCTTGCCCGCGGCAGGCACATACCGCTTGAGGAAATGATTAGCAAGAAGGGGAATGTCTTCCTGTCGCGAGCGCAGCGGCGGAACTTCGATTGGGATGACACTGATGCGATAGTAGAGGTCTTCCCGAAAGGTCTTCTGTTGCACCATCTCCTGGAGATCACGATTCGTTGCAGCAATCACGCGAACATCGACCGGACTTTCGGCAGTCCCGCCCACAGGCCGAATGGTTCGCTCCTGAAGTGCGCGCAGCAGCTTCACTTGCATCGACAGGCTCATTTCGCCGATTTCGTCGAGGAAAATGGTCCCGCCGTTGGCGACCTCGAACAGTCCCTGCTTGTTTTGATTGGCGCCTGTGAACGCGCCTTTCACATAACCAAAGAGCTCCGTCTCGAGCAGCGTTTCGGGAAAGGCTCCGCAATTGACGGATACGAACGGCTCACCATCACGTTGGGAGCAGGTGTGCACGGCACGAGCGACCAGTTCCTTACCGGTCCCACTCTCCCCGTGAATCAAAATCGTGCTGCCAGTTGAGGCGACTGTACGAATGGTTTCTTTGAGCAACTTGATGGCAGGACTGCAGCCGATGATGTTATCAAGCGAGTTCCGGCTTGCCGCGTCCCGCCGAAAAGCCTGATTTTGACGGCGAAGTTCGATGACCTCTGCGGCGCGCCCGATTGATACCCTTACCTCATCCACTAGCGCATTTGGTGTCTTCTGGATGTAGTCAAAGGCCCCAGATTTGACGGCCTGCACTGCAGAGTCAAAATCTCCCGCTGCAGTAATGAGCACTACTGCCGAGGCAGGAGAGATGCGATGCGCGTGCTTCAGGACTTCAATGCCGTCAATGTTCGGCATCTTGATGTCCGTTACAATCACGTCGTAACGGGCAGCTTCGATCTTCCGGATCGCCAACTCGCCGGAGTTGACGGTTTCAACCTTATGCCCCTCCTTGCGCAAAGCAATTTCGAGCAACTCGCGAATTGAGCGCTCGTCGTCGCACACCAAAACATTAGCCATTCACGGCCTCCGATGCTGCCGCTGCGGCGTGCACTCTCCTTTCAGCGAGACTAAGAGCGCGTGGCTGCGCCNGCGCCTGTGGAAGTTCGATAACGAATTCCGCACCCTCTCCCACTGCCGAAACTGCATGAACCCGTCCCTTGTGCGCTTGTATNACNTGGTAGACGAGCGCGAGTCCTAATCCCGTACCGCCTTCAAAGCTGGATTGGAACGGCTCAAAGATTTTCTCNACCTGTTCCGGCCGCAAGCCAATTCCGGTGTCTTTGAAGGACAACGCCCAGTTGCTACCACGAGCGCGCAAGCTTACTTTCAGGGTGCCGCCATCGGGCATGGCACGAAAGGCGTTATCACAGAGATTCCAGAACACCTGCTTTAGTCGGTCGGTATCAACCAGGGCGAGCGCCTCACGGGCTTCAAAGTTGCGCACCACACGGTGCTCGCTAACCCCGTGTGACGGCCGATTTTCCATAAGCCGCAAGGTCTCATCNAGAAGCAACAGCAAATCATGCTGCGCAAATTTATAGTTCTTCTCGCGTGAGTACATCAGGAAGTTGGAAATGATGTTGTTCAACCTCTCTGACTCCCGACGCACAATGTCTACCAGGACCTGTTGCTCATCATTGAGCGTCGCCATCTTGGAAAGCATCTGCACTGAACCAGCAATGGAGGAGAGCGGATTGCGGATCTCATGCGCAATGCCGGCGGCTAGGCGCCCGACTGCAGACAGGCGGTCACGCTGGCGAATCTCATTCTCCAGTCGCCGCACGTCAGTGAGATCCGCAAACGTATAAACGAGCCCGATCACGGCGCCGTCGTGAATCGTCAATGGCGTAACGGTAATGCCAAAAATCTTTTGGCCATCGGGCGTGTCCGCGCGCAGCTCGTCCTGGGCGGGATACGAATCAGGCACCGGGATGGGATCAATGAAAAGGGATGAGATGTAGGTCCCAAGGAGTTGACTCAAGTTGCGGCCAAGGAAATTTAGCCCGGGCTGGTTGACCAACGTGATTCGGCCTTCCAGGTCAGTGGTAATAAGTCCGCCTCGCATTGAGTGGAGGATATTCTCCTGAATCGCTTGGAGATCCTGCAGCTCATCGCTCTTAACATCGAGTTCAACTCCCACCTGGCGCAGCTTAGCGCTCAAATTGCTGGAAAGGTAAGCAATGGCCATGTAGGCAAAAAAGTTGACGCCCACAACAAGCTGCACCGCTTTCAGATCAGGACGTGATAAAGAAAATGCTCGAATGACTTGGTAATAGGAGAGGTCCAAAATTGCGCCAAACGCAATGAAGGATAGAGCAGCGGTCAGGTACGCCCACCAGCGTGGCAGCAATATGCTCGCCACAATGATGACAAGCGGGTAGAGGAAGTTAAATGAGGTATCGATTCCGCCAGTGATGTAGATCAGTGCCGTTGACAGTGCCAGATCACTGAGGATTTGAATGCGCGCCTGAATCTCGGACTCTTCCCAGATGGTGTTCAACACCAGAAAGAAGACGGCAACGGTGTACCACAGCAAAATGATGCTGACGAATGCCCGCTCCGGTACATTTGTATGCGTAAGCCGCACAATGGCTAAGCCGATGCCAAGCAGGAAAGTGATGATGATGATTCTCACCTTCACCAGCCAGCTCAACCAGGTTCGCTCGTCGAAATTACGCATGGGGAATTTACAAAGGAACGCTTAAGGACAGGCGGTTATGCACACAAATTTGAAGCATTGAAACCACAATTTCAGCAGCGACGGGGTTTCTCCCGTCGCTGCTCCAAACCTTTTAACCGGATAGTTTCGCGATCATCGCGAACAGCGGCATGTATAGCGATATGACGATGCCACCTACAGCGACGCCGAGGAAGGCAATCATCAACGGCTCCAGCAAGGTCAACAGGTCCTTCGTCCCAGCATCGACTTCGTCTTCGTAAAAGTCAGCGATCTTCTGGAGCATATTGTCCATCGCTCCCGTCGCTTCGCCGACTCCGATCATCTGTGTGACCATGTTTGGGAAGACGCCGCATTCTTTCAGCGGATCGACAATCGTACGGCCTTCCTCGATCGCTTTACGGACCTTCAGCAACGCTTCTTCCAGGACGGCATTTCCCGAAGTTCGCGCCGTTATCGAGAGTCCCTCTAGAATCGGAACGCCAGAGGTAATCAGCGTCCCTAGTGTCCTCGTAAACCGCGCAACCGCGATCTTACGCAGCAAGCTGCCAACAATCGGCATCTTCAGGAGGATGCTGTCAGTAATGTATTTGCCTTTGGAGTCTTTGCGGATTTGCTTGATGCCAACGAAGAGCGCCACCAGTCCCACAATCGCCACCCACCAAAAGTTCTGCACAAATTGGCTGAGCCCAATCACAATGCGTGTGGGCAACGGGAGATCGACACCGAGACCAGCGAACAGCTTTTCGAAAATCGGAACGACGAACTTGAGCAGCGCGCCTACCACTAGTACAGCAATGCTGATTACCGAAACTGGGTAGATCAACGCAGATTTCACAGCAGCCTTCAGCTTGACGGCCTTCTCTACGTAGGCGGCGAGGCGTTGAAGAATAACGTCGAGGATACCGCCGGTTTCTCCCGCCTCCACCATGTTTGTAGTCAAGTCATCAAATACTTTCGGATATTGGCGCATGGCATTGGCGAGAGTCGCGCCGCTTTCGACTGTGACTCGAACTCCGGTAAGGGACTTCTGGAATGCCGGGTTCTCTTGATTGGCGGCGAGAATTTCCAAACACTGCACCAACGGCAGGCCAGCATCGATCATCACTGAAAACTGCCGGAAGAATATGGCAATGTCTTTTACTGGAATCTTGCCAGATCCTAACGTCGGGAGCGTAAACTCTTTGCCTTTCTCCTTTATCACGATGTTGGCAATGCGCTCTTTGCGCAACGTTGCCTGAAGGAGTTGCTTGTTAGTGGCTTCGCGTTCGCCAGCAATTTTGGTGCCGCCAACGTCGACACCCGAAAACTTGTAGATGGGCATGGCTGTCTCCTGCGTCTCGTCTCAACAGGGCTGCGCCCTGGTCCAGCGCTATTTACGTCCTGCGGCTGGAGCTGCCTTTGCGGCAGCCGCCTGACCGCGATTAATCATCTCCTGCAGTTCGTCCTGCATTGACGAACGCAGTAGGGCCGTTTCCAGTGAAATTTGTTTACTAAAGTACAAGCTCGCCAATGCTTGGTTAAACGTCTGCATTCCGTATTTATCCTGGCCGGACTGCATCGCCGAATAAATCTGGTGAATCTTGTCTTCGCGGACCAGGTTACGAACGGCTGCATTCGGCACCAGGATCTCCATCGCGCACGCGCGGCCCTGTCCCCCAATCTTTGGGAGCAGAGATTGGCAGAGCACACCCTCAAGCACTAGAGACAGTTGAGCGCGAATCTGCGACTGCTGGTGCGACGGAAAGACGTCGATTACGCGGTTGATGGTGGATGCAGCGGAATTCGTGTGCAAGGTGCCGAAGGTGAGGTGACCGGTTTCGGCGATGCGAAGCGCGGCCTCGATCGTCTCCAGGTCGCGCATTTCGCCAATCAGCACAACATCGGGATCTTCACGCAGAGCAGCGCGCAACGCGTCGCTGAACGACTTCGTGTCAGAGTGCACTTCACGTTGGTTCACTAGGCAGTTCTTGTTCTGGTGAACAAACTCGATGGGATCCTCGATGGTGATGATGTGATCGTGGCGTTCGGTGTTTATCTTGTCGATCATGGCCGCCAGTGTGGTCGACTTGCCGGAACCCGTAGGACCGGTGACAAGAATGAGTCCGCGCGGCTTCTCACAGAGCTTCGCGACAATGGGCGGCAGATTGAGTTGCTGAAATGACCTAATCTCGAATGGAATTACGCGGAAGACGGCGCCGGTAGCACCACGTTGATTAAACAGATTGCCTCGGAATCGAGCGAGACCCTTCAAACCAAATGAAAAGTCCAGTTCGAGGTGCTCTTCAAAACGGTGCTTTTGCGCGTCAGTCAACACGCTGTAAGCAAGCTGCTTGGTTTCAGACGGAGTCAGCATCGGCATATCCAACGGCTGAAGATGTCCGTGCACTCGTACCTGCGGTGGCGAGTTGGTGGAGATATGGAGATCGCTTCCGCTTAATTCCAGCATCTTTTTCAGCAGATCGCTTAAGGTAACGTTCATTGGTTCCTCTGTTCGAATCTGAATTCGCTAGCTTTGCCGCGCACTGGTCAAAGTTCCTGCGTGCTAGTGGACGGTTTCTCGCGCGACTTCTTCCAAAGTGGTAATACCATCCATCACCTTGCGCAGCCCACTGCCGCGGAGCGTGATCATGCCGCGTTCAATCGCCTTCTTTTTCAACTCGACAGCAGATGCACCTACCAGAATCAACTCCCGGATTTCATCATCAATTTCCATCACTTCGTAAAGACCGGCACGACCCTTGTAACCACTGTTATTGCACGCTGAACACCCTTTGCCTTTTGAGACCTTTACAGTTTTCGCTTGCTCCTGAGTGAATCCGGCATCGAGCAGAGCCTGATGGTTCATGTCAACGTGCTCGGTACAGTTGCTGCAAACACGTCGAACTAGGCGCTGAGCCACAATGAGGTGCACGGCCGTGGCTACAAGGAAGGGCTCGATGCCCATGTTCATTAGGCGGCTGATAGTTTCAGGGGCACCATTGGTATGCAACGTAGAGAGGACCAGATGGCCCGTAAGCGCCGCCTTAATAGCAATTTCTGCCGTTTCAAAATCTCGAATCTCTCCCACAAGGATGGTGTTGGGATCCTGGCGCAAGAAAGCACGCAACGCCGCAGCGAAATTCAAACCAATGGACTCTTTCATCTGCACCTGGTTCACGCCTGCAAGCTGGAATTCGACGGGATCTTCCGCGGTCATGATGTTTGTGTCGGGCTTATTCAGCAGCGAAATCGCCGAGTACAGCGTGTTGGTTTTCCCTGAACCAGTTGGACCGGTGACGAGCACCATGCCGTAAGGCTTCATCACGGCGTGCTGGAACTTGTCTAGCGATTCGGGCTCGAACCCTAACTTGGTCATATCGAGGCGCAGGTTCTCTTTATCGAGCAGGCGAAGGACGATCTTTTCTCCCCAAAGAGTGGGCAAGCAGTTAACGCGAAAATCGAGCTGCTTCTTTCGGCCGTTGAGCTGCATCTTCAGCATGATGCGACCGTCTTGGGGCAAGCGCTTCTCGCTAATATCCAACTTCGACATGATTTTGATACGCGAGGTAATTGCGTCCTTTAGCTTCAAAGGCGGTTGCATGATGTTCTGCAACACACCATCGATGCGAAAGCGAACACGATATTCCTTTTCGTAAGGCTCGATATGAATGTCGCTGGCTCCGCGCTTTACTGCATCAGTGAGGACAAGATTCACGAGCTTGACAATTGGAGCCTCTTCCGCGCTTTTCTCCAGATCAGAAGCCGCCAACTCCTCCGCCTCAGCTTGCAATTCGACATCGGCTTCTTCGCCCATTGCCGAGATGATTTCTTCGAGGTTCTCCTGATCCTGGTCAGGCGTCGCATACGCCTGCTCGATGCGGTCCATGATCGAGCTCTCAGACGCGACCACCGGCTCAATGTTGAATCCGGTCATGAACTTGATATCGTCCATGGCGAAGACGTTGGTTGGATCCACCATGGCAATGGTGAGCGATGCGCCTACGCGACTCAGCGGAAGTATCTGGTGTTTGCGCGCGGTCTCTTGAGGAATGAGTTTAACGACGTTGGGGTCGATTTCGAAGAATTGCAGATTGATCGCAGGAACGCCATACTGGCGACTTAGAAAATTAGTTACTTCCTCGTCGGTCAGCACACCCATCTTCACGAGAACTGACCCTAGTCGGCCACCAGTCTCTCTTTGCTTCTTGAGGGCCTGATCCAGTTGGTCACCAGTCAGGATCTTTTCCCGAACTAGAAGATCGCCCAGTCGTTGTGACATATCTTCGTTTTCCCGTGACCGCGCCTACCGGTCATAGCCGTTAGTCGATTAAGTTGCCGAAGTGATCGAAAACTAATGCCGATTCAGACACTCGCGCGTGTCAAATCGGGACACGCCACATCACAGCTTGGTATCACGTGCAGAATGTGCGAGGTGACAATTATTGTCAATGCAGAAACACTGGATGGCAAAGAGAGAAAACTACTTAGTTACTAAGGACATACACCATCGTGACCCGCCGTTTCGAGAATCAAAAATTGAATACGCAGGGCAACAAAAATCCGGCCAAAGTATGGCCGGATTTCTCGAACCATCCATTCTTAGGGCAAGAGCTTGGAGAGACCTGGTAGCGTTTTCGTAATGTCATTGAAGATCACCATCGCTGCGAAGAGCACCAGGAACACAAACGCAGCCTGATAAATGCGTTCTTTGATACGTAGGCTGATGTCACGGCGCATCAGGCCCTCGATGAGCAACAACAGAATCACTCCGCCATCGAGGATCGGAATGGGAAACAAGTTGAAAATTCCAAGATTGAGGCTGATGCCAGCCATTAACAGAAGCAGCGGAGTCCATCCCGGTTCCCGGGCAGCCTCGCCAGAAACTTTGGCGATGTCAATCGGCCCGCTCATCATCTTCACGGAGACTTTGCGTTCTACCATCTTCTGGACGAGTTCGACCAACAATAACGCGTACTTCTTGTTTTGCTCGATCGATCGAGTCAAAGCTTGGGTGAACTTGAGCCTGTCAACGTGCTGAGGCACACCTGGAGAGAATCCAATTCGGTACCGTTCGACTCCCTCCGCATTCGGAGCCAGCACCGGAGTCATAGCGTACTTGGCAACTTTGCCGTCACGCATTACGGTGATTTCGACTGGCTTGCCCTTGTCGTCTTGGAGGAAATGAGTCAGCTCGCCAATGGAATGTAGGCCAATGCCGTTGATCGCGAGGATCTCATCTCCTTTTCGAATCCCGGCCTTCTGGGCAGGCATGCTTGCCTCGAGTGCCTCCACGGTGATGCCTGCGGCCGGCTCGACTCCCGCTTCGCCGACACGACTGGGACCGTAAGTATCGGGAACAAGAGTCGCATTGATGATCTGATCGCCACGTTTGACTACGAGGTCCACTGGTTGGCCCGGACTGATAGCGATCTTTGCCTTCGTGTCTTCCCACAGCGGGTTTGTTAACCCGTCGATCTGGGTGATCAGGTCACCGGGTTTCAGCCCGGCTTTTGCTGCCGGAGAGTTCTCATCTACCCATCCCACGCGGGTGGGCTGGTCCAGATACCAGTCATGCGAATAATGCACCATGAACACGCCAGTCACGATCCCGATGGCAAGCAGGATGTTCATCGCCGGTCCTGCTATCGCGATCAGCAGCCGTTGCCAGCGCGGATGCGACATGAACTCGCTTGGATCTCCGGTGCGAGC
>C688J18823_10003254_pt1 | contig 10271 bp, 8 predicted proteins | sample HopSoiMetagenom1_FD_18823 | JGI IMG/M metagenome (IMG submission 18823) | reverse complement strand
CACTCCCGAGCTCAATTTCGAGTTCCACTACTTCTTTATGCGGAAGTACTGGTTCGCCTACTTGGCGAAGGCTCTGGTGATCTTCCCTGGAGGTTTCGGCACTCTCGACGAACTGTTCGAGATTCTCACCCTGGCACAGACAGAGAAACTGGCCAAAAAGATCCTGGTGCTGATCTATGGCAGAGAGTATTGGAACCGTGTGCTCAATTTGGATGCTCTCGTCGACACGGGCACGATTTCGCCAGAAGACAAAGACCTTTTCTGCTATGTCGAGACTCCGGAAGAAGGCTTTGAGGTTCTGAAAGAGGGTCTAACGAGGTACCACCTCCAGCCACAACACCTTCCTCCCCAGGAGCCGGAAAAGGAAGACGCTAAAGACCATGGAGAGACTCCGGAAATCGCCAAGACACGAGGTTAGGTCTCATCACGGGCGAGTAATTTCGTATCAGTAATTCCCATGTAGGTAAATTCGCTAATCCCGGTTTCGTAAAATCGGTGAATCTGCGGTGTGCCCTACTCAATTACGAAATTACCCGATTATGCATTTACTCAATTCTCAAGCGTGCTCGCCGAGCACAATCCGACGCACTGTCAGGTCGATCTCTTCGCCTGGACTGCAGAGATTTGCGCGCCTCAGTGCGCGAATCTATACTGACGAGTTTGCTCGGGCGGCAGGTCCCAGTGTTGGGTCTCTCTTGCCCGCCTGCTCACGTTGCTAATCCGACCCAGCGAGATCATCCGATGACGACCGACACCAAAGAACGCGTAGGCATTCTTTCCGCCGAGCAAGAGCAGGAGTTCAATCCCTGGGAAGCACAGGCAGCACGCTTTGACCTAGCCGCACAGAAACTGAAGCTCGATCCCGGAATCTGGAAGGTGCTGCGTTATCCCAACCGCGAAATCATCGTTCACATCCCCGTGCTGATGGATAACGGCAGCATCGAGGTGTTTACCGGATTCCGTGTCCAGCACTCTATCGCACGGGGACCGGCTAAGGGAGGAATCCGCTACAGCCCTGATGTTTCTCTGGATGAAATCCGTGCACTGGCGAGCTGGATGACGTGGAAGTGTGCAGTGGTGAATATCCCATTCGGGGGTGCGAAGGGTGGAGTTATCTGCGATCCCAAAAAGCTCTCGCAAACAGAGTTAGAGAAGATTACGCGTCGCTACACCGCCGAACTGATCGAATTCATTGGCCCTGAGAAGGACGTTCCCGCCCCCGACATGAACACCAATGAGCAGACGATGGCGTGGATCATGGACACGTATTCCATGCACATGCGGCAGACGGTCACTGCGGTTGTTACGGGCAAGCCACTCAATATTGGTGGTTCGCGCGGCCGACGGGAGGCCACCGGACGCGGTCTGATGATCGTCTGCAACGAAGCCATTCGCAAGCTCGGCATGCAGCCTGAGACGACGCGCGTGATCGTGCAAGGATTCGGCAACGTCGGGTCAAACGCAGCGAAACTGATGGCGGATGCAGGTTACAAAATCATTGGCATCGGCGAATACGATGGCGGCCTCTACAACAGAAATGGTATCGACGTCGACTCACTCATCGTGCATCGCCAACGAAACGGCACAATCACTGGGTTCAAAGGCGCAGAGTCTGCCGCTACTAATGATCTGCTTGTCACCGACTGCGATGTACTCGTTCCCGCAGCCATTGAGAATGTAATCACGAGTCACAATGCCGATAAGATCAAAGCCAGGATCATAGCGGAAGGTGCGAACGGTCCCACCACCGCAGTTGCGGACGACATCCTTGCGGACAAGAACATCTTTGTCATACCCGACATACTCGCGAATGCCGGTGGTGTGACCGCCTCCTACTTCGAGTGGGTGCAGGACCGGCAGGGCTTTTTCTGGAAGGAGTCGGTCGTGAACGAGCAGCTCGAGGACATCCTCAAAGAATCATTCGATGAAGTTGTCCGCTACTCCGAGACCCATGGCGTGAATAACCGTATCGCCGCTTACATGCTTGCCGTCGATCGGGTTCAATTCACCATCCGTCAGCGTGGCATTTACGCATAACAAAGCAAATCGCCAACGAGGCTTAATAATTAACAAATGGCAGAATGCGCGAAGCGGGTTTATTGAGACGCATTATTCTGGAATCGTTTTTTATGGATTGGTCTCAAACGTTTTTTCCTGAATGCTTTAGGGAGTTTGATGCCTGCTGATCTTGGCTGGGAAGATGCCGAAGAAATTGGCATCTTGCTCGCAGAGAAGTTTCCCGATACCGACCCACTGACGGTGCGCTTCACCGATCTGCACCGCTACGTGACCGAGCTACCTACGTTCACCGGCGCTGCCGCAGGTTCGAACGAAGGCAAACTTGAAGCCATTCAGATGGCTTGGTACGAAGAATGGAAAGACAATCAGTGATTCACGAACAGCAGCTTTCCCGCGCGTACTAAAGAACACCGCGAGGAACGACAATTCCCTGGGAGGATGAGCGCCTGGGGAATTGACCCTGGCGCACACAGCACGTTAAAATCAATGAGTTTGTTTGTCCTAAGGCGTCCTCGTCTGAGGGTCGGCAGTCGCCTTCTAAGCGGCTGGTAGGAATCAGCAAGCAACTTCTATAAAGAAGGAAAGCCTATGTACGCGGTTATCCGCGCCGGGGGAAGGCAGTTTCGCGTCGCGCCCGGAGACGTGATTAAAGTTGACCAGAAGCCGGCAGCAAACGGTCAAATCGAGTTTACCGACGTATTGGCTGTCTCGGGCGGAGAAGGTGACATCACCATACCTGAGAGCGGCGCGCGCGTGGTGGGCAGCGTGCTCGAGGAAGGACGCAGCGACAAGATCTTGGTATTCCACTTTAAGCGCAAGAAGCAATACAAGAAGCTGCAAGGACACCGTCAACCCTTCACCGCGGTGCGCATTACAGAGATTTCGTTCGACGGACAAAAGTTCACAGCTCCCGAAACGGCAGCGAAACCGAAAAAGGACAAAAAGGAAATGGCTAGCAAGCAGACCGAGCAAAAGGCTGCGAAGAAGGCCCGCAGTGGGGCTGAAGGCAAGGCGTCCAAGAGCAGCAAGCCACGCACCGACAAGGGCACGGCTCGTGCCGCGCAGAAGCCGGCAAAGAAGAAGTAGCTGAGGCTGGGAAGCTTCGCACAGTTAAAATCGGTGTGCTCTGATTTCGCAAATCAGCGCACCTGAGAACACGAGAGAAACAAGATGGCACATAAAAAAGGTTTAGGCAGTTCCAAAAATGGGCGCGATTCAAATGCGCAACGGCTTGGTGTAAAGGCATTCGGCGGGCAACTCGTCACCGGTGGATCAATCATCGTGCGTCAGCGCGGCACTCGTCTGAAGCCGGGAAAGAACGTTGGTCGCGGCAAGGATGACACTCTCTTTGCCAAGGTTGATGGCGTGATTCGTTTCGTCGATCGCGGCAACCTCGGCCGCTTTGTGCACGTTGAAACGGCCACTACCTCCTGACTGGAAGTAGCTGCTTGCTCCTGGCTGCTCGCTGCTTGCAACCTTTTGTGACTTCTAACGTTCAGGATTTCCGATCTGAGACCAGGCCCCGACCTTCGGGGCTTTGTCGTCTCTGCCCTGATGTCCTTGTCTACGGTTATGACATCTAAGACCAGGAACTAACAGCTCGAAGCTCATGTTCATCGATGAAGCCAAAATTCGCGTCAAGGCGGGAGACGGTGGAAACGGCTGTATGGCCTTTCGCCGGGAGAAGTTTGTGCCCCGCGGCGGTCCGTCTGGCGGCGATGGCGGACGTGGTGGCGACGTCATCATGGAATCCAGCGAGCGTCACAACACGCTGGTGCACTTCCGCTTCAATCCAGAGTACAAGGCAGAACGCGGACGTCATGGCGAGGGCTCCAACCGAACTGGCCAGGAAGGCCACGACGTCATTCTGAAGGTGCCGGTTGGCACTATCCTGTATGACGCTGACAGCGGCGAGCGCATTCACGATTTTTCCCGTCCCGACGAGCGCCTGGTGATCGCGCGCGGCGGACGTGGTGGACGCGGGAATCAGCATTTCGCTACTTCAACCCATCAGGCTCCCCGCGAACATGAACTCGGCCGTGCCGGCGAGGAGCGCAATTATCGCCTGGAGCTCAAACTACTCGCAGACGTTGGCTTGGTCGGCTATCCCAATGCCGGAAAATCAACATTGATTTCGCGCATCTCCGCCGCGCGTCCGAAGATTGCCGACTACCCGTTTACCACCCTTGAACCGAACCTCGGCGTAGTTACCACCGGTGAGCCGCCCGAAGAGGACAGCTATGTTGTCGCCGATATTCCTGGTTTGATCGAAGGTGCGAGCGCCGGCCATGGGCTGGGCACACAGTTCCTTCGTCACATCGAACGCACTCGCCTGTTGCTGCACCTGGTCGACGTCTCTGATGCAAGTGGACGCCCTGATCCCACCGAAGACTACAAGATCATCATGAACGAGCTTGAAAGCTGGGGGGCCGGGCTCGAGCAGAAACCGATCATCGTGGTCGCCTCAAAAACTGATGTCGCCAACCCCGAGAAGCTGGCAAAGCTCAAACGCTTTTGCTCCCGCCGTAAACTGCCGTTCATGGCCATCTCGGCAGTGACTGGCGAGGGAATCGAGAAGCTCAAGTACAGCGTCGGGGAACGAGTGAAGCAGATTCGTGCCGCTGCCGCGGACACGAGCACCAGCGAGGCCCAATCACTGCGCGCATAGCCTAGTTTTCAGCGCGGAAATGCAGAGAGACGCTACACAAATGGTCCTCGCTACCAGTTGCCTCACTTTGGTAACCTCCTGACAGAAGATAGTTCGGCAAACGCGGAGCCAATCGGGGCATCCTAAGAGTCATGGCCCCGATGCATGCGAGACGACTCGAGATCGTCAGGACCGTAGCTCCTGACACCGCGGAGGAAAATACAACCGGTATGACCCTCAGCATTCGGCGTCCACTCCTGGTGCTTATGTGGACCAGCGTCGGTCTCGGCATAGTCGCCGGTGCCCTTTACCTGGGCAACGAGCTTCGCAAGCAACGCCTCTCCCGGCGCACTCCGTATGAAAGCTACAGCCACGCCGGCGACGATCGGATGTTCAATGGCACCGAATACGGTGTTGGGATCTAGGTAGCCTCTTCCGCCGGAACTCCGTCGGCTCAGAACACCAGAATCACCAGCTATGTAATGCTGCTTCCCGTACTGGGATCAGCCACTGTGCTCATGCCACGACTGACTATCTTCGGCTTTTCCCATCCGGCCAGGAGCTGTCGCAGCACAAATTGCAGAATGCCGCCATGCTGGTAATACAAAATCTCCTGCGGAGTGTCGATGCGAACCGTCGCTTCGAACTGCATCTGGGTGCCGTCCGAGCGTGTTGCCGTGACCGGCACATGACGGCCAGAAGCGAATTTCGCGTCGAGCATCTCGCGCAACCCGGTGATGTTATACGTCTCTTCGCCGGTAAGCCCAAGCGTCTCCGGATCCTCTTCGGACAAGAATTGCAGTGGAAGAATTCCCATGCCAACCAAGTTCGACCGATGAATGCGCTCGTAGCTCTGGGCGATGACAGCCTGAACTCCGAGCAGCTTCGGGCCCTTAGCTGCCCAATCGCGTGACGAGCCTGAGCCGTATTCCTTTCCAGCAAGCACGATTAGCGGCACTCCGTCCGCTTGATATTTCATCGACGCGTCGAAGATCGAGATCACTTGATTCGTCGGCAGATATCGGGTCACGCCGCCTTCCGTGCCTGGGGCCAGCTTGTTGCGAAGGCGGACGTTGGCGAAGGTTCCACGCACCATCACCTCATGATTCCCACGGCGGGAACCGTAGGAATTGAAGTCGTGCGGATTCACTCCGTGTTCAATCAGATATTTGCCGGCCGGGCTCGTCTGCTTGATCGAACCGGCTGGGGAAATGTGGTCCGTCGTGACGCTATCACCCAGCCAGGCGAGTACACGAGCTCCGACGATGTCTCTCACCGGCAATGGATGCGCCGGCATGTCGTCAAAATACGGAGCCTTCTTTATGTATGTAGAATCCTTTTCCCACGCGTAGGTGTCTCCTTTCGGGACCTTCAGCTTTTTCCAGTGCTCATCGCCCTCGCTGATACTCGCGTAATTGCGGCGGAACATTTGTGAGTCAATGCACTTGCGCACGACTTCATCCACTTCCTGTTGACTAGGCCAAAGATCACGCAGGTAGACGGGCTTGCCTTTGCGGTCTTTGCCGAGCGGTTCGGTGAGCAAGTCATGATCGATGCGTCCTGCGAGCGCGTATGCGACCACCAATGGCGGAGACATCAGATAGTTTGCGCGCACCTCGGAGTTGATTCGCCCTTCGAAGTTGCGATTCCCCGAGAGCACCGACGCCACTACCAGCTGATGATCATCAATGGCCTTGGACACGTCGGCCGGCAGCGGGCCGGAATTGCCGATGCAAGTGGTGCATCCGTATCCGGCGATGCTAAAGCGCAGCTTGTCGAGAAATTCCATCAACCCGGCTTTCTTGTAGTACTCAGTGACGACCCGCGAGCCGGGAGCAACCGAGGTCTTCACCCATGGTGCTGTTGAAAGGCCGCGTTCGACGGCGTGTTTCGCCAGCAATCCGGCCGCGATCATGACGTATGGATTGGAAGTATTGGTACAACTCGTGATCGCGGCGATAACGACTGACCCATGATCCAGATATTGACTCACGTCAATGTGGTGTTTGGTCGAGACTGCTTCAGCGACGTCCGGCTTGTTCCCTTCAGCGCCTGTGGCCGTGGGATTGCCGCCTTCACCTTCCCAACGCATCACCTGGCGCGCTGCAGCTTTCGCCGCAGCAGGTCCAAGCAGTGTAGGAAGTGCATGCTTGAAGTTTTCGGCCGTCTGAGAAAGCGGCACGCGATCTTGTGGACGACGCGGACCCGCTACACTCGGCTCAACGCTGGCAAGATCAAGTTCCACCATTTCGGAGTAGGTCGCGTGCGGAGAGGCTTTTGTGTGGAACAAACCTTGTTCCTTGCAGTATGCCTCCACCAGTGCGACTTGCTCATCGGTGCGTCCAGTCATGCGCAAGTAACGGAGCGTTTCCAGATCGACGGGGAAAATGCCGCAGGTTGCCCCGTACTCCGGCGCCATATTTGCGATGGTTGCGCGATCCGCAAGCGGCAGCTCCGATAAGCCTTCGCCGAAGAATTCAACGAACTTGCCAACCACACCGGTCTTACGCAACATTTCGGTGACGGTGAGTACGAGATCGGTTGCGGTCGATCCCTCTTTCAACTTGCCTGACAGTCTGAAACCAACGACCTGCGGCAGCAGCATGGAAACCGGCTGCCCGAGCATCGCGGCCTCCGCCTCAATTCCGCCCACACCCCACCCCAGCACGCCGAGCCCATTCACCATCGTGGTGTGGGAGTCGGTGCCCACCAGAGTGTCCGGATAGGCCTGCAACGCGCCATCGACTTTCTGCGCAAAGACCACTCGCGCGAGGTATTCGAGATTGATTTGGTGGACGATCCCCATATCGGGTGGCACAACCGAGAAATTGTTGAACGCGGTCTGTCCCCAACGCAGGAAGGCATAGCGTTCGCGATTGCGCTGGAACTCCAGAAGAGCATTGGCATGGAAAGCATTCGGAGTCCCAAATTCGTCCACTTGCACGGAGTGATCGATAACCAGCTCGGCAGGTTGCAATGGATTGATGGCGTTGGGGTCGCCACCCAGCTTTTTCATCGCGTCCCGCATTGCAGCAAGATCCACTACGGCGGGAACACCGGTGAAATCCTGCATCAACACGCGGGCAGGAGTAAATGCGATCTCGCGCGAAGGGGCAGCTGTCGCCTGCCACTGCGCAAGAAAGCCGATGTCGTCGGCGGTGACAGACTTCCCATTCTCAGTGCGCAGCAAGTTTTCCAGCAACACGCGCAGCGAATACGGAAGATGCTGTGTCGATCCACACTGCTTGTCGACAGCATCGATGCGGAAGATCTGGTACTCAGTGCTGCCCACGCGCAACGTCGAGCGCGCTCCAAATGAGTTCATGATTCCACCTAGGTATTAGATGCAACGAGGACCTGTTTTTCACCACGGAGTTACGCCGCGCCCAAAAGCTTGAACACGAAGGTCACGAAGGACACGGAGGAGGAGCAGCCAATTCCGCGAATGGCACGCGATTCGTGCCTTTCCGGATTTCATCTTCTTCCTGCGACTCGCGTTGAATCCCGGTCCAACACGTTTGTGCTCAGCGAGCTTGCGCGATCCCAACTCTATTTCGTGACCTTCGTGTCCTTCGTGTTCAAAGCTTTTTACCTTTCTCCCTGACTCCGTGTCCCTGTGGTGAAAAATCTCTCAGAACTTTCCGCCGAACGTCTGATACAGCAGCAGCAGATTCAAGCCGATGATCACCGTCACCGTAGCGTAAGCCAGGCCATTCGTGCTGCGCCCGTTTGCCAACTCGCCCATCACCTTCGCCCGCCGCGTCAAAATGATGAGCGGGACGAGTGCGAAAGGCAGAGCGAAACTAAGCCCTACTTGAGAAAGCACCAGGATCTTCAAAGGATCGAGCTTCATCGCAATCACAATCAGAGCGGGAATCATCGTGATAAGTCTTCGCAGGAAGACGCTGAACCGAATGTTCAGAAAGCCTTCGATAATCACCTGGCCTGCCATGGTTCCTACCGTGAGGACGAAAGCCCCGACAGCAGCAACGCCAGAGCGAACGCCATCGCCGAGACCTTCCCGAGGAGCGGCGTCAAAGTCCGATGCGCCTCTTCGATCGAGGCCACATGCTGGCCAGAGGTGAAGAAGACGGCGGCTGCCATCACGATCATTGCAGTGTTGATCAGCCAAGCGCCATTCATGGCGGCAAATACGTCGATCACTTCAAATTGCAGGTGCTTGAGGCGCTGCAGCCTCTGACTTGTAGGACAGCCTTCCAGTGCTTTTCGTGCGCGATCCTGCACCAGCGCAGAATGCAGGTAGACGACGTGCGGCATCACGGTTGCCCCCAACATGCCAACCGCGATGTAAATACTGTCAGAACCAATCTCCGGCACAAGGATGTGATATCCCACCTGCGCCCAATTCGGCTTCGCCAGGAAGATCTCGATGGCATAGCAGGCAGCGATCCCGAAAACAAAAATCATGATGCCGATCTCGAGCTTTCGGAAACCGTAGAGTTCAAGCGCGAGAATAAGGAACACGAGGACGGCCGTCGCGAGCGCGGCCAACATGAGAACAGTTGATTTCTCAAGTCCGTGCGCCAGCATCGTAGGTCCAGCGAGCAGATAAAAACCGAGGGCGGCCCCGAGGAATTCAGCCAGATCCGTGGCCAGTGCAGCCAGTTCGGCGGCAAACCAGAGAAACAGGTTCATGCGGCGAGAAAAGTGCGCACGGCAATTCTGCGGCAGCGTCAGTCCTGTGGCGATGCCCAGCTTGGCTGACAAATATTGAATGAGTATCGCCATGGCATTCGACCAGAGCAGCACCCACAGCAGCTTGTATCCAAAGCGGGTTCCGCCCTCGATGTTGGTGGCAAAGTTTCCAGGATCGATGTAGGCGACGCTAGCGACAAATGCCGGCCCGAAGTAGTACCAAAGCTCTCCACTACGGAACGCAGGCAAGGCCTTGAACCGCAGACCCCACACGTTCTCGGCGGATGTAGACGTGCTACTCATGTCGCGTTGAGGGAACAAGTCAGTATAAACAAGCAGTCAGTACTGGGCAGTCAGCACACAGCCATTAGCCATCAAATGGCGACAACCATCAAATGGCGACCGCTCGATGCGGTAGAAGGAATGGTCTGTGGCTGAATGCTTAGAGCTGACTGCCGAATGCCGAGAGGCGCCTTACCTCCTCCCTTCTTCCAGCATCTATATTGGTGCTATGCCCATTACACGAATTGCTGCCGTTTTACTGGTACTGTTCTCCGGATTTGCGGTTGCGCAACAAGCACAGTCGTTCGGTAAGGACCAGGTGTCGACGAAGTTGCGTGAGTTGTATCCGGACAATGCCGATGCCAAAAAGGAAATCAATGAGGCGTTGCAAGCTGCAGCGAAAGATCACAAACGCGTGCTTCTTGTCTTTGGCGCTAGCTGGTGCTTTGACTGCTTTGCCCTTGATTACCGCTTCCACCAGCCTGAAATCCAGCCGATCGTCGATAACAACTACCACGTGGTGCATGTCGACATCGGGCGCAATGACAAAAATGCCGACCTCATCAAGAAGTACAACATTCCTATTGAGAAGGGAGTGCCTTCACTGGCGGTGCTCGACAGCAAAGGACGTGTTCTCTATAGCACTGGCGAGTTCGAGTCGGCTCGA
>C688J18823_10003253_pt1 | contig 10272 bp, 9 predicted proteins | sample HopSoiMetagenom1_FD_18823 | JGI IMG/M metagenome (IMG submission 18823) | reverse complement strand
CGGCGACGGCATCGGCCCAGAGGTGATGGCCGAGGCCGGCCGCGTCATCGACGCGGCGTCGGAGCTGTTCGGTATCCGCGTGCGCCAGGTGCACCTGCCGTTCGGCGGCGACGCCATCGACAAGCACGGGGATCCCTTCCCCAGCCACGTGCGGGCCGCCGTGAAGGCGTCCGATGCGGTGCTGCTGGGAGCGGTCGGCGGCCCACGCTGGGACGGGTCGCCGGTGCGGCCGGAGGCCGGCCTGCTGGGGCTTCGCAAGGAGCTCGACACGTACGCGAACCTGCGACCGGTGCGCCACGGCGCCATCGACCTGATGGTGGTGCGCGAGCTGACCGGCGGCCTCTACTTCGGCAAGAAGACGCTGGAGCAGGACGTCGCCAGCGACGAGTGCCGCTACACCCGCGAGCAGATCGAGCGGGTCGCGCGGTGGGGCTTCAGGCTGGCCCGCCGCCGCGGCGGACGCGTCGTCTCGGTGGACAAGGCCAACGTGCTGTCCACCTCGAAGCTGTGGCGCCGCGTCGTCACGGAGCTGCACGCGTCGGAGTTCGAGGAGATCCGGCTGACCCACGAGCTGGTCGACTCGTTCGCCATGAACCTGGCGACGCGGCCGCAGGACTACGACGTGGTGCTCACCGAGAACCTGTTCGGTGACATCCTGTCCGACCTGGCCGCGGCCGTGGGCGGAGGGCTGGGCCTGGCGCCGTCGGCCTCTCTGGGCAGCGAGCCGCCGGGCATCTTCGAGCCGGTGCACGGCTCGGCGCCGGACATCGCCGGCCAGGGCGAGGCCAACCCGATCGCGATGATCCTGTCGGTGGGACTGATGTTCACCTACGGGCTGGCCCGACGCGACATCGGCCGCACCATCGCCGCCGCGGTCGACCAGGTGCTGGCCGCCGGCACCGCCACAGCCGACCAGATCTCCGGCGGCCGCGCCTACGCCACGTGGGAGGTGGGCCAGGCCATCTGCCGCGCGCTAGCTGACCACGCCCATGGCAGCGGGGAGTTCGCGGCAGACCCCTACGGTGAGGCGGTCGCCCGTGGATAGCGAGAGACGACGCATGACCGGCGCCGAGGCCGTGATCCGGTCGCTCGAGGCGGAGGGCGTGACCGACGTGTTCGGGCTGCCGGGCGGCGCCATCCTGCCGCTGTACGACGCCTGGGCTGCTTGCGAGCACACCATCCGCCACTACCTCGTGCGCCACGAGCAGGGCGCCGGCCACATGGCGCAGGGCTACGCGCGCGCCACCGGCAAGGTGGGCGTGGCCATCGCCACATCCGGCCCGGGCGCGACCAACCTGGTCACCCCCATCGCCGACGCATACCTCGACTCGACGCCGATCGTGTGCATCACCGGACAGGTGCCGACGCACCTGATCGGCACGGATGCCTTCCAGGAGGCCGACATCCAGGGCATCACCATGCCGGTGGTCAAGCATTCGTGGCTGGTCGACCGCGCGGAGGACATCCCGCGCATCGTCAAGGAGGCGTTCCACATCGCCCGCAGCGGCCGCCCCGGACCGGTCCTGATCGACATCCCCAAGGACCTGCAGCTGGCGGAGATCACGTACGTGCCCTCCAAGCAGGTCGACATCCCCGGCTACAAGCCCTCCCGGCACGGCCACCCCAAGCAGGTGATCACCGCCGCGGAGGCGATCCTGGCCGCCGAGCGGCCGGTGTTCTACGTGGGCGGCGGCACCGTGTCGGCCAACGTCGATCCCGACGATCTGATCCGAATCGCAGAGGCCGTGCAGATGCCGGTGGTGACGACGTTGATGGCGAAGGGCGCGTTCCCCGACTCACATCCGCTCTGCATCGGCCTGCCCGGCATGCACGGCTCCAAGGCCGCGAACTGGGCGCTGAACCGTGCCGACCTGCTGGTCGCGTGCGGGTCGCGCTTCGACGACCGCGTGACGGGCAAGCTGGACACGTTCGCGCCCGGCGCGAAGGTGATCCACATGGACGTCGACCCGGCCGAGATCGACAAGAACCGCACGGCGCAGATCCCGATCGTGGGCTCGCTGGAGCTGGTCATACCGAAGCTGGGCGAGGCGCTGCAGTCACGGATGAACGGCGGCCCGCCCAAGGCCGCCGAGTGGCTGTCGCAGGTGCAGGGCTGGAAGCAGGAGCATCCGTTCCGCTACCGCAACTCGGAGCCGCTGAAGCCGGAGTACGTGATCGAGCGGCTGCGCGATCTGACCGCCGACCGCGAGGTGATCTGGACGACCGGCGTCGGCCAGCACCAGATGTGGGCGGCCCAGTACCTGAGCATCGACCGGCCCCGCAACTGGCTGACCTCGGGCGGGCTGGGCACGATGGGCTTCGGGGTGCCGGCCGCGATCGGCGCGAAGGTCGGCCGGCCGGACGCGACCGTGATCAACATCGACGGCGACGGCTGCTTTCAGATGACGATGCAGGAGCTGGCCACCGCCAAGATGTACGGGATCGGCGCGATCCATGTGGTCATCAACAACGGCTGGCTGGGCATGGTGCGCCAGTGGCAGGAGCTGTTCCACGGCGAGCGCTACTCCGAGACGCTGTTCGATGCCAACCTGCCCGACTACGTCAAGCTGGCCGAGGCCTTCGGGCTGCCCGGGTTCCGGTGCGAGACGCTCGAGGAGGTGGACGCGGCCATCGCCGCGGCGCTGGAGTGCGGTACCGCCTGCGTGATCGACGCCCGCGTCGACCACGAGGAGAAGGTGTACCCGATGGTGCCCGCCGGCGGCTCCTCCGCCGAGATGATCGACCTGGAGTGGGCCGAGGACGACAACGCCTGGGTCGAAGAGGGAGTCTGACGTGAGCCACCACACGCTGTCCGTCCTGGTCGAGAACCGCCCCGGCGTGCTGACACGCTGCGCCGGGCTGTTCGCGCGGCGCGGATTCAACATCGACTCGCTCGCGGTCGGGACGACGCAGGACCCATCGCGCAGCCGCATCACGATCCGGATCGACTGCGAGCAGCACTCGGTCGACCAGGTGATCAAGCAGCTCTACAAGCTGGTGGACGTGCTGAAGGTGCAGGAGCTGGATGCGACCGCCGTCGAGCTGGAGCTGCTGATGATCAAGGTCGCGAGCTCGCCCGACCGGCGGCCCGAGATCATCTCCCTGGCCGAGGTGTTCGAGGCCAAGGTCGTGGACGTGGGACCGGAGGCCGTGACATTCTCATGCGTGGCCGGCCCCGATAGGCTGCAGGCGCTGGAGCAGCTGCTCGAGCCCTACGGCATCAAGGAGCTGGTGCGCACCGGACGGATAGCCCTCGATCGCGACGGTGAGCTTGGCAAGCGCAGAAGGATGCGCGTCGTCGCATAAGGAGAGAAACCACGTGGCAACGATCTACTACGAATCTGATTGCGATCCATCGGTCCTGAACGGCAAGCGGATCGCCGTGATCGGCTACGGCAGCCAGGGTCACGCGCACGCGCTCAACAACCAGGACTCCGGCAACTCGGTCGTGGTCGGCGCGCGGCCGGACTCGCGGGCATGGTCGGCGGCAACGGCCGACGGCGTCGCCGTGGAGACGGTGGCCGATGCCACCGCCCAGGGCGACATCGTGATGCTGCTGGTGCCCGATCACGTCCAGGCCGGCGTCTACCGCGACCACATCGCTCCGAACCTACGCGCCGGCTCGATGCTGATGTTCGCACACGGCTTCAGCATCCGCTTCGGCGCGATCGACCCCTCACCCGAGGTGGACGTGGCCATGATCGCGCCCAAGGGCCCGGGCCACCTGGTGCGCCGTCAGTACCTCGACGGAATCGGCGTGCCGGGACTGGTGGCCGTCCACCAGGACGCCACCGGCAACGCGCTGGCGCTGGCCCTGGCCTACGGCCACGGCCTCGGCTGTGCCCGCGGCGGCCTGATCGAGACGACCTTCACCGAGGAGACCGAGACCGACCTGTTCGGCGAGCAGGCGGTGCTCTGCGGCGGCACCACCCAGCTGGTCAAGATGGGATTCGAGACGCTGGTCGAGGCCGGATACCAGCCGGAGATCGCCTACTTCGAGTGCCTNCACGAGCTGAAGCTGATCGTCGACCTGATGTGGGAGGGCGGCCTCGGCGGCATGCGCTACTCGATCTCCGACACGGCCGAGTACGGCGANCTCACGCGCGGCCCGCGGGTGATCGACGAGCACGTCCGCGAGAACATGCGCANGCTGCTGGCCGACATCCAGGACGGCACCTTCGCCCGCGAGATGATGTCCGAGGAGGAGGCNGGACGGCCCAACTTCCGGCGCCTGCGCGAGCAGAANGCNGACCACCAGATCGAGCAGGTGGGCGGCAAGCTGCGGGCGATGATGCCCTGGATCGGCGAGAAGGCGGCGGTCAAGCCGGGCGCGTGACCGAGCGCTACCTGCGAGCTGTCCCAGAGCCGCCGGGCGTTCTTCAGGCTGACTTCCAGCGGATCCGGGATGAGTTCAAGCTGCCGCGGGCCTTCCCCGACCCGGTGCTGGCCGAGGCCGAACGGGCGGCCGCGGCGGCCTGGCCGCGAGAGCGCCGGCTCGATCTCCGCGACCTGCCGCTGCTGACCATCGATCCGCCCGGCAGCATGGACCTCGACCAGGCGATGCTGCTCGAGCGCTCCGGCGACGGCTACACCGTGCGCTACGCGATCGCCGACGTGGCGGCCGTCGTGCCGGCGGGCGGTGCCGTCCAGCAGGAGGCCTGGCTGCGCGGCCAGACCGTCTACTGCCCGGACGAGCGGATCTCGCTCTACCCACCCGCCATCGGCGAGGGTGCCGCCAGCCTCCTGCCCGACCAGGAGCGGCCGGCGCTGGTGTACGTGATCGAACTCGACGAGCACGGCCGCCAGACGGCGGCGCGGCTCGACCGCGCCATCGTGCGCAGCCACCGGCGGCTGGCATACGGCGAGGCCGAGGTGCCGTTGCTCGAGCAGATCGGCAGGCTGCGCCTGGCGCTGGCCCGAGAGCGGGGATCGATCACGCTGAACGCTCCGGCTCAGACGGTGGTGCCCGATCGGTCCCGGAACTGCGGCTACCGGATCGAGCTCGAGCACCGCTCGCCGGACGAGGACTGGAACGCGGAGATATCGCTGCTGGCAGGGATGGCCGCAGCCGGCATCATGGTGTCGCGCGGGCTGGGGCTGCTGCGCACGATGGGCGGTGCCGACCCCTACCGGGTGAAGCAGCTGCAGACCGCCGCCAGGGGGCTGGGCGTGGACTCGCCCGAGGGCCGGACGTTCGGCGAGTTCGTGACGTCGCTCGATCCGGCGCTGCCGCAGCAGGGTGCGCTGATCGAGGAGGCGCGCGACGCGATGGGCCACGCCGGTTACGCCTTCTTCGAAGGCGCGCCCCCGGAGGGCTCCGAGCACGCCGGCATCGCCGCCCGCTACGCACACACGACCGCGCCGCTGCGGCGGCTGGCCGACCGCTACGTGCTCGACCTGGTGGCCGGCGGCGGCGACCGCGAGGCGCTCGCGAAGCTGCCCGATGTGATGAGCCAGGCGGGCTCACGGGCCGCGCGGGTGGAGCGGGCGATCGTGGACGACGTCGAGGCCCGGGTGCTCGAGCACCGCGTGGGCGAGCGGTTCACCGCCGTGGCCCTCGAGAACGACCGTCACGGCACCGTGATCCGGATCGCCGACCCTCCGGTGCGGGCGCGCATGCATGCCGATCCGGCCCCGGCCCCGGGCGACATCGTGGCCGTGCAGCTGACGCGAGCCGACCCAGTCTCACGCTCGCTCGAGTTCCACCCGGCCCCGGCGTCAGGGCCGACGACAAGGCCTGGCTAGGATCGGGCCAGGGCATCTCGCACCCGTGCCGGCGACCGCTGCGCGGACATGAGCCGGATAGGCCGCTGACGCCGACGGGTCTGGCGGCTTCTGGCGTGCGCCGCCCGTTGCCGGGCTACAGCTCGAACCGTGCGGCCTCGGCCAGCTCCAGGTAGGCATCCAGCTCGTCGGGCTTGGTGCGCTCGATCCCGTTCAGCGTGATCTGCAGCTGCAGGCCCAGCACACGGCAAGGGAGTTCGCTCGGGCATCCGGGTACCGCCAGCGTGAACTCGACCAGGTCGCGGCCGCTGTCCTCCCCCACCACCCGGTAGGTCCAGCGCAGCTTGCCTTCGCGGCCTGCGACCTGCCAGCCGAACACAAGCAGCCGCTCGCCCGCCCGCTCGGCGTCGGTCACCGGCGATTCGATGAGGCCGCGGATGATGCGGGTGACGGTGCCGTCTCCTGCCGCATTCCCCCTGTGCGCCTCGATCAGAGCGGGCAGCAGCAGCGGCTCGTGTGCGTGAATCGGTTCGTTGTCCTGTGCCATCGGAGTCGTCCAGCTCAAGAAGGGGTCACATCCACCGTACGCACGAACCGGGGGTTTGGCCACCCCCTTGCAGGTGGAATCGATCCAATCCGCCATCGGGGACGAATCGGTAGCATCGCAGCGACCGTGACGACATCCGACGGCGCGTCTCCCGCGCTTCTGACCCTTTCCCCTCGTGGCCCGGTGCGCGGAGTCGCCCTGCTCGCGCACGGCGGCCGCAGCACCAGCACCCGCCCGGCATCGCCGGTCAACGCAGCGGCGCTGCGAATGTACCCGTTCCTGCTCGACCTGCACCGGACCGGCCGCGACTGCGGGCTGGCCGCGCTGCAGCTGCGGTACCGCGTGCGTGGCTACAACGAGGGCGATCCCATCGCCGACCTGGAGTGGGCGTTGTCCGAGATCGCGCGCCGCCACGGCGACGTCCCGGTGTGCATGATCGGGCACTCGATGGGCGCTCGCAGCGCGCTCCGCTGCGCCGGGCACGAGAGCGTGCGCGCCGTCGTGGCGCTCGCCCCCTGGCTGCCGGCCGGCGAGCCCACCGCCCAGCTGGCCCGCCGCACGGTGGTGATGGCGCACGGCACGCGCGACCGCACGACCAGCCCCGCCCGCTCGCTGGCCTACGCGCTCGCAGCGCGTGAGGTGTGCGAGCGCCTCTGCCGGTTCGAGGTGGCCGGCGCCCGCCACGCGATGCTCGAGCGGGCCCGCACCTGGCAGCGCCTGGTAAGGCGCGCGGTACCGGCGGCGCTGGAGCTGCGGGCCTGGGACGAGCGCCTGCTGGAGGCGTTCGCGCTGCCGTCGCCGGCCGGCTGCCGGGTGCCGCTGTGACCATCTGGATCCCACGCGTCGTCGGACTGCTGACGGCGCTCTACGGCGTGTCCGCGGTGCTGAAGCCCGACGTGATCGCCCGCCACGGCGAGCTGGCCGCGCCGTCGGATCGCCGTTCGGCCGTGGCGCTGCTGTCGGTCAGCATCGGCATCCGCGACCTCATCTCGGGCATCGCCATCGTGCTCGCTCCGGCCGGCGGCGTGCTGCTGGCCGCGCTGGGAGCGCGGGTCGCCTTCGACGCCGGCGATGCCGCCGCATTCGGCCGCCTGCTGCCCACGCGCTCCGCCCGCCGGAAGGTGGCCGCCGTCGCGGTCGGCTGGGGGGCAATCTCGGCCCTGGCCATGATCTGGGCGGGCGGCTGATGCGGGTCGCGGTGATCGGCAGCGGCGTGTCGGGCCTGACCGCCGCCTACGTGATCTCGCGCCGTCACGAGGTGACGCTGTACGAGCGTGACCGGCGCTTCGGCGGCCACGCCAACACGGTGGCCGTCGAGGGAGCGCGCGGCCGGGTCGGCCTGGACACCGGCTTCATCGTCCACAACGAGCGTACCTACCCCCACCTCCTGCGGCTGTTCGGGGAGCTGGGCGTGGCCACCCAGGCCAGCGACATGTCGTTCGGCGTGCGCTGCGAGCAGTGCGGCCTCGAGTACGCGGGCGCCCGCGGCCTGGCCGGCGTGGCGGCGCGGCCGTCGCGGCTGCTGCGGCCGGAGTACCTGCGGATGCTGGCCGAGGTGCGCCGCTTCCATCGCCAGGCCAGGCGGTTGCTGCGGGATACCAGCGCCGACCGCATGACGCTGGGCGAGTTCCTCGAGCGCGGCCGCTACTCGCAGTACTTCCACGACCACTTCCTGCTGCCGCTGACAGGCGCCATCTGGTCGTGCGGGCCGGGCCAGATCCGCGAGTTCCCGGCCCGCTACCTGGTGCGCTTCTTCGCCAACCACGGCATGCTGACCGTCAAGCACGCGCCCGCCTGGAGGACGGTCACGGGCGGCAGCGGCGTGTACGTGCGGGCGGCGGTTGGCGCACTCCAGGACGCCATGAGCGACACCGAGGTGGTGGCCGTCGAGCGCGATGCGAGGGGCGTCACCGTCACCGACGCGGGCGGCAGCTCGCGCCGCTTCGACAGGGTCGTGATCGCCACCCACCCCGACCAGGCGCTGCGCCTGCTGGCGGATCCGACCCGATCCGAGCTGCGCGTGCTGTCCAGCTTCGACTACGCCAGCAACGATACGGTGCTGCACACCGACGGATCGTTGCTGCCGCACGCCAGCGGCGCCCGGGCATCGTGGAACTACCTGCTCGAAGCCTGCACGACGACCACGCCGATGGTGGGCGTCACCTACCACCTCAACCGCCTGCAGGCGCTTGACGAACCGGCCCAGTACTGCGTTACGCTGAACCAGACGGGCCGCATCGCTCCCGGCTCCGAGATATCGCGGATGGTCTACGAGCATCCCATCTACACGCTCGACTCGCTGCAGGCACAGCGCCGGCTGCCCACGCTCTCCGGCGTGCACAACACCGCGTTCTGCGGCGCGTACCACGGCTGGGGCTTCCACGAAGACGGCTGCGTGTCGGGCGTGCGTGCGGCGCTGGCGCTGGGGTGCACCTGGTGACGGGCACCGCCCTCTACGAGGGCCAGGTCATGCACACGCGCCCGCCCGGCGTGCGCGGCCGCTACCTGTTCCGCTACGGCGTCTACCTGTGGCTGGTCGACCTCGACGCGCCTCCGCGCATACCGCGGCTACTGGCGCCGCTCGGCAGGGTGCACAGCCGCGACCACCTCGGCGATCCGGAGCGCTCGATGCGCGAGAACGTCGACCGGTTCCTGGCCGAGCGCGGCGTCGATCTGAAGGGCGGGCGGGTGCTGCTGCTGACCAACCCACGATCGTTCGGATACGTCTTCAACCCGCTGTCGGTGTACTGGTGCCACGGCCGCGACGGCGATCTCCGCTGCATCGTTGCCGAGGTGCACAACACGCACGGCCAGCGCCACTGCTACCTGCTGGAGCCGGGCGAGCGCGGCCGCGCCGAGGCCGACAAGGCCTTCTACGTGTCGCCGTTCCTGACGGTCGACGGCCGCTACCGCATGAGCTTCTCGCCGCCGGACGAGCGGCTGTCGATCCAGATGGAGTTGATCCAGGGCGGGCGCCGGGTGTTCCAGGCGTCGCTGACGGCGCGGCGCCGGGCGCTTTCGACCGCGGCGCTGCTGCGGATGGCCGTGCGCTATCCGCTGATGGCCGCCCGGGTGACCGTCCTGATCCACTACAACGGCGTCAAGCTGTGGCTGCGGGGCGTGCCGCGCGTGCGCCGTCCCGAGCGCCCCCCGCAGGGTGGCGTGGGATGAGCACGCTCGAGATCCCGCCGCCGCCGCGCCGGCCGGCCCGGGCCCGGATCGCGCGCGCCCTGTTCGAGCGCTCGGTGTCGGGGCTGGAGCGGCTCGAGGTGATCGCACCGGACGGGCGGCCGCTGCGCCGGCAGCCGGGCGCGCCGCGCATGGAGATCCGGTCGGACGCCTTCTTCCACCGCCTGGCCGCATCGGGCAAGATCGGCTTCGGCGAGGGCTACGTGGCTGCCGAGTGGGCCGCGGACGACCTGGTCGGGGTGCTGTCGGCGTTCGCCGAGCGGCTGTCGCACCTGGTGCCGCGGCCGCTGCAGCGTCTACGGCGCATCTACGAGCCGCTGCAGCCACGCGTGGAGCGGAACACGCCCGCAGGCGCCCGCGCCAACATCGCCCGCCACTACGACCTGTCGAACGATCTGTTCGCTGCCTTCCTTGACGAGACCATGACCTACTCCTGCGCGGTGTTCGAGCCGGGCGACTCGCTGGCCGATGCGCAGCGGCGCAAGTACGACGCCATGTGCGATCTGGCCGGCGTCGGTGAGCGCGACCACGTGCTCGAGATCGGCACCGGATGGGGCGGCATGGCCATGCATGCCGCCGCCACCCGCGGCTGCCGGGTCACGTCGATCACCATCTCGCGGGAGCAGAAGCAGCTGGCCGAGCAACGAGTGCGAGCGGCCGGCCTCGAGCGCCAGGTCGAGATCCTGCTCTGCGACTACCGGCAGCTGTACGGGCGCTTCGACAAGATCGTCTCGATCGAGATGTTCGAGGCGGTGGGCGAGGAGTACTGGCCCGAGTACTTCGCCGTCTGCGACCGGCTGCTGGCGCCGGCG
>C688J18823_10003252_pt1 | contig 10275 bp, 8 predicted proteins | sample HopSoiMetagenom1_FD_18823 | JGI IMG/M metagenome (IMG submission 18823) | reverse complement strand
GAGCCGCGACGGCTTCCCGCCCGAGAAGTAGATCATCGACGCCGCTTCCACCGACGCGACCAGGTCGTCGCGATGCGCGTCGGCGCGGGTCTTGATCGGCACGATCGAGGCGAGGACGCCATCGTCGCGATAGTGGTCGAGGCCCATCCGCCCCCACCGATCGAACACGTGGTCGCCTTCGGACGCGCTTGCGGTCGGCAGGATGGCGACGCGTCCGTCGCCGACCGCGTTGGCGAGTGCCATCGCCTCCACCTCGGAACTCCACTGCTCGAACTCGCCCGAGCCGAGGAACAGGAACGTCGGCACCGTCAGTCCTCTGATGCGGGAGTCTCGGCGGGTGCGTCGGCAGCTGTGGGGGCCCGCGCTTCGGCCGGCGCGTCTTCGACGGCGACGACGTCGGGCAGCTGAACCGGAGCATCCGGCGGCCGGCGCGCCGCACGATGCCGGCCTCCCCGGTCGGCCCTCGGCGGCGCCTCGCGACCGGACCGAGCCCGCCACGCCGCGACCACCGCAGCGCCGATGCCGAACACCGCACCGAGCGTCCACCACACGAGGTTCACGAACGGCACCAGCCCGATCGCGGCGCCGATCCCCCAGCCGGCGAACATCGCGCCCAAGCGCGAACGCGGCGGCCGTACCACCAAGCGCCCGATCACGAAGGTGGCGACCGCCAACCCGACGAACCACAGGAGCCCGAGACCGAGCAACACCGACAGCGCGAGGGGCAACCCGAGGATCGTCGCCGCGAGCGCGATCGCGCCGATGGGGGCGACGATCGCGACCAGCAGCCCCCATCCGGCGGAGGCGAGGGGTGCGGAGCGGGCGGCGTCGGCCGCCCGGTCGGCGCCCCGGGGGGCCAGCAAGAGGACGAGGAGCCCGCCTACGAGGATCGAGACGGCCATCGCCGCGCTCGCCAGCAACGCGCCGAGCACGCCGACCGGCCCGGACAACGTGAACCCGACGTCGCGGTGGATCTCGCCGCCCACCTGCGCTCCCTCGGCCGCGACCAGCGCGCCACCCGCGCGCACGTCGCCGCCCACCTGCGCCGTCGCGAGCAGATGGATCGGCCCGTGCAACGCGATCACATCGCCGCCGACCTGACCGGCGACGGTCACCGGACCGCGGACGACCACCACGTCGCCTTCGACCACTCCGGCGATCGTGGCGCTTCCCGAGAAGACGACGACCTGATGCACGACGGTTCCCCGCGCGACCGTGACGTCGCCCGACAGCACCACCTGATCTCTGGCTCGTCCCTCGGGCTGTGCCTGCGCCGATGCGGCAACCGGCCACGACGTCGCGACCAGCACGACGGCGATGACAGCGATACGCCGGATCATCCTCGGCATCCTAGCGACGACCGACGCACGCTAGAGATGCGAGACTGACGCGATGGGCTTTCGGGCGGACGGCACAAGCTGGGCGATCGCCACACCGCACACCGCGGCGACCGCCGCCGGGGCCGAGGCGTTCGAACGAGGCGGAACTGCGATGGACGCGGCGCTCCATGCCGCGGTCACGCTTGCCGTCGCCTATCCGCACATGTGCGGTGTTGGCGGGGACCTCTTCGCGCTCGTCCAGCGCTCCGACGGCGAGGTCCTCGCCATCAACTCCAGCGGGCGGTCCCCGGCCGCGGCTGACCCGTCGGCGCTCGACGGGCTCGCGGAGATGCCGATCCGCGGGCCCGTTCCGATCACCGTGCCCGGCGCCGCCGCCGGCTGGCGCGCCTTGCACGAGACCGGCGCCGTCCTGCCGTGGGCCGGCGCGTTCACGACCGCGGTCGGACTGGCGGCCGACGGGGTCGCGGTCAGCCGGTCGCTCCACGGCGAGCTCGAAGAGGACGCCGAGCTGTTCGGCGCGGACCCCGGCCTCGCGGCGATCTACTTCCGCGACACCGCTCCGGCGGCCGTCGGCGCCGTCGTGCGTCAACCGGCGCTCGCCCGCACGCTCGGCGCGATCGCCGACCGTGGCCCCGACGCGCTGTACGGCGGCGAGGTCGGCGACGCCTACGTGGCCGGCCTGCGCGCAGCGGGGTCGCCGATCGCGGTCGACGACCTCGCGGCCCATCGGGCGACCCTCCTTGCCGCGATGCGCTCCCCGTTCCGCGATCTCACGTGAGCGTCGTGCCGCCAAACTCGCAAGGGTTCGCGCTGCTCCAGATGCTGGCGCTGATCGAACGCCTCGGGATCGATCCCGACCTCGACGGGCCCGATGCCGGCCGGATCGCGCGCGTGATCGACGTGGTGAACGCCGATCGCGACCGCCACCTCGCGGACGCCGACCGGATGCTGGTTCACCCCTCGACGCTGCTGGACGACGGCCACCTCGCGGGACTCGGAAGCGAGGTTACCGGCGAGGGGACGGCGACGGCGACGCACGCGCACGCGCACGCGAACGCCGACGGCGACACGATCGCGCTGGTCACCGCCGACGCCGAGGGCAACGCGGTATCGCTGATCCAAAGCCTGTTCTGGGGGTTCGGCTCGGCCATCTGCGAATCGAGCACGGGGATCGTGGCGCAGAACCGCGGCGCCTGCTTCACGCTCGCCGACGGACATCCGAATCGGTTCGCGCCGGGCGCCCGACCGTTCCACACGCTGATGCCGGTGCTGGTGCACGACGCCGACGGGCTCGCGGGCGTACCGGGGACGATGGGCGGCTACCACCAGCCACAGATCAACCTGCACACGATCACGCGCACGTTCGTCGGTGGCGCGCATCCGGCCGATGCCGTCGCTGCCCCGCGGTGGGTGGTGCTCGGCGCCGAGGACGGCGACGTGACACCGACCGTAGGGATCGAGGACGGCGTCCCGGAATCCGCCGTGCGGTCGCTCCGGGAATCCGGCGGCTTCGGTGTCACCGAGGCGGACTCGTTCGGGCACGCGCACCTGATCCGGCGGCGAGGCGGACGGCTCCTCGCCGGCTCCGATCCGCGTGCCGACGGATCTGCGGCGGCCGGCTGAAACCGCCTCCACCCTGCGCGGCTGGCGCTCCCCCGGGAAGTGCTGCCAGACTCGCAGAGGACGCCTGATGCCGCATCCGCCACCGGAACCACCGGGCTCGGAACCGGACCTGCAGCGATTGCTGCGCGACCTGGACGCGATCGTCTGGGTGCTTGACGCTGCAACGGGCGCATGCACGTACGTATCGGATGCGATCCAGCGGCTGCTGGGATACGCGCCGGACGACTGGCTCCACGACCCCGACTTCCGCGTGCATCGGCTCCATCCCGAGGATCGCGCACGCGTTGAAGCGCTGTGGTCGCGGCTCGAGACCGCCGGCGGCTCGTTCGACGTCACGTACCGCCTGCGCGCGGCAGACGGGTCGTGGCGCACGCTCCGCGATATCGGCCATGCGACGATCGATGGTGGGGCCGCGGTCGGCTCGATCGAAGGGTTGATGATCGGCGCCCCACCGGTATCGGCCGACGCGGGACCGGACGAGGATCGGTTCCGAAGCGTGGTCGAGCACCTGACGGCGATCGTCTATATAGAGGAGATGCCGACCGTCGACGAGGTCGGCCGCATGCTGTACGTGAGCCCGCAGGTGGAGGATCTCCTCGGCTTCACACAAGAGGAATGGCTCGACGACCCCATCGCATGGTCGCGGCAGTTCCATCCCGAGGACCGAGAGCGCATCCGGGCGATCTACGAGGAGGTGGAGCGCACCGGCGGCCCGTTCCTGGCGGAATACCGGATGTTCGCGCGCGATGGCTCGATCCGGTGGTTCCGCGATGAGGCGATCGTGGTGCGCGACGCGGCGGGCATCCCCCGCTACTGGCAGGGGGTGATGTTCGACGTGACGGACCAGCACCGCACGCGCGAGCAACTCGCGGACTCACAGGATCAGTTCCGCACACTCGTCGAACAGATCCCCGCGATCGTCTACCGCGAGGCCGTTCGCGGCGACGCCCTCGAGATCGTGTACATCAACTCGCGGGTCGAGTCGGTCCTCGGCATCACGCCCGCCGAATGGGTCGCCGACTCCGGCATATGGATGCGCGCCATCCACCCCGACGACCGGGATGCGGTCGATGAGGAGAATCGGCGAACCGAGGCCACCGGCGAGCCGTTCGTGTCGGAGTACCGGATGATCGCGCGTGACGGACGCGTCGTCTGGTTCCACGACGAGGCCACGCTGGTCCGAAACGAGTTCGGCGAGCCCGCATTCTGGCACGGCGTGATGATGGACATCACGCAGCGGCGCGAAGCGGAGGCCGGACTCGCCGAAGCGGAGGCTCGGTATCGGGCGCTGGTCGAACAACTGCCCGCGATCGCCTACATCGATCCGGTCGATCGCCACGGCACGGTCTACATCAGCCCGCAGACCGAGTCGATCCTCGGGTACACGCCCGACGAGTGGTACGCGAACCCCGACCTGTGGCATCAGATCGTGCACCCGGAGGACCGGGAGCGCCCGGCCCAGGCGGGGGCCGAACCGTATGCCTCGAGTTACCGCGTCATCGCCAAGGACGGTCGCGAGGTCTGGATCCACGACCAGTCGCGACCGATCTACGACGACGCCGGCAACCTCGTCTACTGGCAGGGACTGCTGCTCGACATGACCGATCAACGGCGGACGCTCGAGCTGGAGCGCGCGCTGGAGCTCGAGCGGGTCGAGGCGGACCGGTTGCGCACGGAAGACGAGGTCAAGACGACGTTCCTGCACGCCGTGTCGCACGACCTACGGACCCCGCTCGCCGCGATCCTCGGTCTCGCGGTCACGCTCGAACGCGAGGACCTGACGCTCGAGCCGCGCGAGGCGCGCGACCTGGCGCACCGGATCGCCCAGAACGCCCGACGGCTGGACCGCATGGTCGGTGACTTCCTCGACTTCGAGCGGCTCGCGCGCGGCGTCGCGGAGCCGAACTACGCCTCGGTCGACGTCGGTGCGCTGCTGCGGGAGATCGTCGCCGCGAACGAGCTCGTCACCGATCGCACGCTCTCGCTCGAGATCGCTCCTGCGACGGTGCGCGCCGATGCCGCGATGCTCGAGCGCATCGTCGAGAACCTGCTCGGCAACGCCGCGAAGCACACACCGGCCACGGCGCACATCTGGGTGCGCATGACGCCGTGGGACGGCGGCGTCGAGATCGTGGTCGAGGATGACGGGCCGGGCGTTCCCGACGCCGACAAGGAACGCATCTTCGAGCCGTTCCGGCAGGGTTCTCCGTCTCCGACCGGTTCGGGCGTCGGCCTCGCGCTGGTCGCGCGGTTCGCCGACATGCACGACGGCGGCGCTTGGGTCGAAGACCGGCCGGGCGGCGGTGCGTCGTTCCACGTCACCATCGCGTCCAAGCCTTCAGAACGGCGGATCGACCTGACCGCGCTCGAAGCCGGCGATCAACCGACCGAGACCGGCTCGTCGGCCGACAACCAGGCGTAGGCCTCCTCTTCCTGCGCGAAGTGCAGGCGCAGGATCGCGTGCAGCCCGTACAAGACACGGCGGAGGTCGACGAGGTCGTCCCGGCCCGGGCCCGTCGCGGGCAGGTCGTCGACCAGCTGGCGATACACGCGGATCAGATGCTCGATCTCGACGTGCGCTCGCTGCATGCTCGACATCGGATCCTCGCCGCCCATCAGCTTCGCGACGACGGGATACACCGCGGCCTCCTCCTCTTCCTCGTGCTGCGGGAGACGGTCGCATAGGAACGTCTTGACGGCCTCCAGCTCGGCGCGGAGCTCGGTCGGCTCGTACGTGTCGAGCCGATCGGCCACGGTCCTGATCCGCTGGACCTCGGGCGCGAACTCCACGTGCTCGCGGCGGAACCGCTCGGCGACGTCGGTCGCCGGACCGCCACCCTGCCCCTTGGAGCCCGACCCGAGCGCCCGGAGCGCGTTCAGGATCGACGCCACGTCGACCGCCTCCTGGAACAGCGCGCCGACCGCGGGCGTGAACAGGCCGAACGCGCCCAGCCCCATCAAGAAGAACGCGAGCCCCATGCCCAGCAGGACGCTCTGGATCGCGATCGTCCGGGACCGCTGGGCGATCGTCATCGCGTCGACCAGCCGGTCGAGCCGGTCCACCGTCAGGACCACGTCCGCGGCTTCGGACGACGCCGTCGCCCCACGCGCTCCCATCGCGACGCCGACGTCGGCGGCCGCGAGGGCCGGCGCGTCGTTCAGGCCGTCGCCGACCATCATCACCACGCCATCTGCGCGCTCGGCCTCGACGGACTCCACCTTCTCCCCCGGGTCGCGCTCGGACAGGATCCGGTCCACACCGAGCGCCGCGCCCACGGACTCGGCCACGTCCGGATGGTCGCCCGTGACCATCACGACCCGCTTGATCCCCGCGCGGCGGAGCGACCGGATCACGCGCGGCGTGTCGGGCCGGATCGGATCGTCGATCACGAGCGCGCCGACCACCTCGCCGTCGACGCCGACGAACACACATGAGGAACCGTCGAGCATCGTTCGCCGCCGGACGTCGCGGGCCCGTGCCGGCAGCGGCGCCCCATCCGTCGCGTACGCCGCCTGCCCGAGGACGACTCGTCGCCCCTCGACCCGTCCGGTGATCCCGGCGCCGTGCTGCTCGTCGACGGCCTCGGGGAACGTCAGCTCGCCGCCCCGTTCACGTGCGGCGCGCACGATCGCGCTCGCCAGCACGTGCGGGGAGACCTGATCGAGCGACGCCGCGAGCCTGAGCACCTCCTCCGGGTCGATCGTCGCGAACGCCTCGACGTCGGCGACCCGCGGGATGCCCGACGTCAGCGTCCCGGTCTTGTCGAACAGCAAGATGGAGGACCGTGCGACGGTCTCGAGCGCGCCGCCGCCCTTGACGATGATCCCGCGCTTGGCCGCCCGGGAGATGCCGGCCACGATCGCGATCGGTACCGCGAGGATCAACGGACACGGAGTCGCCACCACGAGCACGGACAGCGCGCGCACCGCGTCGCCCGAGATCGCCCACGCGGCGCCCGCGACCAGCAGCGTCGTCGGGATGAACCACAGCGCGTAGCGGTCGGCAAGGCGCACCGCGGGCGCGCGTTCGGACTGTGCCGCTTGGACGAGCCGAACGATGCCGGCGTACGTGCTGTCGGCGGCCGCGGCCGTGGCGTGCAGATCGAACGCCTGCCCCGCGTTCACCGCGCCGGAGCGCACGAGGTCGCCACGCGGCCGCTCGACCGGGCGGGACTCGCCCGACAATGCCGACTCGTCGAGGACGGCGTCGCCCTCGAGCACACCGTCGACCGGCACGACCTCCCCTGACTTGACGAACAACCGGTCGCCCAGGACGACGTCGTCGATGTCGCGCGTCTCGAGCCGCCCGTCTTCGTACCGATGGACCTGACGCGGCGCCCGGGCGAGCAGATCGGAGAGTTCGCGATGCGCGCGACGGTCGGCGAAGTCCTCCAGCGCCTGGCCGCTCGCGAGCATCACGGCGATCACCGCGCCCGCCGCGTACTCGTGCAACGCCAGACACCCGACGATCGCGAGGATCGCGATGAGGTCGACCCCCGCCTCTCGCCTCGCGATGGAGCGGACCACATCGATCGTCACCGGGATGCCACCGATCACCGTCGTGATGGCCCACGCGAGATGCCCCGCCGCCTGGTGGTGCGTGACGACCAAGGCGGATCCGACCACGAGCCCGACGACGCACGCCGCGAGCCACAGGCGCGTGAACCCGAAGCCCTCGCGGCTCACGCGTCCCTCCGCAGCGTCCCAGTGAGGTGCAACGTCAGCGGTGTGGCACCCGTCGCCATGTCGAGCTCGTAGGTCAGCGCGTCGCCCTCCACCCGGTAGCGGCGCTGCAGCCGGCGGACGTCCGATGCCGTCGCGGCGCGTCCGATCGCATCGCCGTCGGCGGTCAGACCGAGGTCGCCGGCGTCAACCCGGCCGTGCGCGACCTCCGTGACCCCGATCGGATGCGCGAGCACGAGCTCGACGTCGCCGGCCGTCGCGCCCGGCCGCAAGAACCCGCGCTCGAAATGCAGCGGCTCACCTTCGCGGCTCCAGCTTTCCTGGTCGTACGAGAGCCACGCGTCGCCGACGTGTCCGAACGAGAGCGTCTCGCTGTAGGCGAACGGCTCGATCGTTGGGTAGCTTCCGGTGCCCTCGCCGCGCCAGGTCCCGAGCAGGAAGGCCAGTGAGGAAACGTCGCCGTGCAACTCGGGAGACATGCGGCGACCGTACCACGCACCCGTGGCACGACCTGGGGCTACGGTATCGCGGGCGCTTCCGTTGGCGGCTCGTCGGTCTCGGCGGTCAGCCGCTCTTCGACAACGTGTTGGAGCTCCTTGACGTCGGTCTTGATCGGCGTCGACGGCCCGGCGTCGTGAGCCTCGTCCGCGACGTGCTCGTAGGCGTCGATCTCGAGCTCGAGGTACTCGAGGCGCCGGCGGAGCGACTCGATCCGACGGTCTGGGTCGGCCTCGTCCTCGTCCATCGTCACGCTGACGTCGCCTTGACGCACCGTCGTTGCGTTGTTGCGGCGGCCACCACGCGGCAGCACCAGCGAGGCGGGATCGCCGCGTAGTCGCGCCTGGATGTCCATCAGGTTCGACACGACGGCGTCGTGCGAGCCGTCCCCGTCATAGCCTCGTGATGCCATCTCCGGTCCCCCTCTTCGCCGGCTCCGCCTGCGTGGGAACGCTGCGGCGGAAGCGCAACCACGATCATAGGCCGAGACGGCCTCTCAGGTCGATCCGACTTCCGGATTATCCTCACGCCGTGGCAACCCTGGCCCGGATCAACGTCACGCCCGTCAAAGGGACTGCATTGCAGCATCTGCACGGTGCTGAACTCGGACCGACGGGGATCGCGGGCAACCGGCGCTTCCATCTGGCGGACGATCGTGGGCGGCTGTACAGCGGCCTCGCGCACGGTCCGCTCGTCCAAGTGACCTGCGAGGTCCAGAACGGCACGTTGCGATGCCGGTTCCCCGGCGGTCGCGTTGTCGCTGGGTCCACCGACGATCTCGGCGAGCTCGAACAGACCGACTTCGACGGGCGCGCCGTTCCCGGCAGGTCCGTCGGCGGGGAGATCTCCGAGGCGTTCTCCGACTACGTCGGCGCTCACGTCCGTCTGATCCGGACCGAGCGTGACGGCGACGGTCCCGACGAGATGCCGCTGACGATGGTTTCGTTCGCGTCCGTCGCAGAGCTCGGACGCCGCGGTGGATACGACGGCGACCTTGACCCGCTTCGGTTCCGTATCAACCTCGAGCTCGACGACGCGGCGCCGTTCGAGGAGGACACATGGGATGGCCGTCGCGTCCGCATCGGCGATGCAGTCTTGCGGATCGAGGGTCAGGTGCCGCGGTGCGCGGTGACGACACAAGACCCCACGACCGGCGAGCGCGACTGGAACACGCTCAAGCAGATCGCGGCGTTCCGGCCGCTGATGCCGACGCGCCAAGTGCCGTTCGGCGTCTACGCAACCGTGGATCAACCGGGTGCGGTCGCCGTGGGCGACGCCGTCACGCCGCTTCCTCTATAGGCATCCGTCCACGGCTGCCGGGCTAGGATGCGCGGGTCGCATGACCCTTCGACACTCCCGCCCCTGGTTGTTCGTCCTGTCGCTGACCTTGCTGGCGGCGTGCGACCACTACGCGGCCACGAAGGGCGAGGCACCGCCGAGCTTGGTCCCGGGCCCGTCCCCGATCGGGGCCGCGCAACACGACCCATGCTTCACGCCTGATCCGCCATCGCCGATCACCGTCTCGGTCGTGCATCGCCCGGACGGCACGTGCTGGCCCCTCGACAGGGAGATGGTCTACCGATGTGACCCATCGATGCCGGCCGTGGCCGAGGTGGACGTCGGCGAGGGCGTGCGCCGGTTCCTCGGCGGCTCGTATGCGGTTCGGGTCTCCGCCGTGCCGCCGACGGCGCTCTCGGAAGGCGTGACGCCGTTCGGTGAACTGTTCGTGGACCCGAGCGATCCGTCGTTCCTGTGGGTGCGCTCCGACGGCGTGAGCGAACGGTGGCTCGCCCTCCCGAACCGTTCCAAGCTCGCCGATCCGCCGACCGTCCAGATGATCGGCGATTCGATCCTCGACGGCGGCCAGACCGACGTCGTGGCGGGGCTTCCCGATTGGACGGTCACGATCGACGCGTTGATCGGTCGCGGGTCGTCCGGCGCGGCGGGCGTGGCCGAGGCGCTGCCCTCGCCCGCCGCCGACGTGGTCGTGATCGAGATCGGCGTGAACGATCCCGACGCATCGATCACCGCTGCGAACGCCGAGCGCATCATCTCCGTGCAGGGCGGCGCCCGACTCCTCGTGTGGCTGACCGCGCACGGACCCGAGCCGCAGGTCCCTGCGGTGAACGAG
>C688J18823_10003251_pt1 | contig 10276 bp, 8 predicted proteins | sample HopSoiMetagenom1_FD_18823 | JGI IMG/M metagenome (IMG submission 18823) | reverse complement strand
AGCGCGTCGGAAGTCGGCGCATTGGAGGGAAACAAGACCGGCGTCGTCGCGGCTTGTTTCTTCCAGTAGTCGGAATTCACGACCTGCCGCTCGAACATCGCGCGCGTCCAGGTCGTGCCGCCCGAGGGGGCAATCACCTGCCCGATCTGCTTGTTGCCGTATTCGGGCTTGGTCAGATCCATCCAGGATTTCGGAGGTGTCTTCACCAGTTCCGAATTGTAGGCGATCGACCACACGACAGTTGAGCGTGGCCATAGCTTCGGTGAGGCTTGCGTTTCGGGGATGTAATCCGCCGCGTTCGGCGGCGCGTAGTCCTGGAAGATGTTCTCGATCTCTGCCATCAGCGCGCGATCGGAGTGATCGATCACGTCGGCGAGCAGCTTGCCCGCCGCAGCCTCGGTCTTGACGCGCTGCAGCAATTGGCTGCCCGGCGCGCGCAGGAACTCGATCTTCACAAACGGGAAGCGCTTGTTAAACGCGTCGAGGATCGGCTTCTCGCTCTCGGCGACGTTCGCCGAATAGAAGACGAGCTTGCCCTCCTGGCGCGCGGCCTCGATCAGCTCGGGCGGCCCGAACTGCGCGGCCGCGGGCGTGATCGACGCGGCGAACGCGAGCGCCGCGATGATGGATTTGATCATCGCGTCACTGCCGGTACCCGTAGGTCTTGTTCCACTCCTCGACCCACTGATCGCGCAGCTTGACATATTGGTCGAAGTTCGGCGCCCACGGCTTGATGACCTTGGGATTGTAGCCGGGCGGATTGAACGGCGGATTTCTCAGCGCTGTAAGGTAGCCAAGCTCCTTGATCTGGAATTCCTGCCCCTCTTCGGACATGCACCAATTCAGGAACAGCTTGGCGGCATTCGGATTGGCCGCCGTCTTGGTCACGCCGGCGGCGTAGTAATTCAGCGGCACGCCGTCAGTCGGGAAGTTGATCTCGACCGGCGCTCCGTCGCGCTTCTTGATGTAGGCAATGTTGTAGAGCACCACCGCGATCGAGATTTCGCCGCGCACCATCGCATCCGCCGTCGGTGCGCCGGAAGGATACAGCACCGGCTGTGTCTTCGCCTGTTTTGCCCAGTAATCCTCGCCCAGCACCTGCCGTTCGAACATGATGCGCGTCCACGTCGTGCCACCGGACGGCGCGATCACTTGGCCGATCTTGCGCGGGCCATATTCGGGCTTGCATAGATCCATCCAGGACTTCGGCGGGTTCTTCTCAAGCTCGGTGTTATAGGCGATCGACCAGCCGAGCGTGCTTTTCGGCCAGAGCTGCGGGGCGACCAGCACGTCGTCGCGGTAGTCGGCCGCATTTGGCGGCTTGTACTCCTGGAACAGATCAGCGATGCCGAGCATCAACCCGCGATCGGAATGATTGACCGCATCGGCCGTGAGCTTGCCGGCGGCTGCTTCCGTCTTGATGCGCGTGATCAGTTGCCCGCCCGGCGCGCGCACCAGCTCGACCTTCACGAATGGGAAGCGCTTGTTGAAAGCCTTGATGACTTCCTGCTCCGGCTCGGTGAAGTCCGCGGTGTAGTAGACCATGCGGCCTTCCTTCTTGGCCGCCTCGATCAGGGCTTGCGAGCCGTAGGCCTGCGCGTCCGCGCGCTTCGTGCCGATCGCGGCTGCCGCGAGGCCGGATGCCGCGGCGGCGCCGAATTCGCGGCGGGTCAATTTTTTCATGACGTTTCTCCCTCGTTCTTGTTTCTCTGTTTTCTATCCAGCGCGCCCGACCGACGTGTCCGTGCCGCCGCGCGACAAGAAATGCGCGATCCCGATCAGCACGGCGAGCAGCAACGTCTGGACCAAGCTGAACGCCGACGTGATGCCGACATTGCCGCCCTCGTAATAGTCGAGCAGCAGCACCGCCATCACCATCGTGTTCGACGTGTAGAGGAACAGCGACGAGCCAAGCTCGCGGATCGCCAGGATGAACAGCAAGGTCATCGCGGCGATGACGCCGGGGCGCGCGAGCGGGAGCACGATCGTGCGGATGGTGCCGAGCAGGCCCTTGCCGCAGATCCACGAGGCTTCCTCCAGCTCGCGATGGATTTGCAGCAGCGAGGTGGAGAGCGCCTTGATGGTGTCGGGCATGAAGCGCGCAATGAAGGCGAGCGCCAGAATCCAGATGGTGCCGTAAAGCCCGCCCGGCAGCCCGATCCAGGCCCACAGATACGCGACGCCGACCACGAGCCCCGGGATCGCGACCGGCAAAGTAGAGATGACATCGATGCTGCGCCGACCCGTGGCCCGCGTGCGATGCACCGTATAACCGATGGCGAACGCCAAGATGCCTCCGAAAATCGCGGTGATCAGGCCAACTTCCATCGTGTTCCAGATCGAGCGCATCGCCAGCGGATTGTCGAACAGCCGCTCGAAATGAATCAGCGAGTAGGCCTTCATGTCGAAGAGACTGTTGACGTCGCGGATGAACAGGAACTTGCGAAACGCCGCGACGATCAACGCGAGTGTCGGTAGCACCACGACGACGAGCAGATAGACGACCGCAAGGCCGAGGGTAAAATAGCGCGATGGGCCGAGCTTCATCACGCCGGGGCGGAACGCCTTGCCGGCCACCGTGATGTAGCTGCGACCGCTCACCACCTTCTGCTGCAAGAAAACGAGGAAGCCGGTCACGATCATCAGGATGATCGCGACCGAAGCGGCGGTGGAATAAAGCGGCGGCGACCAGTTGGTAAGCTTGAAGATGTATGTTGTCAGTACCGGGATATCGCCTGGCGCGCCGAGCACCGCCGGAATGCCGTAGATCCCGAGCATCACGATGAACGACAGCAGCATGCCGGAAAGGATCGCCGGCGCGATCAGTGGAAACGTGATGGTGAACAGGATGCGCACCGCGCTCGCGCCGGAGACTTCGGCCGCCTCCTCCAGCGCCGGGTCCATGTTGCGCAGCGCGGACGCCGTGAACATGTAGACGTACGGCGCGTAATAGATGCCGAAGATCGCGATCAGCCCGCCCATCGTGTACACATCGAAGCGGAAGTCGATGCCGGCCCACTTGATGATCATGTTGAGCAAGCCCGTTTTGGGCGAGGCGAGGATCGACCACGCCACGGCCGCGACGAGCGGCGGCACGAACAGCGGGATCATGCTTACCGCCGCGATGAAACGCTTGCACGGTGTGTTGGTGCGCACCACCACCCAAGAGAACGTCAGCCCGATGATCACGGCAAGCGCCGTGCCGCCGCCGCATGCGATCAGCGAATTGGCGAGCGCGTAGTGGACGTTGGGATTGCCCAGAACCGTGATGAAGTTCTTCAGCGAGAGGTCATACACGCTGAGCCCGTCCACCACCGGATTGGTGTTGGTCAGCGCACCGAGAACCAGCATCGAGACGGGGTAGATGACGAGAAACGTGAGGATGAGCAGCAGCGCGGCTGACCAGAGCCAGCCGAACGGAATGCGCCGGGCGCCTTCGCGCGGTGCGACCAGGGCGGCAGTTTCCGCGGTCACGCGTCTCCCCTCGTGACGGCCGCGCCTTGAGGCNGGCGGCTCTTATTCCCTGCGTAGCACAGAACAAAGCATCCGGGCACATTACCAAAGTGCAATGTTGGAGAGGACGGATTGTCGCGGCGGNGTCGGAGCGGCGCGACGCCGGCCCTCATGGTGAGGAGCGCAGCGAAGCTGCGCGTCTCGAACCATGGCCCGTGCTCCAGGCCATCNTTCGAGACGCCCGCCTTCGGCGGGCTCCTCAGNATGAGGTCTCTCACATCACCAGCGCGATCTTCCCGAAGTGCTGATTCGCNTTCATGTGGGCGTGTGCCGCGATGCATTCGTCAAGCGGGAAGGTGCGGTCGATCGGCAGCTTAAGCTTGCCGGCGGTCACCGCCTCCCACAGGTCGGCCTTCATCAGTCGCACGATCTCGCGGATCTCCTCGAGCGAGCGAGTGCGGAACGTGACGCCGATGTAGTCGATGCGCTTCATGGCATGCAGATCGAAATTGAACTCGGCCGTCACGCCGCCGAGCCGCCCGACGTTGACGATACGCCCGAGCACGGCGGTGGCCTTCATGATCCCATTCACCAGCGGTCCCGACACCATGTCGACCGTGAGGTTCACGCCCTTGCCGCCGGTCGCCTCCAGCACCTGATCCGGCCATTTTTCATCGCGCGTATCGATCGCGAGATCGGCGCCGAATTTTGTGAGCCGCGCGCGGCGCGCATCGTTGGTCGCCGAGCCCATCACGGGCTTCGCGCCTTTCATCTTGGCGATCTGCAAGCCCATCAGTCCGACGCCAGAGCTTGCGCCCTGAATGAGCACGCTCTCGCCGGCCTTGAGCCGCCCCTGAGTGACGAGCGCGTTGTGCAGGGTGTGCAGAGCCACCGGCAGCACCGCCGCCTGCTCGAACGAGAAGCCCGCGGGCAGCGCGATCGTGCGGCCATAGTCCGACACCGCGTATTCGGCATAGCCACCCGACCCCGAAGCCACGACGCGATCGCCCGGCTTGAAATCCTTCACGTCGCTGCCAACGCCCACGACTTCGCCCGCCCACTCAAGGCCAAGCGCCGCTCCCATCACGCCGTGTCCGAACGAGGCCTTCGCGGCGGAGAGATCGGCGCGATTGAGGCCACAGGCCTTCACGCGCGTTAGCACTTCGTTCGGCTTCGGCTCGGGCTGCGGGATATAACGCAGCTCAAGCCCGTTCGGCGACGACACGCCTGCTTTCATGAAGTCTCCTGGATTATTTTTGTCTCGAAGGTTTGATGTCAGCCCGCCTTCTGCTGCTTCATGCTATCCCACCAGGGACAGGCGCCGGGCATCAGATTGTGGTTGCCCTCGATCACCTGCACGGGCTGGCGGAGGCCGTCCTCGGCGGCCTTCATGCGCATATGGCGCGCTTGCGCGCGCTTGTCCTCCGAAAGCCAGGCCCGCTCGTGGCCCCAGATGCTCGGCCCATAGGGCCGCTCGAACGGCGTCCAGGTCGCGTCGTCCACCACCTGGCCGCCCCAGCCGTATTCGGTCATGAAGCCGGACGGGTTCCACGAATAGAACGAGGTCATGTAGTCGCCCGAGTGCCGCCCGAGCGTCACCGCCACCTGCCCCTCGTTCCCCTGCGCGATGTCGTAGCCCTGCCCGACGTCGTCGAGCGAAAAAAGTTCCACCATCATGTGATGCGGGGCATTTTTGCCCGTCGCCGTGAGCGCGATCGAATGGTGGCGCGGATTGCAGTGGAAGAAGCGCGCCGGGTAGGGCTGCAGGAAATAGTCCGAGAGGCGGAAGCCGAGCAGGCCTTCGTAGAAGGCGGTCATCTGCTCGATGTCCTCGCAGTGGAGCACGACATGGCCCATGCCGAGCGGCCCTGTGCGGAAGCCCGAGATGTTGCGGCCGGGGGTGAAGGGCGCGCTCGCGATCTCGGGCCCATGAAACGCCTCGATGCGCGTGCCCGTGGGGTCCTGGAACACGATCAGGTCTTTCACATGCCGCTCGTCCGCGAGCGCACGCGAGCCGCGCGCGACCTTCACGCCGGCTGATTCCAGCTTCGCCGCCAGTGCCTCCATGGCGGCCGCGACGGCGACCTCCCAGCCGAAATAGCCGATGCCCCGCCCGCCGTCCGCATCGATGATCACGCGCTGCTTGCGGTCGTCCATGCGGAACGCCATCGAGGCGCGCGTCTTGTCGATGCGTTGCATGCCGAGAAAGTTAGAGCCGAACGTCGCCCAGTCGCCTAGATCCTTAGCGCGGAGCCCGATGTAGCCCAAAGCCTGCACGCTCATGCGCGGTCCTCTGCGTCGCGCGTAGTGTGCGCTTTTGCGTTTCGGTCTACAACGGGCGAACGCCGCAGTGCTCCATATGAGCGGCGTCGGGGGGAAACGTTGCACAAACTTTTTATCGCGCCGACGTCGCTGCAGGATACGCCGCCGCTCGACTACATCGATGCGACGTTTCACGCGGGTTACGACGGCATCGGTCTGCGCGTGCATCGCTCGCCGGGGTTGCCGTTTCATCCGGTTGTCGGCGATGCGGCGCTGATCCGCGACATGCGGGCGCGGCTCAATGGTTTTCCGGTGTTCGATCTCTACAGCTTCTACCTGGAGCCCGCGACGGACGTGAGCGCGTTCGCATCTGCGATGGAGCTCGGCGCTTCATTCGGCGCGAAATACGCGACCGTGATGGGCGCTGACATCGACTGGTCGCGTCAGCGCGACAACTTCATCAAGACGTGCGATCTCGCCAGGCAATTCGGCCTCGTCTGCTCGCTCGAGTTCGCCGTGATCCGTCCGCTCGCGACCCTGCCGCAGACCGTGCGGCTGATCGAGGAGTCCAAACGCGACGCCGTCATGTGCATCGATCCGCTGCATCTTGCGCGCTCCGGCGGCACGCCGGCCGACGTGAAGGCGCTTGATGCGAAGTATTTCCCCTATGCGCAGATTTCCGACGGCGTGCTCGAGCCGGGCGAACCGAACCCGGGATTGTTCGGAAAGCTGGGAATGGGCCAGCGCAAATTGCCGGGCGAAGGCACGCTGCCGCTGCGCGAATTGCTCGCCGCGTTGCCGAAGGACATTCCGCTCAGCGTCGAGCTTCCGCACTCGCTCGCGCCGGCAGGTACGAGTCCGCGCGATTGGGCGACGATGACGCTGCAATCGGTGCGGAGTTATGTGGGGCAATAGCTATGCTCAGACTGCTTCACCTCGCCTTCACGCTGCTCGCACTTTCATGCGGCACCGCGCAGGCGGCTGACTGGCCGACACGGCCGGTGCGGCTCGTCGTCGGCTTCGCGCCCGGCGGCCCGACCGACATCCTGGCGCGCCACATGGCGCAATATCTCTCCGTGAGGCTCGCCCAGCAGTTCGTGGTCGAGAACAAGCCGGGCGCAACGGGCAACATCGCGACCGAATACGTCATGGGCCAGCCGGCGGACGGCACCACGATCCTCGTGACCACGACGGCGAACGCCATCAACATGACGTTCCTGTCAAAGCTCACGACCAACTTCATGCGCGATATGGAGCCGGTCGCCGGGCTCGCGAGCTTCACCTACATGATGCTGATCAATCCGGCCGTGCCGGCGAAGAGCGTTCCCGAATTCATCGCCTATGCGAAGGCCAATCCGGGCAAGATCAATTTCGCCTCCGGCGGCGTCGGCTCGTCGAACCAGCTTGCGGTCGAGCTGTTCAAGTCGATGACCGGCACGGATCTCGTGCACGTGCCCTATCGCGGCAACGCGGCGGCCTACAGCGACCTTATCGGCGGCAACATCCAGCTCATCTTCGCCGACATCGCCTCGGGGCGGCCGCATGCGGAATCCGGGGCGCTGCGTGCGCTCGGCGTCACGTCGGCCAGGCGGCTTGCCACTTTGCCCGACGTTCCGGCGATCGCCGAGACAGTTCCTGGGTACGAGGCGGACGGCTGGTACGGCTTCGCGGCGCCGAAGGGCACGCCCGCCGACGTGGTCGCGAAGCTCAACGCGGCGATCAATGCCGGTCTCGCCGATCCGGAGCTTGCCGCGCGCTTCGCGCAGCTCGAGGCAAGGCCGCTCGTCTTCACGCCGCAGCAATACGGCGCGTTTCTCGCCTCGGAAGTGGAGCGCTGGGGCAAGGCCGTGAAAGCCGCCGGCGTGCGCGGCGATTAGTCCAGCCGGAATCCGCGAGCCCGCACGTACGCGCCGAAATCCGCGCGCTCCGGCACCGCGTATTGCCGCGCCTTGTCCTCGGACCAGCCATAGGGCTCGGATTTTCCAAACATGTCCACGTAACGCTGCTCGCGAAACGGCTGCGCGGCTTCGCGGCGGCGGTCGTAGTCCTCGATCGCATCGCGCAGGCCGTCTTCGCGATAGCCGTTGCGATGCACCGTCACCTCGAGCGGCAGGCGCAGGCTCTGCCGCGGCGCGCGCGTGGGCCATCCGACGGCCAGCCCAGCGACCGGAAACACGTGCTGTGGAAGACCGAGTAAGGTCGAAACTTCCGCGGCGCGATTGCGGATCACGCTGATCGGGCACGTGCCGAGCCCTTGCGCCTCCGCGGCGAGCACGAAGGCGCTGAGCGCGATCCCAGCATCGACGGCCGCATTGAAGAAGGCGTCGAGGTGATCGTTGGCGAACGGCTTGCCGCGCCATTCGTGCCACAGCCGCTGGCGGCGATTGTTGCCGCAGAAGACGAGTAGCACCGGCGCGTCCTTGAGCCAGGCCTGTCCGGTCGGCCCCTCGGCCAGCGGCGCGAGGATGCGCTGCTTCAGAGCGGCATCGTCCACGATGACGATGTCGCGCTGTTGCAGGTCGCTTTTCGTCGGCGAACACAGCGCGAGCGCGCACAGGCGGCGCAGAAGATCGAATGACACCGGATTGGTGTCGAACGATCGCATGACCCCGCGCGCTGCGATCAGGATATGCGATTGCGGTGCATCATCGGGGATGTCCAAATTCGGATCATCCGAACCAAAGCGGCGCTGGAGCATACTGCGGTTGTTTTCGGGAGGTGTCATGGCGTTCTCCGCTGTCATCCCGGAAGCCGCGGCAGGCGGCTATCCGGGATCCATAACCACCAGATTGTGCGACAAGATCGGTTTGAGTCTATGGATCCCGGCTCTCGCTACGCTCGGCCGGGATGACAAGCTGAGTTAAGCTGCCAGCGTCTTGTTAATCCGCGGATAAACCTTCCGCGCGTTGCCCTCGAACACTTTGGCCTTGTCGGCGGCCGAGAGGCTCGCGCCTTCGACATAGCGCTTGGTGTCGTCGAAACCGAAGCCGGTCTTCGGATCGTTGCCGCGCACTGCGCCGACCATTTCGGACGCGAACAGGATGTTGTCGACCGGCACCACCTTGAACAGGAGGTCGATGCCCGGCTGATGATAGACGCAGGTGTCGAAGAAGATGTTGCTGGCCATAATCTCGATCAGCTCGGGCTTGTTGTTGTTCAGCGCGAGCCCGCGGAAACGCCCCCAATGGAACGGGATCGCGCCGCCGCCGTGTGGAATGATCAGCCGCAACTTCGGGAAATCCTTGAACAGGTCGGAGAGGATGAACTGCATGAACGCCATCGTGTCGGCGTTCAGGTAGTAGGAGCCGGTGGTATGCATCGCCGGATTGGCGCAGCCCGAGACGTGCACCATGCCCGGCACATCAAGCTCGACCATCTTCTCATAGAGCGGATACCACCACTTGTCGGTCAGTGGCGGCGAATTGAAATAGCCGCCGGACGGGTCGGGATTGAGATTGCAGCCGACGAAACCAAGCTCGTTGACGCAGCGCTCCAGCTCCTTCGCGGAATTCTTCGGCGGGACGTTGAGCGACTGCGGCAGTTGGCAGACGCCGATGAAATTCTTCGGGAACAGCGACACGCAGCGGTGGATCAGGTCGTTGCAGATCTGCGTCCACTCGATCGACACGCTCTCGTCGCCCACGTGATGACCCATCCCGGAGGCGCGCGGCGAGAAGATCGTGACATCGGTGCCGCGTTCCTTCTGCAGCCGGATCTGATTCTGCTCCAGGCTCTCGCGGATTTCATCATCCGACATTTTCAGGCCCGCGCGCGGCGGCATCGCGGACTTCGTTTTCACGGCCTCAGTCTGGTCCTTGCGGAAGCGATGCAGGTCCTTCGGCTCGGTCGTGTAGTGGCCGTGGCAGTCGATGATCATGGGGGCTCGCCGGTGATTGTGAGGCTGAATGCCATTCTGATACGATCCTCAAACGCAAATCGCAATGCAAGGGGACATGAATGGCTGACCTGCGTTTGAACGGTGTGATCCGCGCGCTCGAAGCGGGGCAGCCGGCCTTCACGTGTTTCCAGCCTGCCGAGATCGATTCTGCTTATGCGATTCAGTCGGCCAAGTTCGACGGCGTCGTGTTCGAGATGGAGCACAATCCGTGGGACGGCAAAGCGCTGCGCGATGCGCTGCAGTACCTGCTCAACCGCGGACAGATCGTGAAGGCCGCCAATATCGCACCCGCCGTCACGCCGATGGTGCGCGTTCCGGTGAACGGCGTCGAGAAGGCGCAGTGGCAGGCCAAGCAGGCACTGGACCTCGGTTGCTACGGCATCGTGTTCCCGCACATCTCAACGGTCGAAGAGGCCTACAATGCGGTGGCGGCCTGCCGCTATCCGCGTCTCAAAACCGCGCCGAACTTCGAGCCGGCTGGCATCCGCGGCGACGGACCGGGCGGTGCGGTGCGCTACTGGGGCCTGCCGCAGCAGGACTACTACAAGAAGGCCGACGTGTGGCCACTCGATCCGAACGGCGAGATCTTCTGTATCCTGCAGATCGAAGACATGCGCGGGGTCGAGAACCTCGACGCGATGCTGAAAGAGGTGAAGGGCATCG
>C688J18823_10003250_pt1 | contig 10276 bp, 8 predicted proteins | sample HopSoiMetagenom1_FD_18823 | JGI IMG/M metagenome (IMG submission 18823) | reverse complement strand
GAGCCTCGAAAAGTACCCCGCCTGCCTGCGGCTCGTGACTAGCACGCTCGCTGGTGGGCGGGCGGCCTTCGGTGGTTCGACCCTACCCGAATGCGGCGCAGAACGCCGTGAAGTCACCGTTTTGACGCGGCCCCGCCACGAACAGCACGTTGCCGTCGCCATCAACGATGATGTGACCCGTGTCCAGCCAGACGATCCCCGCTCCCGGCGCGGTGAACTTGTTGAACGGGCCGTTGGCGGTCTCCGTCTTCACCGATCCGTCCCGGTTGAAGGTGACCTTGTCCGAGAAGCTCTCGTTCTGGTCGATGAGCGTCGTGCCCTTCGCTGTCGCGGTTATCCGGAAGGGGCCGGGGCCAACTGTGGAGATCCTCTTGTAGAGGAACCCTGTGTTGTCGTAGAAGTCGGTGCTAGTGAACGACCCGAAGGTGTGAAAAGTGATGCGGAAGCCGCAGAGCGAGGAATCGACCGTCGTGTCATCCACGTGAGAGACGGTTCGTACCTGCGTGTTCGCAGCGGCCGGTTGTGCCAGAACGATCCCGGGCAGGATCACCAGTAGTGGAAGCCAGACGCGTCGCGTAGTTCCCCCAGTCCACGGAGTGGGTGACGGACGGGAGCCAGTCGAGTCGATTGTCGCAAGCTGCTACAACGTGTCAAGTGGCACAAGGAAGGAACACGCGTCCCACCTTACGGGCTACATGGTCTACATGTGGTTTGAATGCTCGCGACTCCGCCCTGGTGGAAGAACTCGTCGCCGCTCTGGCTGAGTACCGGCCCGATCCGAACAGGCTGGTGGTTCCGGACGGCCCTCCACCTGAGCAGGCTACGACCCCGGCGCCATCACGACCCCGCCGGGCGCATCGTTCTATTCAATCCCGTGCTTGAACGCGGAGCCCGCACGGTCTTCTTCTCCGTGATGGGGGTTCGAAGTCGGGTTCGCGTTCACCACCGAACACACGGCTACTGAGGCATGGATGGAGGTCGGCCGACTGGTGTCGAGCCACGACAAGGCCGAGGTGCGCTGCTTGCTGATGAGCGCCGGGGCACCAAACCGAGACGGCCAGTCGTTTCACGACGGAAGAACTTCGCGGACTTCGGATTGCAACACACGCGGTGATCGATCCGCCCACCCGTATCCGCGAGGTGCTACTCCATGGCTGGTCGTCGGGCGTGGTTTGGAAGTTGTGGCACCAGGTAACGCAGCTGTACCAACCGCTATACCAGGGCGGCGTAGCGCCGCATCGCCCGCTTGTACCACCGGCGACGCCGCCGACGGACAGTGGTGATGGGGTCGCGGATCAGCCTGCTGCGGAGTCGTAGATAGGCCCAACTGAGCCGACGGGCTCGGCGACGTCCGTCAACGCGACATAACGGCGGCTGGATGCAAGTCGCGAATGGCTCAGATAGAAGGCTGCGGGGCAGGGACTCGAACCCCGACTACCTGATCCAGAGTCAGGCGTCCTACCATTAGACGACCCCGCAACGGCGCCGCGAAGGATACCAGAGCGCCTTTCCGGCGAGGCCTAAGCCCCGCAGTTCGCCACTGCCCAGGCCTTCAGATGCGCACCGGCCTGCTTGAGTTGGGTGGAGTTCGCCAGCGACTCGAGTTGCGGGGCCGCTGCCCGGATGTTGTAGTTGTCCGAGGCCAACACCGTGTTCAGCTTGCCGATGAATCTGGAGATCACGGCCAGGTCGGGTTTGATCTCAGCCGGTGCCTGTGAGAGCGCGTGCGCATACGCGGATCGCAGGTTGGAGAACTCCGTCTTGATCGCGTCGGGGGTGACGCCGCCTGCAAGCAGCGAGCTGTCCTCCGCCTGGAGATCCTTGAGATCCTTCTTGGCGGAGCCGCAGAAGCCTGTGTCGCCGGCGCCCCCGCCCGACGTGGTGGCCGGCGCCGTCGACAGCGTGGTTGGGCTCGTTGGTGCCGTGGTCGTCGTCGACCCGGAGGACGACGAACTGCCACATGCGGCGGCGGTGAGGGCCATCACGATCAGACCTGCGACGAGAAGCGGGTAGACACGCGACATTGAACGCCTCCCAACGCCGGCCGCGAACAGAGCCCCCTTGACGTCTCCCCGACGGCGGTTGATGTGAGCCGCAACCCTACACCGGTGTGCCGCATGTCACACATGTGTGATCGCCTACAGCCGGAAGCTGGGCAGCAGACGCTTCTCGGTGTCGCCTTCGAGCGTCGCCGCCACCTCGATGTGGTCCTCGAGGCCCGACCCGTGGAGCTTCGAGCGAAGCAGGTTGTCCACCTGGAACAGGCCGGCCGAGTTGTTCATCTCGATCTCGACCAGCACCTTGCCGTCATCGCCGCCGCGGATCACGACCTCCTCGATCGCTGCCGCAGACAGCGAGTGGATCGAGACGCGTCCGCTCTCGAACGGGATCCGGGAGCGTCCCTTGGCCATGTCCAGCGCATCGGCGACTCGCACGATCCCGGCCTCCAGCGACAGCGGCCGGCCGCCGGAGCGGTGGCTGATGATCGTCTGCAGCACCTCGGCCATCACGATCGTGCGCTCGGGCTCGTCGTACAGCCCGTCCAGCAACCCGGGCAGGCGGTCGGCCGTCAGGAACAGGCTCATCTCCTCGTGCCCGTCGCGGTGGATGGCCATGCCAAGGCAGTGCGTCAGGCAGCCCAGCCCGACCACCACCTCGGCATCCTCGTCGGTCATGCCGTAGTCGGTCACCATGCCCGGCTCGACGCCGGCCCGGCGCAGCTCGCGCAGCAGCTTCAGGCCGATGTTGGTGACGATCTGGATGTGCACCCAGGAGTGGTCGTTGATCTGCATCCGCGCCACCGCGTTCACGTTTGCCGCGTGCCACAGCGCCTTGATGGAGTCGTTGCGATTGACGCGCTCGACCACCTCGCGGAGCTTCCGGTTGCCGCGTGCCGGCACCCTGATGCGCATGTCGCGCACCGCCTCGGCAGGGGTCATCCGGGCGCCTCGCTCGGCCCGCACGCTGACCGGCGTGCCGGGCGCGGCCTCCGCTCCCGCCGGTATCTCCTCGGGCTCCGGGGTGATGTTCTCGTCGGCGCTCATCGCGAGCGCAGCCTACCGCGCCGCGCTGCTCAGACGCCGACGGCCATGATCCGCCAGCCGAACACGAAGTTGTCGCGGTACCAGCCGGCGCCCGCGCCCATGTAGTTGATGGTGACGCCGGCGCCGCTGCCGTGGCTGTTGATCGTCCAGCGGTTGCCGAGGTAGATGCCGGTGTGATCGACGGAGCCCGAGCTGGTCAGCACGCCGTGCGGTGCGCTGCTGCTCCAAAACAGGATGTCGCCGGGCTTCAGGTTCTTGTAGGGCACGCGCTTTGCGACCGGGAGATGCGCGGCCATGTCGTACGTGGTGCGCCACGGGATCTTCGCGGTGCCGTCCCAGGTCCTCCCCGGCACCGTGTAGGCGCGCTTCATCACCCACCACACGAAGCCGGAGCAGTCGAAGCCGGCCGCGGCGGGAAGCCCGAACGGGTTCTGTGGCTGGTCGGAGCTGCCGCCCCAGATGTACGGCGCGCCCGGCCACTTCAGCGCGTAGCCGAGCACGGCCTTCTTCAGCGGCGGGTACTTCGGCAGCGCGTGCACCACGTTCAGCTGCGTGTCGACGGAGTACTGCCAGTAGCCGGACAGATGGCCCAGCAGGTATGCCTGCACCGCCAGGTTGGCGCGCCTCAGCGTCGAGCTCGGCCAGGTCTCCCAGTTGTCCGCGCCGAAGGGGACGTTCCAGCGGGCGCCGATGTCGCGCACGATCTGCTCGGCCGCGAAGCCAACCGGGAGCTTCGGCTTCCACCCGTCGGCGGCCGTGATCTGCCGGAGCCGGGTGGAATCAGTCTTGAGCCCCATCACGCGCACGATGCCGCGATCGAACTCCAACTGCGTGAGCGTCGACGCCGGGCCGCCGCCTTGGCCGATCCAGCCCCCGGCAACGGCCTGCTGGAATGGATCGTCGCTGATCGCGACGCCGTGCTGCTGCTTGTTCAGGCTTGCCAGCACCCGCGCCGCCACCGCACGGGTGGCGTTGCTGGAAGGGGCGAAGTTGCCGTTCTTGTGCAGATTCACCCATCCGGCGTTCACCGACCACACGATCTGGGCGTGCGCCCAGAATGACGCCGGCACGTCGGGCACCGTGGTGGTGGAGGCCGTGCTCGCCTGCACAGGGATCACGCAGGCGAGCACGGCCAGAGCGAGGAACATACGCAGACGACCCATGCTGCCGCGTATATCGGACAATGTGCAAGTTGTCTTGAGCGAGGGAGGTGCGAGGCGAGCGGCACCATGCACGCTCTCGAACCGCAGCGGGCCTGTCGACATAGTCTGGTTTTCGCCGTATCTTCGGCAGGGTCGTTTGTCCGAACCATGAGCACTCTTCCCACAGCAGACCTCGCGCATACACTGATCGCCTTGGCAGCGATCCTCGTGTGCGCCCACGGGATGGGCTCGCTTTTTGTCCGTTTCCGTCAGCCCCGTGCAATCGGTGAGGTGATCGGGGGACTGCTGCTCGGCGCCACGGTGCTTGGCTGGCTATCTCAGTCGACGCAGGCCTGGATATTTCCGACCGGCGGCTCGACGCCCGTCATCCTCGCTGCCGTCTACCAGCTTGGCCTGTTGCTGCTGCTGTTCATCGCCGGGTCTGAGCTACGCACCGTCTTTCAGCGTGGCGAGCGGCGTACAGTGGCCGCCGTCTTCGTTGCCGGTACCACGATCCCGTTCATCGCCGGGCTCGCCATCTCACAAATGATCGATCAGAGGAGCCTGTGGGGGCCGAACGGCAACACCACCTCGTTCGTGCTGGTTTTCGCGATTGCGTTGGCCATCACGAGCATCCCGGTGATCTCTCGGATCATGCATGACCTAGGCATCCTCGACACCCCGTTCGCCCGAGTGGTGCTCGGAGTCGCCGTCCTCGAGGATCTCGTTCTCTACGTCGTGCTGGCCACAGCGATCGGCTATGCAGGGACGACCGGCGCCGCGCTCTTCGGCTTGCCATCCGCCCTCGGGATCACGGCGGGCTCACACGCCGATCTCGGCTACCACGTGACCGCGACGCTCGCATTCCTGGGCGCATTCCTGGTGGCAGGCCCGCCCGCCTACCGCTGGATCGGCAACCTCGAGTTGAACGTGATACAGCGTGCCACTCCGATTGCACACCAGCTCACCTTCATGCTGCTGACGACGGCTGCCGCGCTGATGCTGGGGCTCGAGGCGTTCTTCGGGGCATTCGTGGCCGGCATCGTCGTAGCTGCCACCGAGCCGAAACCGTCGCAGGCCACGCTGGCGATCAGAAGCTTCTCGCTCGCCTTCTTCATACCCGTCTACTTCGCCGGAATCGGTCTCGGGCTTGACCTAGTCCACGGCTTCGACGTCGTCTTCTTCATCGGATTCGTCGTGGCCGCATGCCTGATCAAGGCGACCAGCGTCTACCTCGGAGCCCGCGTGGCGGGTGAGGACAGCTTCAGCTCTCTCAACCTGGCGATTGCGATGAATGCTCGCGGGGGTCCGGGCATCGTCGTGGCCTCCACCGCGTTCTCCGCTGGCATCATCGATCAGGACTTCTTCGCGGTATTGGTGCTGCTCGCCATCCTCACCTCCCTGGCCGCCGGCACCTGGCTCGAGCGGGTACCGCGCCACCGGTTGCTGACCCGGCCCGTGACGATCGCCGGTCGGGCGGCCGTGGTTGAGGAAGATACGGTCGCCTAGGACCCGAGTCCGCGGTCAGACCCAATCGTCGTACAACGCGAAGTAACGCCCCCGCAGCGCGATCAGCTGCTCATGCGTTCCCGTCTCGATCACCTCACCGTGCTCGAGCACGATGATCAGGTCGGCGCGGCGGATGGTGCTCAACCGGTGCGCGACCACGAACGACGTGCGGTGCTGCAGGAGCGTGTCCAGCGCCTGCTCGATCCTGGCCTCGGTCGGGATGTCCACGCTGGACGTGGCCTCATCAAGGATCAGCAGGTGCGGGTTCGCCAGCAGCGCCCGTGCGAACGCCACCAGCTGGCGCTGCCCGATCGAGAGCCGTCCCCCGCGCTCCTCGATCTCCTCGTCATACCCGTTCGGCAGCTCCCGAATGAACCCATCCGCTCCCACCGCCGTGGCCGCCGCCACGACATCCTCGAACGAGGCTTCCGGACGGCCGAACGCGATGTTGTCGCGCACCGAGCCCGCGAACAGGAACGCTTCCTGCGGCACGATCCCGAGCTTGCGGCGCAGCGACCGCACGGTCACGTCGCGCAGGTCGCGGCCGTCGATCAGGATGCGCCCACCGGACGGGTCGTAGAACCGCGCCAGCAGCTTCGCGATCGTCGACTTGCCGGCCCCGGTGTGGCCGACGAGCGCCACCGTCTGGCCGGCCTCGACCTCGAACGAGATGCCGTGCAGCACCTCCGCCGTGTCCTCCCGGTAAGCGAACCGGACATCCTCGAACTGCACCCGGCCCCAGATCTCGGGCAGGTCCTCAGCGTTCGGCGCGTCCTGCATCTGTGGCTCGGTCTCCAGCACCTCGAACACCTTGTCCAGTGCGGCCGTACCGGCCAGGAACGTCTGGTAGAACTGCGACAGCTGCTGCACCGGGTCGAAGAAGTTGGTGAGCAGGCCGATGAACACGAACAGCGCGCCGGCGCTGAGATCGCCTTCCAGCACGCGAACGCCGCCGTAGCCGAGCACGATCGCCATCGCCGTCGCCGACAGCAGGTCGACGAACGGGAAGTAGATGGCGCTGACGGTGACCGTCTGCTGGTTGGCCTCGCGGTACGAGTCGTTCACCCCGACGAAGGTGCGGTAGTTCGACGCCTCGCGCCGAAACGCCTGCACGACCCGCACGCCCGAGATGTCCTCCTGCAGGTTGGCCGTCACCTCGCCCAGCCGCTCGCGGGTCTGCCGGTAGGCGATCGCCGAGTAATGCCGGTAGATGCCGGTCGCGATCGCCATCCCCGGGAACACGACCAGCGTGGCCAGCGCCAGCTTCCAGTCAAGGATCAGCAGCACGACGGCCGAGCCGGCCAGCGTGATCGAGTTCTGGACGAGCGTGGTGGGGCCGTCCGTGACCAGCGTGTTCAGGGCCTCGATGTCGTTGGTCAGCCGCGAGATCACCACGCCCGCGCGGGTGCGCTCGAAGTAGCCCAGGTCGAGCGTCTGCACGTGGGTGAACAGGTCGCTTCGGAGGTCCGAGAGCACCCGTTCACCGACCCACGTGGTCAGGTAGCTCTGAACGACGGCGAACACCCAGCCCAGCAGCGCCACCAGCAGGTACACCGCCACCCACAGCTCCACCTGGCCGAAGTCGCCGGGCGTGATGCCGCGGTCGATCGCCTGCTTGGCCATCAGCGGACCGCCGATCGTGGTCGCGGTCACCCCCAGCAGCGCCCCGATGGCGGTCAGCGCCCGCAGCTTGTGCGGCCACGTGTAGCGCACCAGCTGGCTCACCCGACGGTACGTGCGGCGCAGCCCAAGGCCGCTCGACGCGGCGCCGCGTGCGCTGATGTGGCCGCCGAACGAGGCCGGCCTCACGCCACGTCCTCCTTCTCGATCGGCGTGCCGTCCGGGTCGAGCTGTACGAACGTCCGCTCGACCAGGCCATGGTTGTAGATCTCCTGGTAGACCGGGCTCTGGTCGAGCAGCGCGGCGTGCTCGCCCTGAGCGACGATCCGGCCGTGGTCGAGCACCACCACGTGCGTGGCGAGCGAGATGGTCGAAAGCCGGTGGGCGATGATCAGCGTGGTGCGCCCCTGCATCACCTCGCGCAGCGCCAGCTTGATCCGGGCCTCGGTGTTGGCGTCGACGGACGCGGTGGCGTCGTCCAGGATCAGCACCCGCGGGTCCATCAGCAGCGCGCGGGCGATCGCGATCCGCTGGCGCTGGCCGCCCGAAAGCGACAGGCCGCGCTCGCCCACGCGCGTGTCGTAACCGTCGGGCAGATCGCTGATGAACTCGTGGGCCTGAGCCCGGATAGCCGCCGTCACGATCTGCTCGGGCGTAGCGGCAGGTGCGCCGTAAGCGATGTTCTCGGCCACCGTGGTCGAGAACAGGAACGTGTCCTGGCTGACGATGCCGATCTGGGCGCGCAGCGAGTCGAGCGTCAGCTCGCGCACGTCGGCGCCGTCCAGCAGTACCCGGCCCCGGTCGACGTCGTAGAAGCGTGGGATCAGGGTGGTGAGGGTGGTCTTGCCGCAGCCGGTGGGCCCGATCAGTGCGATCGTCTCGCCGGCCGGGATCTCGAGGTCGATCTCCGACAGCACCGGCCGCTCGCGGTCGTAGCCGAACCCGACGTGCTCGAACCGCAGCACGCCGGGCCCGTCCGGCAGCGGGCGGGCGTCCGGCCGCTCGACGATGTCGCGCTCCTCGTCGAGCACCTCGAATACGCGCTCGCCTGAGGCCATCGCGCGCTGGTACTGGCCGACCCACATCCCAATCGCGCGCAGCGGCAGCACCAGCAGCGCCAGGTAGGCGTTCACGGCGAAGAACTGGCCCAGGGTCAGCTGGCCGTGCACGACCTGATAGCCGCCCACCAGCATCACCCCGGCGATGGCGACGCTGGGCAGTGCCGTCATGGCCGGCACGTAAGCAGCCTGCAGGCGGGCCGCACGCAGCGCCTGGCGGAAGATCCGCTCCGACCCCGCCCGGAAGCGATCTGACTCGTTCTGTTCCTGCGCGAACGCCTTCACAACGCGCACGCCCACGACGTTCTCCTCGGCCCGGGTGGTGACGTCCGCGACCCGCTGCTGGACCTCCTTCAGCACGGGGTGGCTGACCCGCGAGTAGCGGTAGGCCATGGTGGCCAGCACCGGCGTGATCGCAAGCGCGATCAGCGTCAGCTGCACGCTGATCAGCGTCATCACCACCAGCACGCTGACCACCGTGAACACGTGCTGGGAGAAGAAGATCAGGCCGTAGCCGAGGAATACCCGCACCGCCTGCACGTCGACCGTGGCCCGCGACATCAACTGACCGGTCTGGTGGCGGTCGAAGAAGCGGTAAGAGAGCCGCTGCATGTGCCCGTACATGCGATTTCGCAGGTCGTACTCGACGGCCAGCGAGAGCCTGCCGGCCAGCCACCTGCGGAACAGCATCATCACGCCCTTGACCGCGCCGGCCGCGATGATCAGCAGCGAATAGGTGTAGATCTGGGAGCGGCTGTCGCCTGCCTGCGCCGCATCGATCACCCTCCCGGTCAGGTAGGGGATCAGCAGCCCGGCCGCCTGGGTGCCCGCGGCCAGCACCGCGGTGATCATCACCTCACCGCGGTAGGGGGCCAGAAAGCCGAGCAGGCGCCGGAAGGTCCTCATATGACCAGCCTAGTGCTCCCTCTCGGGGATCCCGTGCGATACGACGGTTCATCACAGAATCCCCGAGACGAGCACTGCCGCCCGCATGTGGGCTTACGCTTCGGTCAGTGGCTTTGCGTGCCGTTGCGCAGCTGGTCGAGCAGCACCCCGAATGAGACGCCCTCGAGATGTGCGATCACCCAGAGACCGACGACCGCCAGGACTGCGACATACACGAGTCCCTGAGAGATCTCCGTGGCGACGCTGCCACGCTCGCTATTGAAGTTCCGGTACACCAAGGACCCCTTCCAAGACGGTTCCGGCGCACGACCCCTCGTGCGGTATCTCAGTTATCGGCGTGCGCGACAGGTTCCACTATCACCCGAAATCGTGAGCGCTAGCCGTCCTCGATAGTTGCCGGGCCGAGCCGGGCCGACAGCGCCGTGCTGGCGGCGCGGCTCTCGGCGCGAACCGCGGCCTCCTCCGGGTTGCGCTGGTCCTCGGAACCGCTCTCGGCGCTCTGCGCGGCCAGCGCCGAGATGGTCTTGCGCGACAGGTCGGAGATCTCGGTGATCTCGCAGCCGGCCCGGTAGCGCTCGTAGGGCGCCGGATCGATGCGCACGACGCGCGCCTCCAGGTCGATTGGGCGGCCGGAAAGCACGGCCTGCACCCGCACCAGGTCACCGGTTGCCAGCTCCTTCTGGGTCACGAACGCGCAGCCGGTGGTCGAGATGTCGACCAGGCGCACCTCGAGCTCGGTTTCGCGCGGAAGCGAGCGGCAGTAGTTGATCCGGGCTGTTGCCGGCGTCGAGACGGCTACCCGTGGGGATGCCCGGCGGGCCTTGCGATGGCGGACGCCGCTCACGGCCAGGTGCACCTGCGCCTCGGGGATGCTGTGGAAGAAGTGCTCGACCACCTCGAACTCGACCTCGTAGCGGCCGCGGCCGGGGTGGTAGAGGCGGGCCAGCAGGTGCAGGTCGTCGCGGATGGCTCCCCGCGGCGCGTAGCCCAGCAGCAG
>C688J18823_10003249_pt1 | contig 10278 bp, 12 predicted proteins | sample HopSoiMetagenom1_FD_18823 | JGI IMG/M metagenome (IMG submission 18823) | reverse complement strand
CGGCGAAGTGGTGCCCGAAGAGCACCCGCCGGTCGGTGACGTCGAAGTCGACGCCGTTCTGCAGCCGCTCGGCCGGTGTTGCCCGCGTGTCGTCCGCACCGAGCACCCGGTAGGTGATGAAGCGGGCGTAGAAGCGGTACGCGATCGCGTAGGAGCACACCGCCGCGAACAGGATCCACAGCGCGGAGACCGTCTCACCGCGGGCCAGCGCCAGCACGGTCCAGGCGACCGCACCGACCGCGGCCACCGCCGTCCAGATCAGGACGGACCTCAGCGATCCGCGCCGGCCGGGCGCCGGACCTGCCGGTGAGCTGCCGCCGGTGTCCTGTGTCGTCACCGTTCCCGACATGAGCGTCCCCTCGCACTCGTGTCGGCGCCGTGCCGGCGCCTGTTGCCTGGGAGCTTAGGTAGGCGGCTCCGTTCCGGCTTCCCGGGCACCCGAACTGTTACGGCGCGCAGCCGGGTCGGTCGGGACGGCGGTCCGCGCGGGGCGGTGCGGGCACGGCCGGACCGCCGGGGTGGGACGGCCGGCGCCCCGGTCCTGCAGCGGGCCGAGGCTCCGGGCTCCCTCTAGGGTCGGGTGCGTGAGTGAGCGTGCGAGCGAACCCAGGGACACGGCACGGTCAGGCATGCGTACGCCGAGCGACGGTGAGTCGGACGGATGACGGACTGCCTGTTCTGCCGCATGGTCGCGGGCGAGATCCCTGCCGACGTGGTCCACGAGACCGACCGGGTGCTGGCCTTCCGCGACATCAACCCGCAGGCGCCGACCCACGTCCTGGTGATCCCCAAGCAGCACCACGCCACGGCGGGCGCCCTGGCGGCCGCCGACCCAGCGCTCCTCGGTGAGGTCGTCTCCGGGGCCCACACGGTGGCCACTCAGGAGGGCCTCGTGAACGACGGAGGTTCCGAGCCGGGATACCGCCTGGTCACCAACACCGGCCCCCAGGCCGGCCAGTCGGTGCACCACGTGCACTTCCACGTGCTCGGGGGACGCCGGATGGAGTGGCCGCCCGGCTGATCCCTTCCGCGACCGGCCATCGTGGCCACTTTGGCCGCCGGGGGCGGGGGTGACAGGCTCGCGGGCATGACCGACACCGTGCCCGCCACCGTGCCCGTCCGCATCGAGCGGGACGGCGACGTCGCCGTCGTCGTCCTGGAGAACCCTCCGCTGAACCTGTTCGACGGGCCGGTGTTCGACGCCCTCGAGGCGGTGGCCGCCGACCTGGTGACCCTCACCGACCCGACGCGAGCCGACCGGGCACGTGCCGTCCTCGTCGAGGCCCGGGGGACGGTCGTCTCCGGCGGGGTCGACGTCAGGTTCTTCCGCGACATCGCGGAGGGGCCGGAGCCCGCGCAGCGGGGGGCAGAGCTCTGGGCGCGGCTGTTGACGGTCGCGCAGACCTTCGAGGACCTGCCCGTGCCGACGGTCTTCGCCGCGCACGGCCTCACCCTCACCGCGGCGTTCGAGCTCTCGCTGGCCTGCGACATCCTGCTGGCCGCCGAGAAGGCCTCGTTCGGGCTGGTGGAGATCGTCGTCGGTCTCACGCCGTCGATGGGAGGACCGCAACGGCTCGCCGAGCGGGCCGGACCCGCGCGGGCACGGGAGCTCGTCTTCACGGGGGAGCGGTACCCCGCCGCGGTCCTGGAACGCTGGAACGTGGTGAACCGGGTGCTGCCCGACGAAGGCTTCGCCGCCGCGGCCCGCGAGTACGCCCACCGCGTGGCGGCCGGGCCCACCGTCGCGCACGCGGCCACCAAGCAGCTGGTCGCCGCCACGATCCGGAACGGGGCCCGTGCGGCCGACGCTCTGGTCCCGGAAGTCTCGGGCGCGCTCTTCGCCACCGAGGACCTGCGCGGGGCCGTCACCTCGTTCCTGACCGAAGGACCGGGGAAGGCCACCTACTCCGGACGGTGACCAGCTCCTCCGGAAGGTGACCGGACCCACCCGCCGAGGGTGCGTAGGTGGCACGAAGCCGCGATTCCGGGGTGTATGCGCGGGTAGACTCGGGGGGTCCGCTTCTCATTCTCAGGAAGGCAGGGTCGAGGGTTCTTGCCCGACACCTCCCCAGGCGATACCGCGCCGGGTGCCCACACGTCCCGTGAGGCCTCGGCGCAGGCCGCCGCCGCGGACGTCGCCCGAGCCGGTTCGCCCGCTCAGTCAGCCGGACCTGCGGGAACGCCGGTCCGGACCACCATCACCGTGCCCGACTCCGTCTCGATGGTCGCCCTGCTGGGGTCGGCCGACGAGCTGCTGCGCCTGGTCGAGGCGGAGGTCGACGCCGACGTGCACGTGCGCGGCAACGAGATCGCCGTGACCGGGCAGCCGGCCGACAACGCCTTCGCCGTCCGGGTGTTCGACGAGCTCATCGCTCTGCTCGGCACCGGCCAGGCCCTGCGCCCGGACTCGGTGCGCCGGGTCATCGGCATGCTGCGCAGCGGCGAGTCGGAGCGCCCGGCCGACGTGCTCAGCCTCGACATCATCAGCCGCCGCGGGCGCACGATCCGGCCCAAGACGCTCAACCAGAAGCGTTACGTCGACGCGATCGACGTGCACACGATCGTCTTCGGCATCGGTCCCGCCGGCACCGGCAAGACCTACCTGGCCATGGCCAAGGCCGTGCAGGCGCTGCAGACCAAGCAGGTCAACCGGATCATCCTCACCCGCCCGGCCGTCGAGGCCGGTGAGCGTCTGGGGTACCTGCCCGGCACGCTCTCGGAGAAGATCGACCCCTACTTGCGGCCCCTGTACGACGCGCTGCACGACATGGTCGACCCCGAGTCGATCCCGCGACTCATGGCGTCCGGCACCATCGAGGTGGCGCCGCTGGCCTACATGCGCGGGCGCGCTCAACCATACGACGCGCAGGTGCTGACGCCCAATGGCTTCATGCCGATCGGAACGCTCCAGGTCGGCGACCTCGTCGTCGGCTCCGACGGCCTGCCGACCCCAGTGCTCGGCGTCTACCCGCAGGGCGTCAAGGACGTCTACCGGGTCACCACCCAGGACGGCGCCTCGACGGTGGCCTGCGGAGAGCACCTCTGGACGGTGACGACACCCGACGACCGCCGTCGCGGGACGATGCGGACGCTCGAGACGCAGGAGATGATCGGCAACCTGCGGTGGTCTCATGCGCACCGGTACGAACTGCCGCTGGTCGGCACGGTCGAGTTCGAGCCGCAGGACGTGCCGCTCGATCCGTACGCGCTCGGCCTCCTCCTCGGCGACGGCTGCTTGACGACGTCCACCACGCCGTCGTTCGCGACGGCGGACCCCGAGCTGGTTCTCGCCCTCGAGTCGGCGCTCGACGGTATCGAGCTGGTGCACAAGGCAGGACCGGACTACACCCTGCGGCACGTGGACGGCGGCCGGGGCGGGCTCCGGATCGCCAACCCGGTCACCGAAGCCGTCCGTGAACTCGGGCTCGCCGGCACCTACTCGGAGACGAAGTTCGTGCCCTGGTCGTATACACACAACTCCGCCGACGTCCGACTGTCGGTGCTCCAAGGCCTCCTGGACAGCGACGGCGGTCCGGTCACCCAGCGAGGACGCACCTGCCGCATCCAGTACTGCACGACCTCGCCGCGCCTGCGCAACGACGTGACCTTCCTGGTGCGTTCGCTCGGGGGGGTCGCGTACTGGCGCACCCGCCCCGCCAAGGGACGACGTCCGGGACTGGTCCTGGGCCGTCCCGTCCACCACCGGCACGACACCTACGTCCTGGACATCCGGCTGCCGGCCGGCATGCGGCCGTTCCGGCTCGAGCGGAAGCGCACGGCGTACGACGCCGCCACGGGGGGGCGTCCGATGCGCTTCATCCAGAGCATCGAGCCGGTGGGGCAGCAGGAGACTCTCTGCATCCAGGTCGCGGCGCAGGACTCCCTGTACGTGACCGACGACTTCATGGTCACGCACAACACCCTGAACGACGCGTTCGTGATCCTCGACGAGGCGCAGAACACCACCGCCGAGCAGATGAAGATGTTCCTCACCCGGCTCGGCTTCGGATCCAAGATCGTCGTGACCGGTGACGTCACCCAGGTCGACCTGCCCGGCGGGGCGCAGAGCGGGCTGAAGATCGTCCGCGAGATCCTCGACGGGATAGACGACGTCCACTTCTCCAACCTGACCAGCGCCGACGTCGTCCGGCACCGTCTGGTCGGCAACATCGTGGACGCCTACGAGCGCTGGGACGCCTCCCAGCAGGACCACCGACCGGCCAACGGCGCGCCGGTGCGGAGCTCCCGACCGCGCCGCCAGGGGAGCTGACCGGCGTGCCCGTCGAGGTGGCCAACGAATCCGAGATCGCAGTCGACGAGGCCGAGCTGGCCGCGGTGTGCCGGTTCGTGCTCGGGGAGATGCAGGTCAACCCGCTCGCCGAGCTGTCGGTGCTCTGCGTCGACGTCGAGTACATGAGCAGCCTGCACGAGCGCTGGATGGGGGAGAAGGGACCGACCGACGTCCTGGCCTTCCCGATGGACGAGCTGGACACCGCCCGCCCCGACGACCCCGAGCCCGGGCCCGCCCTCCTCGGTGACGTCGTCCTGTGCCCGGCGGTGGCTGTCCGTCAGGCGCGTGCCGCCGGCCACTCCATGGACGACGAACTCGTGCTGCTCGCCACGCACGGCGTGCTTCACCTCCTCGGGTACGACCACATGGAACCCGACGAGGAGAAGGAGATGTTCGGTCTCCAGCAGAAGCTCATCGAGAGCTGGCGCGCTGCTCCGCGAGAACCGGTGACCGGTGCTCCGGCCGGTGGGGAGTCGGGCACCCGATGACCTCCGGTGCGATCACCCTGCTGGTGGTCGCGGTCTGCCTCGTCCCGCTCGCCGGACTCTTCGGGGCCATGGACGCCGCGCTGCAGCGGGTGTCCAAGGCCCGTGTCGAGGAGATGCGCCGCGACGGCGTGAAGCGCGCCGCCGCTCTCGAGGAGGTCGTGGCGGAGCGGGCTCGGCACGTCGCCCTGCTGCTCCTGCTGCGGATCCTCTGCGAGATGGTCGCGGCGGTGCTGGTCACCGTCGTCCTCTACGACCTCTGGCACGGTGGCTGGCGGACCGTCCTCACCGCCGCCGGCGTGACGACCGTCGTCAGCTATGTGCTCGTCGGCGTCGGGCCGCGCACCCTCGGCAGGCAGCATGCCTACGGGTTCGCGCTGGCCACCGCCGGCGTCGTCCGGCTCCTCGGCCGGGTGCTCGGACCGGTCGCCACGCTGCTGATCCTGATCGGCAACATGATCACCCCGGGCCGCGGCTTCCGGGACGGCCCGTTCTCCTCCGAGGTCGAGCTGCGCGAGCTGGTCGACATGGCCGAGGAGCGCGGTGTCGTGGAGTCCGGCGAGCGGAACATGATCCACTCGGTCTTCGAGCTCGCCGACACGATCGCCCGCGAGGTCATGGTTCCCCGGACCGACGTCGTCTGGATAGAGCGCACCAAGACCGTGCGGCAGGCGCTCGCGCTCGCACTGCGCAGCGGGTTCAGCCGCATCCCGGTCATCGGCGAGAACGTCGACGACGTCGTCGGCGTGGTCTATCTCAAGGACCTCGTGCGACGGTCCCAGAACGGCAACGACAGCCGTGGTCCGCGGGTCGATGAGATCATGCGGCCGCCGACGTTCGTGCCGGAGTCCAAGCCGGTCGACGAGCTCCTGCGCGACATGCAGGCACGGCGGATCCACATCGCGATCGTGGTCGACGAGTACGGCGGCTTCGCGGGCCTGCTCACCATCGAGGACATCCTCGAGGAGATCGTCGGTGAGATCGCGGACGAGCACGACGCCTTCCAGCGTCCGCCGGTCGAGGCGCTGCCCGACGGCTCGATGCGGGTCACCGCCCGGCTGCCGGTCGAGGACCTCGCCGAGCTCTTCGGCGTCGAGCTGCCCGAGGACGACGACGTGGAGACCGTCGGCGGTCTGCTCGCCCGCGAGCTGGGCCGGGTGCCGATCGAGGGCGCCTCGGCGGACGTCGGTGGGCTTCGGCTGGTGGCCGAGAGCACCGGCGGACGGCGGAACCGGATCGACACGCTACTGGTCTGCCGGGTCGAGGAGCCTGCTCCGGAGGGGGAGGTCGCGGAGGAGCCGCGCACGCCGCGGGGGGCCACCCGCTACGAGGAGCCGGCTTCCGTCGAGAGCTGACGTCCCGCGTCGACCCGCCCCTGGCGAAGGTCCTCGACGAGGGTCGGCGAGGATGGGCGCGTGCCTGAACTCCAGCCCGAGGACGCCAAGCTCGTCACGCTCGCCCGCTCCGCCCGTGGCCGTACCGGCGCGCCGGAGGGGGCCGCAGTCCGCGACACGGACGGGCGCACCTACCTCGCCGCCACGGTTTCCCTACCGTCACTGAAACTCACGGCGCTGCAGGCCGCGGTCGCCGCCGCCGTCGCCAGCGGGGTCGAGGGCCTGGAGGCCGCCGCGATCGTCTCGGCCGCGGACGGCGTCGAGCAGGACGGCCTGGCCGCCGTCCGCGACCTGTCGCCGTCCGCGCCGGTGCACCTGGCCGGGCCCGACGGGAACCTGCGCACCACTGTCTAGGACCTCAGCGTGTCCAGGATCTCAGCGGCGGCGGGTGCGCGCGCCTGCGTCGGCACTGATCGGCTGCGCGTCGGCCAGGACGTCGTCTCGTCCGGCCGGCGCATCTCGGACGTAGCCGGCTACAGCGACTGTATCGATGGCGTTGTCGGGCGGCATGTCCCAGTCATGAGCGTGGAGGTGCCCGGCCGGAGGACCCCGAGGGGGGCGTCGAGCAGCACGCCCCACAGGAAACGGAGGCACATGGCGACCTGGGCGGCGCGCGTCAACCGTTCCTCGGCCGGGTGCGGCGACTCCGTCGGCACCCGGTGGGAGACTGGTGCGTGTGACGCCCCCTGAGCAGATGCCGCACCGCAGCGGCTTCGTCGCCCTGGTGGGCCGCCCCAACGCGGGGAAGACCACGCTGACCAACGCGATGGTGGGCGAGAAGGTCGGCATCGTCAGCAACCGGCCCCAGACCACGCGCCACGCGATCCGCGGGGTGGTGCACCGGCCGGGCGGTCAGATCGTCCTGGTCGACACCCCCGGGCTGCACAAGCCGAAGAGCCTGCTGGGGAGGCGGCTCAACGACGTCGTCCGGGACACGCTCTCCGACGTCGACGTGATCGTGTTCTGCATCCCGGCCGACCAGCCCGTCGGCACCGGCGACGCGTTCATCGCCCGCCAGCTGCGCGAGATGAAGGCACCCGTCGTCGTCGTGGTCACCAAGACCGACGCCGCATCGAAGAAGCAGGTCGCCGAGCAGCTGATGGCCGCTTCTCAGCTGGTCGAAGCCGCCGAGGTGGTGCCGCTGAGCGCGGTGAGCGGCGACCAGGTGGAGCTGCTGGAGGACCTGCTGATCGGTCTGCTCCCCGAGGGGCCGCCGCTCTACCCGGAGGAGCAGACCACCGACGAGGACACCGAGCGGCAGATCGCGGAGCTGATCCGCGAGGCTGCGCTGGAGAAGGTGCGGCAGGAGGTGCCGCACTCGCTCGCGGTCACCGTCGAGGAGATCCTCCGCCGCCCCGACCCCAAGCGGGCCGGCGGCGAGCTGGTCGAGGTGCACGCCCTGCTGCACGTCGAGCGCAACAGCCAGAAGCCCATGCTGCTGGGCAAGGGCGGCCAGACCATCAAGGCCATCGGCAGCGAGGCGCGGGCCGGGATGGAGACGCTGCTCGGCGCCCGGGTGCACCTGGAGCTGCACGTCACGGTGCTCGGGGAGTGGCAGGACGACCCCAAGAAGCTCAACCGGCTGGGCTACTGACGATGAGCACGACTCCGAAGTCGCTGTACCGGGACGAGGGCGTCGTCCTGCGTACCCAGAAGCTGGGCGAGGCCGACCGCATCGTCACCGTGCTCACCCGGCGGCACGGCAAGGTCCGCGCCGTCGCGAAGGGTGTGCGCCGGACGAAGAGCAAGTTCGGGTCCCGGCTGGAGCCGTTCAGCCATGTCGACCTGCAGCTCTACACCGGCCGCAACCTCGACATCGTCAGCCAGGCGGAGTCCATCCGCTCCTACGGCAACGACGTCGTCGACGACTACCCGTCCTACACGGCCGGCACCGCCGTCCTCGAGACCGCCGACCGGCTGACGTCCGAGGAGAAGGAGCCCTCGATCCGGCTCTTCCTGCTGGTCGTCGGGGCGCTCCGGTCGCTGGCCGACCGCACCCACCCGGCGGGCCTGGTGCTGGATGCCTTCCTGCTGCGCGCGATGTCGGTGGCCGGATGGGAACCGGCGTTGACCGACTGCGCCCGCTGCGCCGTGCCCGGGCCGCACCGGCACTTCTCGGTCCCGGCCGGCGGCATGGTCTGCCCGGTCTGCCGCCCGACCGGCTCCGCGATGCCGAACCCGGTGACGATCGAGCTGCTCGACGCGCTGCTGACCGGCGACTGGGACCGCGCCGAGGCGTCGCAGAGCATGAACCGCCGCGAGGGCAGCGGCCTGGTCGCGGCCCTGCTGCAGTGGCACCTCGAGCGTGGCCTTCGGTCCCTGGCCCTGGTCGACCGCTCGTGATCAGCCCCCCGGCTCCGACCGGAACCGCCCCGATGCGCACGGTGGCGGTGTCCGGCGTCGCCATGACCGCCACCGTGCGCATCTCGGCGAAGGCCCGCACATGAGGCGTGCGGTCAAGGCGCCCGATCCGCACCCCTCGGGAGCGCGCCCGCCACAGATCCCGGCGGACAAGGTGCCCAGGCACGTCGCGATCGTCATGGACGGCAACGGCCGCTGGGCCAAGCAGCGCGGCCTGCCACGGACNGCGGGCCACGAGGCGGGGGAGTCCTCGCTGTTCGACTGCGTCGAGGGAGCCATCGAGCTGGGCATCACCTCGATCAGCGCCTACGCCTTCTCCACGGAGAACTGGCGGCGCAGCCCCGAGGAGGTCCGCTTCCTCATGGGCTTCAACCGCGACGTCATCCGGCGGCGGCGCGACGAGATGCACGAGCTCGGTGTGCGGGTGCGCTGGGCCGGCCGTCGTCCCCGCCTCTGGCGCAGCGTGATCAACGAGCTGGAGGTCGCCGAGGAGCTGACCCGCGACAACGACGTCCTGACCCTGACCATGTGCGTGAACTACGGCGGGCGGGCCGAGATCGCCGACGCCGCCGCGGCCATCGGACGCGAGGTCGCGGCCGGGCGGCTGAACCCGGACAAGATCGACGAGTCGACGATCGTCCGGTTCCTCGACGAGCCGGACATGCCCGACGTCGACCTGTTCGTCCGCAGCTCCGGCGAGAACCGCACCAGCAACTTCCTGCTGTGGCAGTCGGCGTACGCGGAACTGGTCTTCCTGGACACGCTGTGGCCGGACTTCGACCGGCGGCACCTGTGGGCCGCGTGCGAGGAGTACGCCTCGCGGCAGCGGCGGTTCGGCAGCGCCTGACNCCGGCNGGAGCCGGCTCAGGCNGAGGTGCGCTCCGGCGGNGCGTCCGCCGGCGTCGTACCGGCGGCCCGGCACGAGGCGCAGGTACCGAAGATCTCCAGGGTGTGGCTGACGTCGACGAAACCGTGGTCGTCGGCGATCCGGTCGGCCCACTGCTCGACCGCCGGGCCGGCGACCTCCACGGTCAGCCCGCAGGCGCGGCAGACCAGGTGGTGGTGGTGCTGGGGGCTGCACCGGCGGTAGAGCGCCTCGCCCGTGTCGGTGCGCAGGGAGTCGAGCTCGCCGTCGTCGGCGAGTGACTGCACAGCCCGGTAGACCGTGGACAGCCCCACCGGGTCGCCGGCGGCCCTGAGGCGGGCGTGCACCTCCTGCGCACTGTGGAAGCCGTCGAGGTCCTGGAAGACCGCTCGGACGGCGGCGCGCTGACGAGTGGTGCGGACCATGGCTCCATGGTGTCAGGCGCAGCGTTCGACAGCCGACATGGCAACGTCTCGGCCGCAGCGCGACGGACGGGAGATCAGGGTGTTCGCAGTGACACGGCTACGGGCGACGGGGGAGGACGGCGAGGCGCTCGCCGACGCCGTCGGACTCCTGCTGACCGCCCTGGCGGCCCGCCCCGGGTTCCGGGACGGCGAGCTCGGCCGGTCGGCGGACGACCCGACGCTGTGGGCCCTGGTCACGCGCTGGGACGGCGTCGGCTCCTACCGCCGCGCTCTCTCGGCCCCCGAGGTGAAGATCACCGGCGCCCCCGTGTGGGTGCACGCCGTGGACGAGCCCGGCGTGTACCTGCCGGGCGAGGATGCGGGGGATCCGCGCAGGTAGGCGTGATCCGGCCCCACCTGGGGCAAGGCTCGCCGAGTGCGTGAGGCGGTGACCATTCCGGCCCAGGACGATGGAGGG
>C688J18823_10003248_pt1 | contig 10278 bp, 8 predicted proteins | sample HopSoiMetagenom1_FD_18823 | JGI IMG/M metagenome (IMG submission 18823) | reverse complement strand
CCTCAACCACCGCGGTGGTCCGAGGTGCGAGGAGCGTCAGCGACGAGCCTCGAAACCCCGCAGCCCGCGTGGGACCGGACCACGGTCGACAATGGGCTGGTGAAACCGCAGCCCGGTCAGGTCGTGACCGTCTTCCGCAACCGGCTCCGCCCCGACGCGGACGCCTACGCCGAGCACTCCGCACGGATGAGCGCGCTGGCCCGGGCCATGCCGGGGTACGTCGAGCACAAGACGTTCACCGCCGAGGACGGCGAGCGGGTCACGCTCGTGACCTTCGCCGACCGGCCCTCGCACGACGCGTGGGGGCGGCACCCCGAGCACCGCGAGGCGCAGCGGGCCGGCGTACGCGACTACTACCAGGAGTACTCGATCAGCGTCGGGGAGACCGACCGGGCAAGCGCCTGGAGCCGGGACCGGCGGGAGAGAGACGCCGGGGGGTAGTCGCGTCCCTGTCCCGCCTTCTTCCCTGATCACTTTCGTGGGGAACCTCAACGGTCCCTCTCGTCTGGACGAGTGTCAAGCAAACTCTTGACGCATGTCCAGAAATACTGGAGGCGTGCCAAGATGCGGGGGTGATCCCGTCCTCCCGGAACCGTCGCTCGACGGTGGACAAGTTCGACGAACGCCGCAACGAGCTGGCGGAGTCGGCCCTGCTCACCCTCGGCGAGCTCGGCTACGCCCGGACCAGCCTGCGCGACATCGCGAGCAACTCGCCCTACAGCCACGGCGTCCTGCACTACTACTTCGCGGACAAGCTCGAGCTGGTCTCCTACAGCGTCACCTACTACAAGATGCGCTGCGTGCACCGCTACGACGAGGTGGTGGAGGGGTCCCGGACCGAGCAGGAGCTGCTGGACGGGTTCGCCGACCGGCTGGTCGAGACGATCACCGACGAGGCGCCGATGCACCGGCTCTGGTACGACCTGCGCGTGGAGAGCATGTTCGACGAGCGGCTCCGCGACACCGTGCTCCAGATCGAGCAGGCCCTGGAGGACATGATGTGGCGGATCGTGAGCCGCTACGCCGAGCTGGCAGACCGCGAGGTGGCCATGGACCCGACGTCGGCGTACGCGGTCCTGGACGGGGTGTTCCAGGCCGCGCTGTTCAAGCACGTCACCGGCGATGCAGAGGCGGTGTCAACGCTGGTCAGGCAGGTGCACAACCTGCTGCCGATGACCCTGGGTCCACTTCCGCACCCTGCCCACGTCGGCTAGTCCGTCCCCGCCAGCAACGAGGCGCGGATCTCGGCCTTCAGCACCTTGCCCACCTTCGACCGCGGCAGGTCCGGCCAGACCTCGAGCTGCTTGGGTGCCTTGACCCCGCCGATGCGCTGCTTGGCGAACGCCACCAGCTCCTCGGGCGTGGCCGCGTCCGGGCGGCTCAGCTGCACGACGGCCGTGACCCGCTCGCCCCACTTGTCGTCGGGAAGCCCCACCACGGCGCAGTCCTGGACCGCCGGGTGCTGCATGAGGGCCTGCTCGACCTCGGTCGAGTAGACGTTGAACCCGCCGCTGATCACCATGTCCTTGGCCCGGTCGACGATGAACAGGAAGTTGTCATCGTCGAGGTAGCCGATGTCGCCCGTGTGGTGCCAGCCGTGGGCCGAGGCCTCGGCGGTCGCCTCCGGGTTGCGGTGGTAGCCGGCCATCACCAACGAGCTGCGAACCACGATCTCCCCGCGCTCACCGCGCGGCAGCAGCGAGCCGTCCTCCGCCATGATCGAGACCGTCACCAGCGGAGCCGGTCGCCCCGCTGATGACAGCCGCTCGAGGGCTACGCTCCCGTCCTCGTGGAAGTGGTCGCTCGGCGCCATCGTCGAGACCATCATGGGCGCTTCGGTCTGGCCGAAGAACTGGGCCATGACGGGACCGATCCGGGTCAGCGCCTCCTCGAGGCGGGTTGCGGACATCGGCGCGGCGCCGTACCAGAAGCACTGCAGGGACGACAGGTCGGTGCTGTCCAACCCGGGATGGGCCAGCGCCATGTAGATCAGCGTCGGGGGCAGGAAGGTGTGGGTGACCCGGTGCCGCTCGATGTGCTCGAGGAACGCCCTGACGTCGGGGCTCCGCATCACCACGATCTCACCGCCGAGCGCCAGCACCGGGAAGCAGAGCACGCCGGCTGCGTGGGTGAGTGGCGCCAGCGCGAGGTAGACCGGCCGTCCCTCGAAGGGGTAGCTCATGAGGGTGATCGCCGACATCGTCTCCAGATTGGTGCTGGTCAGCATCACGCCCTTCGGCCGGCCCGTCGTGCCGCCCGTGCCGACGATCATCGCGAGGTCGTCCACGGGGTCGCCGGACACGTCCCCGGTCCCGCCCGCCAGGAACTCCGCCCACGTGAGCGCGCCCTCGACCGTCCCGTCCAGGCACACCACCGTGGTCAGCTGGGACAGGTCACCGCGGATGCGCGCGACCAGCTCCGCGAACGACGCCTGGAAGATCAGCGCGCGGCAGCCGAACAGCTCCAGCAGCTCGAGGTTCTCGGCCGCCTCGTTGCGGGGGTTGATCGGACACCAGACCGCACCGAGCCGGCTGATGCCGAACACGGCGGTGAACGCGTCAGGGTCGTTGGCGGACAGGATCGCGACGGTGTCGCCCGGGCCGATGCCCCGGCCGGCCAGGGCCGCCGCGACGCTGCGGCTGAGCCCCTGGACCTCCGCGTAGCTGCGGCTGACGCCGTCGGTGGTCAGGCAGGGCGCGTCCGGTCCGAGGGAGGCCCCCTTGTCGAGGTAGTCCGACAGGCGCATCAGGCCTCGACCGTGACCACCGGTTCGCTGACCAGCCCGAAGCTGCGCAGCACCCCGAGCAGCTCGCGGTGGCCGAAGGCCTGGCAGCCCGACGCGAACCCGACCCGCTTCGGTGGTTGCTGAAGGAGGGCGTAGGCCGCATAGGCCTGCAGGGCCCCGGTCTGCTTGTAGTTCTGGTTGCCGTGGATCACCACGTGCGCGCGGCCGAGCGGGCCGGAGGCGTGCACGGAGTCGAGCGACTTGTTGAGCCGCGGGTTCTCCCGGGGTGGCATCTGGCTCATCACCTGCGACGCGGTGGCGGTGAGCGCGGCGTACTTCTCGTCCGGCTCCATGTCCTTGGTGGCCTCGACGGCGGCCTTGACGATCTGGGGTACGCCGAGCATCAACGGCTTGTTGAAGACACCACCGAGCACCTTCACGTTGGCCACGCGCGGGTCGCGGCGGTACCAGACCGGGTGCGAGGTGCCGCCCCAGGGCAGTGCCAGCGCCAGCTCGTGCTGGCCCGGGATCGCGAGCTGGTAGAGGCCGGCGTCGGGGTCCCAGGGGACGTAGGTGTTCTGCTCGAGGTAGAACGCCCCGGCCAGAGCGGCGTTGACCAGGATGGTCAGGGTCGAGGCGATGGTCGGGCTGCCACCCCAGAAGACCGCCATGTCGAGGGTGTCGAGACCGGGCCGCTCCAGCGCGACCTCGGCCGCGATCTCGCCGGTCGTGTACATCTGGGCCACGCCCGGCGCGAGCAGCAGCCCTGCCGCGGCGAAGTCAGCGCCGTACTGCTCGTCACACGTGATCAGCCAGTCCTGCTCTCCCGTGGTGTCGAGGTAGTGGACGCCGCTCGCCAGAGAGGCTTCGACCACGGCGGGGCCGTGCTTGCTGAACGGGCCGACCGTGTTGCACACGACGGAGGCACCCGCGAACAGCTCGGCCAACGAGTCCGGGTCGTGCCCGACCTCGACGATCTCGTAGTCGGCGGTCTCGATGCCGGCGACGTTGGCCTCCATCGAGTTCTTGAGCTTGCCGCCGTCGCGCCCCGCCGCCACGAAGGGGACGTTGTACTCGCGGAGGTACTCGCAGATCAGCCGTCCGGTGTAGCCGGAGGCGCCGTAGACGATGACCGGCCTGGTGGACTCGGGCATGGTCACATCCCCATTCCGCCGTCGACCGGCAGGCCGACCCCGTTGACGAACCGCGAAGCGTCAGAGGCCAGGAAGACCACCGCATCCGCCATGTCCTCGACCGCCCCGAGCCGCCCCGACGGCGTCAGCTCGATGACCGCGCCGACGGCCTCCTCCGGGGAGCCGAACAGCCCGATCTCGGCCACGTCGTTGGCCAGGCCGGCACCCATCGCGGTCGGGACCAGGCCGGGGTAGATGCAGTTGACGCGGACGCCGTACCCGAGCTTGCCGGCCTCCATCGCGGCGACCCGGGTCAGCCGGTCCACGCCGGACTTGGTCGCGGAGTAGACCGAGATGCCGGGGAAGGCGATCGTCGCGGCCACCGACGCGACGTTGATGACGACGCCGCCTTGGCCGGCCGCACCCCCTGGCCGCATGGTGCGGAAGGCGTGCTTGAGTCCGAGCGCGGTGCCGAGCAGGTTGACCTCGAGCTGCTTGCGCACCGCCTCCGGGTCGAGGTCGACGATCAGACTGGTGATCTCCACGCCGGCGTTGTTGACCAGGATGTCCAGCCCGCCGAGCTGGCTGGTGGCCTCGGCGATCGCCGTTTCCCAGTTGACGTCGTCGGTCGTGTCGAGGTGCACGAAGCCGTGGCCCTCGCCCATCGACTCGGCGACCTTGGGTCCGAGGTCGTCCTGCAGGTCGGCGATGACTACGGTGGCACCGGCGGAGGCCAGCGCGTGCGCCATACCCTCGCCCAGCCCCTGCGCGCCGCCGGTGACCAGGGCCTTGCGGCCGGTGAGATCGAGATCTGTCATGCGTGCTCCTCGAAGGGTCGTCGTGATCGCGCTCACAACGTAGGCCCGGGCCCTTGACGACTGTCAAGAGAATCTTTGACATTCGTCAAGAAATTTCTGGCCAACTGTCAAGTTCGACCCTCCGCTGCCGTACAGTGACGCCCGTGGTCGGCACCAGGGAGGCGCGGCGACCCCCCGCCGACAAGCACGACGAGCGTCGCGACCAGCTCGCCGAGTCGGCGCTGCGGACGCTGGGCGAGCGCGGCTACGCGCGCACCAGCCTCCGCGAGATCGCCAACAACTCCGAGTTCAGCCACGGCGTCGTGCACTACTACTTCGCCGACAAGCTCGAGCTGGTCGTCTACAGCGTCCGCCACTACAAGGCTCGCTGTGTCACTCGCTACGACGGCGTGGTCGCCGACTCGACCACCCCCGAGGGACTCCTCGACGCGTTCGCCGCGAAGCTGGTCGAGACGGTGCAGGACGAAGCGCCGATGCACTGCCTGTGGTACGACCTGCGCACCCAGAGCATGTTCGAGCTGGACCTCCGCGAGGCGGTCACCCTCATCGACAAGACCCTGGAGAAGATGATCTGGCGGGTCGTCGTCCGCTACGCCGAGCTGGCCGGCCGCCCGCCGGCGATGACCCCCGCCGCGACCTATGGTGTGCTCGACGGGCTGTTCCAGCAGGCGCTGCTCGGCCACGTGACCGGTGACGCGAGCGCGCTGCCGACCCTGGTCGACCAGGTGCACGCGCTGATGCCGCTCACCCTGGTCCCGAAACCCGTGGACGCGGTCCGCTAGTCTGGTCGCATGCGTAGGACCCTGCTCCTTACCCAGCCGCGTTGACGACGCACCCACGTCGACGCGGCCGCCCCTCTGCGTGAGGGGCTTTTTTGTGCCCCGGACAGAGCAGCAGGATCTGTGAGCGAGGAACCGATGGAGACCAACGAGCAGGACCAGGCGTCCTACGACGTCCAGGCCGTGCAGCAGAAGTGGCGCCAGGTCTGGGACGGCCTGGACGTCTTCCGGGCCGGGAGCGCCCCGGACGCTGAGAAGCGGTACGCGCTGACGATGTTCCCCTACCCGAGCGGCGACCTGCACATGGGGCACGCCGAGGTGATGGCGCTGCACGACGTGATCGCGCGGTACTGGTGGCAGCGCGGCTACGACGTCCTGAACCCCATGGGCTGGGACTCGTTCGGCCTGCCCGCCGAGAACGCAGCGATCCGCAACAACGAGCACCCCGCGACGTACACCTACGCCAACATCGACACCCAGTACGAGTCGTTCCGCAACTACGCGATCAGCTTCGACTGGTCGCGCCGCTTCAACACCAGCGATCCGGAGTACTACCGGTGGACCCAGTGGCTGTTCCTGAAGTTCCGCGAGCACGGGCTGGCCTACCGCAAGAACAGCCCGGTCAACTGGTGTCCCAACGACCAGACCGTGCTGGCCAACGAGCAGGTCGTCGACGGACGGTGCGAGCGGTGTGGGTTCGAGGTCACCAAGCGTGAGCTGACGCAGTGGTACTTCAAGATCACTGATTACGCGCAGGACCTGCTGGACTCCCTGGACGACCTGGAGGCCACGTGGCCCGCGCGCGTCGTGACGGCGCAGCGCAACTGGATCGGCCGTTCAGAGGGCGCACACGTCTCCTTCGCCGTCAAGGGGCGCGACGAGCCGATCACGGTCTACACGACCCGGCCGGACACGCTGTTCGGTACGACGTTCATGGTCGTCGCGGCCGACGCGAAGCTGGCGGCGGAGCTGGTGACCGACGAGCAGCGTCCCGCCTTCGAGACCTACCTGACCGAGGTGCGCAAGGCCTCTGAGATCGACCGGCTGTCGACCGAGCGGCCCAAGACCGGCGTCTACCTGGGCGTGCAGGCGACCAACCCGGTCACCGGCGACCAGATCCCGGTGTGGGCCGCGGACTACGTGCTGGCCGACTACGGCACCGGCGCGGTCATGGGCGTGCCCGGCGGTGACCAGCGCGACTGGGAGTTCGCGACGGCGTTCGAGCTGCCGATCATCCGGACGACCGAACCCCCGGCCGGCTGGGAGGGCGAGGCGTTCAACGGCGAAGGGCCAGCCATCAACTCACCGGCCGACGGGGTCGAGTGCGACCTGGACATCAACGGTCTGTCCGTCGCAGACGCGAAACGCGCCACGATCGAGCACCTGGCGAAGATCGGCTCGGGCGAGGGCACCGTCAACTTCCGGCTGCGCGACTGGCTGCTGAGCCGGCAGCGCTACTGGGGCTGCCCGATCCCGATCGTCCACTGCGAGAAGGACGGCGAGGTCGCCGTTCCCTACGACCAGCTGCCCGTGGTCCTGCCCGAGCTGCGTGGAGCCGACCTGAAGCCGAAGGGCGTCTCGCCGCTGGCCGCTGCAGAGGAGTGGGTCAACGTCGACTGCCCCACCTGCGGCGGCCCCGCCAGGCGCGACAGCGACACCATGGACACCTTCGTGGACTCGTCGTGGTACTTCCTGCGCTACTGCTCCCCGCACTACACCGAGGGCCCCTTCGACGAGGCCGCGGTGCGCGAGTGGTCGCCGGCCGACATCTACGTCGGCGGTGTGGAGCACGCGGTGCTGCACCTGCTGTACGCGCGGTTCTTCACCAAGGTCCTGCACGACATGGGGATGATCGACTTCGTCGAGCCCTTCTCGGCGCAACTGAACCAGGGCCAGGTCATCAACGAGGGCAAGAAGATGTCCAAGTCGTTGGGCAACGGCGTCGACCTGGGCAAGCAGCTGGACGAGTTCGGTGTCGACGCGGTGCGGCTGACCCTGGTCTTCGCCGGCCCGCCGGAGGACGACATCGACTGGGCTGACATGTCGCCGGGTGGGTCGCTGAGGTTCCTGCAGCGCGCGTGGCGGCTGAGCGGTGACGTGACCGCGGCCCCGGGCTCGGCCGTCGCCGAGGGTGACATGGAGCTGCGGCGTGCCACCGCACGGGCGGTGCACGAGGCGGCCGAGCTGGTCGACGCCTTCCGGTTCAACGTGATGATCGCCCGGGTGATGGAGCTGGTGAACGCCACCCGCAAGGCCATCGACAGCGGCTGCGGCCCGGCCGACCCCGCGGTCCGCGAGGCCGCCGAGGCGGTCGCGATCATGCTGTCACTGGTGGCGCCGTACACCGCCGAGGAGATGTGGTCGCGACTGGGCCACGAGCCCACGGTGGCGCGGGCCGGCTGGCCGACGGTCGACCCGGCCCTGCTGGTCGAGTCGTCGGTCGTCGCCGTCGTCCAGGTGCAGGGCAAGGTGAAGGCGCGGCTGGAGGTCAGCCCCGACATCGCCGCGTCCGAGCTGGAGACCCGGGCGTTGGCCGACCCGGCCGTCGTGCGCGCGGTCGAGGGACGTGAGGTACGCCGGGTGGTCGTCCGCGAGCCGTCGCTGGTCAACATCGTCGTCTGACCGCGCGATGAGTTCTCGGTCAGGTCGTGGTCTGATGCGACATGACCGAGGCTCTTGCCGCGCAGACCTTCACCGAGGGTGAGGGCGACGACCTGATCACCTACGACGTCCGTGGCGACCTCTCGTCGCGGACGCCCCTGTTCATCCTGGGCTCGCCGATGGAGGCGTCGTACTTCGCTCCACTGGCCGCGCACTTCACGGACCGGCCCGTCATCACCTACGACCCGCGCGGCACCGCCCGCAACCCGCACGGCACCACGCCGCTCACGCCGGAGCAGCACGCCGACGACATCCACCGGGTCATCGAGGCGGTCGGGGCCGGACCGGTCGACGTCTTCGCCAGCAGTGGGGGAGCGGTCAACACACTCGCGCTCGTCGCTGCCCATCCCGATGACGTCCGCACGGCGGTGGCTCACGAGCCACCCACCGCCGCCCTGCTGCCCGACCGCGACCGCATCCTCGCGGTCGCCGAGGACATGCGCGCGACGTACGAGGCCCAGGGCAACGGGCCGGCGATGGCGAAGTTCATCGCCCTGGTCATGCTCGACGGCGAGCTGCCCGACGACTACCTCGACCGGCCGGCACCCGACCCGGCGATGTTCGGCATGTCCGCGGAGGACGACGGCTCGCGGGACAACCCGCTGATGCGCAACCTCGGGACCTGCAACGCCTACGAGCCGGACCTCGACGCCCTCGCGGCGATGGGTGCCCGGCTGGTCATCGCGGTCGGCGAGGACTCCGGCCAGCAGATGGCCGCTCGCGGCGGCCACTCGGTCGCGGTCCGCCTGGGTCGGGAGGTGGCGATCTTCCCGAAGGGTCACGCCGGGTTCATGCCCGGCGACGGCGACCCGGACGCGTTCGCGGCTCGGCTGCGGGAGCTCCTGGACCGCGTCGCGTCCTGAGCCCGAGCACCCATGTCGACGGCAGGGGTGACGCGTTAGCCTCGCGTCCATGCCGGTCGTCGTGGTCACCGACTCCACGGCGAGCCTCTCGCCGGAGCTGGCCGACAAGCGCGGCATCGTCGTGGTCCCTCTGCAGGTCGTGATCGGCGCCGACGTCTACGACGAGGGGTCCGACGGGGCGACACCGGAGCTCGTCGCCGCCGCGCTGAAGGACTTCCGGCCCGTGAGCACCTCCCGGCCGACGCCGGCCGCGCTGCTCGAGGTCTACGAGGAGTGCGCCCGCAACGGGGCGACCGAGATCGTCTCGGTGCACCTGTCGGCGGACATGAGCGGGACCTTCGAGTCCGCCCAGCTCGCCGCCCGTGAGGCGCCGGTCCCCGTCGTCCCCGTGGACAGCCGGCAGGTCGGGGTGGCCACCGGGTACGCCGCCCTGTCCGCGGCCGACGTGGTCGACGCCGGGGGCTCGGCCGAGGACGCCGCCAAGGCTGCCCTCGAGCGCGCCTCGCGGTCCCGGTCGCTGTTCTACGTGGACACGCTGGAGTACCTCCGCCGCGGAGGCCGGATCGGTGCGGCCGCGGCTCTGCTGGGTGGTGCCCTGGCGGTGAAGCCGCTGCTGGAGATCGCCGATGGCCGGGTCGCCTCCCTGGAGCGGGTGCGCACGGCGGCGCGGGCCCTGGCCAGGCTGGAGGAGCTCGCGGTGCAGGCCGCCGGGTCGGACGCCGTGGACGTCACCGTCGCGCACCTGGCTTCGTCCGAGCGGGCCGGGCAGCTCAAGGAGAAGCTGGCCACGCGGCTGGCGGACAACCTGGAGGGCCGGGAGGTGACCTGCGCGGAGCTGGGCGCGGTGCTCGGCGCCCACGTCGGGCCCGGGATGCTCGCGGTCTGCGTGGCGCCCCTGCTCTGAGGTCGATGGTGGGGACCTGACGCGCCATCCGTCCGCCACCGATCCACAGCCGGAGCGCGCGGGCCGGTTGTCCACAGGTGGCGGCCTCGGCGGCCGCGGCCGTCGCCGGATCTTCCTAGGTTCGTCGCATGCGTACCCGACGAGCCCTCGACCACGACGCGGCCCTCTCCCGCCGGCTGGGTCAGCTCGGCGACGAGCTCTCTGCTCACCCTGGCGGTGTTCGCCCGGCCCGGCCGCAGCCGCCGCCCTCCGACCTGACCACCGCGTCCTGGTGGGACGACCACACCCGGCCCGCCGCGCCCCGGCGCCCGCCGACGCCGCCGTCCCTGCTTCCGCTGCCGAGCGCCGCGCCCAGAGCGCGCCCGCCGGGTCGGCACGCCGCACCGCGGCAANAC
>C688J18823_10003247_pt1 | contig 10279 bp, 9 predicted proteins | sample HopSoiMetagenom1_FD_18823 | JGI IMG/M metagenome (IMG submission 18823) | reverse complement strand
CACGCCGCCGCAGGCAGCGCCCGCAGCGGCTGTGCAGCGCCCGCCGCCACCCGTCGTCGCGCAGCCGCCCCGTCCGGCCGCACCGGCGCCCGGCGCCCCGCCCGCGCAACCCGCCGCACCCCCGGCTGCTGCCGCGCCGAGACCGGCCGCAGCTCCGCCACGCCCACAGCCAGGCGGACCGCCGAAATGCGTGCTGCCGAACGGTCAGCCCTGCCCGCCTCCGGGCGCACGGCCTTGACCCGAGGATGAGCGCCGCGGCGGGAAGGCCGCCCGGCGAGCCGTCTATCCTTCGAGCCGGGCGATGAGGCTCGAGGTATCCCAGCGGCGGCCGCCCATCTTCTGGATCTCGGCGTAGAACTGGTCGACGAGCGCCGACACCGGCAGCTGGGCACCGTTCTTGCGCGCCTCGTCGAGGCAGATCCCAAGGTCCTTGCGCATCCAGTCGACGGCGAAGCCGAAGTCGAACTTGCCCTGGTTCATGGTCTTGCCGCGGTTCTCCATCTGCCAGGAGCCGGCCGCGCCCTTGGAGATGACGTCGAGCACCGCCTCGATATCGAGGCCGGCGCGCTTGCCGAAATGGATGCCTTCGGCAAGGCCCTGCACCAGGCCGGCGATGCAGATCTGGTTGATCATCTTCGTGAGCTGGCCCGATCCGGCAGGTCCGAGGAGGCGGCAGGCGCGGGCATAAGCCATGATCACCGGCTCGACCTTGCCGTAGGGCTCCGGCTCGCCGCCGCACATGACGGTGAGGGCGCCGTTCTCGGCGCCGGCCTGGCCGCCCGAGACCGGCGCGTCGACAAAGCCGACGCCCTTCTCCTTCGTCTTGGCGTGAAGCTCGCGCGCGACGAGCGCCGAGGCGGTGGTGTGGTCGACGAGGGTCGCCCCCGCCTTCATGCCGGCAAGCGCGCCGTCCGGTCCGAGCACCACCTGGCGCAGGTCGTCGTCGTTGCCGACGCAGGAGAAGACGATTTCCTGGCCCTCGGCCGCCTCGAGGGGCGTCTTGCCGACCCGGCCGCCGTTCTCCGAGGCCCATTTCTCGGCCTTTGCCGTCGTGCGGTTGTAGACCGTGACCTCGTGGCCTTTGGCCTTCAGGTGGCGCGCCATCGGATAGCCCATGACGCCGAGACCGAGGAACGCGACCTTCGCCATCGCCGGAAGCCTTTCAAGTGGTGAGGAGCGCCTCGGCGCCGCGACGGTTCTACGGGCGGCGGGAAGGAGCGTCAAACGCCGCTCGTTCCGCCAATCCAAGCGCGAATTCTCACAATCCCGCGGCCGTCAGCCTTTGGTGTCGAAGGGAAAGTACTTCGCGCGGATGCGGTCGTAGGTGCCGTCGGCGATCACGCTGTCGAGCGCGCGGTCGAACAGCGCCTTGAGCTCGGGGTCGCTCTTGCGCAGCCCGACGCCGACGCCGGCTGAGTAGAAGGCCGGATCGAAGGGCGCGTCGGCGACGAGCCGGCAGCAGCGCAGGCCTTCCGGGCTGTCGAGGAACCGCGTCATGGCGAGCTTGTCGCCGAGCACGAGGTCGAGGCGCTCGGCGCCGAGGTCGAGATTCGCGTCCTCGAGCTTGCCGTAGCTCTTCACCTCCGCCTCGAGGTAGCGTTCCTCGAGGAAGCGGGCGTGCTGGCTGTCGGCGATCGTGCCGATGGCCTTGCCGGCGAGCGCCGCCGGCGTCACGTCGGCGATCGCGCTCTCCTTGCGCGCCACGAAAGCCGCCGGAATGCGGTAATAGGGCTTCGAGAAAGCGATACGGGCCTGGCGCTTCTCGGTGATCGCGAGCGAAGCCATGATGGCATCGTACTCTCCGCGAAGTAGGTCCTTGATCATGCCGTCCCACTCGTGGATCGCGAAGGTGCACCTCGCCTTCGCCGCCTCGCAGAGGGCCCGTCCAAGCTCGACCTCGAAACCCTGCGGCTCGTTGCCCTCGATGTAGTTGAAGGGCGGGAAGGCGCCTTCCGTCGCGATCCGAATCGTCCGCGCTTCCTCGGCCGTCGCCGACGAGAGGCACGCGAGCAGGGAGACGGCGAAAATCGATCTTTTCATGGGAGCCCGGCGCCGCAGCTTGGCACGTGGATGTCCTGCCGTCCAAGCATGCGAGGCGCCGAGGGGCGGCGGTGAAAGGTTAAGACCACGCCGACGAAGATTACCCTTGCGTAAACGGCCAAGTTGCGGGTCTTATCGCCAAGCCCGGCAACGCGGGCCCAGAGGGAAGCCCCGCAAAGGGGGAGGAGAACCGGAATGAAACGTCGTCAATTCCTGCAGGCGGCCGGGGTCGGCCTTGCGGCCACGGCGGTTGCGAAGCCCGCGATCGCGCAGTCCATGCCCGAGATCAAATGGCGCCTGAGCTCGGGCTTCCCGAAATCGCTCGACACCATCTACGGCGGCTCCGAGGTGATCGCCAAATACGTCGCCGAGGCCTCGGACAACCGCTTCCAGATCCAGCCCTTCTCGGCGGGCGAGATCGTCGGCACCTTCCAGCTCGCCGACGCGGTCGGCAACGGCACCGTCGAGATGGGCCAGACCGCCTCCTACTATTACGTCGGCAAGGACCCGACCTTCGCCTTCCCGACGGCGATCCCATGGGGGCTGAACCCGCGCATGGAAAACGCCTGGGCCTATCACGGCGGCGGCATTGATTTGATGAACGAGTTCTACGCCAAGCATGGCCTCTACGGCATGCCGGCCGGCAACACCGGCACCCAGATGGGCGGCTGGTTCCGCAAGGAGCTGAAGACCGTCGCCGACCTCCAGGGCCTCAAGTTCCGCATCGGCGGCCTCGGCGGCCAGGTGCTGGCGAAGCTCGGCGTCGTGCCGCAGCAGATCGCCGGCGGCGACATCTACCCGGCGCTCGAGCGCGGCACGATTGATGCCGCCGAGTGGGTCGGCCCCTATGACGACGAGAAGCTCGGTTTCAACAAGGTCGCGCCGTACTACTACTACCCCGGCTTCTGGGAGGGCGGCGCCCAGATCACCGCCTTCTTCAACCTGCCGAAGTGGAACGAGCTGCCGAAGGCCTACAAGAGCCTGCTCACGGCGGCCTGCGGCTATGCCAACGTCGACATGCAGGCGAAATACGACGCCCGCAATCCGGCGGCGCTGCGCCGGCTCGTCAGCGGCGGCGCCCAGCTGCGGCCGTTCCCGCAGGAAATCCTCGAGGCGAGCTACAAGGCCTCGAACGATCTCTACGACGAGCTCTCGGCCAAGAATCCGGAGTGGAAGAAGGTCTACGAGCCCTACCGCGCCTTCCGGAGCGAGGAATACCTCTGGTTCCAGGTCGCCGAGTACACCTACGATAACTTCATGATCCGCGCCCGCGCGCGGGGGTAGGCTCGCCTGACAGACCTCGAAGGCCCCGGGTTCGCCCGGGGCTTTTTTGCGCGGCGATGAGCGCAGATCGTGGTGCGCGTGGCGTTTCGCTGAGCGGTGGCACTGGGTTCACCCCGGTGCACAGGGCGTTGCGTCGTGTCCCGCGTGAGAATGCGCGCAATGGTTCGCGCAACAGCGCGAGACGAGCGACGCATTGAGCAGCCATCACGAATTGCCACGCTATCGATCAGCATCTTTCATCGATCGGTGGGCACGCCCGCCATTGACGCGGCGCGGGCGGAGGCGTTCGTTGGGGCAACAGCACTGACCGAAATCGGTCGAGGGAGGATCGCGTGGCTTGGCATTCGCTGACCTGGACCTGGTTCGACGGCGCGTGGCACGAGGGCAATCCCGGCTTTATCGGCCCGCGCACGCATGCCGCCTGGCTCGGCTCCTCGGTCTTCGACGGCGCGCGCGTGTTCGAGGGTGTCATGCCCGACATGGACCGTCACGCCGCTCGCGCCAACCGCTCCGCCGAGAGCATGGGGCTCAAAGCCACCATGGCCCCTGAGGCGATCGTCGGCCTGACCCGCGACGGAGCGAAGAAGTTCGCGCCCGGCACGGCGCTCTATGTGAAGCCGATGTACTGGGCCGAGGCCGACGGCGCCTCGACGATCCTGTTCGACCCGGAGTCGACGCGGTTTGCGCTCTGCCTGTTCGAGGCGCCGATGCCGACGCCCGCCGGGTTCTCGGTCATGAAATCGAGCTTCCGCCGCCCGACCCTCGAATCGATGCCGACCGATGCCAAGGCCGGCTGCCTCTACCCGAACAACGCCAGGGCGATCCGCGAGGCGCGGGCCAAGGGCTTCGACAACGCGCTCGTCTGCGACATGCTCGGCAACGTCGCCGAGACCGCGACCTCGAACATCTTCCTCGCCAAGGACGGGGTGGTGCGGACGCCGGCCGCGAACGGCACCTTCCTCAACGGCATCACCCGCCAGCGGGTGATCGGGCTCCTGCGCGCTTCCGGCGTGGGGGTCGAGGAGGCGACGCTGCGCTACGAGGATTTCGCGCAGGCGGACGAGATCTTCTCGAGCGGCAACTACTCGAAGGTCGTGCCGGCGATCCGCATCGCCGAGCGCAACCTTCAGCCGGGGCCGGTCTTCCGCAAGGCGCGCGAGCTGTATTGGGATTTCGCCCACAGCCGCGCCGCCGAAGCCGCCTGAGAGGTCGAGCCGTCCTCCGATAACCCTCATCTTGAGGTGCGAGCCCCGGGCTTGGCCCGGGGCGAGCCTCGAAGGACGCTGCCCCGTCGATGCAGCGCCTTGTCCCTGGTGCGTGCTTTGAGGCTCAGGCTTCGCCTTCGCACCTCAGCATGAGGAGAGCTGTGGCGGCCCTTCGGATTGCTGTCGGCCCGTCGGCTAGGCCCTCGCCAGGCGAACGCCGAGGAGCTTGAGCCCGAGGAGAAGCGCCGCGCCGTAGATGAGCGCGCCGCCGACCGCGAGGGCTCCAAGCGCGATCTCGTCGCGCCAGGCCGCGAGCGCCGCCGCCGCACGGGCGACCGGCGCCTGCGCCACGAACGCGTACAGCGCGAGCACGATGCTGGCCGCGACGACGGCCGCGAGCGTCTTCGCGAGCGCGGCGCTCGGCGCCGTCCAGTCGCGCCGGTAGGCGAGGGCGAAGAGCAGGCCGAAATTGACCCACGCGCCGAGCGCGGTCGCGAGCGCCAGCCCGACGACGCCGTAAGGCCGCATCAGCACGAGCTTGAGGGCGACGTTCACGGCGACCGCGGCGAGCGCCGCGACGACCGGCGTCACCGTGTCGGCGCGGGCGTAGAAGCTCGCGACGGCGGAGCGGATCAGCACCACGGCCGGCAGCCCGACCGCGTAGGCGGCCAGCACGGCGCCGGCGCGCGCCGCCGCCGCGGCGTCGAAGGCGCCGCGCCGGAACAGCGCCGCCATGATGAGATCGGGCAGGATCAGGAACGCGACTGCGAAGGGGGCGGCAAGCGCGATCGTGAAGCCGAGCGCCCGGTTCTGCGCTCCGTGCGCGCCGGCGACGTCGCCGGCGGCGAGGCGCCGGCTCATCTGCGGCAGGAGCACGGTGCCGGCGGCGATGCCGATCACGCCGACAGGGAGCTGGTAGAGCCGATCGGCGTAGTAGAGCGACGACACGGCACCGGTCGGCAAGAGCGAGGCGATGATGGTGTCGGCGAACATCGCCAGCTGGACGCCGGCCGAGCCGACGACCGCGGGCCCGAGGGTCTTGAAGAAACGCCGCATCGCCTCGTCCAGGCGCGGCCGGGCGAAGACCGGGCCCAGTGCGTTGCGGCGCGCGTCGGCCCAGACGAGGAGGAACTCGAGGACGCCCGCTGCCGCGACGCCCCAGGCCGCCGCGTGCCCGGCGGTCGGGAACAGGAAGGCGACCGAAAGCGCGGCGATAAGCGACAGGTTGAGCAGGATCGGCGCCGCCGCCGCCGCGGCGAAGCGCTCATGGGCGTTGAGCAGGCCCGAGAGCAGCGTCACCAGCGTGACGAAGAGGAGATACGGGAAGGTGATGCGGGTGAGCGTCACCGCGAGGGCGAATTTCTGCGGGTCCTCCGAGAAGCCGGGGGCGAGGGCGCGCACGACGAACGGCATGCCGATAAGCGCCGCCGCGAGCAGCGCCAGCTGCACGATCAGCATCAGGGTGAAGATCCGGTCGGCTAAGAGCTTCGCCGCCGCCGACCCGTTCGTCTCACGGGCCGCCGCGTAGGCCGGCACGAAGGCGGAGTTGAAGGCGCCCTCGCCGAAGATGGCGCGGAAGTGGTTCGGCAGGCGCAGCGCCACGATGAAGGCGTCGGCGACCGGGCCGATGCCCATCACGGCGGCGATGACGACGTCGCGGACGAATCCTGTGATCCTGGAGACGAGCGTCCAGCCGCCGACGGACAGGATCTGCTTCAGCATCCGGTCACGGTCGCGCGGCGGCGCGACGCTCGTCGCGGATGATCTCGGGCGGCGAAGCCTCAGCGGTATCGCCGATCCGCTCGGCGACGACATAAAGCGGGCGGCGCTTCACCTCGGCGAAGATGCGGCCGATATACTCGCCGATGATGCCGAGCGACATGAGTTGCACGCCGCCGAGGAAGGTGATCGAGACGATGAGCGAGGGATAGCCGGCCACGTCGACGCCGAAGAGGAGGGTCCGGACCGCGAAATAGGCGGCGGCCGCGATCGCCAGCACCGAGATGAGGCCGCCGAGATAGGTCCAGACCCGCAACGGCACCGTGGAGAACGCCGTGATGCCGTCGAAGGCGAAGCGGAACAGCGTGCGGAAGCTCCATTTCGTCGCTCCGTGCCGCCGCTCCTCGACGACGAACGGGATGCCGATCGTCTTGAAGCCGATCCAGGCATAGAGCCCCTTCGAGAACCGGGACCGCTCGGACAGCCCGCGCAGCACCTCGACGCCGCGGGCGTCGATGAGCCGGAAGTCGCCGGCGCCCTCCGGCAGATGCATGTGGGTGAAGCTGTCGAACAGGCGGTAGAACAGGCGGGCGAAGCCGCGCTTGACCGCGCTCTCGTCGGCGCGGCTCGTGCGCTGGCCGTAGACCATGACGTAGCCCTCGCGCCAGCGCGCGACGAAGCGCTCGATCACCTCGGGCGGGTGCTGGAGGTCGGCGTCCATGATCACGACGGCGCGCCCGCGCGCGTGGTCGAGGCCGGCCGCGATCGCCACCTCCTTGCCGAAATTGCGGCTGAACGACACCGCCCCGATCCGCGGCTCCGCGGCGTTGCGGGCGCGAATCGCCGAGAGGGTATCGTCCTCGCTGCCGTCATCGACGAACACGACCTCCCAGGACGCGGCGACCCGCTCGAGGATCGGCACCAGCCGATCGCACAGGGGCTCGATGTTGGCGCTTTCGTTGAAGACCGGGACGACGACGCTGAGTTCGGGTGTGGGCAGGCGCACGCCTTGATATCCTTAGCCGGAGCGGCATAGAGAGCCGAGTTTGGCTCTTTCCTCAAGAGAGCGTGCCTCGCCGGCACGCCGCATGACGGAGCGGACCGGATTGTCCCGCAAGGCCCGCGTCGTTCTCTGCGCCGACGATTTCGGGCTGTCGGAGGGGGTGAGCCGTGGCATCCTCGAGCTTGCCGAGCGCGGCCGCATCTCGGCGGTGAGCGCGATGACGAATTGCCCGGCCCTCGCGGGCGCCGCGCCCGGGCTCAAGGCGTTCGACGGCAGGGTCGGCATCGGGCTGCACCTGAACCTGACCGCGGGAGCGCCGCTCGGGCCGATGCCTGGCTTTGCGCCCAAAGGCGTGTTCCCGCCGAACGGCGAGGTCGTCGCGCGCGCTTTGACGGCCCGCCTGCCGCGACGGGAGATAGCGACCGAGGTCGAGCGGCAGCTCGATGCCTTCGCGGCGGCGTTCGGCCGCGGCCCCGATTTTGTCGACGGCCACCAGCACGTGCATGTGCTGCCCGGCCTGCGCGGGGTGCTTCTCGAAGTGCTCCGGCGCCGAGGTCTTCACGCCTTATGGCTGCGCGATCCGACGGACGATCTCGGTGCGATCCTCGGCCGCCGCATCGCCGCCGGAAAGGCGCTCGTCCTCGAAGCTCTCGGGCTCGGCTTCCGCAAGCACGCCAGCCGCGCCGGGTTCGATACCAATGAGGGGTTTTCGGGCTACCGTTCCTTCGAGCAGCCGACGGATGTCGCGGCCGTGTTCGAGGCCGCCTTTGCGCGGCTCGGCCCGCGGCCGGTGGTCATGTGCCATCCGGCGCATCCGGACCGTGAGCTCGAGCCTTTCGATCCGGTGCCGCGGAGCCGGGCCGAAGAGCTCGCCTATCTCGGCTCGGATCGGTTTGGAGAGCTGCTGGCGGAGCGCGGCATCGAGCTCGTGCCCCGCCCTACGGTCTAAGCGTCATCCCGGCCGGAGCATGATCCCGGATAGCGGCTAGGCCGCTTCCGGGATAACGAGGAGAGGGCAACGAGATCAGCGCGTCGCCTCGGAATACATTTTCTCGACGTGCTCCCAGTTCACGAGATTTTCGAGGAACGCCTTGAGGTAGTCCGGGCGACGGTTGCGGTAGTCGATGTAATAGGAGTGCTCCCAGACGTCGCAGCCGAGGATGGGCTTCGCGCCATGCACCAGCGGGTTCTCGCCGTTCGGCGTCTTCATGATCGCGAGCTTGCCGTCCTTGACGGCGATCCAGCACCAGCCCGATCCGAACTGCGTCACGCCCGCCTGGATGAAGTCCTCCTTCATCTTGTCGACGCCGCCGAGGTCCTGGGCGATTTTCTTCTCGAGGGTCCCGGGGACCGATCCGCCGCCCTTCGGCTTCATCCACTGCCAGAAATGGATGTGGTTGTAGTGCTGGCCGGCGTTGTTGAAGAGCGGCTGGTTCTTGCCGAACGAGCCCTTCACCACCTCCTCGACGCTCTTGCCCTCGAGTTCCGAGCCCTTCAGGAGAGTGTTGCCGGTGTTGACGTAGGCCGCGTGATGCTTGTCGTGGTGAAACTCGAGCGTCTCCTTCGACATGTAGGGCTGGAGGGCGTCGTAGGCATAGGGCAGATCGGGCAGAGTGAACGTCATCGGCCTCTCCTTACGGGTTGTCGTGCCCCCTGGCGGTGCATGAAATGCGCCGGGGCTGTCCCGGGCAGCGTTGTTAAGCCGAGACGGCCAGGACGGCAACGGCCGAGCCGCCGCGAGCTTGGTTGCAAACCACGGCCAAGCCTCTAGAGTCGCTGAGGGTTTGGGAGCGCGTCCGGAGGGATGATGGTCATCGCGCTGTATGTGATCGCGCTGGCGATGATCGGCGGCGGCGCGGCGTCCATCGCCTACGGCTACGGCATCGTCCTGAACGAGCGCGGCTGGACGATGGTGATCTCCGGCGCGACGGTGCTGGCGGGCGGGCTCGTTTTGCTCGGTATCGCGGTCGTCGCGGCACGGATCCGGCGGATCGAGCGCGAGCTGGCGAATTTCCGCGACCATGTGATGCGGTTGGGGACGGTCTTCCCGTCGCCGCGATCTTTCGAAAGCCGGCCGGCTCCCGAAGCCGAGGGTCCACCGCCCGCCGCCGAGCGGCGCGGTCCGGTCGCTGCCGTCGGGCAGGAAGAGCAGGCGGTGCTCAAGGCTGCCGACATCATTCCGGAGTCCGGTCCGCCCGAACCTCCGATGCGGGCCGCCCCGCCACGCGAAGAAGAGCCGGCCGAGCCGGAAACCTCGGGCCCCGCCGTTGTCGGGACCTACAATTCGGGCGGCAACTCCTATGTGATGTACGCCGACGGCGCGATCGAGGCCGACACCCCGACCGGCCGCTACCGTTTCAAATCCTTGGACGAGCTGAAGGATTTCATCGCCGCCGGCGGCGAGGACGGCGGACCGCGGAGCGGCTGAAGCGTTCCGCCCGCGCAAAAAAAGAAGCGCCCCTGAGGGGCGCTCGTTAAAAGGTGCCGGCCGGTGGGGGCAGAGAATGGCCGGTGATACCCATTCAACGCGGCCCCCGACAGCCGGTTCCAACCGGCTTTAAATTTTTTTCGGGCGGGTTTCGGCAATGGCGAAGCTGGCCGTGGTCATGCGGCCGAGCGCGCCTCCACGTCCTCGAACCCCTCGATTGCCCGGACCGCGAAGGCGTAGATCAGGCCGACCTCCTCGAGGCGGTCGAACCGCCCCGCCGCCCCGGCGTGCCCGGCCTCCATGTTGATCTTCAGGAGCACCGGGCCGCCACCGCTCATGGTGGCGCGCAGGCGCGCGACCCACTTCGCCGGCTCCCAATAGGTCACCCGCGGATCGGTGAGGCCGCCGAGCGCGAGGATCGGCGGGTAGCGCTGCGGCTTCACGTTGTCATAGGGGGAATAGGACAGGATGGTGCGGAAATCCGCCTCGGATTCACCCGGATTTCCCCACTCCGGCCATTCCGGCGGAGTCAGCGGCAGGTCGCCGTCGAGCATCGTGTTGAGGACGTCGACGAAGGGCACGTCGGCGACGATGCCGGCG
>C688J18823_10003246_pt1 | contig 10279 bp, 8 predicted proteins | sample HopSoiMetagenom1_FD_18823 | JGI IMG/M metagenome (IMG submission 18823) | reverse complement strand
TCCCCGCCAGTCTTTGTCCGAGAGCACGGCGATGAGGGCTGTGCGTGGCGCTCTAAGGCTGAGATCGGTTATCGTTTTGACGACGGTCCGCGCTCCCGCGGGATTGTGCGCGACGTCCAGGACAATGTTCCCTTCGCGCTGGAAACGTCCGGGCAAAAAGACAGTGGCGAGGGCGGTCGATAAGTCGGCGACACGCGACAAGTAGTCGTCGCCAAGAGCCGCGACTGTTGCGATGGCCGTTGCAGTATTTCGCGCCTGGTGCTGTCCGAGCAGGGGAGTCGTTAGCCGCTGCCGGCTCTCATGTTCGGTTAGCATGAACGACGTGCCGTCGTCGGACAGTGTGATGCCTTTGACTTGATACCTCTCGTCGAGCACGACGACGTCCGACGCTCCCGCGTCGCGAGCGCAGTCGGCCAGCAACTCGCGAATTCGTGGATCCGGTTCGCCGATTACAGCGGGCACTCCCCGCTTGAATATCCCCGCCTTTTCCCTCGCGATCGCTTCGAGAGTGCCGCCGAGGAGATCGGTGTGGTCGAGCCCGATCGAGGTGACGGTGCTCACGCGCGGCATTATCACGTTTGTAGAATCGAGGCGGCCCCCGAGTCCCGTCTCTATTACCGCAATATCAACCTCCTGCCGCGCGAACCAGTCGAAAGCGAGCGCCGTCGTCAGTTCGAAGAAACTGGCGCCGAGATCTTCTGCGGTGGGAATCCACTGCCGCAACCACTCGAGCACCTCGCCTTCTGATATCGGCTCGCCGTTCACAGTAATACGCTCGCGAAAGTCGATCAGGTGCGGCGACATGTATCGCCCGACCTTGAGGTTGCGACCGCGCAGCAGCGCATCGCAGGTCGCCACTACACTTCCCTTGCCGTTCGTCCCAGCGACGTGAATCGTCGTGAGCTTCCGGTGCGGCGATCCCATTTTGGCGAGAAGGGCTTCGGTTCGCTCGAGCCCTGGTTTTATTCCGCCGGTGGTGCGCGCGAAGAGATCCTTGATCGCCTCGCCGTAGGACGTCAGGAAGTCGTCCAACCTGCCGAAGCCGGCTTGCCGCTCATGTGGCGGAGCAACTGGCCGACGATGCGCTTCAACTCGGCGCGCGCGACCACGGAATCCACGATGCCGTGCTCGAGTAGAAATTCGGCGGTCTGGAATCCTTCGGGCAGCTCCTGACCGATAGTCTGCTTGATCACCCGCGGCCCAGCGAAGCCGATCACGGCGCCCGGCTCGGCGAGGATCGCATCGCCGAGCATGGAGAAGCTGGCGCTGACCCCTCCCGTAGTCGGATTGGTGAGAATCGAAACGTAAGGAATGCGTCGCTCCGAAAGCTGCGACAGGATCGCGGCGGCTTTCGCCATCTGCATCAGCGAGAGCACACCCTCCTGCATTCGAGCTCCACCCGATGCAGAGATGATGATGAGCGGATACTTTCGCTCGATGGCAAGCTGCCCGAGCCGCGCGATCTTCTCTCCGACGACGGAACCCATCGACCCACCCATGAAGGCGAAATCCATGATCGCCAGGCACACCGGCATACCACCCAGCTGGCCGGTGAAGGTGAGAATGGCATCGCCCTCGCCGGCGTTGGTCGTCGCTTTCTTGAGGCGGCTCTCGTACTCAGGGAACCCGAGCGGATCCGTGGACCGAATGTCGATCTCCGTTTCCTCTGCGGTGCCCTCGTCCAGTAGAATCGCTGCGTACTCACTGGCGCGAATACGTCGGTGATGGCCGCAGTTGGGGCATACGTTCAGATTGCGCGCGAACTTCTCACGCAGATCGGTGTGGCCGCACTGGTCGCACTTCTCCCAGGCATCGGGCGGGATCTCGTGCTTTTCGTGCCGGGGGAGGCGGGGCTTTTTTTCTTTGCGGAACCAAGCCATTCGGCAATCTATGCCAGAGCTTGGGTCTTCAGAAGTGCGCGCCTAGCTGGAAAACGCCCTATCTGTACAGCGAGAGTGCACTGCCTCGGCCTTCTCCCGATATCCTCAGCAGGATTCCGACTGCCAGCCAGCTCGCGAGCATGAACGATCCGCCATAGCTGAAGAACGGAAGCGGGATGCCGGTGATCGGCATCAGGTTGAGCGTCATGCCGACGTTCACGAGAACGTGGACGAACCACCCGGCCATCAATCCGAACGCAACGAGGCTACTGTACGAATCATTGGCGCGCTCGGCCACCTGGGTGATACGCACGAACAGCCAGAGGAAGAGCGCCAGCGCGACTGTCACGCCGATGAAGCCCAGTTCCTCGCCAACCACTGAGAAGATGAAGTCTGTGTGCTGTTCGGGCAGAAACGCGAGACGTTTCTGCGTCCCAAGCGTGAAGCCCTGGCCGAGTAAACCGCCAGAGCCGATTGCCACCTTCGACTGAATGACGTGATAGCCGGAGCCGCGTACGTCTGCCGTCGGATCGAGAAACGTCTTGAGGCGGTTCTGCTGATAAGGGGCGAGCTTCTCCCACATGATCGGAGCGATTACGCCAGTCGCGACGTTGAGCACCATCAGCACGATGCCCTCGATCAGATAGGGACGGTACCATAGCACGAGTGCCAGCAATATGAAAAACCACGCGCCCCAAAGTCCGACACTGAACGACAAAATCAGACTGATCGCCGGACTCGCGATAAGAATGAGAAGTGGCCACGCCACACCGGCCCAATAAAGCATGGCGAAGAAGATTCCGATGAACACAATGCCCGTGCCCAAATCGGGCTGAAGCATGATGATCAGCCAGGGAATGCCAACTATGAGGGCAGGCTTCCATAGGTCGAGCAAAGATTTCGGCGCGTCCCGTTGGTTGGCCAGAACCTTGGCCAGCATCAACACAACCGTCACCTTCGCGATCTCCGACGGCTGGCCGATGCGATGGCTGCCGATGGCGAGCCAGCTCTTGGTGCTCGCTGCGGTGCCGGCGCCTTTGCCGATCACCAGAGTGAGGGCCAGCAGGAATACCGAGAGCGCATAAAGCGGTGTCGTCATCCACTCGATGAAGCGCACCGACGAGTGACCGACCGCGTAAGCGAAGCCGATTCCGATCAGCAGCCACAGTATCTGCGACTTGTAGACTGTCGCGACCGCGGTCGGCGTATCGGTCTGACCCGCCGAATAGACCATGGCGACGCCGAAGAGCGACAGAAGTCCAGCGGCCGCTAGAAGCTTGTAATCAGAGACAATGGGCCGGCTCATCACCCTTCGTCCATCGTTGCCTCGATCGGCGCAATCTTAAGGAAGTGAGANATGATCGCTGAGGCGATGTGTGCGGCGCGCGAGCCGTGCAGACCGAATTCAAGCAGAACAGCAACCACNATTTGNGGGTGGTCGGCNGGAGCAAATCCGACGAACCAACCGTGATCAGCGCCGCCCGGGTTCTGCGCCGTTCCGGTNTTGCCGGCGAGCTCCGTGCCNGCAATCGCCGATGCGGCTGCCGTNCCGCCTCCCGTAGTCACCGCCTTCAATCCGTTGAGCAAGGCAGTCTGAAGCTCCGGACTAAGTTTGTAAATCGGCTTCCGTTGCGCGACAAGGTGGGCAATCTCTGGTCTCGCGGCTGTACCGCCGCTGGCCAACGCGGTGTATAACTTGGCCATGTTGACCACGGTCTGAGAATTCGCGCCCTGTCCTATCGACAGGTTGAGGGTCTCAGCGTTGCTCCAGTTGCGAGGTCCATACTTCTTGTCGTAGTACTCGAGCGCGTAGGGCCAGTAAGGCTGGTTCTCCTCGGGGAGATCGATGCCCGACTTGTCGCGCATCGTAAGCCTGATCCCGCCCGCAATGAGTTTGGTCAGACCGATTTTCAGACCCAGCTGGTAGAAATAAACGTCGCAGGAATGTTTGATCGCGTCTTCCAGACTAAGCGAACCGTGACCGCGCTTGTCCCAGCAGCGGAAGTAGCGGTTTCCAAACTGGTACCCGCCTGTGCAGGGAACCGGCATGCGGTCCTTCGGCGTGGCGACCCCGTTCTCCAGCGCGATGACCGAAGTAGCGAGCTTGAACGTAGAGCCCGGCGGGTATCGCCCCTGAATGACCTTATTCACCAGCGGCCGACGCTTGTCCTCGAGCAGCTGCTTGTAGTAGTCGACCGGGATTCCGCCGGTGAATTTGTTCGGATCCCAGCTCGGCGCGCTGTACAAGGCGAGGACCGCGCCCGTGGTCGGATCTATGGCGATCGCACCGCCCTGAAGCGAATCCGCAAAAATCCCTGCGGTGAATTTCTGGAGATCGAGATCGATGTTCGTGTAAAGAGGCGGCGCGCCTTCCGGATCCAGGTCGGGACGCGGACCTTCGCCGCGGACGGGACGTCCTCTCGCGTCTACTTCATCGAACCGGACGCCTTCGCGACCGTGCAGAATGTTCTCGTATTGCTTCTCGAGGCCTGCCTTTCCGATCTGCTGTCCTGGCTTGTAGTTCGTGTACTTCGGATCGTTCAGCTCGCTCTCGGTGATCTCGCCCGTGTATCCAACAAACGAGGCCACGTCCGGCCCGTCGGGATAGTAGCGCTTCGGAACGGACTGGATGATGAGACGCGGATAGTCGAGACGATGCTCTTCGAGCACTGACACGATGTCGATCGAGGCGTCAGGGATGATCACCGTCGGGCGCGTTGGTGCGCGGCGGTAGCGCCTGATGGCGAGATTGATGTCGTTCTGCGTCAGCTGCAGCGTAGGCGCGAGCTGCGCGAGCGCGGCACGCAGACTGTCGACGGTCGGCGCAGTGATCGAAACGGAATAAGCGGGGAGATTCTCCGCGATCACCTTCCCGTACTTGTCGTAAATGATGCCGCGCGGCGCCGGCAGCGGAATCGGCCGCAGTCGGTTTTCCTCCGACTGCATGACATACTGATTGTGCTTGATTACCTGCGTGTTGAAGAAAGCGCCCACCAGTACCACGAAGCCCAGCACCAGGAACAGCGAGCTCATTCTTGCCCGGCGGGCAACGTCGTTGGGGTGAAAGCTCATGTGGGCGCGGGCTCCAGAAGCGGTCTCATCAAGAACAGTAACAGCACGCCCACCGCTGCGGTAACGGCCGCCGAGAGTGGCGACCAGAGGAGCAGTTGCTGGAGAAGCTCGACGCCCTTCACGCGCTGCTCACCAACGAAGTAGATGATGTCGAACACCCACTTGCCGAGGAAAAAGAAGAACGCGTTGAGGACCAGATTGTCGGCGAAGAAAACGGCCTTGAGGTAGGAAGCGCCAAAACCGACTACGGTCATCGCTATCGCTCCCGCTCCGAGGGCGTCCGGCGCCAGCGAATCCGAGACGAGTCCGAGAGCAAACCCGATCACCGCAGCCGTCGCCGGCCTCACGCGCACCGATGCCAGCAACAGCGCCAGCACCAGGAAGTCCATCGGCGCACGCCATCCCAGCAAGGGGCGGAGTGTGTAGTGCAGGACGACGAAGATGAGGAAGCTGATTACTGCGCGAATCGCTCCGCCCAGGTTCATCGTGTTGCTCCCGGTCGAAGAGGGGTAGTATCTCTCCTGACTGAGTCGCGGCGGGGAACGGTGTCCGCCCGTCTCGCCGCGCTGTCGGCGGCAGCTGCCCGTCGCTCTGCAGCTCGCTGAGCGGCCGCTCGAGCGGCGGCTCTGGCGGCGACGGCCTCGGGACTCGTGTCGGTCGCCACCGGTGTGGTCGGCGTCACGCCCAGCGGTGGAGTGCCGTTGGCGCGAGCGATCGAGTCGATCACCGCGCGCCGGGCCGCGGCTTCAGCGAGCGCCGCAGCCTTAGCGGCTGAATCACCCGAAACGACGATGCGCTGCGCAGCTGCGTCGGCCTGCGCGACGCTCTCCCATACTCCGTCCATCCCCTTGGCCAGTCGCTCGCGGCGCAGAATCATTACCGAATACACGTCTGCCGGATTCACTGCGGGCTGAAGAAGATACGTTCGCGCCCACCCTTCGCTGGTCTTGATCTCCTGGAGCACGGTGCCGACCGGAATTCCCCGCGGCCAGACACCGCCCCAGCCCGAGCTGACGATTAGTGCGCCTGGTTTGAGAGTAGCTCTGAATGGCACGCCGCGAAGCTCCATTAGATACCCGCCTGTCGCACTGGTGAGATGCGCCTGTGCAATTCCGAAGGCGGTCCCGTCGGGCGACATGGCGCTGACCCGGAAATCTGGATGGGTCCACAGCAGTGCGTGACTCATCGTCGGATCGACTTGATCGACGAAACCGACGAGACCCTCCGGAGCAATCACGGGGCTCATTCGCTGGACTCCCGCGCGCGAGCCAGCGCTGAGGATGACAGTCGTTTCGTCGCGGACGCCGCGTCCGTGAAGCGCTTCAGCCGGCACGAAGCCCGTGCGAATTCGCGATCCAAGACCGATGAGTTTTCTCAGCCGGTCATTCTCTGACTCCAAAGCCCCGGCCTTCATCGAACCGAGCGAAAGGCTGTCGAGATGCGCCTGCTTAGGCTCAGCCGCCAGCAGCGATTCCCGGCCCCGCTCGGCGTTTTCCTGAAGCATCACTAGCGGCGCCAGGAAGCTGCGGCGCATCCCGGTCGCAACGGGGTCGCGTAGAGTGTTGGGTAAAGCGCGCGCCGCGAACGCGAGAGCTATGCAGGTACCGAGAATTATTAAGTCGAACCGGTTGTTGCTGCGTATGGCGCGAGCCACGTGTTACCTCAAGTCGCTAGGACAGACCAGTATTTCGCCTCGTCATCAAGAATACGGCCTGTACCCCGAACAACACAGGTCAGCGGATCTTCGTCAACGTGAATCGGAAGTCCGGTTTCCTGCGACAGCAGAACGTCCAGGCCGCGTATGAGAGCTCCACCGCCCGTCATGACTATGCCGCGATCGACGATGTCGGCGGCGAGCTCGGGCGGGGTGATCTCCAGTGCCCGCCTCACTGCGTCGACGATCTGCTGAATGGGCTCCTGCACCGCATCCCTGATCTCCGACGAGTGCACGCGCACCGTCTTGGGGATCCCTGATACAAGATCCCTGCCTTTGACGTCCATTTCCTTCTCATCGCCTACCGGAGCGGCGGATCCGATCTGGATTTTCACCTGCTCCGCGGTCGATTCACCGACGAGAAGGTTGTAGTTCTTCCGCATGAACTGGACGATGGCCATATCAAGCTCATCGCCACCGGTCCGGATCGATGTATCGCTCACGATACCTGACAGCGCGATGACGGCGATCTCGGTGGTGCCACCGCCGATATCGATCACCATGTTGCCCGTCGGAGTCTCCACAGGAAGGCCGACCCCGATTGCAGCAGCCATTGGCTCCGCGACCATGAAGACTTCTTTCGCCCCGGCGCCGAGTGCCGAATCACGAACAGCGCGTTTCTCCACCTCGGTAATGCCGGACGGGACGCAGACGATGACCCGCGGCTTCACCTTGAAGACGTGATTCTCGATGATGAGGGCCAGAAAATAACGCAGCATTTTCTCGGTCACATCGAAATCCGCGATGACGCCGTCCTTCATCGGACGGACCGCGATCACCCCTTCAGGAGTGCGCCCGAGCATGCGCTTGGCCTCGAGCCCCACGCCTTTGATTTTTTTCGTTTCGCGATCGAGCGCGACTACAGAGGGCTCGTTGAGCACGATGCCTTCGCCCTTCACGTAGATCAATGTATTTGCGGTGCCGAGATCGACGGCAATCGCGTTTGCCGGGAAAAGTGCACCCGGCTTGAAGAATGGCCAGCGCATTAGTTCAAATATGAATCGGGTGGTGTATACGGCAAGGCAAACGCCTCAGCGACAGCGGGATATGTCACTTTTCCGTCTACAATGTTGAGTCCCTTTCTCAGTGGAGCATTGTCCTTCAGGGCCTGCTTCCATCCTTTCTTCGCCAGCTGCATCGCGTACGGGAACGTTGCGTTGGTGAGCGCCAGCGTCGATGTGCGCGGCACCCCACCAGGCATGTTCGCCACTCCGTAATGGATGATTCCATCCACCACGTAGGTTGGATTCTCGTGAGTCGTGGCGTGGATAGTCTCCACACAGCCACCCTGATCGATGGCCACATCGACTATCACTGCACCCGGTTGCATTGTCTTCAGGTCTTCGCGGCGAATGAGTCGTGGAGCGACGGCACCCGGAATGAGCACCGCTCCCACCACCAGGTCCGCGGTGGAGATCTGCTCCAGGATGTTATGACGATTGGAATAGATGAGTGTGACGTTGGCCGGCATCACATCCGACAGATACCGAAGTCGCTCGAGCGACAAGTCGAGGACCGTCACCTTCGCACCCAGGCCCGCCGCCATCTTGGCCGCGTTGATGCCCACGATCCCGCCACCCAGGATGACCACCTTCCCCGGCGCCACCCCCGGCACACCGCCCAGCAGAACACCGCGACCGCCGTAGATCTTCTCGAGGTATTTGGCTCCCTCCTGGACGGCCATGCGCCCGGCTACCTCTGACATCGGCGTCAGGAGCGGCAGCTCTCTCGACGGCAGCTCCACGGTCTCGTAAGCGATACACGTCGCCCCGCTGTCAATGTGGGCTTGCGTCAGCTCCTTGTCTGCCGCGAAATGGAAGTAGGTGAAAATCACCTGTCCTTTGCGCATGCGCGGCCATTCCGGCTTTATCGGCTCCTTCACCTTCATGATCATGTCGGCTTCGCGCCATACTGTGTCCGCATCGGGGCCGATCTTCGCACCCACCGATGTGTACGACGCGTCGGGGAACCCGCTGCCCTCACCCGCCCCCTTCTCCATCATGACGCTGTGTCCGGCCGCGACCAGCGCTTCCGCGCCGGCCGGTACCAGCGCCACACGATTCTCGTTGGTCTTTATCTCCTTCGGAACGCCGATCTTCATGGAATTAGAAGTTGCTTTTGATTGAGTGTTGAACGACGCGGCGCATCTTCGCCGCGGCTACGCCGCCGACTTTGGTCCCAGTGTTACCAGTGTTTGCAGCGACGGAGAATAGTAAGCTTTGCAAAGTTCCGACACAGTCTCCGCATCGATCGCATCGACCAGGGCGAGGACTTCATCGAGAGTTCTGTAAGGTTCGTCGTAAAGCTCGACTCCGGCGGCCCGGTACATTCTGGAACTGGGGCTCTCCAGGGAGAGTGTAATCTGTCCTTTCAGTTGGCTTTTTCCAGCGTCCAGCTCGACTTCGCTCAGGCCGTTCGCGGACAGATTTTCCATTTCCTCGTTGATCGCATCGACTGCCGCCCGCGCGGTCTCGGGTGCCGTGCCGACGTAAACACCGTGCGTACCGGCATCCTCGTGAAAGGACTGGAACGAGTAAACGGCGTAGGCGAGTCCAAGCTCTTCGCGAATGCGCTGGAAGAGACGCGAACTCATCCCGCCGCCGAAGAGCATGCCGATCATGCTCATGGCGTAGCGCCGGGGATCACTGTGCGCGAAGGTCGCGCTGCCGATGACGATGTGGGTCTGCGCAGTATCTCGCTCGAAATGAAGGGCAGCAGGAGCCTGCACGATTGGAGCCGGAGACCTCAGGGGCGGCAATCCCCCGCGCGGAACATCGGCCCATCCGGTCTCGTCGAGCGTTTCCAGGAGCGCGTCGTGCTCGACGTTGCCCGCGGCCGCGAAGACGATCTGGTCTGGATGGTACGCGCGAGAGTGCAAAGCGCGTAAATCGGCTGGCTCGAGAGCACTCACGGTCTCCCGACTTCCGAGAATCGAGTAGCCGTACGGATGCGCTCCCCACATTTGTGCGTTGTGGAGCTCGAACACGAGATCGTCCGGCGTGTCGTCCACGGTGTTGATCTCTTCGAGCACTACCTTCCGCTCGAGCTGGAGATCCGCGCCCCTCAGCACGGGACGAAAGATCAGATCCGCGAGAACGTCCGCAGCCTGGGGGAGATGCTCGTCCAGCACCTTGGCCTGGTACGCGGTGTGTTCGCGAGCAGTGTACGCGTCGAGGGAGCCGCCGAGAACTTCCAGGGCGAGCGCCAGCTCCTTTGCGCTGCGCGTCGGTGTTCCCTTGAACACCATGTGCTCCAGCATGTGAGAGACACCCATCTTCTCGGCGCTCTCGTGCAGGGATGCTGCGCGAACCCATGCCCCCAAAGCGACCGACCGTACTCCCGGCATGTATTCCGAGAGTACGGTCAGGCCATTCGCGAGAACGGTACGGCGCAGCTCAGAGCCTGCGGCCTGCGCAGCGAGGGTCACTCGCGCGAGCGCCCTCCGCCCCCACCATTTCTTCCGCGACCTCCGCGTCCACGACGTGGCCGGTCACCGCGATCGCTCCGTTCCGAACTTTCGCCGCCCTCTTCGCCCTCACCAGCGTCGCTGCTGGTTTCGGCACCAACCGCCGCGAGTGCAGGAGCTTCGCCGCCACCGCCGCTTCCCTCCTCC
>C688J18823_10003245_pt1 | contig 10281 bp, 9 predicted proteins | sample HopSoiMetagenom1_FD_18823 | JGI IMG/M metagenome (IMG submission 18823) | reverse complement strand
GACGCCTATGTAAAGGCCGACTCCACGATCATCGCGCCGAAGGTGTCGGGCTATATCGCGCAGGTGCTGGTCGGCGACAACCAGCCGGTCAAGGCCGGGCAGTTGCTGGCGCGAATCGACGATCGCGATTTCAGGGCGGCGCTCGGCCAGGCCGACGCGGATGTCGCCGCCGCCGAAGCCGCTGTGCGCAACCTCGATGCCCAGATCGCCTTGCAGCAGCCCTTGATCGAACAGGGCACCGCCGACGTTGCCGCCGCCGAAGCCACGCTGCAATTCGCGCAGGAAGAACAGGCCCGCTACGACGGCCTGATGAAGAGCGGCTCCGGCACCCTTCAACGCGCGCAACAGACCGACGCGGCGCTGCGCGAAAAGACCGCGCAACTCCAACACGGCAAGTCGGGTCTCTTGGCGGCGCAAAAGAAGGTTGACGTGCTCACCACCGAACGGGCCAGGGCGGTGGCGCAACTCGATCGCGCCCGCGCGGTCGAGCAACAGGCCGCGCTGAACCTGTCCTACACCAGAATATCCGCACCCGTTGACGGGACGGTCGGCGCGCGGTCGCTGCGGGTCGGTCAATTCGTGCAGGCTGGAACGCAGCTGATGGCGGTCGTGCCGCTCGACGCGGTCTATGTGGTGGCGAATTTCAAGGAGACCCAGCTCACCCACGTGCGCAACGGGCAACCGGTCGAAGTCCGCATCGACAGTTTCCGCGGCACGACACTGAAGGGTCATGTCGACAGCCTGTCGCCGGCAAGTGGCCTCGAATTCGCGCTGCTGCCGCCCGACAACGCCACCGGCAATTTCACCAAGATCGTGCAGCGCGTGCCCGTGAAGATCGTGCTCGACGATCACAGCCTGAAGGGCCTGCTGCGGCCCGGCATGTCGGCCGAGCCCGTCGTCAACACCAAGGCGAGCGTACTGGCCGAGCGCGAAACCAAGGCGCGGTTGGCGTCGGATACCGCACTGGCTCGCCCGGACGGCGGCTAACCAGCCATCCGGCCGGACATTATCAAGTTCGGCCGGACAATCCTTCCGCTTCTTTGCGGATTATCGAAATCCCTCGCTCAATGCATCCTGCCTCTGCAAGCAAGAGGAGACCCCGATGACCGCGCTCCAGCCAACCATCAACGCCGCTGCATCCACCCGTCTCGGCGCCGACCAAGCGCAGGCCAATGCCGCCTCGGCGGCGCCGGCGGTTTCAGCCAAGACGGTTTCAGCCAAGACCTGGATCGCGGTACTCGGGGCGACGCTCGGCGCCTTCATGGCGGTGCTCAACATCCAGATCGTCAATGCCTCGCTGGCCGACATCCAGGGTGCGATCGGCGCCGGCATCGATGACGGCGGCTGGATCTCGACCTCCTATCTGATCGCCGAGATCGTCGTGATCCCGCTGAGCGGCTGGCTGGCGCAGGTGTTCTCGATCCGCCGCTATCTGCTGACCAACGCGGTCCTTTTTCTGACGCTCTCGATCGCCTGCGCCTTCGCGCAGAACCTGCCGCAGATGATCGTGCTGCGCGCGATCCAGGGCTTTACCGGCGGCGTACTGATACCGCTGGCGTTCACGCTGATCATCACGCTGCTGCCCAAGGCCAAGCAGCCGGTCGGCCTCGCCTTGTTTGCGCTGTCGGCAACCTTCGCGCCGGCGATCGGCCCGACCATCGGCGGCTATCTCACCGAGAACTGGGGCTGGGAATATATCTTCTACGTCAACCTCGTGCCGGGCGCGATCATGATCGCCATGCTGTGGTACTCGCTGGAATCAAAGCCGATAAAGCTGTCGCTGCTTCGCGAGGGTGACTGGGCGGGCATCGCCACCATGGCGATCGGCCTCTCCGCGCTGCAGACCGTGCTCGAGGAAGGCAACAAGGACGACTGGTTTGCGTCATCCTTCATCGTCAAGCTTTCGATTGTTGCCGCGGTTGCGCTGGCCGTATTCCTTTGGATCGAACTGACGACGAAGAAGCCGCTGTTGAACCTGCGGCTGCTGGTCCGGCGCAATTTCGGCTTCGGCATTCTCGCCAACTTCCTGCTCGGCGTCGCACTGTACGGGTCGGTGTACGTGCTGCCGGTCTATCTGTCGCGGATCCAGGGCTATAACGCCGAACAGATCGGCATGGTGCTGGCCTGGACTGGCCTGCCGCAGCTGTTCCTGATCCCGCTTGTGCCGCAGCTGATGAAGCGGTTCGATGCCCGCCTCATCATCGGCACCGGCTTTGTGCTGTTCGCAACCTCGAACTTCATGAACATTTATATGACCACCAACTACGCCGCCGATCAGCTGTTCTGGCCCAATATCGTCCGCGCCGTCGGTCAGGCGCTGGTGTTCGCGCCGCTGTCGGCGGTCGCTACCGCCGGCATCGAGGCGGAGAACGCCGGTTCGGCTTCGGGACTGTTCAACATGATGCGTAACCTCGGCGGCGCCGTCGGCATCGCCATGCTGCAGACTTTCCTCACCAAGCGCGAGCAGTATCACTCCAACGTGCTGACGCAGTCGGTCTCCCTGCTGGAGCAGGCGACGCGGACGCGGATCGAGCAGCTGACGCAGTATTTCATGAATCACGGCGTCGCCGATCACGCGGAAGCGACTCATCGTGCGCTGGTTGCGATCGGCAAGATTGTGCAGAAGCAGGCCTATATCCTGGCCTTCAGCGACACCTTCTTCCTGCTCGGCGTTGCACTAATCGTCGCGCTCATGGCAGCCCTGCTGCTGAAGAAGCCGGACCATCTTGCAAGCGGCGGCGGACACTAGGATGATCCATTCAACCCAAGACAAGGCCAACCCAAGACCAAAACAAGGAGAGCGACCATGAAGCCCCGCATGAACTACTACCAGGCAGCGCCCGACACCATCAAAGCGCTCGTCGCGCTGGAGGAGCAGATCCAGGCCTCCGGCCTCGAAAAATCGCTGATCGAGCTCGTCAAGACGCGCGCCTCGCAGATCAATGGCTGCGCCTTCTGCATCAACATGCACACCCAGGATGCCCGCAAGCAGGGCGAGACCGAACAGCGGCTGTATCTGCTGAACGCCTGGCACGAGTCACCGCTCTATACCGACCGCGAACGCGCCGCGTTGGCATGGACCGAGGCGCTGACGCTGATCGCCGAAACGCATGCCCCTGACAATCTCTACGAGGACGTGCGCGCCCACTTCTCGGAAGCCGAGACCGTCAATCTGACCATGCTGATCGGAGCGATCAATGCCTGGAACCGGCTCGCGATCGCTTTTCGCGCGGTACATCCCGTGAAGGCGAAGGCTGCGGTGGCATAAAAAGGGAGGACGCCATGACCCGATCGATTCACGGTGCCGCGGCAATGGCTCTGCTCACACTGGTCGTGGGCAGCACGCCGGCCGCGCATGCCGAAGGCGACAAGGTGACGCCCGTGCGTTCGGAAAAGCTTCCGAACGTACCCGGCAAGAGCGTGACCACCGTACTGGTGAACTACGCGCCCGGCGGCAAGTCGGTCAGCCATCATCACGCCGGCAGCGTGATGGCCTATGTGCTGACGGGCCAGATCCGCTCGGAGAACTCCGCCACCGGACCGGCCAAGGTCTACAAAGCCGGCGAGGCGTTCTTCGAGCCGCCCGGCAGCGAGCATCTCGTCAGCGAAAACGCGAGCACAACGGAGCCCGCAAGCCTGCTCGCGATTTTCGTTGCCGATGACGGCGCGCAACTGACGACGTTCGAGAAGAAGTAAGGGAGTGCGGTGGCGTCGTCGCGAGCCGCGCCACCGAGAGTAAAGCGCGGTTACACCGCCGTCGCCTTGGCGAATTCAACGTAGATCTCGCGCAGCCGGTCGGTCATCGGACCGGGCTTGCCGTTGGCGACCTTCTTGCCGTCAATCGACACCACCGCCTGCACGAACACCGTGGCGCTGGTGATGAAGGCTTCCTTGGCGGCCAGCGCCTCCTCGACCGAAAACGCCCGCTCCTCGACGCGGAGCTGGCGCTCTTCCGCCAAGGCGACCACGGCCTTCCGGGTGCAGCCCGGCAGGATTGCGCTGCCGTTCTGCCGCGTCACGATGACATCGTCTTGCGTCAGAATGAAGCATGACGACGAACCGCCCTCGGTCACCTTGCCATCCTCGATCATCCAGGCCTCGCCGGCGCCCGCTTCCGCCGCGGCCTGCTTGGCGAGCACCTGCGCCAACAGCGCCACGCTCTTGATGTCGCGCCGGGCCCAGCGCAGATCGGGCACCGTAATCACATTGATGCCGGTCTTGGCCGAGGGCGCGTTGATGATGTCCTTGGTCGAGGTGAACATGATCAGCGTCGGCTTGACGCCCTTGGGAAACGCGAAGTCGCGCCCGGTATCGGCGCCGCGCGTCACTTCCAGATAGACCATGCCATTGACGAGATTGTTGCGCTTGACCAGCTCCTGCTGGATTTCCTGGATGCGCCCGACGCTTTCGGGCAGCGCCAGCTGGATCTCGCCGACCGAGCGTTCCAACCGCGCCAGATGCGAGGCGTTGTCGATCAGCTTGCTGTCGAGCACGGCGGCGACCTCGTAGATGCCGTCGGCAAACAGGAACCCGCGGTCGAAGATCGAGACCTTCGCCTCTGAGAGCGGCACGAACGAACCATTGACGTAAGCGATCTGTTCCAAAGTAGAGTCTCCTGTCGGCGCCAAGCCATTGCGCCGCGTTTATTACACCCAAATCGCTAATGCGACAAAATCTTCGACAAGAACTTCTGCGCGCGCTCGCTGCGCGGGCTGCCGAAGAAATCGGTCTTCAGCGCATCCTCGACGATCTCGCCCTTGTCCATGAAGATCACGCGATTTGCGACCTTGCTGGCAAAACCCATTTCGTGGGTGACAACCATCATGGTCATGCCCTCGTGGGCAAGATCGACCATGACATCGAGCACCTCGCTGATCATTTCCGGATCGAGCGCCGAGGTCGGCTCGTCGAACAGCATCGCGATCGGGTCCATCGCCAGCGCGCGTGCGATCGCGACGCGCTGCTGCTGCCCGCCGGACAGTTCAGCCGGGTATTTGTTCGCATGCACCGTCAACCCGACACGCTCGAGCAGCTTCTCGCCCTTGGCCATGGCCTCGCCATGCGAGCGGCCGAGCACCTTCTCCTGCGCCAGGCACAGATTCTCGATGATCCGCAAATGCGGAAACAGCTCGAAGTGCTGGAACACCATGCCGACGCGAGCGCGCAGTTTTGGCAGATCGGTCTTGGGATCGTTGACCTTGATACCGTCGAGGATGATGTGGCCTTCCTGGAACGGCTCCAGCGCGTTGACGCATTTGATCAGCGTCGACTTGCCCGAGCCCGACGGCCCACAGACCACCACGACCTCACCCTTGGCGACGCTGGTGGTGCAGTCCTTCAAGACCTGGAAGGTCGGCCCGTACCATTTATTGACGTGGCTGATTTCGATCATTGGGTTCTCACCGGACAATAGCAATGCGCGCCTGCAGGCGCCTGACGCCCCAGGACGCGAAACAGGAAATCACGAAATAGACCGCGGCCGCGAACAGGTACATCTCGACCAGCCGCCCGTCGCGCTGCGCCACCTTGCTGGCGGCGCCGAGGAAATCCGGGATCGACAGCACATAGACCAGCGAGGTGTCCTGGAACAGCACGATGGTCTGCGTCAGCAGCACCGGCAGCATGTTGCGGAACGCCTGCGGCAGCACGATGTAGCGCATCGACTGGCTGTAGGTCAGGCCGAGCGCGCTTGCGGCCGCCGGCTGTCCCTTCGAGATCGACTGGATGCCGGCGCGCATGATCTCGGAAAAATACGCCGCCTCGAACATGATGAAGGTGACAAGCGTGGAAGCGAACGCGCCGACGCGAATCGGTCGCGACGCGCCCGTCAGCCACTGCCCGATATAGGGCACCAGGAAGTAGAACCAGAAGATCACCAGCACCAGCGGTAGCGAGCGCATCAGGTCGACATAAAGGCCGGCGATACGACCGAGCAGCTTGAGCCCGGACAGCCGCATCAGCGCCAGCAAGGTGCCGAACACCAGGCCGCCGACCGCGGAAAGCGCTGTCAGCATCAGGGTGAAAGTCATGCCGTCGAGAAACAGATAGGGCAGCGAGCGGCGGATGACGTCGAAGTCGAAGTTGCTGAACATCAGGTGCCCGTCACTTCCCGGAAATGTAGCCGGGGATGGCCACCTGGCGTTCGAGAAGACGCATGCCGATCACGACGACGATGTTGATGAGGAGATACAACACCGTTGCGGCCGTGAAGGCCTCGAACACCTGAAACGAAAACTCCTGCATGGCGCGCGCTTGACCGGTCAACTCGATCAGGCCGATGGTGATGGCGACCGAGGTGTTCTTGATCGTGCTAAGAAACTCTGATGTCAGCGGCGGCAGGATGACGCGGAACGCGATCGGCAGCAGCACATAGCTATAGGCCTGCGTCGTCGTCAGTCCGAGCGCGGTCGCCGCCATTTTTTGCCCGCGCGGCAGCGAGCCGATGCCGGCGCGGAGCTGCTCGGCGACGCGCACCGACATGAACAGGCCGACGCCGATCGATGCCGTCCAGAACGGCGCGTTCGGCATCTGCTTCAGCCACAGTCCGGCGCTGCGCGGCAGCAGTTCCGGCAGCACGAAGAACCACAGGAACAGCTGCACCAGCAACGGAATGTTGCGGAAGAATTCGACGTAGCAGAAGCCGATCGCGGACGCGGCCTTCGACGGCAGCGTCCGCATGACGCCAACGATCGTCCCGATCACCAGCGCGATGATCCAGGCCAGCAGCGCCGTCTCGATCGTCAGCACCAGACCCGACAGCAGCATATCGAGATAGTTGCCGGTGCCGTTTGGCGACGGCTGCCAGAAGATGCCCCAATTCCAGTTATAGTTCACTTTGGCCCCCGCGCAGCGCCGCCGATATCGCGCGCCAACGCCCCGAGATTAGCGTTTATCGGATCAACGTCTATGCAAATTTCCGGCCATTTCCTGCTGGTAATGGCCGGGCCGAATACTTCCGGACCCTCATCCCCGGATGAACGCCTTAGCGTTCACTCGGGAGGAGCCGCGCGTTGGCGCGGCGTCTCGAAGGATGAAAGCCCGGCTGTGGGCCGCATGGTTCGAGACGGTGCTGACGCGCCTCCTCACCACGAGGAGACGAATACTACTTGTAGGAATCCGGATCCGGCGAATCCGAAGGCTTGGCGAACTCGTTCTTCAGCTCAGCGCCGATCGGGGTATTGAGGTTCAAACCCTTCGGCGGAATCTTCTGCATGAACCACTTGTCGTAGATCTTCTGGCCCTCGCCGCTGGTATAGAGCGCGGCCGTGGCGTCATCGGCCACCTTCTTGAACGCCGGATCGTCCTTGCGCAGCATGATGCCGTAGGGCTCCGGCTTCGAGAACGCATCGCTGGAAATCACATAGGCGTCCGGGTCCTTCGATCCCGCGACGAAGCTGGCGAGCAGGATGTCGTCCAGCACGGCCGCGACCGCACGGTCGGTTTCGACCAGCAGGAACGACTCGGCATGCTCCTTGGCGGGAATGATGTTGATGCCGAGGTTGCGCGCCGCGTTGGTCTCGGTGAGCTGCTTGATGTTGGTGGTGCCCGAGGTGGAGGCCACCGGCTTGCCCTTGAGATCGTCGATCGAGCCGAGCTTGCTCGACTTCTTGGAAACGAACCGGGTGGCCGTCAGGAAATGCGTATTGGTGAACGCCACCTGCTTCAGCCGGTCGCTGTTGTTGGTCGTCGATCCGCATTCAAGATCGATGGTGCCGTTGGCCATCAGCGGAATCCGCGCCGACGAACTCACCGGGTTGAGCTTGACCTCGAGTTTGTCGAGCTTCAGCTCCTTCTTCACGGCATCGACGATCTTGTAGCAGATGTCCATGGCGTAGCCGACCGGCTTCTGGTTGTCGTCGAGATAGGAAAACGGGATCGACGATTCGCGGTAGCCGAGCGTGATGGCGCCGGTCTCCTTGATGTTCTTCAGTGTCCCGGTCAATTCCTGCGCGCCGGCCTGTCCGGCGCAGCCGGCGATGGCCAGCGTGTACGCGATCATACGCCATTGTCTCATACGAATTTTCTCCTCACTGATGGTTTCGGACCATTCGACGACAGCCTGCGCAGCCCTCCATGATCGAATCCGACATAAACGTCAAATGCCCATGCAATGACCGGGCCATTGCATGGGCAGGAAGACGTCGTTTGCTTTGGTTTGACGCGTTTTCTTGATGCGAACCGGTCCCCACCCCGGATCAAGTCCGGGGCAGGCTTTCGCTGGAAAATGCTCTGGTGCTTATTTGTACGAATCCGGATCCGGCGAGTCCGACGGCTTGGCGAATTCGTTCTTAAGCTCAGCGCTGATCGGGGTGTTCAGGTTCAGCCCCTTCGGCGCAATCTTCTGCGTGAACCACTTGTCGTAGATCTTCTGGCCCTCGCCGCCGGTGTAGAGCGCCGTGGTCGCGGCATCGACCACCTTCTTGAAGGCCGGATCGTCCTTGCGCAGCATGATGCCGTAAGGCTCGGGCTTGGAGAACGCGTCCTTGGAGATGTGGTAGTCGTCCGGCGCCTTCGAACCGGCGACCAGGCTCGCCAGCAGGATGTCGTCCATCACGAAGGCGGCCGCGCGGTCGGTCTCGACCATCAAAAACGCCTCGGCGTGATCCTTGGCGGGGATGATGTTGATGTTGAGATTGCGCGCCGCGTTGGCCTCGGTGAGCTGCTTGATGTTGGTGGTGCCGGCCGTGGAGACCACCGACTTACCCTTCAGGTCATCGATCGCGTTGATCTTGCCGGCCTTCTTGCTGACGTATCGGCTCGCCGTCAGGAAGTGGGTGTTGGTGTAGGCGATCTGCTTCTGGCGCTCGACATTGTTGGTGGTCGAGCCGCATTCGAGATCGATGGTGCCGTTAGCAAGCAGCGGGATGCGGGTCGACGACGTCACCGGGTTGAGCTTGACCTCGAGCTTGTCGAGCTTGAGCTCCTTCTTCACGGCATCGACGATCTTGTAGCAGATGTCCATGGCATAGCCGATCGGCTTCTGGTTGTCGTCGAGATAGGAGAAGGGAATCGAGGAATCGCGGAAGCCGAGCGTAATGGCGCCGGTGTCCTTGATGTTCTTCAGCGTCCCGGTGAGCTCCTGCGCCGCCGCCGGTCCAGCGCACAGGACGCCGGCGAGCAGATAGCCGATAATCTGACGATGTTTCACGTAACTTCTCCTTTATAAAGGCTACAGATGATTGCTCATCGAGCTAAACTTGGCGACTTGCCAAGTCGCTTACGAAGTAACTTGGCTGGTAGTTTCGCCGGCGACCTCGCACCTGTCGGTTTGTGATCGCTCCCGGCGTGCCCGGCACTTTGCCGGCACAATTCGGACCAAAACAGATTTAGTGCCCGTTGACCATCATGCATTCGACCCCTGAATGCGACTAAAGATAAAGGCAACGCCCATTTGTCGCCGCCGATAGGGGTCAACCGCTTGCGGCCATAAGCCGCCACCGTGCCCTCCGTTAACCAAGCCACGCCGCGGCCGCACCGGATGCGACGCCCGTCCAGGCAGCGACGCGCCCCCTTCGCCACCAGCGCGTCGCTGGCATAGGGCCGCAAAAATTCTGTGCCGAGGGTCACACGTTCGTAAAGATCCGAATTGAGATGGTCGTGCTGGATGAAGGCGTATGAGCCCCAGCTAGCTAGAACGCCCTCTTCATCTCCCCGAGATCCCAGAACACTCCGGCCATGATCGCGAGCGCCTCTTCCGTCACGGGCAGAAGAATGTGTTCGTCCGGCGCATGCTGCGAGCAGCCGGGATAGGAATGCGGCACCCAGATCGTCGGCAGGCCCAGCCCTTCGGCGAACACGTCGTTGGGCAGCGAGCCGCCGAAATTCGGCAGGATCGCCGGCGCCTTGCCCGTGGTCTTCCGGATCGAGTCCGCGGTCCAGTTTACCCAGGGGCTGTCGACATCGGTGCGCGACGCCGCAAAACGCTGCGTGCCGCTGACTTCCACCATCGGAAAACCGTTGCCATGCAAATACGCCCGCACAGCGTCGATGACCTCTTCATATCTGGTGCCGACGACGAAGCGAAGCTGCAGCACGGCGTTGGCACGTCCAGGAATGGCGTTGGCGGGCTTCTCGACATTGCCCGACGACATCGCCAGCACTTCCAGCGTATTCCAGGCAAACAGCCGCTCGGCCGGGGACAATCCCTCCTCGCCCCAGTCTTCTGCCAGCGCCGGCTCGGACGCCGTCGGCTCGATCTTGACGTCCGCAAGCGCCGCGCGGACCGCGTTCGAGATCCGCGGCGGCTTGAGCGCGTCGAGCTTCATCCGCCCCTTGCCGTCG
>C688J18823_10003244_pt1 | contig 10281 bp, 9 predicted proteins | sample HopSoiMetagenom1_FD_18823 | JGI IMG/M metagenome (IMG submission 18823) | reverse complement strand
GCGGCCACACCGCACCTCTGGGGCCTCGCGAAGGAGTCGGCGATCGGGGCGCTGTCGGTCCGCGCCGCCCGCTCGACGACCTGCCTGCTCGACGGCTGGGCCACCCTCGGCGCCGGGAACCGGGCGCGGGTACCGGGCCCCGACGAGGGTCTGCCGCCGGTACCGCTGCCGACCGTGCCGCTGCCGGAGGACCCGACGGCGCCGACACCCGCGCCAGGCGCGGATGGGGACGCGGCGCAGCCACCGATGGACACCTCGCTGGCCCACTGCGGCCTGCAGGAGCGCCTCGCCCAGGTCGCCCTCGCCGATCCCGAGGCCACGGTGCGGCGCACCGCGGCCGACGTGGGGTCCGCCCGTTTCGGCGCGGAACCGGGCGCGCTCGGCGCGGCCGTGGGCTGTGCGTCGGTCAGCGGGCGGGCGGCCGCGCTGGCGGCCGCGGCCCCCGGGGTCGCCCTCACTTCCGTGGCCCCACTGCCCTCGGAGCCGGGACCGCTGGCCGGCGCGCTGGACCTCTGCCCACTGGCGCTGGTCTCCCTCGACCAGCTCACGACCGCGGGGACGCCGGGAGCGGAGAAGACCGACGAGGGCACCGATCCGGAGCGGAGGGTCGCGGCCCTGGCCCGGATCGACCAGGCGGTCGGCCGGCTGCGCGCGGCCGTCGCGACGCTCCCCGGGGACACCCTGCTGCTCCTGGCCGGGATCTCCGAGGTGAACGACGGGCGCCCGCAGCTGCACGTCGGCATGGCCTCGGGACCCGGCTTCTCGTCGCAGGGGTGGCTCACCTCGGCCAGCACCGGCCGTGCGCCCTTCGCCCAGCTCATCGACCTGGCGCCCACCGCCCTGACCGCGCTGAACCTCGAGGTACCGGCGTCCATGAACGGCCAGCCGCTGCACGTGACGGGGCAGCGTCCGGACCTGGCCGCCGCCGTCACCCAGCTGGAGCGGATCGACACGGCGGCGACCGTGCACTACCGCAGCACCGGTTTCTTCTTCTGGTGTCTGGTCGCGGTCTCGGCGGCCGTCGTCGGGCTGGGCGTGCTGGTTCTCGGCGCCCGGCCCGGTGAGCGGCGCGACGGCGGCCGGTGGCGGGGGCTCCTGCGCGGCCTGGCGCTCGCCGCCGCGGCGCTGCCCGTCGCCACCTACCTCGCCGGGATCGTCCCGTGGGAACGGGCCGGAGCNCCGCGGCCGGCGCTGGCCGCCGCGGTCGTGGCGGTCGATCTCCTGGTGCTCGCGATCGCCGTCCTCGGGCCCTGGAGGCGCCACCGGCTGGGGCCGCCCCTGGCCGTCCTCGCCCTGACCTTCGCCACGCTGGTCGGCGACGTGCTGACCGGCTCGCGGCTGGAGCTGGGTGGCCTGCTGGGCTACGACGCGATCGTGGCGGGCCGGTTCACCGGATACGGCAACCTGACCTTCGGCCTGCTGTCGGTCAGCGCCCTGAGCGTCACCGCGGTGGTCGCGACCGCCGCCGGACGCCGGGCGCGGTGGCGGAGCCGCGCGGTGACGGCCGGGGTGGTGCTGGGCGTCGGCCTGCTCACCGTGGCACTCATCGGCGCACCCGGCCTGGGCCGTGACTTCGGCGGTGTCCTGGCGGCGCTGCCCGGCTTCGTGGTCCTGGCGATGCTGCTGGCGCGGGTACGCGTCACGGTCGTCCGCCTGGTGGCCGTGATGGCGGCCGCGGTGGTGGCCGTCGGCACCGTCGCCTCCTGGACTGGCTGCAGCCCCCCGGCGATCGCAGCCACCTCGGCCGGTTCGTCGAGCAGGTGCTGACGGGGGAGGCGTGGACGGTCGTCAGCCGCAAGGGCCAGGCGAACCTGGACATCCTGCGGGGCAGCCCGCTGGCGTGGATGCTGCCGGTCGCCCTCGTGGCCGCCGCCTGGCTGGTGCGGCCGGGCGGACTGCTGCGCAGCCGGCCCGCCTCCGGTACCGGTGACACCGTCGAGGCCGGTGTTCTGCCGTGCCGCGACGTGCCCGTGCTGAGGGCGGTGCTGCTCGCCGCGCTGCTGAGCCTGGTCATCGGGGCCGCCGTCAACGACTCCGGCGTCGCCGTGCCCGCGACGGCTGCTGCGCTTCTGGTGCCCCTGGCCGTCTGGCTCGCCGCCGCGCCACGCGAGGAGGGGACGACGGGGGAGACGGCGCGTGGCGCTCCCCGCTCCGGCCCGGTCGAGGACGCCGATCGTGTTACGGTGGTTTCCCGTGGGTCGACCGTCTGGAATACATGATCTCGGGCTCCTGCACAACTCTCAGCCGACGAAGTACGTCTTCGTCACCGGCGGTGTTGTGTCCTCTCTCGGCAAGGGACTGACCGCCAGTTCGCTGGGCGCGTTGCTGTCCAGCCGTGGCCTGCGGGTCACGATGCAGAAGCTGGATCCCTACCTCAACGTCGACCCCGGAACGATGAACCCGTTCCAGCACGGCGAGGTCTTCGTCACCGAGGACGGCGCGGAGACCGATCTCGACATCGGCCACTACGAGCGCTTCCTCGACACCGACCTCTCCGGCCGGGCCAACGTCACCACCGGCCAGGTCTACTCGGACGTGATCGCCAAGGAGCGGCGCGGCGAGTACCTCGGCGACACCGTGCAGGTCATCCCGCACATCACCAACGAGATCAAGGCCCGCATCCTGGCCGGCGGCGAGGGCCCGGGACGGGTGGACGTCGTCATCACCGAGATCGGCGGCACCGTCGGCGACATCGAGTCGCTGCCCTTCCTCGAGGCAGCGCGCCAGGTGCGCCACGAGATCGGCCGGGAAAACTGCTTCTTCCTGCACATCTCCCTGGTGCCCTACATCGCGCCGTCGGGCGAGCTGAAGACCAAGCCGACGCAGCACTCGGTCGCCGCGCTGCGCAGCATCGGTATCCAGCCCGACGCGCTGGTCTGCCGCTCGGACCGGGAGATCGGCACCGGGCTCAAGCGCAAGATCAGCCTGATGTGCGACGTCGACCCCGAGGGCGTGATCTCCTGCGCCGACGCGCCGTCGATCTACGACATCCCGAAGGTGCTGCACCGCGAGGGTCTGGACGCCTACGTCGTCCGCCGGCTGGGGCTGCCGTTCCGGGACGTCGACTGGACCGTGTGGGGCGACCTGCTCAACCGCGTCCACGTCCCCAAGCAGACCGTGACGATCGCGCTGGTCGGCAAGTACATCGACCTGCCCGACGCCTACCTGTCGGTGACCGAGGCGCTGCGCGCGGGCGGGTTCGCCCACCGGAACCGGGTCGAGATCCGCTGGGTGCCCTCCGACGACTGCCAGACCCCCGAGGGCGCGGAGAGGGCGTTGGCCGGCGTGGACGGCGTCTGCATTCCCGGCGGGTTCGGCGTCCGCGGGATCGAGGGCAAGCTCGGCGCGATCCGGTACGCCCGCGTGAACGGCATCCCCACGCTGGGCCTGTGCCTGGGCCTGCAGTGCATGGTGATCGAGTACGCCCGCAACGTGGCCGGCCTCGAGAAGGCCAACTCGGCGGAATTCGACCCCGACACTCCGGACCCGGTCATCGCCACCATGGAGAGCCAGCTGGACGTGATCGCCGGCGAGCGTGGGCTGGGCGGCACCATGCGGCTGGGCAGCTACCCGGCGGCACTGCTGCCCGACTCGATCGCTTCCGCGGCGTACGGGTCCACGACATCACCGAGCGGCACCGGCACCGCTACGAGGTGAACAACGCCTACCGCGACCGGCTCGGCGAGGCGGGCCTGGTCTTCTCGGGCACGTCGCCCGACGGGCTGCTGGTGGAGTTCGCGGAGCTGCCGCGCGACGTGCACCCGTTCTTCGTCGGCACACAGGCGCACCCGGAGCTGAAGAGCCGCCCCACCCGGCCGCACCCGCTGTTCCGGGCGTTCGTCCAGGCCGCGATCGAGTACCAGGAGGCCGCGCGGCTACCCGTGCCGGTCGACGAGGCGGAGAAGGTCGGCATCTGATGGTTGAGCCGGCGGCGGCGGACGGCTACCGGGTCGTCGACACGGAGACGGTCTACGAGGGACGCGTCATCTCGCTGCGCCGCGACACCGTCGCGATGCCTGGCGGCGGGGAGAGCGTCCGCGAGGTGGTGGCTCACCCCGGGGCCGTCGCCGTCATCGCCGTCGACGACCAGGACCGGGTGGTCCTGCTGCGTCAGTACCGGCATCCGGTGGGCGGCTACCTCTGGGAGCTGCCGGCCGGGCTGCGTGACGCCGACGGGGAGGAACCGCTGGAGACGGCGAAGCGGGAGCTGGCCGAGGAGGTGTTGCTGGCAGCCGGCCGGTGGTCATTGCTCGTCACGACCTTGAGCTCACCCGGCTTCAGCGACGAACAGGTCCTGATCTATCTCGCCGAGGAACTCTCCGACGTCGAGCGGCCCGAGGGGTTCACCCTCCAGCACGAGGAGCTCGACATGACCGTGGAGCTGGTGCCCCTCGACGAGGCGGTGCAGCGGGTCTTCGACGGGCGGATCCGCAACGCGTCCGCCGTGGCCGGGGTGCTGGCGCTCGCGCACGTACGGGCCGCGAAGCCTCGGTTGCGTCCGGTCGACGTCACCTGACCCGAGATCACAGCGGGGGCGGGGCGAGGCCCAGCCTCCGCAGTTCGAGGGCCGCGAGGGTCCGGACCGCGCGGGGATCACCGGCCCGCCACGCGGCGCCGGTGCCGGCCGGGAGGCTCGCCAGCCGGGCCAGGGGAGCGGTGGCCATCGCCCGCGCGGCGAGCAGCTCGAGGTCCGGCGTCCCGGCCAGCAGCCGGGTCGCGGCGCCCGCCTCCCGGGCGTAGCGCAGCCGCGCCGGCAGCCAGCGCAGCAGCAGCCAGCCGACCGGCAGGACCACCAGGACGACGGCCAGCACGGTCGCCAGCGTGCCGACGGCCTCCTCGGCCGACCGCCCCGCACTGCTGACGGCGCCGCCCGCCTTGGACAGCGCCTCGAAGGGGGCGGACAGCTCGTCACCGACCACGGGCACGTCGCCCGCGGTACCCGCCGCGGAGGACATGGTGTCCGCGACCGAGCGGCCGAGGTCCTGGAGGGCCGCCCCCGGCTCGGCGAGGACCAGCACGGCGCCGTGCACGGCCCGCGCGACGAGGACCCAGAGCACGATCCAGGCGAGCATGCCGACGTCGGCGGCGATCTGACGCAGCCGCAGCGGGAGGTACTGCGCGTAGGGGCGCATCGGTGCTTCCTTCCGGTCCGGATGTGCAGTCCAGGTCGCTGACACGCGCCGACACGCCGGTGGGCAGGGCATCAACTGCCCACTCGACGACGCCGGCATGCAGGAGGATCGCTCCCCGGATCGGGGCAGGAACTGCCGCTTCGCTCGGGCGAACGGCCCGGGCGTGCCTAGACTCCGGCCGAGGCCCGCCCCGACCGGGCGGCCCACGACGCGGTGGGCACCCTCGTCAACCTCGGGGGCGAACTGCCGAGAACCGGAGCGGAAGACATGCGGGTCGGGGTCCCCCGAGAGGTCAAGAACCGCGAGTACCGGGTCGCGCTCACTCCGGCGGGGGTGACCGAGCTGGTCCGCGCCGGGCACACCGTGCTCGTCGAGCAGGGCGCGGGCGAAGGGTCGTCGATCCCCGACACCGATTTCGTCGCGGCCGGCGCCCGCATCGTGCCCACTGCCGAGGAGGTCTGGGGCGACGCCGACCTGCTGCTCAAGGTCAAGGAGCCCGTGGCGGAGGAGTACGGCCGCCTGCGGGCCGACCAGACCCTGTTCACCTACCTGCACCTGGCGGCGTCCAAGGAGTGCACCGACGCGCTGGTCGTCTCGGGTACCACCGCGATCGCCTACGAGACGGTGCAGACGGCCGACGGCGCGCTGCCGTTGCTGGCGCCGATGTCCGAGGTGGCCGGCCGGATGGCCCCGCAGGTGGGGGCGCACAGCCTCGAGCGGGCGCACGGCGGCCGGGGGGTGCTGCTCGGGGGCGTGTCCGGCGTGTACGCGGCGAAGGTCGTCGTCATCGGTGCGGGGGTGTCCGGGATGAACGCCGCGGCCATCGCTCTCGGCATGCAGGCCGAGGTGATAGTGCTCGACCGCGACATCGACAAGCTGCGCGCCGCCGACCGCATCTACCAGGGGCACCTGCAGACGGTGGCGTCCAACGCCTACGAGGTCGAGCGTGCGGTGCTCGACGCCGACCTGGTCATCGGCGCCGTGCTCGTGCCGGGCGCCAAGGCGCCGACGCTGGTGAGCAACGAGCTGGTGTCCCGCATGAAGCCGGGCTCGGTCCTCGTCGACATCGCCGTCGACCAGGGCGGCTGCTTCGAGGACACCCGCCCCACCACGCACGACGACCCGACCTTCCGGGTGCACGAGTCGGTCTTCTACTGCGTGGCCAACATGCCCGGCGCCGTCCCCAACACCTCCACCCACGCGCTCACCAACGTCACGCTGCCCTACGTGATGGCGCTGGCGAACGAGGGGACGCGCGCGGCGGTTCAGAGCAACCCCGCGCTCGCCCACGGCGTGAACGTCGCCGCCGGACAGGTGGTCCTCCCGGAGGTTGCCGACGCCCACGGCATGACCGCCGTGCCGCTCCAGGAGGTGCTCGTCTGACCACCGCGCTGGACGCCGGACCCGACGTCGAGCGGGTCGTCACCGGCTACCTGGACCACCTCACCGTCGAACGCGGGCTGGCCGCGAACACGATCGCCTCCTACCGGCGCGACCTGCGCCGGTACGCGGAGTACCTCGCCGCCGCCGGTGTGCGCGGCGTGCGGGAGATCGCCGAGTCCGACGTGTCCGGGTTCCTGGCCGCCTTGCGCACGGGGGACGACGAGCACCCGCCGCTGTCGGCGACGTCGGCGGCCCGCGCGGTGGTCGCCGTCCGCGGGTTGCACCGTTTCGCGCTGCTCGACGGGCTGGTGACCGACGACGTCGCGCACGAGGTCAAGCCCCCGACACCCGCGCGGCGGCTGCCGAAGGCGATCCCGGTGGAGTCGGTGGTGGCCCTCATCGAGGCCGCCGGCTCGGTGGAGGGGCCGCGGGGTCTGCGCGACCGGGCGCTGCTGGAACTCCTCTACGGCACCGGGGCCCGCATCTCCGAGGCGGTCGGGCTGGCCGTCGACGACCTCGATCGTGGTCAGGCCACGGTGCGGCTGGCGGGCAAGGGCGGCAAGGAGCGGGTCGTGCCGGTCGGCAGCTACGCGGTGAAGGCCGTCGAGGACTACCTCGTGCGCGCCCGCCCGGCGCTCGCCGCCAACGGCCGGAGCGGCGCCCGCGGGGGAGCGCTGTTCCTCAACGTGCGCGGGGGCGTGCTCTCCCGGCAGAGCGCCTGGGCGATCCTGCGGACGGCGGCCGAGCGCGCGGGCGCGGCGGCTGGGCTCGGCGCTTCAGCGGTCTCGCCGCACACCCTGCGGCACTCGTTCGCCACGCACCTGCTCGACGGCGGTGCCGACGTCCGCGTGGTGCAGGAACTGCTCGGCCACGCGTCGGTGACGACGACGCAGGTCTACACACTGGTCACCGTCGACCGGCTGCGCGAGGTCTACGCCACCAGCCACCCGCGGGCCCGGAACTAGTCGCCAGGAATCTGCCACGCGCCGGTCGGACATGTTGGCAGCCTTTACCAGTGGTTTCGGCTCAAGTGGGCCTCGGTGTTGGCAGCCCTCCACAGGTAAGCGCCACATGCGGCGTGCCTCCTTGGGGTGCCAGACCACTATCCGTAACTTCCCAATCACCCGAGCGGGCAGGACGGCTGACCGCACCCGAAGTACATCGGGATCGGGCACGAGGTGGAGGCGACAGACCCATGGCGACCCGAGCGGACGCGGCCCCTGCCGTCGCGCGCCCGCACGACACCGACCCGGAGATGGGTGCCGCAGCCTCGCGGCTGGACCCGGCCCGGGCGCGCCAGCGCCCGCTCCCTGATCCGAAGCCGCTGACCGAGCACGGTCCGGCCCGGGTCATCGCGATGTGCAACCAGAAGGGTGGCGTCGGCAAGACGACGTCCACGATCAACCTCGGTGCGGCGCTGGTGGAGTGCGGCCGGAAGGTCCTGCTGATCGACCTCGACCCGCAGGGCGCCCTGTCGGTCGGGCTCGGCGTGCCGGCCCAGAACATGGACCGCACCATCTACAACGCCCTGATGGAGCGGCGCACCACGCTCAAGGACGTGCTGGTGCACACCGACATCCCCGGACTCGACCTGGTGCCGAGCAACATCGACCTCTCCGCGGCCGAGGTGCAGCTCGTCAGCGAGGTCGCCCGCGAGCAGACGCTGCTGCGGGTGCTCGCCGACGTCCGCGCGGACTACGACTACGTCCTCATCGACTGCCAGCCGTCGCTGGGCCTGCTCACGGTGAACGCGCTGACCGCTGCCCAGGGCGTGGTGATCCCGCTCGAGTGCGAGTTCTTCTCGCTGCGCGGGGTGGCCCTGCTGGTGGACACGATCGACAAGGTCAAGGAGCGGCTCAACCCGCAGCTGGAGATCTCCGGCATCCTCGCGACGATGTACGACTCCCGGACCGTGCACTGCCGGGAGGTGTTCAGCCGGGTGGTCGAGGCCTTCGGCGACACCGTCTTCAAGACCGTCATCCACCGCACCGTGCGGTTCCCGGAGACGACCGTGGCCGGGCAGCCGATCACCACCTGGGCGCCCACGTCCTCGGGTGCAGCGGCGTACCGGGACCTCGCGAAGGAGGTGCTGGCTCTGTGATCGAGCTTGCGAGATCACCGATGAACACAGCACGTGGGGGCACGTCGCCGACGAGCGCCGGCGAGGAGGAGGCGTGACCCGGCGTCCCGTTCTCCCGGGTGCGTCCGAGCTGTTCCGGCGCACCGACACCGCGTCCTCGGTCCCCGAGGTCACCGAGCTGCCGAGTCTCAGCTCGACGACGAGCTCGCCGGCACTGCGCGGCTCGGCCCGCCGGTCGGAGGAGACCGCCGAGACCCTGCCCGGGATGCCGCTGACCCTCGTCCCGGGCGGCGCGGCCGACTCCGGTGACGACCTGGCCGCGTTCCGGACGCCTGCCCCTCCGGCGCCGACCCTGAAGCCGAGCGTGCCCACCCGGGGGCGTCCGGCCAAGCGGGCCGACCGGACCAAGCACGACGAGAAGATCACCGTCTACATCTCGGCCGAGGAACTGCTCGCGCTGGAGAGCGCCCGGCTGTCGCTGCGCGCCCGGCACGGGTTGGCCGCCGACCGTGGCCGGATCGTCCGCGAGGCGATCGCCGTCCTGCTCGCCGACCTCGACGATCGCGGCGAGGATTCGGTCCTGGTCCGGCGGCTGCGGAGGGAGTGACGCCGCGACCCCTAGGCTCGGCGGCCGTGAGCAGCAGTTCCGGCGCGGCAGCCGAGGTTCCCTCGGAGGCCGCGCCCGGGCGTTTCACGGTACGGCTGACCAATTTCGAGGGGCCGTTCGACCTGCTGCTGCAGCTGATCGGCAAGCACAAGCTCGACGTCACCGAGATCGCGCTCTCGAAGGTCACCGACGAGTTCATCGCGCATCTGCGCGCCCTGGGGGACGAGCTCGACCTCGACCAGGCCAGCGAGTTCCTGGTGGTGGCCGCCACGCTGCTCGACCTCAAGGCGGCCCGGCTCCTGCCCGCCGCCGAGGTCGACGACGAGGAGGACCTCGAGCTGCTCGAGGCCCGCGACCTGCTCTTCGCCCGGCTGCTGCAGTACAAGGCTTACAAGCGGGCCGCCGCGTTCCTCAAGGAGCGGGAGGCCGAGGCGGCCGGCCGCTTCCCACGCGAGGCGGGCCTGGAACCGAGGTTCGCCGAGCTCGTGCCGGAGGTCCTGCTCGATCTGACCCCGGAGCAGTTCGCCGCGCTCGCCGCCCGGGCACTGGCGCCGAAGGCGCCCGAGGTCGTCAGCGTCTCGCACCTGCACGCGCCCCCGGTGAGCGTCGCGGAGCAACTGCTCGCGGTCCGCAACCACCTCCTCCGCTCGGGCACGGTGACGTTCCGAGCGCTGACCGCCGACTGCCGGCACACCCTCGAGGTGGTGGCCCGGTTCCTCGCGCTGCTCGAGCTCTACCGTCAGCAGCGGGTCACCTTCGAGCAGCTCACGCCGCTGGGGGAGCTGCACGTGCGGTGGACCGGGGGCTCGCTGCCGGCCGGGGAGCAGGACGACGAGGGCGCCGCGGCCGACGGCGGGGAGGAGGAGGGCTCGTGAGCGAGGAGGAGCGGGCCGAGGAGGACCGCGTACCCATCTCCTGGGAGGCCCTGGCCGCGGAGCTGGCGGCCACTCGGGAGGAGGACGAGAGCCGGGCGGAGCACGACCCGGGCACCTGGGACGCCGTGGCCGCCGAGCTCGCCGCCCGGGTGGCCGAGCGGCCCGTCGAGGAGACGGCGGTGCCCGCCGTCCCGGCGGAGGACG
>C688J18823_10003243_pt1 | contig 10287 bp, 8 predicted proteins | sample HopSoiMetagenom1_FD_18823 | JGI IMG/M metagenome (IMG submission 18823) | reverse complement strand
GCGAGGTGCGGCCGCCAGCGGCTCGTCCGCGCCCACGCGATGTCGGACACGACGACCCGGTCGAAGACCTCCGTGAGCCGCTCGTAGTCGCCCGGCACGCCAGGCCACTCCGTGCTGTCGACGATCAACCGGTCGACCACGTCGAGTAGCTCCTCGAACGGCTGCTCGCCGAACGGCGGCATCCCCCGCCAGCGCAGGAAGACCGGCAGGTCGGGCAGCAGCAGCGGCTGGACGACGCTCGCCGGCACCCCGGCCCGCGCGCCGCAGAGGCGCACGCGGATGGTCTCGACACACACCTGCCGCTCGCCGCCCGAGGGGAAGCAGTCGACCTCCACCTCCGCCTCCAGCCCGTCCGCTACGCCTCCGTCGGGAACGAGCACGATCGTCCTCGACGGGTGCCGCTCCGCAAGGCCCGAAAGCACGTCCTCGGCTGCCTCGACCCACTCCGACGGCACCCACGCGAGGTGCGTCATCACGCTGGTCCGCTGAAAGGGCTCGCCGGTGTCCGGGTCGACGCGCCGCAGCGCGAGCTCGCGGTCGATCTCCGCGATCGAGCCTAGTGCCGTCGCCACGTCCGCCCGTCCCGGCGCAGCAGCTCCTCGGACGCTCCCGGCCCCCAGGTGCCTGCGGCGTAGTTCGGGAACGACGGCTTGTCACGCTTCCAGAAGCCGACGATCGCGTCGACGAGTGCCCACTGCTCCTCGACCTCGTCGGCACGCGTAAAGAGGGTCGCGTCGCCGAGCAGGCAGTCCAGCAGGAGCCGCTCGTACGCCTCGGGGATCGCCGTGCGGAAGGCGCCGCCGTAGAGGAAGTCCATGTGCACCGTGCGCAGCGACATGCCCTGCCCGGGCACCTTCGCCGCGAACTCGAGCGACACGCCCTCGTCCGGCTGGATGTGGCACACAAGCACGTTCGGGCGCAGCCCCGCGTCCTCGTCGGAGACCTCGAACGGCGGGTGGGGCGCGCGCTTGAACTCGATCGCGATCGTCGTCTCGCGCCGCGCGAGCCGCTTGCCCGCGCGCACGTAGAAGGGCGTGTCGGCCCAACGCCAGTTGTCGACGTAGAGCTTCGCGGCAACGTAGGTCTCGGTCAGCGAGTCCGCTGCCACGCCCTCCTCTTCGCGGTAGCCCGGCACCTCCTCGCCCTCCACGTAGCCACGGCCGTACTGGCCGCGGACGACGTGCTTCGGCCCAGGCGTATGGAGCGAGCGCAGCACCTTCACCTTCTCGTTGCGCACCGAGTCGGCGGTGAAGTCAATCGGCGGCTCCATCGCCGTCAGCGCGACAAGCTGGAGCAGGTGGTTCTGGAAGACGTCGCGAATCGCGCCGGACTGCTCGTAGAAGCTCGCACGGCCCTCGATCCCGATCGACTCCGCGACCGTGATCTGCACGTGGTCGACGAACTGGCGGTTCCAGATCGGCTCGAAGATGCCGTTCGCAAAGCGCAGCGCGAGCAGGTTCTGCACCGTCTCCTTGCCGAGGTAATGGTCGATCCGGAAGATCTGGCTCTCGTCGAAGTGCTGCTGGATCTGCGCGTTCAGCTCCTGCGCCGTGGCGAGGTCGCGGCCGAACGGCTTCTCGACAATCATGCGCGTCCAGCCCTCGGACGAGCGTCGCTCGCCGATCTCACGCAGGAGGGTCGAGATCGCGTCGGGCGGGACGGCGAAGTAGTAGACGCGGTTGCCGGCCGTGCCGCGCTGCTCGTCGAGCTCGTTCAGCACCTGGACGACCTTGTCCTCGCCCCCGTCGTCGGCGAAATCGGTCGCGACGTATCGCATCCCCTCGGCAAGCGTGTCCCACGCCTCGTCGCGGAACTCGTCGCGACCGTGCTTCTGCACCGCTTCCTTCATCTGCTCGCGGAAATCGTCGTCACTCGAGTCGGTGCGTGCGACGCCGACGACCGCGAAGCGCTCGGGCAGCAGGCGCCGCAGCGCGAGCGAGTAGAGCGCGGGGAAGAGCTTGCGTCGGGTGAGGTCGCCCGAGGCGCCGAAGATCACGAGCACGCAGGGATCGGGCGTGCGTCGCAGCGTCAGCCCCTCGAGGAGTGGGTTCTCCTGCTCCTGCTTCGGCGCCGTCTCGGTCACTGCTCGGGGCTCTTCTCGAGGTGCCCGCCGAAAGCCTTCCGCATCGCCGAGAGGACGCGGTTGCCCCAGTCGGCCTCTCCGCGCGAGGAGAAGCGGTCGAAGAGCGACGCCGCCAGCACCGGCGCAGGAACGCCTTCCTCGACCGCCGCCTGCACGGTCCAGCGGCCCTCGCCTGAGTCGCTGACCCGGCCGGCGTAGTCGTCGAGGTTCGGCGACTCGTGCAGCGCCTGCGCGGTCAGGTCGAGCAGCCAGGACGCGACGACGGAGCCGCGGCGCCAGAGCTCGGTGACCGCGGCCACGTCGAGCTCGTACTTGTAGTGGTCGGGGTCGCGCAGGGGCGTGGTCTCCGCGTCGGTCTCCTGGGCGTGAAGCCCGATGTTCGCGTGCTTGAGCACGTTCAAGCCCTCGGCGTACGCCTGCATCAGTCCGTACTCGATCCCGTTGTGGACCATCTTCACGAAGTGGCCGGCGCCGGCCGGGCCGCAGTGGAGCCAGCCCTGCTCCTCGGGCGCGGGGTCGCCGTCGCGCCCCGCCGTGCGCGCGGCGGCATCAACACCGGGCGCGAGCGCCTCCAAGACCGGCTGCAGGCGCCCGACCGCCTCGTCGTCGCCGCCGGCCATCAGGCAGTAGCCGCGCTCCGCGCCCCAGACGCCGCCGCTGACGCCGACGTCGACGAAGTGGATCCCGCGCTCGCGCAGCGCCTTGGCCCGGCGCAGGTCGTCGATGTAGTACGAGTTGCCGCCGTCGATGACGGTATCGCCCGCCTCGAGGTGCGGCGCGAGCTCGTCCACCACCGAGTCGACGATCCCGGCCGGGACCATCAGCCACACCGAGCGCGGGGCGTCGAGCTGTTGCGCGAGCTCCTCGAGCGTCCCCGCCGTCGAGTCGACCTGCGGGTCGAACGTCTTCACGTCGTGACCGGCCGCCTCGAGGCGCTTCGTCATGTTCCCGCCCATCCGGCCGAGGCCGACCATGCCCAGTTGCATCAGTGTTCCTTCCGTCGGATGCGGTGATGCAGTGACGCGCGAAAAGCAAGCCAGGGAAGGACGCAGGGAGTGCCCGTACTCGGCAGAGTACGGGTGCGACTGAGGACGCCGCCTGGCGCCGCTTTGCAGCCGTCACAGCGCGCCGCAGCCGGCGGGAGGGACACTAAAGGTCCTCCAGTCTCACGCGCACTATGCGCCTGTCGAGCTCCGCGAGCGACGCGAAGTCGCCCGCCGCCTGCGCACGGATCAGGCGCCGGAAGCCGAGCTTGCGACCCGGGATCGGCAGCTCGTCGCCCGGGTCGTCGACCACCTGGACGAACAGCCCGGTGTTCGGCCCGCCCTTGTGGAGCTGCCCGGTCGAGTGCAGGTATCGCGGGCCGAGGCCGTGCGTGACGACGCACCCGGTTGCCCGCGCTCGCTCGATCAGCGGCTGCAGCTCGCCCTCGCGCGCGGGATCGATGAACGCCTGGATCGCGACGTAGTCGCCGGGGCGGGCCTGCGCGAGCAGCTCGGCGAGCGATCCCTGCGGCTCGACGTCGGGCTCCGAGCCGTCGGCGAGCACCTCGGTCGTCTTGTCCTTCGCGGCCTGGACGTTCGGCTGGTCGAACGGGTTGATCCCGAGGATCGCGCCGGCGACCGCGGTCGCGAACTCCCAGCGGTAGAACTCCTGGCCCAGCTCGTACGGCGAGGGCAGCCGCACCTCCGGCGCCTGGCGGTCGGCACCGTCCGGCGACTCCTCCGGTGCGGGAATCAGGCCCTTGCCTTCCTTGCCGGTCGACTCGGCGAGCAGCTGCTCGGCCCAGAGCCCGAAGCCGCCCGGGTTCGGGTTGATGGTCACCTTGTCACGACCTTCGAGCCACCCGTTGCCGAGCTCGAGCCCGAGCTCCAGGCCGGGGTTGCCGTCCGCGCCGTGGCAGGCCTCGACGACCTCCTCGACCCGCTCGAGGAACCGCTCGAGGTCGATCCCCATCAACGCCGCCGGCACGAGGCCGAACGGCGAGAGCGCCGAGTAACGCCCGCCGATCGTCGGCTCGCCTTCGAAGGTCGCGAGGAAGCCGCGTTCCCGCGCGACCTCCGCGAGCTCGGAGCCGGGGTCCGTGATCGCGGCGAAGAACTCGCCGCGCTGGCCGGCTCGCTCCCAGAACCAGTCGAGATGGCAACGCGTCTCGAGCGTCGTGCCCGACTTGGACGCTGCGATGAAGAGCGTCGAGTCGAAGTCGAGCGAGTCGGTCGCGTGCCTGAGCAGCGCAGGGTGCGTGGTGTCGAGGACGTGGAACTTGCCCGCGTCGAAAGTGCGCTTGAGCACCTCGGGTGCGAGGCTCGAGCCGCCCATCCCGAGCAGCACGAACGTGTCGATCTGCCCGGGGGCGCCGACCTGCTCGACGAAGCGGAGCACGTCGTCGAGGCGGCTGCGCATCCGCATCGGCTCGTCGAGCCACCCAAGCCACTTCGCCTCGTCGTGACCGGTCCAGACCGTCGGGTCGCGCTCCCAGATGCGCTCGACCAGCTCGGCCGGCGCGATCGCGCTCACGCGGCCTCCCGCAGGAAGCCCAGCACGAGCTCGTCGAACTCCCGCGGCCGCTCCATGCTCGGCACGTGCGCCGCCCCGCCGATCGTGGCGTGCTGCGCACCCGGGATCTCGCGCGCAAGGCGCTCGGCGATCGCGTGCATGTCGGGCAGATCCTCGTCGCCCACCGCCACCAGCGTCGGCACGTCGACCTCGGCGAGGCGCGCGGCGAGGTCCGGCACCAGCAGCTCCTCGTGCGCGTCGTCGCCGACCGGCAGCTGCAGCTCGAAGGCACGGCGCTGCATCTCGCCCACGCGCGCGCGCACCTCGGGGTCGACGTCCTCGGGCCGCCGCCGCGGGCCGTCGACCCACATGCGCAGGTTGACCTCGACCGCCGCGTCGAGGTCGCCCGCCTCGAGCGCCGCCTCCTCTTCCTCCCACCCCGCGATCGTCTCGGCCGACCACTCGTGTCCCGGCAGCCCCGGTCCGACCAGCACGAGCGCCCGAATGAGGTCCGGACGAGCGAGCGCGACCTCGAGCACGACGCGGCCGCCAAGCGACACGCCCACCAGCGCGACGCGCTCGAACCGCTCGGCCTCGAGCAGCTCGATCAGGTCGCGCGCGTTGGAGAAGCCGCCGGCCTCGAGCGGCGTGCGGCCGAAGCCGCGCAGGTCGCAGCGCAGCACGCGGAACTCACGCGAGTACGCATCCCACTGCGCGTCCCACATGCGGCTGTCGCAGATGCCCTCGTGGACGAGCGCGAGCTCCGGCCCCTCGCCCGCGACCTCCGCGTACAGCCCCACCCGCAGGGCCTCAGGCGGAGACGAGCTCGCCGCGCTTGGCTTCGACGCCGTCGATCAGCTCGCGGAACGAGTCGGCGAACTTCTCGATGCCCTCGCGCTCGAGGACGGCGACCACGTCGTCGTAGTCGACGCCGGCCTCGGCGAGTCGCTCGAAGACACGGCGCGCCTCGTCGACGTCCTGCTCGAGCGTGAGCGCGACGTTGCCGTGATCCTGGAAGGCGTCGATCGTCTCCTCGGGCATGGTGTTCACGGTCTCCGGGCCGATCAGCTCCTCGACGTAGATCACGTCGCGGTAGTCCGGGTTCTTGGTCGAGGTGGAGGCCCAGAGGCAGCGCTGCCTGCGCGCGCCCTTGGCGTGGAGCGCCTCCCAGCGCTCGCCCGAGTGGAGCTCCTTGTAGCGCTGGTAGGCGAGCTTGGCGTTCGCGATCGCGAGCTTGCCCTTCAGCTCGTCGGGCGCGCCGACCTCGTCGAGCCGCTTGTCGGCCTCGGTGTCCACGCGCGAGACGAAGAAGCTCGCCACCGACGCGACCGGGCCGGGGTCGCCCCCGCTCTCGACCAGCCGCTCGAGCCCGCGCAGGTATGCCTCAACAACCTCGGCGTAGCGCTGCAGCGAGAAGATCAGCGTGACGTTGATGCTGCGGCCGCGCGCGATCATCTCCTCGATCGCCGGCAGGCCCTCCTTCGTGGCGGGGATCTTCACGAAGCAGTTCGGCTTGTCGACGAGCTCGTGCAGCCGCTGCGCCTCATCGATCGTCGCCTGCGTGTCAAAGGCGAGGTTCGGGTCGACCTCGATCGAGACGTAGCCGTCCTGGCCGTGGCCGCCGTCCCAGACGGGGCGGAAGAGGTCGCACGCGTTCCGCACGTCCTGCACGGCGAGCTTGAGGAAGACCTCCTTCGCGTCATCCTCCTCGCCGAGCACCTCGCGCAGCTGCTCGTCGTAGGCGTCGCCCTCGGCGATCGCCTTCTGAAAGATGGTCGGGTTCGAGGTGACGCCGACGACGGCGTCCTCCTCGAGCATCCGCGCGAGCTTGCCGCTCTGCAGCAGCTGGCGCGAGAGGTAGTCGATCCAGACGCTCTGGCCGAGCTCGGAGAGCTCGTGTAGGCGGGACTTAGCCATAGGTGGTCTCCCTTTCCATCTCCTCGATCTTCTCAAGCCTCCGGACGTAGCGCTCGCCGCCGTCGAACCGCGCGGCGAGGAACGCGCGCGCGAGGTCGGCCGCGAGCTCGACGCCGACGACCTCCGATCCGAGGCAGAGCACGTTCATGTCGTCGTGCTCTACGCCCTGGTGCGCCGAGTAGATGTCGTGGCAGATCGCCGCCCGGATGCCGGGAAGCTTGTTCGCCGCGATCGACGCGCCGACGCCCGAGCCGCAGACGAGCAGCGCGCGCTCTGCTTCGCCGCCGCGGATCGCGTCGCCGACCTCGCGCGCCTTGTCCGGGTAGTCGACGCGCGGCTCGGCCTTGTCCGTGCCGAGATCGACTGCCTCGTGCCCGAGCGCGGCGACGACCTCCAGCAGCCGCTCGCGGAGCTTGACACCACGGTGGTCGAAGGCGACCGCGACTCGCATAGGACCGTTACGTTACCCGGCATGGAAGGCCCTGAGCTCTGGCGTGAACTGGGGCAGCAGCTGCGGGTCGACTCGATCCGCGCGAGCGCCGTCACCAAGTCCGGCCACCCGACCTCCTCGATGTCCGCCGCCGACCTGATGGCGGTGCTGCTGGCGAAGTACCTGCACTACGACTTCGACCGGCCCGACGACCCGCGTAACGACCACCTCGTCTTCTCGAAGGGCCACGCCTCGCCGCTGCTCTACTCCGTTTACAAGGCGGCCGGCGCGATCACCGACGAGGAGCTGCTGACCTTCCGCATCTTCGGCAGCCGCATGCAGGGCCACCCGACACCGGCGATCCCGTGGGTCGACGTCGCGACGGGCTCGCTCGGCCAGGGACTGCCCTTCGCGGTCGGGATGGCGCTCTCGGGCAAGAAGCTCGAGCAGCTGCCCTACCGCGTCTGGGTGCTGTGCGGCGACAGCGAGATGGCCGAGGGCTCCATGTGGGAGGCGTTCGAGCACGCGGCCTTCTACGGGCTCGACAACCTGACCGCCATCATCGACGTGAACAAGTTCGGGCAGCGCGGCGAGACGATGCACGGCTGGGACCTCGACTCCTACGCCGAGCGCGCCCGCGCGTTCGGCTGGCACGCGATCGAGGTCGACGGCCACGACGTCGAGGCGGTCGACCGCGCCTACGGCGAGGCGGTCGCCGCGCAGGGCAAGCCGACGGTGATCGTGGCGCGCACGCTCAAGGGCAAGGGCGTCAAGGAGGTCGAGGACCAGCCCGGCTGGCACGGCAAGTCGCTCGACCACCCCGAGGACTCGATCGCGGAGCTCGGCGGCGAGCGCAACATCCGGATCGACGTCGCCAAGCCCGAGAGCGACGCCGAGCCGCATCGCTTCGAGACGAGCGGCCCGGTCGAGCTGCCGACCTGGGAGCTCGGCGAGGAGGTGGCGACGCGGCGTGCCTACGGCGACGCGCTCGCGGCGCTCGGCAGCGGCCGCGCCGACGTGGTCGCGCTCGACGGGGAGGTTTCGAACTCGACCTACGCCGAGATCTTCCGCGACGCCCACCCCGACCGGTACTTCGAGATGTACATCGCGGAGCAGCAGATGGTCGCTGCGGCGGTCGGCCTGCAGGTCCGCAACTGGGTGCCGTTCGCCTCGACCTTCGCGGCCTTCCTCTCGCGCGCCTACGACTTCATCCGCATGGGCGCGATCAGCCAGGCGAACATCCGCCTCTGCGGCTCGCACGCCGGCGTCTCGATCGGCGAGGACGGGCCGTCGCAGATGGCGCTCGAGGACCTGGCGATGATGCGCGCCGTCCACGGCTCGACGGTCCTCTACCCGAGCGACGCGAACCAGACCGCGCGGCTCGTCGCCAAGATGGCCGACCGCGAGGGGATCGTCTACATGCGCACCACGCGCGCCGCGACGCCGACGATCTACGGCGCCGGCGAGGAGTTCCCGGTCGGCGGCTCGCGTGTGCTGCGCGACGGCGATGACCTCGCGATCGTGGCCGCCGGGATCACGCTGCACGAGTCCCTGAAGGCCGCCGAGCAGCTCGCAGAGGAGGGCATCAACGCGCGGGTGATCGATCTCTACTCGGTCAAGCCGGTAGACGAGGCGACGCTGCGGGCCGCAGCCGAGGCGACGGGTGGGCGGATCCTGACGGTCGAGGACCACTGGCCCGAGGGCGGGATCGGCGACGCCGTGCTGGAAGCGCTCTCCGACGGCGATGCGCCGGCTCGGGTGGTGCGGCTCGCCGTGCGCGAGCTGCCGGGCTCGGGCAAGCCGGCCGAGCTGCTGGCCGCGGCGGGCATCGACGCCGAGCACATCTCCGAAGCCGCGCGCGCGCTCGCTCGTCGGCGCGGCGGTCACCTCCTAGAAGAGCCGGCGGTACAGCTCGCGCTGCCGCTCGCGCGCGGCGGCGTAGATCTCGCTGCGCTCCGCGTTCGGCTCGAAGGTGCGGCCGAGCGGCGCGGGCTCCGGCGACGCGCCGAGACGCTCGAGCGCGTAGACGGCGGCGCCTCGCGCCGAGCCCTCCTCCACGCCTGAAGCGGTGACCGGCCGGCCGAGCACATCGGCGCAGAGCTGGATCCACTCGTGGTTCGCGAGCAGCGCCTTGCCGGTCGCGACGACCTCGACGGCCTCGGGCAGGCGCTCGGCGATCTCGGCCAGGCGATAGGTCGCGCCCTCGAGCGCGGCCTGGTGCAGGTCGGTGGCGTCGGCGTCGAACGTGAGACCGGCGATCGCGCCGGTCGCGCGCGGGTTCCAGCCCGGGCTGCGCTCGCCGCCGAGTAGCGGCAGGAACGTCAGCCCGTGCCCGTCCGGCTCACGCGGCTCGCCGTCCTCCAGCCGGAGCGTCCGCTCGAGCCAGGCATGCAGGTTGCCGCCGTCGGAGACGGAGCCGCCCTCGACGATGCGGCGCTCGTCGAGGAGGTAGCAGAAGAGCCCTTCCTTCGGCACCGGCTCGCCCTCGCGCACGACGCGGAACGCGCCCGACGTGCCGATCATCAGCGCGGCGCGCTCGGGGGTCGTGCAGCCGGAGCCGAGGTTCGAGCACGCGCCGTCGCCGAGCGGCGGAAACGTCGTCCGGTCGCCCGCCGGCCGGTCGTCCAGCGGGGGGAGCAGATCGGGGTCGAGCTCGAGCGTCGCCAGCAGCTCCTCGTCCCAGGAACGTGCCCGCAGGTCGAGCAGCCCCGTGCCAGAGGCGGTCGAGAGCGTCGCCCGCAGCTCGCCCGTCAGCTGGAGGAAGAGGTAGTCGCCGAACGACACCGCGCGTCGCGCCCGCGCGAGCACCTCCGGCTGCTCGGTCCGCAGCCACGCGAGCTTTGCGGGCCAGTAGCTCGGGTGCAGCATGCATCCGGTGCGCTCGTGCACGCGCTTCTCGTCGAGCAGGAAGCCGAGCTCCTCTGCCTGGCTCGCGGCGCGGCGGTCCTGCCAGAGCAACACGGGCGTAAGCGGCCGGTCTCGCTCGTCGAGCAGCAGCAGGCTGTGCCAAAAGCTCGAGATGCCGACCGCGTCGGCCTCGACGTCGACCTCGCCGAGCACTCCCTGCGCCGCCTCGACGAGCTCACCCGGGTCGAGCTCCGCGGATCCGTCACGTTCGTGGCGGGCCTGGTACTTGCGCTGCGCGGACGCGTCTTCGACCTGGCTGCCGTCCTCCTCGAACGCGATCGCGCGCACCGAGGAGCTGCCGACGTCGAGCGCGAGCACCCGCATGGGGCGGCACCTTACGCCGAGGCGCCGACTTGGCGGCGCCGACCATGGAGGCCAGCCGGGCTTGGCCCGGGTGGCCGTCTGCTGCGCAAGTTGGCGCGAGGCGGCGTCACATTCCGACCGAGATAGCCTC
>C688J18823_10003242_pt1 | contig 10287 bp, 13 predicted proteins | sample HopSoiMetagenom1_FD_18823 | JGI IMG/M metagenome (IMG submission 18823) | reverse complement strand
TGTCGTCCGGCGCGATGCGGTTCGACCCTCCCGGCGGCAGCTATCCCGATCCCGGCGAGCGCCGCAAGAACCAGATCGCCATCCAGGGATTGTTCGCGCCGACCGAACAACTCGACGGCAAGCTGCTGTCGTCGAGCTTTCCCGCGCTGAACAACCCGGCAGTCGCCATCGACATCTACAAGGGCGACACCGGCCTGGACACCGGCAGGCCGCAGTCGTTGTTCTCGCTGGACCCGAAGCTCATCGATCAGAACCGACTCACCAAGAAGGCGCGGGTCAACCTGCGGGCCGGTGAGGACACCCGGCTCGGCGACGGCACCATCGTGCGGTTCGACGGCGCGGTGCCGTTCATCAACGTGCAGGTCTCCCACGACCCGGCCCAGATGTGGGTGCTGGTGTTTGCGCTGACGATGATGGCCGGTCTGCTGGTGTCGCTGGTGGTGCGGCGGCGTCGGGTCTGGGTTCGGCTGACACCCGCAGGCCGCGGACGAGAGGAGCACAACAGACAACCCTGTACGGTAAGCGTCGAGCTGGGCGGCTTGGCGCGCACCGACAACTCCGGGTGGGGCGACGAGTTCGAACGGTTGACGCAGCGTCTGCTCGACGTCAGCGTCCAGCGAGGACCGGAGCGAGCGGGAGTCGAGGCATGAACACCCGAAGACGAGCGCGAGTGAGGATCGCAGCGAAGCGAGGACCGGAGCGAGCGGGAGTCGAGGCATGAACACCGAGCACGTCGACATCGGGTTGGCCCGCTACTCCGACTGGGCCTTCACCTCGTCGGTAGTCGTGCTGGTGGCCGCGCTGCTGTTGCTCGCCGTCGAACTGGCTTACAGCCGCAGCCGCAAGGTCGAAGCCCGCGAGCTCGTCGGGGCCACGGTCGGCGCGGACAGCGTCACCCCGGGCGTGGTCGCCGAAGCGCCCAAGCGCCCGCTCGATGAGCGGGCCGGCAAGGCCGGGCTGGCACTGGTCTACGTCGGCATCGCGCTGCTGTTTGCCTGCATCGTGCTGCGCGGTCTGGCCACGGCGCGGGTGCCGTGGGGCAACATGTACGAGTTCATCAACCTGACCTGCCTCTCTGGTCTGGTCGCCGGCGCGATTGTGCTTCGCCGCCCGCAGTACCGCTCGCTGTGGGTGTTCGTGCTAGTTCCGGTGCTCATCCTGCTGACCGTGTCGGGTCGCTGGCTCTACACCAACGCCGCCCCCGTCATGCCCGCCCTGCAGTCCTATTGGCTGCCGATCCACGTGTCGGTGGTCAGCCTGGGCTCGGGTGTGTTCCTGGTGGCAGGCGTGGCCAGCATCCTGTTCCTGCTCAAGATGTCGCCGCTCGGCGAGCCGGGGCCCGACAGTGCCGTGCGCCGCGTGATCCAGCGATTGCCCGATGCGCAGACACTGGACCGCATCGCTTACCGCACAACCATTTTCGCGTTCCCGGTGTTCGGGTTCGGCGTCATCTTCGGTGCGATCTGGGCCGAGGAGGCGTGGGGCCGCTACTGGGGCTGGGACCCCAAGGAGACGGTGTCGTTCATCGCGTGGGTGGTCTACGCGGCGTACCTGCACGCGCGGTCGACGGCCGGCTGGCGCGACAGGAGGGCGGCCTGGATCAACGTCGTCGGCTTCGTCGCGATGGTGTTCAACCTGTTCTTCATCAACCTGGTGACCGTCGGGCTGCATTCGTACGCTGGGGTCAGCTGACCGCGTCACCACTGAGAGGGGGAGTTGCCGGTGTCTGACCAGCAGGCGGGGTTTCGCGCACAGCAGCGGTTCAGCGATCCGGCGGAGTCGGTACCCGGCCAGGCGCCCCGCGAGTGGACGGCCCCGACACCGCCGAACGGATTGCCGCTGAGCTACGGGTCGCACCCGGTGGCACCCCCGCACGACGACCCACCGCCGTATCTCGATTTGTCGACCGTCGCGCTGCTCGGCCAGCCCAAGCGCCCGCCGTCACAAGGCTGGCGCAAGTGGCTGTACGTCGGCTCGTTCAAGCTGATCAACGTCGGGGAAAGCGCAAAGGTCAAACGACACAACAGCTTGGTCGGCCAGGTGAAGCGGCCGTTGCGCGGCTGCTACCGCATCGCGTTGCTGTCGTTGAAGGGCGGGGTCGGCAAGACGACGATCACCGCGACGCTGGGCGCGACGTTCGCGTCAATCCGCGGCGACCGTGTCGTCGCCGTCGACGCCAATCCCGACCGTGGCACGCTCAGCCAGAAGGTGCCGCTGGAGACCCCGGCCACCGTGCGGCACCTGCTGCGCGACGCCGAGGGCATCGAGGCCTACAGCGATGTCCGTGGCTACACATCACAGGGCCCGAGCCGGCTCGAGGTGCTCGCCTCCGAGAGCGACCCGGCGGTGTCGGAGGCGTTCAGCTCCGACGACTACAGCCGAACCCTCGAGCTGCTGGAGCGGTTCTACAGCCTGGTGCTCACCGACTGCGGCACCGGCATGTTGCACTCGGCGATGTCGGCGGTGCTCGAGAAGGCCGACGTGCTCGTCGTCATCAGCTCCGGATCGGTCGACGGGGCCCGCAGCGCATCGGCCACGTTGGACTGGCTGGACGCCCACGGCCACGAGGACATGGTGCGCAACTCGATCGCCGTCATCAACGCGGTGCGGCCGCGGTCGGGCAAGGTCGACATGAAGAAAGTGGTCGATCACTTCGCGCGGCGGTGCCGGGCCGTCAAACAGGTGCCCTTCGACCCGCACCTGGAGGAAGGCGCCGAGATCAGCCTCGACCGGCTGAAGCCCGAGACGCGTGAGGCCCTGATCGAATTGGCGGCCGTGGTCGCCGATGGTTTCTCGAACGCCAAGCGACCCCGCGATTAGCGGGATTAGCGGGGATTGTTGTCCCCGTGGCCGAGCCGCCGCAGGAAATCCGGATCGTCGTCCGGGCCGATGACGCGCGTCTTCGGGCGGGTCGCGGTGAGCCGCGTCAACCGCCAGCCCGCGTAGATCAAACCGGCCAAGACAAGAATCAGGAGCAAATAAGCCACGCAAAACCTCCTTTCTCAGAATATACGCGCCCTCGGTAGGCTCGGGCCGTGTCTGACAGACCGCCCCGGTCGAGCCTCGTGGTGCACGTGCTGGCCTATGTCTTGGCCCGGCTGCTGCTCGTCGTCGTCTTGACCGCGGTGATCTTCGGCGCCGGCCATTTGCTCGGCCTGCGTGATTTTCCGCTTGTCGTGGCGCTTTTGTTCGCGTTGGTCATCGCACTGCCGCTGGGCATCTGGATCTTCGCCCCACTGCGGCGTCGGGCCACCGCGAGCATCGCGGTTTTCGACGACCGCCGGCGCAAGGACCGTGAACAGTTGCAGGCCAGGCTGCGCGGCGAAGAGACCTCCAGCGGCGACGAGCCGCCCGCAGAATGACGGCCGTGCTGGCGCGCGAAGCATTCGGTGCCGAATTCGCCGGTGCCGACGGGTTTCTCAACTCACCCACCTATGGCTTGCCGCCGCGATTCATGATCGATGCTCTGCAGGAGTGCATCAGCCAGTGGCAGACCGGAACCATGGAAGTCCCGTTGTTCGACGAACATGTGCGGGCCGGCCGCGCCGGATACGCCGCTCTCGCCGGGGTGCCCGTCGACTCGGTGGCCATGGGTGGCACCGTTTCCGCGGTGCTCGGATTGGTTGCGGCGGCGGTTCCCGACGGCAGCCGGGTGGCCACATTGGCGGGCGAGTTCACCAGCACCACCTTCCCGTTCGCCGCACAGGCGGGCAGGGGTGTGACGATCACCGAGTTGGCGCCCGATGAGCTGGTGTCGGCCGCGGCCGACTTCGACGTCGTGACGGTCAGCCTGGTGCAGTCCGCCAACGGCGCCGTCCTCGACGTCGATGCGCTGCGGGACACGGTGGCGGGTACCGACACACTGACCGTGATCGACATCACGCAGGCACTGGGCTGGAAACAGGTCGACCTGGGCTGGGCCGACGTCACGGCCGCCGCGGTCTACAAGTGGCTCCTGGCGCCGCGCGGGACCGCGTGGATGTCCCTGAGCGACAGGGTCAGCCGGATCATGACGCCACATGATGCGAACTGGTATGCGGGCGAGGATCCGTGGCAGACGATCTACGGGTTGCCGCTACGGCTGGCCGACGGTGCGCGACGCTTCGATACCTCACCCGCCTGGTTCGGCGTGCTGGGCGCCGGGCTGACGCTGCCGTGGCTGGCGTCGCTCGACGGCGCCGCGGTCGAGGCGCACACCGTCGGGCTGGCCAATCGGACGTGCGCAGAACTCCGTCTGCCCCAGTTGAATTCGGCCATCGTGTCGATACCGATCTCCGATGCGGCCGACAAGCTGCGGGCTGCAGGCATCCGCGCCTCGACACGTGCCGGAGCCGTGCGCGTCGGCTTCCACCTGTACAACACCGACAACGATCTGGACCGGCTGCTCGATGCTTTGGGGGTTAACGGGTAAGCCCAAATGGGTGTCAGCGTTGACGACTTCGCTTGGCCCACGCGCGATCCTGGAACTGTCAACAAGGCAGGCCGACAAAGGCAGGCCAACAAAGGAATAGCGCCATCAAGAGAATCCGGACTTTCATTCCACCGCTGTTGGTGGCGGGGGCGAGCGCCGCGGCGATCGCGGTCGCACCGCTGGCCGAAGCGGCCCCGAGCTGTACCTTCACCGGTTCGGCAAGCGTGTGCCAGTCGGAGGGAAACGCGCAAGTCAGTGCCACGCCGCCGATCGACTACCAGGCGCAGTACCCCTTCTTCGGGAACGTGTTGATTTTCCATCACGGCGGACGTCACTGAAATCGATAGTGCGGTATGGCTATTCGCCCTGGAGTGGGATGACCACGGTCAAGGTCGTCCCNCTCCCGGCCGGGCTGGAGATGCCAAGGCGGCCGGCCAGGGCCTCGACTCGGTCCTTGAGTCCGATCAGACCTGAGCCCGCGCCNGCCACCGCACCGCCGATGCCGTCGTCGCTGATGCTGACGCGAAGCTCAACGTCCNCGGCGTCGGCCGATATCGTGACTTCGGATGCCTCTGCATGTTTAGCGGCATTCGTCAGGGCCTCGGCGACAACGTAATAGGCAGCGACCTCAACCGACTCCGGCATCCGGCGATCGATGTTCAGGTCGAGCTCGACCGGCACAGCGGAGCGTCGGGCCAGCGTCTTGATCGCCGGACCGAGCCCGCCCTTCGACAGGATCGCCGGATGGATGCCTCGGGATATCTCCTGCAATTCCTTCGANACCCCGACCAGGCCGTCAACGACATTGGACACCTGGTCGCGCAACTGATGGTGCTCGGGAGGTAACGATGCCTCGACCGCGCGNAGCTCCAGACCGAGCGAAACAATGCGCTGCTGCGCACCGTCGTGCAGGTCGCGCTCGAAGCGGCGGCGGGCCTGATCGCCCGCGGTGACGATGCGCGCACGTGATGCGCTGAGCTCCGCGCTGGTGGTGGCGTTGGAGATAGCGGTGGCGACAAGGTCGGCGAAATCCCCTATGCGGGCTTCTGTTTCGGGGGGCATCGGCTCGGATTGCGACGAGCCGATCACCAGCGCGCCCCAGATCCGGCCGTCGATGATGATCGGTGCACCCACCGCCGAGCGCAGCCCGAGCCGGCGGATGCGCTCAGCCGTCGGACCGATCGCGCCGTCGAAGCAGTCGAGCCGCGCCGACGCTCCGGTGTCAAGGACCATCGCGGCCACGTTGTCACCGTCGAGCGGAAGGCGCTCTCCGATGGACATTTTCGTGAGCCCGCCTTCATCGCGGGCTGCCAGCAGCACCAACGCCTCGCCCGATTCGTAGCGCAGCAGCGCCACATTGTCGGCGCCAAGGCCGCGGGACAGCTCAGCGACGGCGGCGGGATACACCTGTGCCGGGTCGACGCCACGCGCGACCAGTGTTGCGACGCGCCGCAGCGCCGCCTGTTGTTCGGCGAGCGCCCTCGCTTCGGCGTGGCTGGCTTCTGCCTCACGCCGACGCAGTTCGGACTCGGCGGCCCGAAGGCGGGCCTGCCCGGCGAGAACATTGGCGAGCAGCGCGACCGGCAGGAAGATCAGAATCGCAACCCAGTCCTGCGGATGCATGGGAACAAACGCGCCAATGGTTTCCAGGTGGAAGTAGACGTAAACCAGGGCGCTCGCCAAGGAAGTGGCGACTGCGAGCCGGAATCCCCATGCGGCAGAGACGACCAGCACACCGAACAGGAACAGCGCGCCGAATGCGTTCTCGGGCGCGACCTGCCGCAGCCGATACACCAACAACGTCTCCGCGGTGATGAACGCGGCGGCAACTACGACGCCCAGCCACACCGGCGGTGCCGTCGGCCGTACCACCAGCGCCAGCAATCGCGCATAGCGCGACGGCTGCGGTGACGACGTTGAAACCTGACTCATTTGCCTCTTCAACACGGAGTGGCCCCTCGATTATTGCTTGCCCCGACCGCTGTGGGTTTGGTTGGAGTTACAGCTAGCGGGAATGCAAGCGTGATGGATATCTGCGAAGCTGAAAGGGTGTATTGCCGCGGGTTGCGATATGCGCTGTTTGATTGTTGACGACAGCGCGGATTTTCGCGACGCTGCGAGCGCGATGCTCGAGCGTGCGGGGATCAGCGTGGTCGGTAAGGCGTCGAATAGCGCTGAGGCGCTTAGGTTTTACGAAGACTTGCATCCCGACGTGGCGTTGGTCGACGTCGACCTCGGCGGCGAGGATGGGTTCGAGCTCGCCGAGCAACTCGACCGGATGAGCACCGCCAGCGCGTTGGCGGTGATCCTCGTCTCCACCTATGCCGAGTCGGACCTCGCCGAGATAATCGACACAAGCCCGGCAGTGGGCTTCCTGCAAAAGCTCTCGCTATCACCCGACGCGATCCGCAATCTCCTCCGTCACCGGGCCTCAAGGTAGGTGATCACCGCCCGGACCCGACGGTGGTCGTCGCCGGTTTCGGGCAGGTTGAGCTTGGTCAGGATGCTGCGGACGTGTTTCTCGACGGTGCCTTCGGTGACCCAGAGCCGCCGCGCGATGCCTGCGTTCGAACGGCCCTCGGCCATCAGCATCAACACCTCTTGTTCGCGGGCGCTGAGCGCGGCCAAGGGGTCGTTGCGGCGGCGGGCCGAGACCAATTCCTGAACGAGTGCGGGATCGACCACCGACGCGCCCTTGGAGACGCGTTCGAGGGTGTCGACGAAGTCCGCGACGTCGGTGACACGGGTCTTGAGCAGGTAGCCGATCGCGTGCCCGCTGGCCAGCAGTTCCGTCGCGTGCTCGACTTCGACGTGCGCGGACAGCACGAGGATGCCGGTGTCGGGCAGTTCGGCGCGGATCACGTGCGCTGCGTCGAGGCCCTCGGTGCTGTGCGTCGGCGGCATGCGAATGTCGACGACAACGAGCTGCGGCTTGCGATCGCGCACCAGGGCGAGCAGCTCCGTGGCATCGGAGGCCTGGCCCACGACCTCGAAACCGGATCGATCGAGGAGACTGGCCAGTCCCTCGCGCAGCAGTACGTCGTCGTCGGCGACGACGACCTGCGTGGCAGACATGTTCACCCTTCCGGCGCCGTAACTAACGACGCAGAACAATCTTGCACGGGATTCACAGTCGGGGCAGCAAGATTGCAGCTAGCCGGTATGGCCCCGTCGGGCTAGTGGGAACGATGGATTGCGGTCAGCGTTGACGACCTCGGGCCGCTCAGCGGCAATGGTGGTACTTCATGACCACCGCCCCGTATTGGCTGGATGAGCTCTCCGTGTCGAACGCAGTCGTCGCAAAGCCTCGCATGCTCGACACGTACGCCGTCGAGGCGCTCGGGACGTTTGGGCTGGTGTTGACGGTAGGCGTGGGTCTGGCCAGCCGGACTCCCTTCGCGGCGCTCGGTATCGGTGCGGTCCTGATGGCGCTGATCTACGCCGGAGGCCACCGGATCGGCGCGCATTTCAATCCCGCTATCACGCTGGCCGCGGCCGTGTGGGGCCGAATTCCTTTCGGCGAGGCGGCCGCGCACTGGTTGGCTCAGCTGGCCGCCGGAGTATGTGCAGCGATCGCAACCCGACTCGTCGTCGGTACCGGCCAGTCTGAAACCGTCACGGAAATGATGTTGAGTGGACGCATTCTGGTCGCCGCGTCCGGGGCTGAGCTGTTGTTCGCGTTTGTTCTGGCATACGTGGTGTTCAGCTGCTCCGAATCGCCTCGAGGTGCGCCGAACAGACTGCGGCACTTGGCTATCGGTGTTGCCGTAGTCGCGGGCACGGTGGACTTTGCCGCGTTGTTCGGCGGCGTGTACCTGGTGAGTCAAGTGATCGCGGGTGCATTCACCGGAATCGCCTTTCTCACCTTCGGTTCCGCGGCCCGATGAAGTACGTCGAGGTACACATCCTGGGTGCGACGGTGGTCTTCACGGCGCGATCACATAGATGGTGTGACGGCGGGGTAGACGTCGGGTATGACTACCGCAAAGGCGCTCTACCAGCGATGGATCAACGAGTTGTGGACGGGAAAGACCGTCGCGGCCGAAGTGGTCTCCGACGATTTCGTTGGGCACTGGCCGAATCGTGACGTGCACGGTCCCGACGAGTTGCAGGCGATGGTCGACGAGACGCAGAAGATGCTGTCCGACTTGACGTTCGTGGTGGAGATCGAGCCCTTCGTCGAGCGTGATCTGGTGGCCGCCCGCTGGATAGGAACCGGAGCGACTCGCGACGGTCCGGCGCGATTCACCGGCAACGACATCCTGCGGTTCGCCGACGACCGTTTCGTCGAGTACTGGACGGGCACCTCCACCAGCTAGCGTCAATTTTCCTTGACAATTTCACCGTGTCAACTTAGCTTGGCAAGCGTGACCGATCTCGACTTCCTAAATGAGGCGATCAGCAGCGCCGACCCTGCTGTTGGGCTGGGCGCTGTGCGGGCGCTGCAGCGACTGCAGGAACGGCTCGAGGCGATCCATGTCGCGAACGCGCGCGAGCATGGCTGGAGTTGGCAGGCAATCGCCGCCGCGCTCGAGGTCAGTCGGCAGAACGTGCATCAGAAGTACAACCGGAGGGGATGACGATGTTCGAGCGGTTCAGTCGCAGTGCCCGGGTATCGGTCGTGCTGGCCCAGGAAGAGGCGCGCGAACTGAACTCGGACGAGATCCGGCCGGAGCACTTGCTGGTCGGCGTGCTGCAGAGTGCCGGGCGTGATCTGTCAGTTGTGCTCAATGGTTGCGGGCTGACGGCCGATACGATCCGCGAGCGGTTGGCCTCCGCAGACCGGCCAGACGAGGAGACCTTTGAAGCTGACGCCGAGGCGCTACGAGCGATTGGCATCGATCTGCGCGCAGTCCGCGACGCTGTGAACCGAACCTTCGGCGCGGACACCTTTGACAACGCGCTGCGAAAGTCGGGCCGGCGCCGACGCCGCCGCGGCCACCTCCCCTTCACCAAGCCTGCCAAGAAAGTGCTGGAGCTCGCCCTGCGAGAAGCCTTGGCGCACAAGGACAATTGGATCGGCTGTGAGCACATCGTGCTCGGCATCGTGCGCGGTGGCGACAAGTTCGCCGTCGGGCTGATCACCGAGCACGTGGACGCTTCAGAATTGCGCCACGCCGTCGTCGGCCTCCTCGACAAGGCCGCCTAGCGCCGTCAGCAGAACCCGAGACCGGGCAGGATCAGCCCGGGCGCCGGGTTTGACCCGAGCGGGCACGGATCTGCGGCCGGCGTCGGCTGCGGAGCGTTGGCGGCCTTGCGGGACGCGGCAGCCGCGTTGTCGTTGGCCGCCTGTGTCCGGCTGGCCGGGGTCACACAGACGGCATCACCGCCGAACGCCTCCCGCCAGACGAAGCCCTGCTTGCAGGTGTTGGGCCCGTATGCGCCGCCGTTAGGCTCGACGCGCTGGCTGGCGAGCTGATTCTCCTGGGCCGTGCTGTCGCGCACAGCTGGGGTAACACAGACGACATCGCCGCCTCCGGCTTCCCGCCACACAAATCCCTGAATACAAGTATCGGGACCGTAGGGCAGCGGGTCGGCGACGGCCGTCGCATACGAGGCAATACCGCCGAACGCCGCCACCATCGCGAGCGAAAGCGGCACGAGCTTCGACGGTTTTGCGAGAGAGCCTGTCATGTTGATCTCCGTCCTGGCTGCTCACGGATTATTTACTCTCCGTGAATTGGCTGAATTGATGTGTTGAAGCTATTGGCTAACGCCGAACGGTGAATCAGGTGATTCCCTATGATTGGCGCCGCTCGTCGCGAGCGTGCAGACTGCTCGCGCAGTCAGCCGAACGCCAGAGCCGGCGCCACCGCGACGGCCCACACCAGCATCGTCAAGCCGGTGTCACGCAGCACCGGGATCAGGTCTTTGCC
>C688J18823_10003240_pt1 | contig 10289 bp, 10 predicted proteins | sample HopSoiMetagenom1_FD_18823 | JGI IMG/M metagenome (IMG submission 18823) | reverse complement strand
GGCGCCGTCCTGCCACAGCAGGCCGCCGCCGCCCAGCACCCAGAAGATCTCCTCTTCGGCGCCGTGGACGTGCACCGGGGTCGAACGCCGGCCCGGGTCGACCACGATCCGCTGCACGCCGGCGTCGCGGCTCCGCGCCGCCCCGCCCAGGTTGAACCAGCGGGCGGAGATGTGCTCGTGGCGCCGCTCGCGGGGCCTCACGTCGTCCCAGTGGACGAGATGCTCGGTCATCGCTCACCGTCCCAGTAGTCGAGTGCCTCCAGCCGGGCGATCAGCCTGACGCCGCGGAACGCGATCTTGTTCGAACGGGGGTAGTACGCGATGTCGTTCGGGTCGCGGGTGCCGTAGGTGAGGTAGGTGATGCCGCGCTCGCCGCCCCGGATGGCATGTGTCATCCCGGTGCCGGGCGGGAACGCCGCCACGTGGCCGGCGCGGACCGGCATCGCGTCGTCGCCGATCAGCACCACGCCGTCGCCGTCGAGGATGACGAAGATCTCCTCCTCGGCCGAGTGGGAGTGGGGGACGGTGCCCAGCATGCCCGCCGGGACGATGTCGTGCCCCAGACCGCTGCGCTGCGATCCGGCCGCGTGCGACAGCCCACGGGAGGTGAAGCTGACGTCGCCCTCCGTGCCGGTCACCACCTCGACGTCATCGAGCGCGACGACGTTCGCGGGTCGCGGCGCGGGCGATGCGAACTCGAGCGGCCCCGCCAGGGCGTCCAGCTCGTACATGTCCTTCGGCCCCTCGGCCGCCACCACGGTCGCTCCCGCCCACACGCGGCCGGCGTGCGGGTGGTAGGTGTTCTCGCTGAAGATCCGCTGGCCGAACACGAGCGCCTCCAGCCCGCCGTCGCCCGCCCGCAGCGTGTGGGCTTCCTCCTCGGGGCGGTGCACGATGCAGTCTCCGCCGGAGACCTCGCACGTCGCTCCGTCCTGCCACAGCAGCCCGGTGCCGCGGAGCAGGAAGAAGATCTCCTCCTCGGCCCCGTGGACGTGGGGCGGTGAAGAGCGCTTGCCGGGCGCGATGTCGTAGCGGCGCAGCCCGGTGCCCGCGGTGCCTGCCGCGGTGCCGAGATCCTGCGTGCGCGCCTCGATCTCGCCCACGGAGCGCTCGTCCCACGCCACCTCGTCCCAGTGGGTCACCGGGCTCATTCGAGCACACCCTGGAGCAGCGCCCGCGCGTCGCGGGGAAATGGCGCCGACGCCGACCGCTCGCCGTTGGTGTGCACCATGGTCGTCTCGGCCCTGGCCGCGACGCGTCCGTCGGAGCCGGCTCGCACGATCTCGCTCGTGGTGACGCTGCTTCGGCCGAGGCGAACGACGTGCACCGAGACGACCGCCTCGCCGTCGTCCTGCGTCAAGCCGCTCTCGAAGTCGATGGCGACGCGGCGGGCCACCATCCGGTGGACGTGGTCGCCGAGAAGCCCGGTGTAGAACTCGTCGCGCGCCTCCTCCAGGTAGGTCAGGTAGGCGGCGTTGTTGACGTGCAGGAAGCCGTCCATATCACGCCACCGGATCTCGACGCGTTTCTCGAACGCCATGCTGCTACTTTCTCACGGACGTTGAACCGGTCGCGTGCCCACCTGCTGCTGTTCCTCGTGGTGCTCGCCTGGGCCGGCGCGTTCGCCGCGATCAAGCATCTGCTTCAGAGCGGCCTGGCAGGCCCTGAGGTGGCCGCCTTCCGCTACCTGGTCGCCGCCCCGGGCTTCGCGGTCGCCCTCGCCGCCTCCGGCGGCCTGCGCGGCGTGAAGCGCGCCGACCTGGCCCGCATCGCGCTGCTCGGGCTGCTGGCGGTGGGCGTGTACCACGTGGGCCTGAACGAGGGAGAGCGGTTCACGACCTCCGGGACGGCGTCGGTGATCGTGTCGACCGCCCCCGCGATGACGCTGGCGCTTGCGCTCGCGCTGGGGATGGAGCGCTTCTCGCCGGCGAGGACGGCGGGCCTGGTCGTGGCCTTCGCCGGCGTGGTGATCGTCGTGCTGCTCGGCGCCGGGCAGTCGATCTCCTTCCACAACGCCAAGGGCCCGCTGATCGTCCTCTGCGCGCCGGTCGCCTGGACGCTCTACAACGTGATGGCAAAGCCGCTGGTCGCCAGACAGAGCCCGATAGCGGTCAGCTCCGCCGCGAGCCTGGCCGGCACGGTGCTGCTCTTGCCGCTGCTGTCGGCACACTCGCTTCACACCGCTCGCAGCATGGACCTGCTGGACTGGGCGCTCGTCGTCTACCTCGGCGTCCTCTGCACGCTCGCCGCGTACATCGCCTGGACGACGGCGCTGCAGCACCTCGACGCCTCGATGGCGATGGCATACCTCTACGTCATCCCGGTACTCGCCGTGGGTATCGGCGCCGTCGCGCTGGGAGAGCACGTGACGGTGTGGCTGGCCGCCGGCACGGCACTCGTCGTCGGGGGCCTGGGGCTCGCCCAGCTGCCCGCGTGGCGCCCGCGCCGGGCCCGCGCCGCGCAGGTGGCGGCTTCCGACTGAACCGCCCCGCTTCGGCCGGTACACTGATCGTCCATGGGCAAGGGCTATGCAGAGGGGCCGGCGGCCGAGGAGGCCGAGGCGGCCCGCGAGCGGGGAGACCACCTGGTGGCGGCGGGGCCCGTGCAGACGCGCCGGGCGGTCTTCGGCAGCACGCGCGACAACCCGGCGCACCACTTCCTCGGCTATGCCGACGAGGTCGATCCCGACCAGCTGTTCGCCACGGGAGCGGCCTGGGGCATCAAGGTCGCCCGGGTGGCGGCGGAGCAGTGAGCAACCCGTACGACCGGCCGTCCGACGCGGCCAAGCGGAACAGCGCGGCCCTCACCGACGGGCCCGACCGAGCCGCCGCCCGCGCGATGCTGAAGGCCGTCGGGTTCACCGACGACGACCTCGCCCGGCCAATCGTCGGCGTTGCGACCACCTGGATCGAGACGATGCCGTGCAACTTCAACCAGCGCGAGCTGGCGCAGCAGGTCAAGGAGGGGATCCGCGAGGCCGGCGGCACGCCGATGGAGTTCAACACCATCTCGGTGTCGGACGGCGTCTCGATGGGGACCGAGGGCATGCGGGCGTCGCTGGTCAGCCGCGAGGTGATCGCGGACTCCATCGAGCTCGTCACCCGCGGCCACCTGTTCGACGGGCTCGTCTGCCTGGTCGGGTGTGACAAGACCATCCCGGCCGCCGTGATGGCGCTGGCCCGGCTCGACGTGCCCGGCCTCGTGCTGTACAACGGCTCCATCGCGCCGGGCACCTTCCGCGGCAAGGACATCACCCTCCAGGACGTGTTCGAGGCGGTCGGGGCGTATGCCGCGGAGAAGATCGACGCCGAGGAGCTGCACGAGATCGAGTCGGCGGCCTGCCCGGGTGCGGGCGCCTGCGGCGGCCAGTTCACCGCCAACACGATGTCGACGGCGCTCGAGTTCCTGGGCATCAGCCCCGGCGGGATGAACGGGATCCCGGCGCTCAATCGCGGCAAGGGGGCAGCCGCCAGGGAAGCGGGGCGGATGGCGATGCGCCTGCTGCGGGAGGACGTGCGACCGTCGCAGATCATCACCTGGGAGGCGCTCGAGAACGCCGCCGCCTCGATCGCCGCCACGGGCGGCTCGACGAACGGCGTCCTGCACCTGCTCGCCATCGCGCACGAGCTGGGGATTCCCTTCTCGATCGACGACTTCGACTCGATCGCGGCGCGCACGCCGATCGTTGCGAGCCTGAAGCCCGGCGGCCAGTTCGTCGCCACCGACATCTTCGACGCCGGCGGTGTCGCGCTGGTGGCACGGGAGCTCAAGAAGAAGGACCTGATCCACGCCGGCGCGCCCAACGTCGACGGCCGGACGCTGGGCGAGATCGCCGACGAGGTGGTCGAGACTCCCGGTCAGCCGGTCGTCGTGCCGATCGACCGGCCGATCAAGCCGACCGGCGGCCTGGCCATCCTGCGCGGCAACCTCTCGCCGGACGGCTGCGTGGTCAAGCTGGCCGGCCACGAGCGCCTGCTGCACCGCGGCCCGGCGCGCGTCTTCGACTCCGAGGAGGCCTGCTTCGCGGCGGTCAAGGCGCGGTCGATCCTGCCCGGCGAGGTGGTGGTCATCCGGTACGAGGGCCCTGCCGGAGGGCCGGGGATGCGCGAGATGCTGCACGTCACGGCCGCTCTGGTCGGCGAGGGTCTGGGAGACCAGGTGGCGCTGATCACCGACGGGCGCTTCTCCGGCGCGACGCACGGCCTGATGGCCGGCCACATCACGCCCGAGGCAGCGCACGGCGGGCCGATCGCGGTGCTGCGCGACGGCGACGGGATCGTGCTCGACATCGAGAACCGCCGCCTGGACGTCGAGCTGTCGGACGACGAGATCGAGGCCCGGCTCCGGGACTGGTCCCCGCCGGAACCGCGTTATACGAGCGGGGTCTTCGCCAAGTACGCCGCGCTGGTGAGCTCCGCCAGCGAGGGAGCCGTCACCCGGCCGAGATGAGCACCCGCGTGCTCGTCCTGGCGGACACGCACGTGCCGGACTTCGCTCGCGCGCTCCCGCCCGCCCTGTGCCCGCACGTGCAGTGGGCCGACCGCATCCTGCACGCCGGCGATGCGACCACCGCCGACGTGCTCGTCGAGCTCGCCGCGCACGCCCCGGTGGACGCGGTCGTCGGCAACATCGACGACTGGAGCGTGCCGGCATGGGGAGCGAAACATGAAGCTGAAGTAGAGGTTGAAGGTGTGCGCATCGCGATGATCCACGACGCGGGTCGCCGGCATGGCCGGGAGGAGCGGCTGCGCGCCCGGTTCCCCGCGGCCGCCGTGATCGTCTTCGCCCACTCCCACGAACCGGTGAACAGCAGACGCGACGGCGTGTGGTTCCTCAATCCGGGCAGCCCGACGTGGAAGCGCCGCGCCCCGGAACCGACGGTCGCCCGGCTGGTGGTGAGCGACGGGCGGGTGGAGTCGATCGACCTCGTCCCGCTGCGCGTCGCCTGAGAGCGTCTGGGCTCAGGCGCCGCCGCGGCGAAGGGCGCGCACGAGGTCGCTGAGCCCGTTCTCGCGGATCGCGAGGTGGTTCTCGTCGTTCTTGTGGGCCGGCGCCTTCGGCTGCGGCACGCGGGTTCGCTGGAGCGCCGTGATGTCAAGCGGCTCGAGCGCCGGCTCGGCCACCGCAGCGCCCTCCGGCCGGGGGATGAGGCGCGCGATCGCGCGCGGCGGCGTGCCCGGCGCTGTCAGCTTCACCTTCGGCCCGAGCACCATCGGCCGGTCCTTCAGGTGCTTCCAGGCAAGGAGGAACGGATAGGGGTTCACGACGCCGTCGTATCCGAGCTGGTCGAGAGCCGTGGGATGCACCTCGAAGTGGAGGTGAAACGGCGTGCCCACCGCGTCGCCGGTGTTGCCGACGAATCCGATCACCTGGCCGGCCTCGACGTGCGCCCCCTCCTTCGCCAGCGGTGCGTACGCCGAGAGGTGAGCGTAGTAGAAGGAGACGGTGCCGTCGTCGGCTTCGAGCCACAGCCGCTGGCCGCCGAGCTCGTTCCAGCCGATCTGACGGAGAGTGCCGCTGGTCACCGCGAGGATGGGAGCACCCTTCGGCGCGAAGATGTCGTTGCCGTGATGCCAGACGGTGTCCGCCCGCGGGGCCCCGAAGTCGTTGGAGAACGACACCGGCCCCCACACGGGAAAGACGAAGCCGCCCTTGGTGAGGTGAGCATGGATGTTCGGCGGCAGATGAACTGCGGGGGGTGCGTGGTGCTGGGCCTGCCCGCCGCCGCCGCCCTCGTGATTCCCGCCGTCCGTGTGACCGCCGCCATGGTGCGACGAGCCGCCGCCCTGCGAGCCGCCCGCCGAGCCCACTCCATCGCCGTTGCCCGAGCCCTTGCCATGGTCGCCGCTGCCGCTGCTGCTGCCCCCACCGTCGTCGGCGGGGGGCGCGGGCGCCGGTGGAGGGATCGAGACGACTCCCAGAAGCAGTTCCGTGCCGGCCGGGAGACCACGATGATCGGCCGTCAGCACAAGGCGCAGGGTGACGATGCTGCTGCCGTCCGCAGCGACCTCGCCGGTCGTCAGCGTGCCCCAGTCGGCAACTGCGAAGGACGCGCCGGGGTCGAGCGGCTGGCTGGTGGTCAGCCCGGGTACGTGCAGGGTGTCGATCTTCAGCGTGTCGATGACGAGGCTCGGCGTCTCACCCGTGGTGTCGACGTGGGATGCCAGGTCGAGGCTGCGGATCCGCACCTCGCCGCCCCACAACCGCGTCCCCCGCAGCATGATCGAGGCCGTGCGGCCGCCTGCGTCGTCGTCGGCCGCCTCGGCAACGGCTCGGTATGCGCTGACCGGGCGGTCGGGCGATGCCCACTGCCTCACGTCGGCGCGCGCCTGCGGCGGCGCGCTCGCCGAGGCCAGATACACCGGGTCCTGGTCGGGCACGGTCAGCGCCAGTGCCGTGGTGCTGATGCCGGGCTCCGGTTGCTGATCGGCTGCGCGGCTGACCCCCGGTGCACCGGCAACGGCCGCGAGCACGACAAGGAGCACCAACCGGATGGTATGGATGCGACAGATGCGTTGCCTCGGTTTCACCGCCGGCGAACTACCCCCTGGAAGCCTGCTTCCTGCGAGAAGGGTACTCGCCCACGGAGGGGAACTCCACTCCCTCCGGCCTCCTGCATCACAATTTCACCTCTCGTTCACGCCGCCGCGGCGAAGCTGGACGAACTCCATGCCGGTTGGCCCCGTGAAGCTGCCGACCTGCTCCGTGAATCCGTTTGCCCTCGCAACGCTCTGCGAACGCGCGTTGAAGGTCGCAATGGTCACGCCCATGACCGCCGGGGCGTATGCGTCCTTCGCGTACTCCACGATCGCGGCCACGAACCCCCGGCCGCGGCCCTGGCCCATGAGGTCGGGCCGCATGCCCCAGCCCACCTCGAGCACGCCCTCCTCGTACGTCCCATTGGGCACCGTGGCGTCGACTCCGTAGCAGCAGTAGCCGACCAGCTCCTCGCCGCTCATGACCGCGTGGTAGCGAAGCTCGGGGTCGAGCAGCGCCGCCGCACCTTGCGTGACGTCGTAGGTGTCGTAGGGCGGCGGATGCCGCCACGCCGCCACCTGCTCGGCCTGGTCACGGGTGATCGGGACGATACGAAGGCTCACAGCGACGCGAGCGCGTCATCGATCAGGCCGGAGAGCAGCTTCCGTTTCCAGGCCGTCATCTCCAGCCCGGGAAGGCCGGCCAGCGGATCGTCGCGATCCAGCATCCGTGGGATGTTCGACACGCCGATGGCGGCCAGGCGAACCTCGCCGTCGCGGCGAGCCGCCGCCACGGCAGCGAGTGCGAAGCTCCAGGCGTGCCGCTCGCCCGCCCGCGCATACGAGCTGGCCTGAGGCCGCGCGGGCAGCAGGATGCGGGTGATGAACTCGCCCGGCGCGAGGGTGATCGTCGAGCGGTCGTCCTCGGACGGCCGGCGATAGAGCTGGGCGAGCGGGAAGGCGGAGCGCTGATTCGTCTCGACATCGGCGCCCATCACCAGCAACGGTGCGGCCAGGTCGCTGGGCGCCACCGAGATGCAGTCGCCCGGCTCGAGGCCGTGCTTGCGGTGGTCGCCGATCTGGGCGTAGCAGGTGTCGCCGCCGCGCAGCCAGCACTGAAGGTCGGGGTGGCGGAAGTACCAGCAGCGCGGCTGCTGGCAGAGGTTTCCGCCCACCGTGCCCATCTCCCGAAGCTGTGGCGATGCCGCCGCTCGGGCGGCCGTCGCCAGCGCCCGGTAGGGCTCGGTCACCCGGCTGTCGCGGGCCAGGTCGGCGACCGGGGTGGTGGCGCCGAGCGCGAGGCCGCCGTCGTGCTCCTCGATGCCGGAGAGGCCGAGGCCCCGCAGGTCCACCACCCCCTCGGCCGGGCCGATGCCGCGATCGAGCTGAGTCAGCAGGTCGGTGCCGCCGCCCATGGGCCGAGCGGAGCCGCTGCGAAGCACCTGCGCCGCCTCATCGGCGGAGGCCGGCCGGACGTAGTCGAGCCGCTTCACCGCAGGGCCTCCAGGATCCGCCGGGGGCTGTACGGCGCCTCCGTGAGGCGGATCCCCAGCGCGTGGGCGACCGCGTTTCCGACAGCACCCGGAGTGGGGACGATGGGCGGCTCGCCCAGTCCGCGGATGCCGGTGGGGAGCTTTGGGTCAGGCTCGCCGACGAACTCGCAGATCACCTCGGGCAGGTCGGCGATCGTCGGCACCTTGTAGTCCTCGAGCCCGGGGTTCACCACGGTGCCGGTGGTGGGATCGACGACCCGTTCCTCGGTCAGCGCGAAGCCGATGCCCTGCAGGATGCCGCCCATCACCTGGCTTCGAGCCCCCATCGGATTCACGATCCGGCCGACGTCATGGACGGCGGTCACCCGCTCCACCGTGACGAGGCCGGTGACCGTGTCGACCGCCACCTGCGCGATCTGGCACCCGAAGGTGTTGATCGCGACGCCGCTCGGGTTGGGCCCGCGGGAGCCGCCGCCCCGAACCCATGCGCTGCCCAGCTTTCCGGTCACCTCGGTGAGCGGCTCGCGAAGCGTGCCGTCGACCGACCGCACCTCCCCTTCCTCGAGGGTCAGGTCCTCGACTGCGATCTCGAACATGTCCGAGGCCAGGGACAGCAGCTGGGTGCGGACCTCGTGCGCCGCCTGGCGCACCGCCGGGGCGATGGACGCCATCGTCATCGAGCCGCCGGAGAACGGCCCGTGGCCGACCAGGCGCGTGTCGCCCGCCTGAACGCGGACGTCCTGCACGGGGATGCCCAGCCGCTCGGCGGCGATGATCGCGCAGGCGGTGATGGTGCCCGTGCCGAGATCCTGGATGCCGACGCTGACCACGGGGCGGCCGTCCCGGGCGATCCGGGCCTCGGCATACGCCGGAGGGCCGCCCCCGCCCCACCAGATCTGGCTGGCGCAGCCCATTCCCCGGCGGACCCGGCCGCCGCTGCTCGCCAGCTCGTCACGCCCCGCCCATCCGGCCAGCTCGGCGGCCCTGTCGTAACACGGGAGCAGGCGCTTGGCGCTGTAGGGACGGTCGGCGGTCTGGTCGAGGTCGGCGTGATTGCGCCTGCGCAGCTCGAGAGGGTCGATGCCCAGCTTCGCCGCCAGCTCGTCCAGGGCGAGCTCGAGCGCCCACACGCCCTCCATGACGCCGGGCGCCCGGAAGGCGCGGGGCGATCCCAGGTTCTGCTTCAGCGGGACGATGGATGCCCGCACGTTGGGGCAGCGGTAGAGGGTCTTCACCGGCTCGAGCGCGGGCGGCGTCCAGCCCCCGCGGCCCATGCCGATCGCCGCGCTGGCGTCGATGGCGGTCAGGGCGCCGCCGGCGTCTGCGCCGAGCTCGATCTCGAACCTGACGCCCGGCCGGTAGCCGGTGTCGAGGTTCTCCTCCCGGCGCGAGAGCACGAGGCTGACGGGCCGGCCGGTGAGCCGCGACAGCTCGACGGCCAGGAGCCCCTCCGCGCCGGCGCGGTCCTTCGAGCCGAAGCCGCCTCCCATGAACTCGGTGATCACCCGCACCCGCTCAGCGTCGAGGCCGAACGCCTCCGCCAGCTCGTCGCGGATCGCGTACATCCCCTGCGTCGAGATCCACACCGTCAGCTCGTCGCCGCGCCACTCGGCGACGGTGCAGTGCGGCTCCATCGAGTTGTGCATCTGCACGGGCGCGGTCAGCTGCATGGTGACCGTGGCGGCGGCCTGCCGCATCGCGGAGTCGGGATCGCCCCGCTCGTACTCATCCGGATCGCTCGTGAAGTCCTGGCGCCCGAGCGCCTCCTCGAGGCCGGTGACGAACGGCAGCACCTCGTAGGTGGGAGCGAGCGCAGCCAACCCGTCGCGCAGCGCCTCCCGCGTCTCCGCGGCGACCGCCGCCACCGGCGCGCCCGCGTAGGCCGGAGCGTCGCTCAGCACCGCTTCGCCGCCCGGTGCGAAGCCGTCCTGCGCGAGCATGACCGCCTGGACGCCCGGCACCGCCCGCGCCGCATCGGGGTCGATGCCGGTCAGCCGGGCATTCGCATGAGGGCTGCGCAGGATCGCCGCGCGCAGCATGCCCGGCAGGGCGACGTCGGAGGTGTAGCGGGCAGAGCCCGTGAGCCGGGCCCGCGCGGTCAGCCGCGTCGCCGGCCTGCCGATCGGCGCAGGGGAGGGCCCCTCGTCGGGGTACTCGGGTGTGTCGTCCTCTTCGACGAGCGTCCAGCGCTCCTCGGTGCGGCCCTCGACGACCGCCTCGGACTTGACCAGCCGGGGGCTCACGATGCGCTCGCCGCCCGCTGGACGGCATTGAGGATGCCCTCGTAGGCACCGCACCGGCACAGGTTGCCGCTCATCCC
>C688J18823_10003239_pt1 | contig 10291 bp, 9 predicted proteins | sample HopSoiMetagenom1_FD_18823 | JGI IMG/M metagenome (IMG submission 18823) | reverse complement strand
TGCCCCGCGGTTCCTCCGACCCGGTGGGCCTGGACAGCGACACGAACTTCTCACCGAGCAGACTGGTCTGCCGGATCGTCGCGTGCGTGTTGTCCGGTAGGTCGAGACTCTTCGGTAGCCGGATTCGCACCTTGGCGACGTACCCGTCCAGCCAGACCTTCTCGACCGTGCCGACCGTGACGTCGTCCACCTTCACCGTCGACTTCGGCACCAGGTCCAGTACGTCGGCGAACTCCACAGTGACCTTGTACGACGGCCCCTTGATCTTCGCGCCGCCGGGCAACGGCAGCGAGTACACGCTGAAGTCACAGCCGGTCAGCAGCATGGCCAGCGCGACCACGCCGGCGACGATTCCGGTACGGCGCCTCACGGGGAGTCTCAATCCGGTTCTCACTTGACCAGCCCCCCGAGCGTCGGGTCGACCGGATCGGGGCTGTTCAACGGAGCCTTCGGCAGCGGCGCCCACGGCGTACCGGCCGGGCCACCACTGGCCGGCGCACCACCGGTCAGCGAGCTCAGCAGCGGCAGCTTGGCGACCGCGTCGAGCACCGGCTTCAGGGCCGAGCACATCGACAGCGGCTGGTTGGCCTGCAGTAGCAGCGAGCAGACGAACGTCGCCGGGTCGTCCAGCTGGGCCAGGTTGATCCGCTGGTCCAGCGTGCCGAACTGCGGGTTGTAGATGCGGGCCAGGTTGCCCAGTCCGAGCGGCGCGGTGTCCAGCACCTCGGCCAGCGCGGCCTTCTCCTTGACCAGGATCTGCGACAGGTCGGCGGCGCTCGAGACCGTCGTCTTCACCAGCGCCCGGTTGTCCTTGACGAACGTCGCGACCTCGCCGAGCGCGGTGGCCAGCAGCGACAGCGAAGCGGCCAGGTCCTTCCGCTCACCCGCGAGCGTGGTCGAGACGGCGGCGAAGTTCGAGTTGAACTGCCGGACCAGTTGGTCGTTGGCGGCCAGCGCCGACACGAATGTCTGCAGTTGCCGAATCGTGCTGAACAGTGACTGCGAGTTGCCGGCCAGCGTGCTGGTCAGCTTCGACACGTCGGTGATGGTCTGATTGAGCTTGGCGCCCTGACCGTTCAGGTTCCTCGCCGACACGTCCAGCAGCCGCGACAGGGCGCCCTGGTCGTTCGCGCCCTTCGGGCCGAGCGCCACGGACAGGTCGTTGAGGCTCTGGTAGATCTGGTCCAGCTCCAGCGGTACGGCGGTCCGCGCGAGCGGGATCTCCGCGCCGTCGGCCATCACGTCACCCGTGGCGTACGCCGGGGTGAGCTGGAGGTACCGGTCGGCCACGATCGACGGCGAGGCGATCACCGCCTTGGCGTTGGCCGGCACCTTGTGCTTCGCATCCCACCAGAACTTCACCCGCACCGTCCGGCCGGCCGGCGTGACGCTGTCGACCTCGCCGACCTTGATGCCGAGGATCCGGACGTCGGACCCCGGGTACAGCGAGACGGCGCGCGGGAAGTACGCCGTCGCCGTGACCCGCTCGGGCTTCGGCCACAGCGTCACGGCACTGACCGCGAGGATCACCACGACCACCGCGACCGCGATCAACCGGGAGAGCGCGTTGACCTTCATCAGCCGCCCCCGCCCAGGATCGGAGGCAGACCGGGAATCGTCGCCTTCGGCAGCGGGATCTCCGGGACCGGCGCGAGGTTCTGCACGAAGGTGTCGAACCACGGCCCGGTGCCGAGCGTGTTGGTGAAGACCCGGACGAACGGCGCCAGCCCGCGGATGCTCGCGTCCAGGTCGTTCTGGTTCTTCAGCAGCACGGCGAGAACGGCGTTCACCTTCTGCAGGGTCGGGGCGAGATCCTTGCGGTTCTCCCGCACCAGCGCGGTGATCTGCGCGGAGAGCTTCTGTGTCGACACCAGCAACTGGTGGATCAGCGCCCGTCGGGCCTGCACTGCCTGGAACACGGTGTTGCCGTCCTTCATCAGCTTGATCAGCTGCTGGTTGCGATCGGCAAGGACCTTCGTGACGACGTTCGAGTGTTGCAGCAGCAGTTTGAGCTGTTCGTCGCGCTTGGCGACGTTCCGGGAGAGGCGGGAGAGGCCGGTCAGCGAGGCTCGGACCTCTTCCGGGGTGTTCTGGAAGGTCGCGGACAGCGTGTCGAGGGCCTTGGCCAGCTGGGCGGTGTCGATCCGCTCGGTGGTGTTCGCGAGGTCGGTGAACGCGTCCACGACGTCGTACGCCGACACGGTCCGGGCCAGCGGGATCTCGGAGCCGGCCTTCAGCCGGCCGGACCCGGCCGGGTTCAGCTTCAGGTACTTCTGGCCGAGCAGCGTCTTGATCTTCATCTCGGCGCCGGTCTGGTCACCGAGCTTGACGCCCTTGTCGACCACGAAGTCGACCCGCACGTGGGTGCCTTCGAGCTCGACCTTGCGGACCTGCCCGACGCGGACGCCCGCCACCCGGATCTCGTCGTTCGGCTTCAGGCCGCCGGCCTCGGAGAACTGCGCGGAGTACTTCGTCCCGCCGCCGATCAGCGGCAGGTCCTGCGCCTTGAACGCGGCCAGCATGATCAGGCCGATCACCGTCAGGCCGATCACCCCGATGGTCACCTGGTTCTGTTCGCGGAAGGGCTTCATTGCAGGCACCTCACTTCTGGCACCTCGCTGAGTTCACGTCGTAGGCGACCGGAATCCGGGTGCCCGTCGGCAGCGTGACGTTGCCGTCGAAGTTGCACAGGTAGAAGTTGAACCAGGAGCCGTACGACGCGGTGCGGGTCATCGTGTTGAGCTTCTCCGGCAGGTTCTGCAGGGTCTTCACCCAGATCGCCTGTGTGTCGTCGAGCGTGGTGGCGGTGATCCGCAGCTTGTCCAGGTCGGCCTTGATCGGAACTCTGGTCTGCTGCAGCAGGCCGGCCGTCTTGGTGTTCAGCGAGTTGATCGAGGTCAATGAGCCGAGGATCGGGGTGATGTCCTGGCTCAGACCGGTGATGAACTGCTGCAGGTTCACCAGCAGCTGGGAGAAGTTCTGCTGCCGCTGGGAGACGATCTGCAGGGTCGCGGTCAGGTTCGTGATCAGGTCGCCGATCACCTGGTCGGCGTCGGCGAGCGTGGTGGTCAGCGACGCTGTCTTGGCGAGCAGCGACTCGATCGTGCCGCCCTCCCCCTGCAGCACCTTGATCACCTCGAAGGCGAACTGGTTGACGTCCGCCGGGGTGAGTGCGGTGAACAGCGGCTTGAACCCGTTGAACAGCACCGAGAGGTCGAGCGCCGGCGCGGTCCGCTCCTTGGGGATGATGCCGTTCTTCTTCAGCCGCTGCCCGCCACCGACACCATCGGTCAGCGCGATGTAGCGGTTGCCGACGAGGTTGCGGTATCGCAGGGTGGCGTGCGTCGAGGTGTCGACGACCTGGTCGGAGTCCACGCTGAAGGTCACCAGCGCCAACGTGTCCTGATAGAGCTGGATCTTGTCGACCTGCCCGACCTTGACCCCGGCGATCCGGATGTCATCGCCCTGGTTGAGCCCGACCGCGTCGGTGAACACCGCGCGGTACTTGGTTGTCGGGTTGAAGCTGATGTTGCCGATCGTCACCGCGAGCAGCGCGGTCGCGATGGTGGTCACGACCACGAAGATCCCCAGCCGGACGGTGTCGAACGTCGTCTTCCGGTCGAAGAGGCTCACTTCAGGTTCACCTGCCCTCCGCGGAGCAGCGGCCCGACCATCAGGGTGGTCAGATCCGGTACGTCGCTCGGCGCGACACCCATCTCCGGGCCGACGACGGAGTCGATCACCTTCTGCTCGGCCGGCGTACCGACGCCCTGGTTGTCCAGGTCGAATCCGGGCACCACCCGGTTCAGCTGGACGTCGATCGGGAAGCGCTGGTTCTTGTTGTGATCGCCGATCACACCGTCGTCAGCGGTGACGTACGGCGCCGGGTTCTGCTGGGTGTACGGACCGGGCTTGGAGCCGGGGTGGCTGTAGTTCCGCCCCACGCAGGTCGGTCCGCGGTGGTCCTTGTAGGCCGGCCGCTCGTTCGGTTCGTACGGCGTCGGCTGGTTGGTGATCAGCTCGAGGTTGATATTCAACCGGCCGTTGCGGAACGTGTCGTTCAGGATCGGCGCCGTCTCGGTCAGCACCTGCAGGAAGCACGGCACCTCGGGTGAGTACCGCTCGAGCAGGTCGAGCACCGGCCGGCTCACCTGACCGAGCCGGATCACCCGGTCCTCGTTGTCCTTCAGGAAGGCGTTGCCGGTCGACGACAGCGTCTGCACGTCGACGAAGAACTGCTGCAGCTGCACCTGCTTCTCCACCACGGTGTTGCCGGTGATGGTCAGGTTCCGCAGCGCGCGGACCAGGTCCGGCGTCGCGTCGCCGTACAGGTTCGCGACCTGGGTGAGCCGGGCCAGCGCGTCCATCAGCTTGGGGACGTGCGGGTTCAGCTTCTTCAGGTACGCGTCCAGCTGGGTCAGCGTGCCGGCGATCTCGGCGCCGCGGCCCTCGAGCGCGGTGGCCAGCGTGTTCAGGGTGGCGTTCAGGTCGGCCGGGTCGACCGCCTGCAGCAGCGGGAGCGCGTCGTTCAGCACCTTCTCGATCTCGATGCCGACGGCGGTCTTGTCCCGCGTGATCACGTCACCGGCCCGGATGTGCCGGCCCTGCGAACCGGTCGGCGGGACCAGCGCGACGTACTTCTCGCCGAACAGCGTCTTCGGCAGGATCCGGGCGCTGACCGCGCTGGAGATCTCGTCGACCTGATCGGGCTTGAGCGCGAGCCGGACGGTCGCCTCGTCGCCGTCGGTGGCGACGCCGCGCACCTCGCCGACGATGATGCCGCGCAGCTTCACGTCCGCATGCTCGTTCAACTGCAGGCCGATATGGCTGGTCTTCAGCTCCACGTCGACGGTCTTGACGAAGACCTTCGCGTAGAACGCGTAGGTCAGCCAGAGCAGGAAGCACAGTACGCCGATGAACGCGACGCCCAGCACCTTGTGCGAGATCAGTCTCCTCATGGCGTCACCCGGCCAGCCTGACCGTGGTCGTCGTACCCCAGATCGCCATCGAGAGCAGCAGGTCGACGACGTTGATCACCACGATCGACGTCCGGACCGCGCGGCCGACCGCGACACCGACGCCGGCGGGACCGCCGGTCGCGTGGTAGCCGTGGTAGCAGTGCACGAGGATCACGAGCACCGAGAAGACCAGCACCTTGCCGAACGACCAGAGCACGTCCCCGGGTGGCAGGAACAGGTGGAAGTAATGGTCGTACGTGCCGGTGCTCTGCCCGTAGAACGTCGTCACGGTGAGCCTCGTCGCGAAGTACGACGCCAGCAGACCGACGACGTACAACGGGATGACCGCGACCAGGCCCGCGATGATCCGGGTGGTGACCAGGAACGGCAGCGACGGGATCGCCATCACCTCGAGGGCGTCGATCTCCTCGCTGATCCGCATCGCGCCGAGCTGTGCGGTGAAGCCGCAGCCGACCGTCGCGGCCAAGGCGATCCCGGCGATCAGCGGGCCGATCTCACGGGTGTTGATGTACGCCGAGACGAAACCGGCGAACGCCGACGTACCGATCTGGTTCAGCGCCGAGTAACCCTGCAGGCCGACCTCGGTGCCGGTGAAGAAGGCCAGGAACGTGATCACGCCGACGGTCCCGCCGATCACCGCGAGCGCCCCGGTGCCGAGCGTGACCTCGGCCAGCAGGCGGAGGATCTCCTTGCGGTACCGGGTGACGGACTTGCCGGACCAGGCGAGCGCCTTGATGTAGAAGGCCAGCTGCTCGCCGAGGCGGTCGAGCGAGTTCAGCGGCTTCTTGACCAGGGTGTCCATCAGGGCCGACACGTCAGGCCCCCTTCGGCGGGACGAGCTGGAAGTAGATCGCGGTCATCGAGAAGTTCGCGACGAACAGCAGCATGAACGTGATGACCACGGACTGGTTCACCGCGTCGCCGACGCCCTTCGGGCCACCGCCCGCGTTGCAGCCCTTGTACGCCGCGACGACGGCGGCGATGAACCCGAAGACCAGCGCCTTCGCCTGGCCCTGCCACAGGTCGGGCAGGTGCGCGAGCGCGGTGAACGAGGCGATNTAGCTGCCCGGCGTCCCGTCCTGCAGGATGACGTTGAAGACGTACCCGCCCATCACGCCGACCACGCTGACGAAACCGTTNAGGAAGAANGCGACCAGCATCGTCGCCAGCACCCGCGGNACGACCAGCCGNTGGATCGGGTCGATGCCGAGCACCATCATCGCGTCGAGCTCTTCGCGGATCTTGCGNGACCCGAGGTCGGCGCAGATCGCGGAGCCGCCGGCGCCGGCGATCAGCAGCGCGGTCGCGATCGGCGAGGCCTCCCGGACCACGGCCAGTACGGCCGCCGACCCGGTGAACGCCTGCGCGCCGAACTGCTTGATCAGGCCGCCGACCTGCAGCGCGATCACCGCGCCGAACGGGATCGCGACCAGCGCGGTCGGGATGATCGTCACGCTGGCCACGAACCAGGCCTGTTGCAGGAACTCCTTGAGCTGGAACGGCCGCCGGAACGTAGCCCGGCCGGTATCCAGCGCAAACGCGAACAGCGACCCCGCATGCTTCAACGGCGCCGTTGCGGACACGGTCACGAGGCCTCCCGGTCTGGACCGAGGAGCGCAGGGAGCCTTGTCATGGGGCCTACCGCCCTGGACTGAGGAGCGCAGGGAGCGAAGCGACCGGAGCGACGAGGGAAGGGCGGGAGTCGAAGCCCCATGACCCGCCGCGCCGGAGGCGCGGCCAAAGGCACAGCGACCGGAGCGACGAGGGAAGACCGGGAGTCAAAGCCTCGTGACCGGCCGCGCGGCAGCGCGGCATTCAATACCGTCATGAGGCCGCCACCGTTTTCTGCTCGAAGGAGCCTGGCGGTGGGGTCACGCCGTGCTCGCGGCACCATTCGCCTGGCGGCCGCTGTGTGGCCCGGAGCATGCCGCTGCTGGGCAACTGCTGCAGCGGGATCGGCGGAAGCGGGGGCAGTTCCTGGCCGCTCTCGCGGGCCAGTTCGTCGGCGTCCTTCTCCTCCGACATCCCGATCGGGCCGATCATCTGGGCGTTCAGGAACTGGCGGATCACCGGCTCCTCGCTGGACAGCAGCATCTCCCGCGGGCCGAACATCGCCAGGTGCCGGTGGTACAGCATCCCGATGTTGTCCGGCACGGTCCGCGCGGTGTTGATGTCGTGAGTGACGATCAGGAAGGTCGCGCCGAAGGCCTCGTTCAGGTCGATCATCACCTGGTTGAGGAACGACGTACGCACCGGGTCCAGACCGGAGTCCGGTTCGTCGACGAGCAGGATCTCGGGGTCCAGGACCAGCGCTCGGGCCAGGCCGGCCCGTTTGCGCATGCCGCCGGAGATCTCGCCGGGCAGCTTCCGCTCGGCTCCGACCAGGCCGACCATCTCCATCTTCTCCATCACGATGGAGCGGATGTCGGACTCGGACTTCTTGGTGTGCTCGCGGAGCGGGAAGGCGACGTTGTCGTAGAGGTTCATCGAGCCGAACATCGCGCCGTCCTGGAACAGCACGCCGAACAGGCGGCGGACCTCGTACAGCTCGCGCTCGCTGCAGGTGGCGATGTCGGTGCCCTCGATCCAGACATGACCCCGGTCGGGCTTGATCAGCCCGATCAGCGTCTTCAGGAACACCGACTTGCCGGTACCGGACGGGCCGAGCATCACGCAGATCTCACCGGCCGGCAGGGTCAGCGACACGTCGCCCCAGATGAGCTGGCTGCCGAAGGACTTGGTGAGACCTTCGACGCGGACTTCTACGCCCACCGGCCCTCCTCACGGGATGTCTGCTGGTCCCCGACCGACGACGTTCTGCCGTTCCAACGACGGGGCAGTGGCCTAGGTTACGCACGAGTACGGTTTTGCGTAAACCCCACATGTCAAGCTCCGTGACCAGCAGGTCACGCTCCGGTGACGCCCATCACGCTGTGCTGCCGGCACGAGGCTGCAGGTGATCCTAGCGAGGCCGACATGTGAGAAGGGCGGCCCCCCTCGGGGGACCGCCCTTCTCCACACATTCGTTACGTCCTAGGACGCAACGCCGTGGGTCACTTCAGGGTGACGGTGGCGCCGGCGCCCTCGAGGGCCTCCTTGGCCTTCTCCGCGGCAGCCTTGTCGACCTTCTCCAGGACGGCCTTCGGGGCCGCCTCGACGAGGTCCTTGGCTTCCTTCAGGCCCAGGCTCGTGAGGCCACGAACCTCCTTGATGACCTGGATCTTCTTGTCGCCGGCGCTCTCCAGAACGACGTCGAACTCGTCCTGCTCCGCGGCCTCCTCGGCCGGGGCGCCGGCAGCCGGGGCACCCGGAGCGGCAACGGCGACGGGGGCAGCGGCGGTCACGCCGAACTCCTCCTCGAACGCCTTAACGAACTCCGAGAGCTCGAGCAGGGTCAGGTCCTTGAACTGACCGAGCAGCTCCTCGGTGCTGAGCTTCGCCATGGTGGCGGTCCTTCCTGATGGTGGTGCTGGTGATCACTGATGGGGTGGTGCTGGTGAGAAACGCCTCAGCTGTCCGCTGCGGCGGTCTCCTCGGTGCTCGCCTCGGCAGGTGCGTCCGCCGGCGCCTCGTCCTCGGACGCGGCGCCACCGTCTGCCTGCAGCTTGTCCTGCAGCGCCGCGAACAGGCGCGCGGCCTGCGACAGCGGAGCAGCGAACAGCGACACCGCTTGCTGCGGGGCCGCCTTCATCGCACCTGCGAGCTTCGCGAGGAGGACCTCACGCGACTCCAGGTCAGCGAGCTTGTTGATCTCGTCAGAGCCGAGTGCCTTACCGTCCAGCACTCCACCCTTGATGACGAGCAGGGGGTTCGCCTTGGCGAAGTCCCGCAGACCCTTGGCCGCAACCACCGGGTCGCCCTTGATGAAGGCGATTGCCGAGGGGCCCTCGAGCAGCGAGTCGAACGAGTCGACACCTGCATCCTTGGCCGCGATCTTGGTCAGCGTGTTCTTCACCACGGCGTAGTTCACGTCGTCACCGAGCGCAGTCCGAAGGTTCTTCAGCTGCGCCACGGTGAGACCGCGGTACTCGGTCAGCACGGCGCCGTTCGAGCTACGGAACTCGTCCGTCAGCTCCGCGACAGCGGCTGCCTTGTCCGGCCTCGCCATGGGGTCTCCTTCTCTTGGCTTCCGTGCCTCGACCCCTGCGAAGCCCCCGCAAAAGAAAGCGCCCCTGCGCAGGCGCAAGGGCGTGAAACATCCGAACTGCTGTCACACTGTCCAAGTCACCTGCGCGGGCCGCCCACTCTCGTGGGACCTTCAGCTACCTAGGGCAGCAACCAGCGGTCTTCGGCAATAGACAGTGTGCCTGGTGTACGGGTGTTTTCCCAAATCGGTTGTTCAGGCAGGCTGGCCGGCGCGCGGATGCGGCGGGATCCAGCGATGCATCGCGGTCGCCGCCGCCCAGCCCGTCCCGGCCATGATCATGACCGCAGGGCCCAGCCCCAGCAGTGCCGTCGCGCCGGCCAGCAACAGCGGTCCGGCACCGTTCCCGGTGTCCGCGAACAACCGGAAAGCTCCCAGGAACTGGGCTCTTCCCACCGGCGGTGACGCATCCGCACCCAGGGTCATGATCACGCCGGCACCCAGCCCGTTGCCGACACCCATCAACAGCGCTACAGCCGTCAGCGTGACGGTCGTGTGCGTCAACGGCAGCAGCAGATGCGCCAGCCCGAGCACGAACATCGACGGTACGGCGACCCACTTGCGGCCGAGCCGATCCATGATCGATCCAGCCGGGTAGAAGAGCAGCATGTCCACCGCACCGGACAACCCGAAGATGATGCTGGTGGTCTGCGCATCCAGACCGATGTGCAGTGCCCAGAGCGGTACGACGACCTGCCGAGACGCCCGCACCGCACCGACCAGGAGCGCTCCGACGCCGAGCGTCCGCAACACCGGCATGTGTTCCCGGAACACGCCCAAAGTCGACTGCGCCGCGACAGGTCGGCTGCCGCGCGTACGACGTACCGACTCGAGGTCCGGCAGGCTCACCAGGACACCGCACGCGAGCAGCGCCGCCACCAGGTGCACCCAGTAGGCACCATCGGTACCGAGGTACTTCATCGCGCCGGCGCCGAGGAANGGGCCGATGAAGGAGCCGATGCGCTGGACTCCACCCAGCGTGGACAGAGCGCGTGCACGGAGCTCGATCGGCACCGCTTCACTCAGGTACGCCTGGCGGGCAAGTCCCCAGACCGCACCGGCCAGTCCGGTGCAGCCAATTGCGACGGCCAACCCCCAGACCGTCGGCACCACCAGACAGGCAGCCAACGCGAGTGAAACCAGCCCAGTGGCGGCCAGCATCGCGTGG
>C688J18823_10003237_pt1 | contig 10292 bp, 7 predicted proteins | sample HopSoiMetagenom1_FD_18823 | JGI IMG/M metagenome (IMG submission 18823) | reverse complement strand
CGCCTTGCCGAGCGCCTTCCGGCGCTCGGGCGAGTCGCGGAGCTCGAGGATCGCGGCGGCGATCGCCTCCGCGTCGCCGGGCGCAACGGTGATCCCACCGCCCGACTCCTCGAGCACGCGCGCGCCTTCGCCGCGCAGCGCGCCGACGACGGGCTTCTCGCACGCGAGGTACTCGAAGACCTTCACCGAGACGATCTTCTCGAGGTACGGGTCCGGCAGGAGGTTCGTCACGCAGACATCGGCCCGCGCCAGCAGGTGAGGCAGGTCCTCGATCGCCCGCTCGCCGCCGAAGATCACGTTCGTCAGTCCGAGCTCCTCGACCCGCTGCTCGAGCGCCTGCCGCCGCGGGCCCTCGCCACGGATGAAGAAGACAACGTCCTCCTCGTCGCGGAGGCGGGCGGCCGCGTCGAGGACCGTCTCGAGCCCGTGCTTGATCCCGAGGAGCCCCGAGTACATGACGACGAAGCGGTCGCCGAAGCCATACTCCGCAGCGACTTCGTTGTCGCCCGGGAGCGGCCGGAACAGCTCGACGTCCGCGCCGTTTGGCAGCAGCCGCCGCTTCTCGGGGCCGACCCCGCGCTCGGCGACGGTGTCCTCGAAGGCGCGCGTGGTGCAGGTGACGACGTCGGCAGAGCGGTACATCTGGCGTTCGATCATGCGTAGCAGCCGGATCGAGAGGGAGCCCTCCTTCGCAGCGCCGACAGCGACAACCTCGTCGGGCCAGAGGTCGCGCAGGTCGACGAGCAGCTTCGCGCCGCGCAGCTTCGCGAGCAGGATCGCCGGCAGCGCCGGGAAGATCGGTGGCGAGGTCACGAACACGACGTCGACGCGACCGGCGCGCCAGCCGCTGTGGAGCACCGCCGGCAGGAAGCTCAGGTAGCTGAGCAGCTGCGAACGCTTGGAGACGTTGCGCGGAGTCGTGAAGTAGGCGGTGCGGAGAACGGTGGCGCCATCGAGGGCCTCGCGCAGAAAGCGTTTGCCGCGGTAGGCCGGGAAGACCTTCCCCTTCGGGTAGTTCGGCATCCCGGTCGCGACGAAGACGGCGTGCCCCTTCGACGCGAGGTGGCGCGTCAGCGGGTAGAGCCGGTTCGGCAGCGCGCCCATCTCGGGCGAGAACTGCTGGCTGATCACGAGCAGGCGGATCGGGCCGGTCACCAGGAGATCCCGCGGTAGCGCTCGCCGAGGGTCGCCAGCTGCTCCTCGGAAAGCCTGAGGCCGACGAGGTCGATCACCGGCTGGTCGCCCCCGCGCGCCAGCAGCTCGCCGAAGTCGGGGCTGTCGTTGCCGACGACGAGTGTGTCCGAGTTGTCGAGCAGCTGCTGCGGGTCGTCCGCCATCAGGTGCGCGAGGTGCGGCACGACGGCCTGGATGTATTCGAGGTTCGTGCCGAGCACGCGTGCGACGTTGACGTTCCCGTCGAAGATCCGGACCTCGTAGCCCTTGCCGAGCAGCGCTTCGACGAGCTGGACGACCGGGCTCTCGCGGAGGTCGTCGGTGCCGGCCTTGAAACTGAGGCCGAGGACGCCGACGCGCTTGCCGGGCTGCGCGAGGACGAGCTCGATCCCGCGGCGGAGCTGGAGCGCGTTCGATTCCTGGACGCTCTCGAGTAGCGGCAGGTCGAGGTCGGCCTTCTTCGCGGCATGGAGCAGCGCGCGGACGTCTTTCGGCAGGCATGAGCCACCGTAGGCGAAGCCCGGTCGGAGGTACGCCGGAGAGATGTTCAGCCGCGAGTCCTGCACCAGCAGCTGCATGACCTGGCGGCCGTCGACGCCGGCGGCGTGGCTGAAGTTCGCGATCTCGTTGGCGAAGACGATCTTCGCCGCGTGGAAGGCGTTCGCGGCGTACTTCGCCATCTCGGCTTCCGGGATCGTCACGCGGTGAAGCGGCGCTTCGACCCCGGCGTACAGCGCGGCCGCGGCGTCGGCGCTCGCATCGTCGAGCGCGCCGACGAGCGTGTACGGCGGGTCGGTGAAATCGGCGATCGCCGAGCCCTCCCGCAGGAACTCCGGGTTGTAGGCGAGGCCGATCCCGTCGCCGCAGCGCTTGCCGGAGGCCTGCTCGAGCACCGGCCGGACCCGGTCCAGCGTCGTCCCCGGCAGCAGCGTGCTGCGGACGACGACCGTGTGGTGGCCGTCGTGATCCCGAAGGTTGCGGCCGATCGTGCCTGCGACTGCCTCTACGTGGCTCGTGTCGAGTCCCCCGTTGCCGCGGCTGGGCGTGCCGACGCAAATCAGCGAAAGCTCCGACGTCGCGACCGCCTCCTCCGCGTCGGCAGTGGCCCGGAGCCGCTTCGCCTCGACGGCGTCGCGGATCAGCTCCTCCAGTGCAGGCTCGACGATCGGGCTGCGGCCGTCGTTGATCTGCGCGTTCTTCGTCTCGTTGACGTCCACGCCAGTGACCTCGAAGCCGAAGCGCGCGAAGCAGGCGGCGCAGACGGTGCCGACGTAGCCCAACCCGAAGATGGAGATCCGCATCGGTCTAGTTATAGGTCGAGGCCGGCTAAGCGGCGACGGCCGCTCGCCGCGCCGCGATCACGTCCGCGAGGATTCGGTCGAGGTCGTGCTCGGGAGCCCACCCGATAGCCGCCCGGACCTTCTCGGTCGCCGGAATCCGGTGGAGCATGTCCTCGATTCCCTGGCCGTAGACGCGGTCGTAGGGGATGAAGACCTTCTCCGAGGTCGAGCCCGTGGCCGCGAGGACACGGTCGGCCAGCGCGCCGACGGAGATCCGCTCGGTCGAGCCGACGTTGAGGATCTCGCCGCTGACGGAGCGCTCGTCCATCAGGCCTTTCAGCGCGCGGATCGTGTCGGCAACATGGCAGAAGCACCGCGTCTGAGTGCCGTCGCCATGGATCTCGAGCGGTTCGCCGGCGAGCGCGCGGTCGACGAAGCGCGGAATCACCATCCCGTACTGGCCGCTCTGCCGTGGGCCGACCGTGTTGAAGAGCCTGGCGATCACGCAGTCCAGGTCACGCTCGCGGTGGTAGCCGAGCGCGAGATGCTCGTCCATCGCCTTGGAGTCCGCGTACAGCCAGCGCCGCGCCGTCGTCGGGCCGTAGATCCGGCGGGCGTTCTCCTCGAGCGGTTTCTCCTCGCGGTGGTCGCCGTAGACCTCAGAGCTCGAGGCCACCAGCACGCGCTTGCCGAAGCGACTCGCGACGTCGAGGACGTTCTCGGTCCCCTGGACGTTCGTGACCATCGTGTGCACCGGCTGCTCGACGATCAGACGAACCCCCACCGCTGCGGCAAGGTGGTAGACGACGTCGCACTTGTTCACGAGCTCGTTGACTGCGGAGACCGAAAGCACCGAGTCGACGACGAGGTGGAAGTCGCGTCGGTCCTCGAGGCGGGCGATGTTCGCGCCGTTGCCGGTCGAGAGGTCGTCGAGCGCCCAGACCTCCCACCCGTCGCCGAGCAGGAGCTCGATCAGGTGTGAACCGATGAACCCGGCGCCGCCGGTCACGAGGGCCTTTCCGCTCATCGGCCGCAAGCCTACTGGCGACGTGGGACGCGTCTGAGCACCTGTTCGATCTCCGGTGCGCCGGGCTCGAGCGCCAGAGCGGCCTGGAGCTCGCGGCGCGCCTCGGCGAAGCGGCGTGCTCGGAGGTATGCGACCCCGAGCTCGAAGTGAACCTCGACCGCGCGCGGTTCCTTCTCGACTGCCTTGCGCAGCGGTGGGATAGCCGCGGCCGGCGAGGCCGCGACGTGCGCTTGCGTCAGGTACGGCTCGACCGCCAGCGGGTCGAGCCGCCGCGCCCAGCGCAGGTCCGAAGCGGGTGACGGCGACCCCTCGAGCACATGGCTCGAGAGCCGTGACGAGAGCCAGGGTGGCGCGAAAGCGAGCAACGCCACCGCGGCGGAGACGACGGCGATCGGCACGGCCTCGCGGCTGCGCAGGTCGCGGCTTTCGCCCGAGGCCGCGCCGGCGCCGAGCAGGACGAAGAACGGCAGGCCGACGGCCGGGATCGTCCAGTTCCAGTCGCCCGAGGCATGCACGAGCCAGTACGCCGCCGCCCCAAACGCCGCCGTCGCGGTCGGATCGCGGCCGCGCATGCCCTGGAAGCTGAGCGCCAGCAGCGGCAGCAACCCCACACCGAGCAGGACGAGGCCAACGATCCCAAGCTCGCTGAGGGCATCGAGCTCGATCGAATGCGCGCGCACCGGCGTCTCGCCGCTCTCCCGCTCGACGAGGTACGCAGGGCCGAACCCCCGGGCCCCGATTCCTGCAAGCGGGTGCTCCCGGAACTCGTGCACGGCGACGCGCCAGAAGTCGTAGCGGTTCGAGCCGAGACTGATGAAGTGCGTGCTCCCGGACTCCTCCCGCGGTGCATGCTTGAACGAACGCCAGTGGTCGTCTAGCCACCGGCCCGGGTGATCGACTGCGGTCAAGAAGACGATCGGGACCGCGATGCACGCTGCGACCGCTCCGGCGAGGGCGAGCAAGCCGCCGGCGCGCCTGGCGCGGGGCGGCAGCTCCAGCCGACGGTCCACCAGGGCGTAAACGGTGCCGACCGCCGCGGCGGCGATCGTCAGCCAGAGCAGCGTAAAAGCCGCGTGCCGACCGACGGCCGCCAGCGCGTTCGCCGCATTGAACGGCGCCGTGAGCGCGTGGAACTGCGGCGCCACGAGCAGAGCGACGAGGATCGCCGGCACGAGCAACCGCAAACGGCTCGGCGCCGCCACGAACACCACCACGGCCGAGACCGCGAGCGCCACGGCCCCGCCCTTGCTCTGCGTCATCAGCCAGCCCGCGAGCACCGCGGCGGCGGCTCCCAACGCGAGGCCGCGCACGACCGCGGGCAGGCGGCGCTCCGCCGAAACGACGAGCGCGGGCCAGAGCCCGACCAGAAACAAGGCCGCGGCCGCGTTGGGGTACGTGATGGGCCAGGAGAGTCGCCCATCGCCCACGATGTACTGGGCGGGGTCGTGACGCACGGCGAGACCGGTTGCGACCGCGATCCCCCCGGTCAGGAAGGCAACCGCGCCCGTGACGGTCAGTCGCTCGAGCCGGCTACGCACGGTCACGAGGGCGAGGCCCGCAGCGCTCGCGTAGAAAAGCGTGAGGAGCGCGTCGTCGCGAGCGAGGGAGGGCAGCGGCGACCACGCGGCGGATACCGCCTGCCAGGCGGCGAAGCCGACCAGCCCGCTGAGAGCGACCACTGCGGGGCGGCGAGGCGCGGCGCCCGCGCCGGCGCCGAGGACGAGCGCGAGCAGCAGGGCGGAGAAGATCCCGTAGAGCAGCCAGTCGCCCGCGACGATGCTGCCGGTCTCAACCCACGCGAGCACGCCGGCGAGCGCGAGCAGGGCCGCAGCAGGAACGGCCCGAACCGGAAACCCGTCCGGAGACGAAGTACTCCTCACCAGGAAGCCCGAGCGGACTCTTCATGAGTTGCGCGCAGGGTGTCTATGCCTTTGTCGTCAGGTGTCGAAATCGGCTTGTACAAATAGGCCTTGCCAGGGGGTCCCGCTGCATCTACGTTGTGACTCCACCCGATAGAAAGTCGGGCGAAGACGGATTGGAAATGGGAGAAAAGGGCAGTTTCTGCGGCAAGTCTTCCGAAGGTGGGGAAGGTTGGGGGAGACATATCGGATTCTGACCGGGAGGTCAGGAGGAGGAGGGAACGAGATGTGGCGGCGAATCATCGTTTTGGGGGTCATTGCTTTTGCAGTGGGCTCACTGGTCGCGGCTCCTGCGGCACTCAGCGCGACACCGCAGGCGATCTACCGTGACTACAAGGACAACGGAAAGCTCGATCGTCCGTACTCCAAGGCTGACCTGCAGCGCGCGCTGAAGTACGCGGCGATCCAGGGTTACCCGAGGGTCGGCGTTCAGGGTGCAGTGCAGCAGGCGCTCGGTGCGCAGGGTGTCAAGACGCAGGGCGGGCTCCCGTTCACGGGCCTCGACCTCGCGCTCATGGCAGCGGGCGGATTGATGCTCCTGGCGGCCGGAACGACCATGCGGAAGTTCGGCCGGGCCCGAAAGTAACCCGGTAACCAACGGAACACAGCGGCATGGCGACTCGATCGCTGAACGCTGAGCCACTCCCCGCGCTCGAGGCGCTCGAGCTCGAGCGCAGGGAACAGCTGGCGCTGCCGCGCCTGCGCGGCCTCGGCTCATGGGCTGTCGGAGCCCTGCTCCTCGACGGCGCGATGCTGGCCGCGGCTGCGGTGGCCGCCCAGCTCGGCGCCGGCGGAGCGGGCATCGTCGGCATCCCGCTGGTGTGGCTCGCCGTCTACGGCGGGCTCGCGCTGATGTTTCTGCGCTTCCGCGGGATGTACACGTGGCACCTGCGTGTGTCCGTGCTCGATGACGTCCGCGCAGTCGTGACCGCGACCGCGCTCGCGTCGATGAGCCTGCTCACTCTCCGGATCCTCCTCCCGGGAGAGGTCGACGACCTCGCCCCGCAGTCGCTGCGGTTGCTGGCCTTCAGCGCCGTCTACGTGGCGGCGGGGCGGGTGGCGATCGACTGGGCTCAGTTGAAGGCAAGGCGCCACGGTGAGGCTGCGGCACCGACGCTGATCGTCGGCGCCGGCCGTATCGGTGCGCTCACGGCGGAGCGCCTGCTCGAGCGGCCCGAGCTGGGCCTGCGGCCCGTCGGCTTCGTCGACAAGGAGCCGCTGAATGAATCGACGCTCCCGGCGCCGGTGCTGGGCGCGAGCTGGGACCTCGAGCGCTTGATCGAGGAGCACGCCGTCGAGCACGTCGTCGTCACCTTCTCGACTGCGCCGAGCGAAGTGCTGCTGCGCGCGGTGCAGCGCTGCGAGGAGCTCGGCGTCCGCGTCTCGCTCGTGCCGCGCCTGTTCGAGCGAGTGAACACGCGGCTCTCCGTCGACCACATCGGCGGGCTACCCCTGCTCTCCACCCACCGCACGGATCCCAAGGGCTGGCAGTTCGCGGTCAAGTACCTGGTCGACCGTCTCGTCGCGGCGCTCCTGCTCGCGCTCGTGCTCCCGCTGCTCGCCGTCGCCGCGCTCGCAGCCCGCGTTTCGATCGGCGGGCCGGTGCTGTTCCGCCAGCGGCGGGTCGGGCTGGACGGCCGTGAGTTCGACATGCTGAAGCTGCGGACGATGCGCGGCGCGCCGACCCACGGCGAGGCCGACGCCGACTGGGCTCAGGAGCAGCTCGGCGAGGCGGTCGCGCCCGTTGCCATGCAGCCGGATCGCACGACCCGCGTCGGCCGCCTGCTTCGGGCGCTCTCGATCGACGAGCTGCCGCAGCTCTTCAACGTCCTTCGCGGCGAGATGTCGATCGTCGGGCCGCGGCCGGAGCGCAGCCACTACGTGGAGCTCTTCGAGCGCAACGTCTACCGCTACGGCGATCGCCATCGCGTCAAGTCCGGGATCACCGGCTGGGCGCAGGTGCACGGTCTCCGTGGCAAGACCTCCCTCAGCGACCGGGTCGAGTGGGACAACTACTACATCGAGAACTGGTCGCTCTGGCTCGACATCAAGATCGTGCTGATGACGTTCTGGGCCGTGACTCGCTACTTCACGGCCGGCGAGTAGCTCGCAAGTCCTCCGGCAGTCCCTCGGACGAGGGACGGCATCCCTCGTTCGCGGTGGTCTGTAGGAGGGATTCGCCGCAAGGCGCGCGCTCGCGCCGCCGATGCACGGTTCGAGCAGGAGTGCGGTTGCCGCCCGACCGCTGCCGAAACGAACCACCGTCGAGCCGGCCGTAGGCGCAGCGCGCCACGGCCGGCTCGTTCGGTCGAGAAGAGGAGGCACAGGTATGAAGCGGTTCGCTCTGCTACTCGTGGCTACCGCTGCCGCGCTGATCATGCTCCTGCCGGCCACCGCAGGAGCCGCCACCTTCAAGGGCGTCGTGATCGCCAAGGATTCGGCGCGCAAGTCGCTCGTCACCGCGTCCGGCAACGGCATCGTCCGCACGGTGCGGCTGACGGCGGGCTTCAAGCGCACGCGCGTCGGCGGCTCCGTCGTCGTCCGCGGCTCGAAGCTGCCGGACGGCACGTTTTCCGCCGCAGCGGTCAAGGGGCTCGGCAAGTCGCGCGGCACCCACGTCCGCGGCACGGTCGTCCGTCGCCTCGGCGCGCAGCTGATCATCTCCGCGGGTGGGAGCGTCTTCGCGTTGCGCCTGAGCGGGAAGCGCGGCGCGACCGACGGCGGGCTCAAGCCGGGCGACCGCGTCGATTGCCACGTCAGGTTCAAGCACGGCACGCCACAGACCAATCAGGGCGACATCGACGAGCTCGGCCACGACGGGCAACTCGTGCTCGAGGGCATCTACCTGAGCGCGGACGACGACGGCACGATCGAGCTCGCGGTGGTCCACCGCGGCCGCGTCTTCGTGCACGTGCCCGAGGACGTCGAGGCACCCGCCTTCGAGGCCGGCGACGAGGTCGCGCTGGTCGTCACCGTCGAGGAGGACGGCTCCTTCACGCTCGTCAAGGGCGAGAACGAGAACGAGCCGGGCGACGACAGCCAGGACGACGACGTCGACATCGACGACGGTCAGTTCTCGGTCGTCGGCGTCCTCTCCGCGTTGACCGAGGAGTCGGTCGGCGTGAAGGTCGAGGGTCGCCCCGAGCCCGTGCGTTGCGCCGTCAGCGACGAGGTCGACCTCGAGGGCTTCGCCGTCGGTCAGCGCGTCTACATGACGTGCAAGTACCGCGACGGGCGCTTCGAGCTCCTCGCGCTGAAGCAGAAGGACACCCCTCCGAGCGGCGACTACTTCGGCGTCCTCGGCACGATCTCAAGCTTCGACTCGAGCCACGTGACGCTCGACGTGGAAGACCGCGAGGAGCCCGTCACCTGCCACGTCCCCGCAGGCATGGACCTGCTCGGCTTCGCGACGGGCGACGAGGTGAAGATGTACTGCCAGAAGGTCGACGGCAACTTCGTCGTCAAGGCGCTGATCTCCGACCACGCCTCCAGCGGTCCGGACGGGTCGTGGTTCTACGTCGAGGGGACGATCCTCGAGGTGAACTCGGTCCACGTGAGCGTCTCCGTCGAGGGCCACCCGAGCCCGGTGACCTGCGCCGTGCTGGCGGGCGCCGACCTGAGCGGGTTTGCCGCCGGCGACGACGTGACGATGAAGTGCAAGTTCTTCGACGGCGGCTTCAAGCTGAAGCTGCTCCAGTCGGCGACCGCGCACTACGAGCTGACCTAGCTCGGCAGATAGAGCCCGACCGCCCCGCCGCCCGGGGCGGTCCGGCTCACCTCCTTAGATGCGAGCCGGCTGCGGTTCCCGCGCAAGCAGGAGCGTCGCGGCGACGAAACTGGTCAGCGCGGGCCCGGCCGCGACCAGCGGTTCGAAGGTCGCGAGCACCAGGTAGCCGGCGACGAACAGCAGGAGTGAAAGTAGCCTTCGACCCATCCTCGTATCGGGCCATTTAACGCTAATTGGAGGCAAAAAGATACGGGGGCCAAACGCCCTGGCGGGGGATGCGCTACCCCCCGACCCGTTCGCTACGATGGGCGCCTCAGAGATCCGCGGGGTCCGCGGGGGAAGGAAGAAGCGAGTTGTTCGAACGCTTCACCGAACGAGCCCGTCAGGTCGTCGTCCTCGCGCAGGACGAGGCCAGGGCGCTCAAGCACAACTACATCGGCACAGAGCACATCCTGCTCGGCCTGCTCCGCGAGGAGGAGGGCCTGGCAGCTCGCGTGCTCGAGTCGCTCGACATCACGGTCGAGGAGGTGCGCGCGCAGGTCGCCCGCATCGTCGGCCAAGGCGACGAGGTCACCACCGGCCAGATCCCGTTCACCCCGCGCGCGAAGAAGGTGCTCGAGCTCGCGCTGCGCGAGGCGCTCTCGCTGGGCCACAACTACATCGGCACCGAGCACATCCTGCTCGGGCTCGTGCGCGAGAACGAGGGCGTCGCAGCGCGCATCCTGCTCGACTTCGACGCCGACGCCGAGAAGATTCGCAACGAGATCATCCGCATGCTCTCCGGCCCCGGCCGGCGGCAGCAGGGCCAGGGCGGCGCGCCGGGCGAGAAGTCGAAGAGCTCCAAGCTCCTCGACCAGTTCGGGCGCAACCTGACGAAGCTTGCCGCCGAGTCGAAGCTCGACCCCGTCGTGGGTCGCCAGACCGAGATCGAGCGCGTGATGCAGATCCTCTCGCGGCGCACGAAGAACAACCCAGTGCTGATCGGAGAGCCGGGCGTCGGCAAGACGGCCGTCGTCGAGGGCCTCGCCGCTCGCATCTCCGGCAACCAGGTGCCCGAGCTCCTGAAGGGCAAGCAGATCTACACGCTCGACCTCGCCGCGCTCGTGGCCGGGTCGAAGTACCGCGGTGAGTTCGAGGAGCGCCTGAAGAAGGTGATGAAGGAGATC
>C688J18823_10003236_pt1 | contig 10293 bp, 9 predicted proteins | sample HopSoiMetagenom1_FD_18823 | JGI IMG/M metagenome (IMG submission 18823) | reverse complement strand
TTTATTATCATTATGATATCATATCGATATTAAAAGGATAAGTTTTTTTGTAAAATATGGAACAAACGTTACAACAAATGACCATTATTTATCACAAATTCATATTAGTATCAAAAAAAGTCTGCATATGTTAGCAGACTTTTTTACTGAAGATCATCCATTTTTAATGGTTCTATTCAAATTTTGAAGAAAATTGAAACTAAACAACAATCCTATGTTTCTTAATTCAATTCAGACCATTGATTGGCCCGATTAAAAAGTCTTTATCGATTGTTTCATTGACTCTGACAGATTGTGGAATAGACAAATTGAACAAGTCAACATCCACAATATACTTCGGTCTCCGCTTCGATTCTTGATAAACTTTGCCGACATACTCACCAACCAACCCAATTGCCATTAAATGTAATCCGCCGATCAACCATATGGAAGTGATCAATGAAGTCCAGCCTGTTTCTGTTTCACCCATAAATTTCAATACGAAAAAATAACTCAAAAATAAAAGACTAGTGACAAAAGAAGTACAACCTATCAGCATGACAAAGCGTATAGGCGTAATGGAAAATGAAGTAATTCCATTAAAAGCAAAGGAAAGCATTTTCCTCAGTGGATACTTTGTTTCACCTGCAAGTCTTTCTTTTCGATCATAAAAAACAGATGTAGAAGGAAAACCAATGAGTGGCACAATTCCACGTAAAAATAAATTCACTTCATCAAATCGTTCTAGTTCATCAAGGGCACGCTTACTCATTAAACGATAGTCTGCATGATTATAAACTAAATCTACCCCTAATTTCCCCATCAACTTATAGAACCACTCCGCTGTAGTCCGTTTAAAATAGGTATCTGTTTCCCTCCTTTTGCGCACACCGTAGACAATATCATAGCCTTCCTTAAATTTTTCAATAAACGTACGAACTACTTCAATATCATCTTGCAAATCGGCATCAATCGAAATCACACAGTTGGAAACGGTTTTGGCGGCAAATAAACCCGCTATTAAAGCATGTTGATGTCCCGCATTCCTTGCTAGTTTTAGTCCTCGAATGAGATTTGTCTTTAAGCTCGCTTTATAGATCAGTTCCCATGTACAATCCTTGCTCCCATCATCTACAAATAATATTTTACTTTTTTCCGAAATGAGTTTTTCTTTCATCAATTTCTCTAACAATTGATGTAGGGTGTCCATCGTATGCGGTAGGACAGACTCTTCGTTATAGCAGGGTACAACAAGTGTTACGACCGGTGCACTCATTTATGTTACCTCCCAGATGTAAAGTTATATAGTAAGTGTCCAATTATTCACATCACTTTATACAAATAAATCTTCCAAATCGTTTCTTTTGAGGAAAACACCTGATCAAGTACTAAGTGATTGTCTGCTGCATTAACAATGGGAACGGCTGAGAATAGATAAGTTCCGCCCATTTGTTTAAATGGTTCAAGATTTAATTGGACCTCAGTCAGCTTTTTCTTCGAACTCCTTTTAAACATATAATGCTTTCCTAACTCGTCAGTAAATAAATAGCAGCGACCTCCCCACTCATCGAAATAGGTCCGAATTGTTTTGTTTTTTTTCAATTCCTTTTCAATTATTTTTCTGAATTCATACTTATAGGATAATGGATAAAAGTTATTGTACGAATCCAACGTGTAAAACCCATTATACTGACTGATGGCAGGGTGAAGCCCAACACTTGCTACTCGATAATCCTCAACAGGTAAGTCAATATGTTCTTTGATTTGCTTAAATAAATCTTCGGCATAAAATTCCTTTACAGATGGCTTTGACTGATAAAAAATTTCTTCGTTAAAACAGCCTAATAAAAGCACTTGGGCACAAATAATAAAATAAATAAGAGGTCGAGATTCCCTTAAATTCATCCATAATATTTTCAAGCTAAGAGCAAAAGCAACATAAATAACGAGTGGCCTCAAAAAATGAAAACGGGCAAAATTAAAGGTATTAAGAAAATGAAAGTGTTCCGTCAGGGGCTGCCAGCCTTTATAAAACCAGAAGGCATACCAGGCAGAAAGAATAAAATTAAACACAAACAAAAAGACAAATACCTTTTCCTGCTTCCACCAACCCTTTCGTATCACGATATAAATAGCCATAAACAAGATCGGAAGGACAATCAATCCATGTATGGTCTTCACATGTGTATGTCCAAGAATAAAATTCTTAAAGGTTAAGCGGACGACTCCCCAAAGAGATAAATGCGCATGGGTATACTCATCTCTACTGTTCTCTCCGTCTGAAAAAAGGAAAGAATAGAATAGTCTATATTCGACGAACCCGTAAATAAGGCCCATGTACACAATCGAAAACAAAAAAGATAAATAACTCTTTTTTCGTCTAACAACATCCATCACCCAGAGAATCCCCATACCAAACAGGAAAAAGAAAAAGCCAAGAACCAGGCTTGAGTAAAATGGAAGGAGGGTCAAAACAGCATATTCTTTCCAGGTTTTCCTCCCCTTTCGGATATGCAAAAACGCCCATAAGGCAAGTGGCATACCAAGTGTACTTAACATTCCTGAAGGCCAAAAAGGAGTCAATGCAAAGGTTAGTGCTGTACCAACCCTGATAATCCCCCATTCTTCTCCTTTCAATAAATGATCGCGTAAAAGCAAATACATACCCAAAAAAGCAAATACTCTTGTTATCACTTGACTTAAACCGTAGGCCACCATGGTTGGAAATAAAGCGTAGAGCCAGACAATCCCGCTAAATTCTGTACCAAAAGCATTCCTTGTCAAACCATTCATCACCTGCGGAATAACCGCTTGAAGCGAGCCAAATATCTCGCCACTGTCGCTCAACACTTTGTACCACGCTAAGTTTGAATCCAAATTATCATGGACACGAATATGAGCATTCTCACCTAAAATAAAGTAAGGGGATACATAAATAGCAAGAATAATAACTGCGATACATAGCCATTTCTGATCACGTTGATTATGAAAAGAAAACAAATGCTTACACCCCATAAAATGTAATTCCTCTTACTTTTTACAAAATCACACTAAATTATCCCATATTTATGATGTTATCACCCCTTGATAACATACATAGACTTTGTGTGTTTTATAATGGGTCTAATCAAATGCACCTCGGCGTATTTACGCCCAAATAATACCTTAGCCCGCTCGTTAAAACACTTGAACAAAAATGGGTATAGAAAGTTCAACACTTCCAAATAATAGAAATAAAGTTCAGCATATGATTCTCTCAAAAAGGGTAGGTATTGCATAAAATAGTATAAATAATGAAGGAAAGAGGTGATGAGAAAATGGGGCTTTTTAATTATCTGTCCGATTGGACAACAAATTTGAACGAAAAAAGAATCGCTCAAGCTGAATCCTTAGGACACTGTCCTGAATGTAAAGGAAGGGGATTTCAAATTCCAATAGTAAATGAATACACCTATTTTGAATCCTATGAATGTCCTGGTTGCAATGGGAAAGGGAGCTTTTCCGAATGGAATATGAACAACAATAGGGGGGAATACTATCCCGAAAATAGAGAAAAAAGCACTCAGCAAAACGGGAGTATTCACCATTTATAGATTCTGTATATGGTGAAACTCTCGTTTTAGATAATATGCTTTAAACCGGAATAAATTGTTTTCCAAAAGAGGCTTCCTTTTCTAATTGCTCTTTTTGTTGAGTTTCAACTTCCATCCTACGAATTTGTTCTAAATGCATTAACTCATTTGATCCGATGCCAGATACTCCACCAGCTTTTTGGATGATTTGAAAAAGGATATCCGCATCCTTCATCGCACTGTTGATCCCAAATGCACCTGTCGGGCTCATGGTATGGGCAGCGTCACCAATAATGACTAGCTCCTTGTTTACCCATGTCTTACACTGACTGCTTTGTACTTGCAGCAATACAAAATCATTCCATGACTGAATATGAGACTTTACACTATCTGCTAATTCAGGAAAGGCTTCTACTAACCCTCTAACAAAAGGCTTAAATGACTTCTTCTTCAATTCAACAAATGATCCTTCTGGAATATTCCAACCAATTTGAACATACCCACCCTGCTGAGTAAATAAAGCCAGTTGGTCATGATTAACAAGAGCCATCCGAATCGTTGGCTCCCAATCTTTTGGTGCAGGAATACGCGCCCAAAGGAGGTCATACCCGTGCCTAATTTTCTTAAATGGAATCTGCGCCAATTTACGCATGGTTGAAAAGCGTCCATCTGCTCCAACAATAAGAGAACTCTTAATTTTAATCTTTTTGCCATCTTTTACTACTTGAACGCCTTTAAAATGGTGGTTTTCTTCGATTAATCCAACCACCTTTGTATTTAAAAGCAGAGTAAAATCTGAAAGTGGTTTACTTTTTTTCAGTAAAAGACCTAACAAATGATTTTGTGGAACATGGATTCCAACATGGTTTACCTTTTCATCTGGAAGGATCTCTTTTATCACTTTACCATTATTCCAGTATTCAACCCGACTCATCCGCAACAAGCCGATTTTCTCTAATTCTTCAAAAAGGTTATATTTTTTTAAGATGGCTTCGCCCATCTCATTTAAATGCTCACCTCTGAACTCTTTATTAATCGATTCATGACGTTCCACTAAAATGGTGGAAATGTTGTGACTCGCAAGTAAATAAGCAAGCAAGGCACCTCCTGGCCCTGCCCCAACGATACATACATCTGTTTCATAATCATATTCCTTCAATTTATACATCACCCATTTTAATTGGTTTAGTTATCTTGGTGTTTACTAGGGTAAGCAGTAATGAGGAGATCATTTCCTACTTGTTCAACAGAATCGAAATCAACGATTAACGACTCATCCATCGTTTCTACATCTTTTCCTGTAAAAGGAGTCAAGGAATGACGGCCACCTAATATTTTGGGAGCCACATAAATCAGAAACTTATTTATAAGGCCTGCTCTTAAAAAGGCCCCATTCACTTCACTACCACCTTCCACCAATACGTCCGTAATGCCCTTTTCAGATAATACACTTAATACGAAAGTTAAATCGATTCCTTCTTCACCATAAGCTGCCAGAAATACTTCTACCCCTTTATCTAAAAGAGTTTGGATCTTCTCCTGATCATTTCCTTCTTTTGTAAAAATCCACGTTTTTGCTACCGAGCAATCCGTAATCTTAGCCTCTATTGGTGTTCGAAGGTTTGAATCAAGGATAATGCGGATGGGATTTTTCCCACCCTCAGGAATTCTAGTTGTGAGCATAGGATCGTCAGCAAGTACGGTTCCAATTCCAACAAGAATGGCATCTGTTTCATTGCGTAAATAATGAACCTTTTGTCTCGCTTGGTCTCCCGTTACCCATTTGGAATGTCCATTATAAGCGGCTATTTTCCCATCCAAAGTCATCGCTACTTTTGAAATGACAAAAGGAGTATGGTGAACCATATTATGAATAAATCTCTCGTTTATTTTAGCTGCTTGTGCTTCAAGGATCCCAACCTCTACTTCAATTCCCGCTTCTTCTATGAGCTTTATTCCACGACCTGCAACAAGAGGATTCGGATCTTTCATCGCAATTACCACTCGGCTAACGCCCGATTCCTTTACTAAATTTGCACAAGGGGGTGTTTTACCAAAGTGAGAACAAGGTTCAAGCGTCACATAAAGAGTGGCCCCTTTTGCATGCTCACCAGCCATTTTAAATGCATGGACTTCTGCATGCGGTTCACCTGCTTTTCGATGGAGTCCCGAACCAACAATCATTCCATCGTTGACAATTACCGCTCCAACAAGAGGATTCGGATTCGTCTTTCCTTTTGCACTTTGAGCTAAATCAAGCGCGAGCTTCATAAAATAATGATCATTTGTCATGACACTTTCTCCTTAGTTGGCTATAGTTATTTCACTGTTTTGAATATGGCCAGATTTCGCTACCTTTGTAGCCAAATATAAACTGTTATAATCGGACTCTCCACCCCATAATGGGATATGATCGTGAATGATCAGCCCATTAGACTTTAGCGCATTAATTTTTTTAGGATTATTTGTTATAAGTGTTACAGGCTTTTCTCTTAGAACATTAAGTACTTGTATAGCTTCCTCGTATGAACGGATGTCATCTGGAAAACCAAGGGCATTATTGGCTTCTACTGTATCATATCCTTCCTCTTGAAGAATATAGGCTAATGATTTTGGAAATAAACCAATTCCACGACCTTCATGATTGGCTAGGTAGAAAAGAGCTCCACTTCCATGTTCAACAATCATTTTCATGGATTGACGCAACTGGTACCCGCAATCGCAGCGCTGACTGCCAAAAATATCTCCTGTATGGCAAATACTATGCATCCTGGTATAGGCTTCTTCTGAATTCTTAAAATCCCCATACGCCAAAACGGAGGACTGCTGAAGTTTGGCTAAATCCGTTGTTGCCAGTGATTCAAGTAATTTTTCCTTTTCAGATGGAAATCCTTCGAGCGAAAGCCATGTATACCATTGAAAAGTAATGTCTTTATTATCTAATTTTACAGGTAATTTAATAGGTCCCACAAGGCATATATCTTTATTATTTGATTGCTTTATAATTGTCATTTTATCAAGTAAAATCGTTTTCACTTTATCTGAAATCATTAGGGTCATCCTTCCAGTATATAAATTACAACACATTCATGTTACTTACTATATGTAAGCAAGTATATATTCGTAAATAGTTGACGTCAAGTAATTTAATCACTATGATAATATTATTAATTTCATTATAACAGAGGTGGTATTTGATGGGGGAAAGGACTCTTTGTCCCAAATTTCATAAAGCAGTTGAAGTTTTAAGTAAACGTTGGAATGGGCTCATTATTAACCAATTATTATCAGATTCAGGCTCACAGAGGTTTTGTACCATTAATGCCTCAATGCCCATTAGTGGCAGGTTGTTATCGGAGAGATTAAAGGACCTTGAAAATGAGGGAATTGTAACAAGGAAGGTTTTTCCGGAAGTTCCTGTTCGAGTTGAATATACATTAACGAAAAAAGGTCTGGCCTTAAAGAATGTTTTCAAAGAAATCGATCAATGGTCGCAAGATTGGATTCAAATAACAGAGGAAAGTAAAAGAGGATGAGCCGTTTCATTCTCTTTTACTAGGCTTTTGGTTGAATATCCGTTGCCTTATTATGAAAGAGTCATTTTTCGTCAATACTGAAAAAATGACTCTATCTACCTGAGGTGACATACATTGCGAAATTCAATTTATTTTCGTTTTATTCACTTGCCGCATTTATGGCGTACATTTATCATTGCCCTTTCATCGATCACATTTTTCGGTATCCTCATTCATTTGATTGAACCGAGAAACTTCCCCACTATTTTTGATGGCATTTGGTGGGCCATTATTACGGCATCTACAATTGGCTATGGAGATTATGTCCCCCATTCTGTCATTGGGAAAATAACTGGTATTCTATTGATTATAACGAGCGCTGGCTTTCTTTCCTCTTTTTTTGTCACATTAGCAGCCGCGGCTGCCACTCGACAAAATGACCTTTTTGAAGGAAAAGCCCATTTTAAAGGGAGTGACCATTTTGTTATAATCGGTTGGAACGAACGTTCAAGAGAAATTATCCAATCTTTATTAAGCGAAAAAAAGTTGATTTCAATCGCATTAATAGATGCAACACTGTCACACAACCCTCTTCCAAATAAAAGTGTTCAATTCATCCAAGGGAGTCCAAATCTTGATAAGGTATTAATAAAAGCGAACATCGCGACAGCCCAAAAGGTCATCATTACAGCGGATCAGAACAAAGACGAACATCAAGCAGACATGAATACGATTCTTACTCTATTGGCTGTAAAGGGGTTAAATCCCCAGATTGAATCCATTGTTGAAATTCTTACATACGAACAGATTGCTAATGCCAAACGTGCAGGTGCAGACGAAATTATTCAAACAAATTTGTTAGCAAGTTTCGTTATGCTTCAAAGTATCACCTCACAGGATATGGTGACATCCTTTTTGGATTTAATCTATCAATTGACAGAGAAAAAACTTATTTATCAAATGTGCGAAACTCATGAATTCGAAAAGGACTATACGACAGTTGGCAAGCGTTACATGAATGAGGGAATGGTTCTTTTAGGTGTTAAAAGAGGGGGAGCAACCATCTTAAACCCTCCCAGACCTTTTTTAATTGAAAAAAATGATCAACTCATTATCCTCATGGAATCGATCTAATTGAAAAGAGCGCAGAGTTATCTATATCTGCACTCTTTTTCCTTATTTTATAAACGCTTTTCTAACTCTGCTTTTTTCTCTTCAAATCCTGGTTTTCCGAGTAAGGCGAACATATTGACTTTATACGCTTCAACTCCAGGCTGATCAAATGGATTGACCCCTAATAAATAACCACTCATGGCACAGGCCTTTTCAAAGAAATACACGAGATAACCAAATGTGTATTCATCAAGTTTTGGAATCGACAGAATTAAATTAGGAACTCCACCATCTGTATGAGCAAGCAACGTACCTTCAAAGGCTTTGTTATTGACAAAATCAATCGTTTGACCAGCAAGATAATTCAAGCCATCTAAATCATTTTCCGTCTTTTCAATGGTTAATTCATGTCGTGGCTGCTCTACCTTAATAACCGTTTCAAATAAATCTCTACGACCTTCTTGCACATATTGACCTAATGAATGAAGATCTGTTGAGAAGTTAGCAGAAGAAGGATAAATTCCTTTCTGATCCTTTCCTTCACTTTCACCAAACAATTGCTTCCACCACTCAGAGAAATACTGTAAAGCAGGCTCATANTTGATTAACATTTCAATTGTTTTGCCTTTGTTATACAGAACATTTCTTACTGCAGCATATTGATAGGCTGGATTGTCCTCAAGCTCAGATTGACTGAAATCCTCACGCGCGGCAGCTGCCCCTTTCATCATTGCTTCAATATCTGCCCCACTAACCGCAATGGGTAATAAACCAACTGCCGTTAAAACGGAATAACGTCCACCCACATCATCTGGAATCACAAAAGTTTCAAAGCCCTCTTCAGTTGCAACCGTTTTAAGCGCCCCTTTTGATTGATCTGTCGTCGCATAGATTCGTTTAGCAGCGTCTTCCTTGCCGTACTTTTCTTCCAACAGCTTACGGAAAATACGCAAGGCAATCGCAGGCTCTGTGGTTGTTCCCGATTTCGATATCACATTAATCGAAAAGTTTTTTCCCTCTATAAGATCGATTACATCCCTCATATATGTGGAACTAATATTATTTCCTACAAAAATGATTTGAGGAGTGCCCCGATTTTCTTTTGGCAGTACATTATAAAAGCTATGTTGTAAGGCCTCAACAGCAGCACGAGCACCTAAATAGGATCCGCCAATCCCAATTACTAATAGTATTTCTGAATCGTTCTTAATTTTTTCAGCGGTCTTTTGAATACGTGAAAATTCCTCTTTATCGTAGTTCTCCGGTAGGTCCATCCAACCTAAAAACTGATTGCCTGCACCTGTTGCTTCATGTAAGGAATGGTGAGCTACTTTAACAGCATCTTGTAAATAGGTAAGCTCGTGTTCACCAAAAAAAGCGAGCGCTTTTGAGTAATCAAATCGAATATGTGCCATGCAGATCCTCCAATTGTTATTAGTTATTAACACTGTAACTAAAGTGGGAATCACAATCAAGAATATCCCCTTAAGGAAAATAATTTTACCACACTTTGATAATCACCCTATTTTTTTAGAGTGACTGACGATAAATAGCGAGTGTATCTTCACGATTTAACGTTTTAAATTTACCGTATTCACCTTTGGCCATTGCTTTATCCGCCATCACATCAAGTTTAGTATCATCAATTTCATAATATGCTAATGTAGAAGGGGCACCTATGCTATTCCAAAATTCACGCAGGTTATCGATTCCTTCTAAACCTGCTTCCTCAGCACGTTTCCCTTCGGGGTTCACTCCAAATACACGAACAGCTAATTGTTTGAAACGCTCAGGGTTAGTGGGCATGACGTACTTCATCCAATTTGGAAAAAGAATCGCCAATCCTCCTCCGTGAGGAATATCATAAACTGCTGACACTGCATGTTCTAAATTATGAGTTGCCCAATCACCGCGATATCCCATTGAAATCATTCCATTTAATGCCATTGTTCCACAGTATAACATGGTAGCACGGTGTTCATAATCTTCAAGGTTATCCAATAGTTTTGGAGCGGTTTCGATCACCGTTTTTAACAGTGATTCACACATATGATCTTGGAAATCAGTATGTTCTGTTGTGTGAAAGTAATTTTCAAATGTATGGGACATCATAT
>C688J18823_10003235_pt1 | contig 10293 bp, 10 predicted proteins | sample HopSoiMetagenom1_FD_18823 | JGI IMG/M metagenome (IMG submission 18823) | reverse complement strand
CTCCACCTCTGCGAAGCGCGCGATTGGCTCAGCCTTCATCCGCCGACTTCCAGCCGGCAAGAAATTCGCGCCAGTGATTTTCCCCCGATTTCAAAAGAATCGCACGCACCAGCTCGCACTCGCGGCGATAGCTTACCTGGTCAATGATTCCACGCACCAACTGAAAGCGCTGATAGAGCAGGTAGGTATTGGCCACGTCGGTTTCGCAGTAATTCCGGATCGCTTCAATGCGGCCTTGCTGAAAAGCATCCCAGACTTTCGCGCCGTCCATGCCGACCTTCCCAGGAAGGTCCAGCAGCTGCGCCATTTGGTCGAGGGGCGCATTTCCCCTGCCCTGGTACATCGCCAGAACGTCCATTAGATCGAGGTGCCGGCTGTGATAGCGACCGATGTAATTGTTCCATCTGAAATCGCGATCCTCTTCGCCGAGATCCCAAAAGCGGGCGGCATGCACTCCATGGATCAGTGCGCGATAGTTCAACACGGGCAAGTCAAAACCACTGCCATTCCAGGATACCAATTGCGGCGTATATTTTTCAATTCCGTCGAAAAAGCGCTGCACCAGTGCAGCCTCGGACTCACCCGGCTCACCCAACGACCAGACTCGGAAACTGTCGCGATCACGCAGCGCACACGAAATTGCGACTATGCGCTGCAAATGCAAGGGCAAGAACTCATTGCCGGTCGCTTCCCGTTTGCGGTCGAACGCAATCTGCGCCACTTCGGCGTCAGTGGTTTCCGGGGCATGGCCATAAAGCTTCCGGAGCCCTGACACATCAGGGACGGTTTCAATATCGAATGCAAGAATTGGTGTCATACCATAAATCAATTTGCGGGCCATCGCGCTGTTTCGGCAGCGCGGAAGGGCGAGAGAATACCGGAAATGACCGGTAGATTCCTGACCTTTCTGGTGCGTCGGTAGCGACATTGGACTGCAAAATTATGCGGCGCAACAAGGCGCGAAGACAGGGCCGGCTAGCGAACGCGGCCATCGTCCCGATGTCCGATGTTAGACTCGCAACAAAACCAAACATAGCTATGGGGGAGAATTACTCGTGAAAACGCTCGCGAGCCTGAGCAGAGGAAATCAGGCTACCCTTCCCGACCATCCTGAATTCGTACAGAACGCAGGCTTGCTGGATTGGGTCGCGGAAGTTGCCCGCTTGACCCAACCGCAGGATGTGCATTGGTGTGATGGATCACAGGCCGAATACGAAACGCTATGTTCGCGCCTGGTCGCGGCCGGCACATTGCATCGGCTCAATGCGCTGAAGCGTCCGGGCAGTTATCTGGCACTGTCCGATCCTTCAGATGTGGCACGCGTGGAGGACAGGACGTTCATTTGCAGCGAGCGCGAGCAGGATGCCGGTCCAACAAACAATTGGACCGAGCCGCGAAAAATGAAGCGCACTTTGCAGTCGCTATTCGAGGGCAGCATGCGCGGTCGCACCATGTACGTCGTCCCGTTTTCGATGGGCCCTATCGGTTCTCCCCTTTCTCTGATCGGCGTACAAATAACCGATTCTGCCTACGTGGCGGTCAGCATGCGCATCATGACCCGTATGGGACGGCACGTGATCGATGCGCTGGGCACCGATGGAGAATTTGTGCCCTGCCTGCACTCTGTTGGGATGCCACTCTCGCAGGGGCAGCCCGACGTGGCATGGCCGTGCAACAGGGACCACAAGTACATCGTGCATTTCCCCGAAGAAAATGCCATCTGGTCCTTTGGCAGCGGCTACGGGGGCAATGCCTTGCTGGGCAAAAAATGTCTGGCACTGCGCATTGCATCCAACATTGGACGGCGACAGGGCTGGCTCGCCGAGCACATGCTGATTCTGGGAGTGGAATCCCCGCGCGGCAACAAGACCTATGTTGCGGCGGCTTTTCCGAGCGCATGCGGCAAGACCAATTTTGCAATGATGATTCCACCCGCGGCATTTGAAGGCTGGAGAATCACGACGATTGGCGATGACATCGCCTGGATCAAGCCTGATGCCGAAGGCCGGCTACGCGCGATCAATCCGGAATACGGCTTCTTCGGTGTTGCGCCGGGCACGTCGGAAAAATCGAATCCGAATGCGATGGCCATGCTGCGTGCCAATTGCATTTTCACTAATGTAGCCTTAACGCCGGATGGTGATGTCTGGTGGGAAGGCATGACGGACACGCCTCCGGATAATCTTACGGATTGGCAAGGCAAACCCTGGACGCCAGGGTGCGGCCGTCCGGCGGCGCACCCCAATGCACGCTTTACCGTGCCCGCCTCCCAATGTCCATCGCTCGATCCGGATTGGGAGAATCCGCAAGGGGTTCCGATCTCGGCCTTTGTGTTCGGCGGCCGGCGCAGCACCACGATTCCATTGGTCATGCAAAGTTTCAGTTGGACTGATGGGATCTATATGGCTGCAACGTTGGGTTCCGAGACAACGGCAGCCGCCACCGCAAAAGTCGGACAGGTGCGGCGAGATCCGATGGCCATGCTGCCGTTCTGCGGTTATCACATGGGCGATTATTTCTCGCACTGGCTCAACATGGGTCGCAGCATCGAGCACCCGCCCCGCATTTTTTGCGTGAACTGGTTTCGCAAAGGCGAGAACGGCAAATTCCTGTGGCCAGGGTACGGCGAAAACATGCGCGTATTAAAGTGGATCGTTGAGCGCTGCGAGCAAACTGCAGGGGCGCAGGAAAGTCCCCTGGGATGGTTGCCCAGGCATGAGGATCTGGAATGGAACGGTCTTGAGTTTCCCACCGAGCGCTTCAGCGAATTAATGCACCTCAACCGGGACGCGTGGTCGCGTGAACTGGTGCTGCACGAGGAACTGTTCGCGAAATTAAGCGATCGCTTGCCCCAGGAGTTCGCAATCAAGCGCCAATCGCTGTTGGCGAGTCTGCGCCAGGCGCCTAATCGCTGGGCTTAGCGCCGGCTTGCTGGTCCTCTCGCGGGCTATTCCGCGGGGAAAACACCGGTTGAAAGATAACGGTCACCGCGATCGCACACGACAGTGACAATGATCGCATTTTGCGCTTCGGCGGAAATCTGTAGCGCAGCCCACATCGCGCCACCCGAAGAGACTCCGGCGAAAATTCCTTCCTCCCGTGCCATGCGTCGGGTCATGTTCTCGGCATCCTTCTGCGCTATTTCAATCACCCGATCAACGCGCCTGGGATCGAAGATACGGGGCATATACGCTTGCGGCCATTTTCGGATGCCCGGAATCTGAGAACCCTCCGTCGGCTGGCATCCGACGATCACGATGGCCGGATTTTTTTCCTTGAAGTAGCGGCTGCATCCCATGATCGTACCGGTCGTTCCCATGCTGCTGACAAAATGCGTGAGTTGTCCATCGGTGTCCCGCCAGATCTCGGGCCCGGTTCCCTCATAATGTGCCAGTGGATTGTCCGGATTGGCGAACTGATCAAGGATCAGACCTTCGCCAGCAGCCTGCATTTGTTCGGCGACATCGCGCGCTTTTTCCATCCCGCCTTCTTTGGGCGTCAACACAAATTTTGCACCGAATGCCGCCATGCTTTGGCGGCGTTCCAGCGAAAGATGCTCAGGCATGACCAGAATCATGCGGTAGCCGCGCATCGCGGCCACCATCGCCAGCGCGATGCCGGTATTGCCGCTGGTTGCTTCAATCAGCGTATCACCCGGCTTTATCTTGCCGCGCTCTTCTGCTTTCCGGATCATCGATAACGCCGGTCTGTCCTTTACCGAGCCGGCCGGATTATTCCCCTCAAGTTTAGCGAGGATGATGTTGCTCGTGTTTCCTGGAATTCGCTTGAGGCGCACCAGTGGAGTATTGCCAACGAAATCATCGAGCGGCTTGCCAATAGCAGCAGGATCGGGTTGCCTGCGCAGGTTTGCTTTTGTTGTCATCTTCAGCGGGACCATCAGCGGTTGCTGAGCATCCATTTTACATAACGACCCACCCCGGTCTGCACGTCGGCAAATGGCGCTGTATAACCGGCACCGCGAAGGGCATTGAGATTGGCTTCGGTAAAGCTCTGATATTTTTCTTTGAGCGCGGGAGGAAACGGCGTGTATTCCAGCAATCCTTGGGCATTCAGCTCTGCAATGGTCATTTCCTTTTTGCCGTCGGCAAGCTGCAAGGCATTGATGGTCGCCGCGGCCACATCGTTGAATGTCTGCGATGCACCCGTTCCGCAATTGAAGATGCCCGATCGCTCGGGATGGTCGAGGAAATGAAGGTTGACGTTGACCACATCTTCCACCGAGATGAAATCGCGGCGCTGCTCGCCGGCTGCGTATCCTCCGCTGCCTTCGAAAAGTTTTACCTTGCCGCCTTCACGAAATTGGTCGAAGCAATGCATGGCAACAGAAGCCATTCTGCCTTTGTGTGTTTCACGAGGACCATAGACGTTGAAATATCGCAATCCCACGACCTGGGCACTATTGTCCTCCCAGCGCCGGCGCACCAGCTGGTCAAACAGAAATTTTGAGTATCCGTAGATGTTCAAGGGCTTTTCATTGGCGCGGCCTTCCTTGAATAGGGGACCCGCGCCGTACACCGATGCGGATGATGCGTAAATCAAGGGCACGGATTCCGATTGGCAGTAAGCCAGCAAGTCAGACGAATAATGGAAATTATTGTCCATCATGTAGCGGCCGTCGGTTTGCATCGTATCCGAGCAGGCCCCCTGGTGCAGGATCGCGACAATTTCGCCATCAAATGAGCCCGCATCGAGAGCCGTCCGGAAGTGTTCCTTATCCAGATAGTCGGCTATCTCGCAGTCCACCAGATTGCGGAATTTTTCGGAGCGGCTCAGATTGTCTACTGCGAGAATGTTCGTTTCGCCGCGCGCATTCAGCGCTTTGACCAGGTTCGAACCGATGAAGCCGGCAGCGCCGGTGACGACAATATACATTTGCGTTCAGTGAAAAAGTTCTTCGGGATGAACTACCGCGGTGCCGAGTTTGCCAACGACAATTCCGGCCGCCTTGTTGGCAGTAGAAACGGCCTCCGCAAAGCTGGCGCCCGCGGCCAACATGACACCCAGAACCGCAATCACTGTATCCCCCGCACCGCTGACATCGTACACTTCACGCGCAACCGTGGGGACGTGCAACCGCTCGCCCGTGCGGTACAGAGTCATGCCTTCCTCGCTTCGGGTAATTAGTAACGCATCCAGATCGAGTTCTTTACGCAGTTTGTTGGCGCGCTCGGTCATGTCATCTTCATTTTTCCAGCGCCCGGCCACTTCACGAAACTCGGACCGGTTCGGCGTGAGCACCGTTGCGCCCCGATACCGAGAATAATCGTCGCCTTTGGGGTCGACCAGCACCGGCTTCCCCGCCGCACGCGCGGCGGCGATCATGCGTTCGATATGCTTCAGACCGCCTTTGCCATAATCAGACAAAATCACGAGGTCGGCATTTTTGAGTCGGGCTTCGAAGTCAGCAAGCTTTGACATGAGCACCTCATGTCCCGGTTCGGTTTCGAAGTCGATACGCAGTAGTTGCTGCTGGCGACCGATGACGCGTAACTTGATGGTTGTGTGCAACGCCGGATCCCGGTGCAGCTGGGCATCGATACCGTGTGCTTTAAGCAGCACCTGGATGCAAGCAGCGGCTTCATCTTCGCCCACTACGGACAAAAGTCCGGCTGCGGCTCCCACCGCAACGATGTTGCGCGCTACATTGGCCGCACCACCCAGCCGCTCCTCAGTCCGGCCGACCTTCACCACGGGCACCGGCGCCTCCGGTGAGATGCGCTCGACTTCGCCAAACCAATAACGGTCCAGCATGACATCGCCCACGACCAGCAAACGCGCACGTTTGACCGATTCGCGGGTGATCACTGTGGCCTGCCTACGGAAAAGTATTCGATTCCCGCATCGCGCATCATGACTGGATCGTAAAGATTGCGCCCGTCAAACACGACCGGCGACTTCAGGCGATGTTTCATGTCCTCGAAATCGGGACTGCGGAATTCTTTCCATTCCGTAACGATAATAAGGGCATCAGCTCCATCCAGAGCGCCGACAGGGGAGTTGGCGAAAGCCACGCCAGGTTCTTTGACAAAAATCTTTTTGGCTTCTTCCATCGCAACCGGATCGTAAGCCATGATGCTGGCTCCGCGCGCAAGCAAGCCGTTGATTACTACCCGGCTGGGGGCCTCGCGCATGTCATCGGTATTCGGCTTGAACGATAATCCCCAGATCGCAAACCGCCGACCATCGAGTTGCTCGCCGAAGCGACTGCGCACCTTCTCCAGAATACGTTGTTTCTGCGTGCGATTGGCTTTTTCAACCGCATCGACGATGGTCAATTGGACTGCGTATTCTCCGGCCGTGTGCTGCAGCGCCTGAATGTCTTTCGGGAAACACGAGCCACCATAACCCACTCCTGCGTACAGGAAGTCATAGCCGATGCGCTGATCGGAACCAATGCCATGCCTCACAGATTCAATGTTGGCCCCCATTTTCTCGGCCAGGTTGGCAAGTTCATTCATGAATGAAATGCGCGTGGCCAACATGGCGTTCGCGGCATATTTGGTGAGCTCCGCGGAGCGCGGGTCCATGATCAGAATACGGTCGTGATTACGCAAGATCGGGTTATACAGCTGGCGCATGAGCTGGGTTGCGCGTTCATCACTACTGCCAATGACAATCCGGTCCGGCCGAATAAAATCGCTTACCGCGGCGCCTTCCTTGAGGAATTCCGGGTTGGATACCACGCTGAANGGCACGTCCANCCCGCGTTTCTTGAGTTCCTCCGTGACTGCAGAGCGGACCCGCTCCGACGTGCCGACCGGGACCGTCGATTTATTTGCAATTACGCGATATTCATTCATGGTGCGCCCGACGCCGCGCGCGGCCGCGATGACGTAGCGCATATCGGCCGAACCATCTTGATCCGGAGGCGTGCCCACGGCGATGAACTGCACTGCGCCGTGAGCCACGCTCTCTTCAACGTCTGTTGTGAAACGCAAGCGGCCTGCGGCCACATTGTGATTGACCAGCTGCTGCAGTCCTGGCTCATAAATCGGAATACCGCCGCTCTTGAGATGAGCTATTTTTTTTTCGTCAACATCCAGGCAAACCACGTCGTTACCAAGGTCTGCAAAACATGCGCCCGATACCAAGCCAACGTAGCCCGTGCCGATGACCGTTATTTTCACTTGTGCACCTCCGGTACCGAAATCTCGCCATTTATTCGCGCCAGCACCGCCAGTGGATCGGCGGAGCGGGTAACCGATCTGCCAACGACCAGATAACTGGAGCCTGACCGAATCGCAAGTTGCGGCGTCATGATGCGCTTTTGATCGCCTGCCGTTTCCTCGGGTAAACGAATTCCCGGCGTTACGCGCAAAAAAGGACTGCCAAGACGGTCTCGGATGGCCGCTGCCTCCAGAGCCGAACATACCACGCCGTCCAGTCCACAATCGCTGGCCAGTTCGGCGAGCCTCATGACTTGAGCCAAAGGACTTGACTCAATCCCCACCTCGCGCAAGTCGGTTTCGGTCATGCTGGTCAGCACGGTGACAGCGATCACTTTGGGCTTGTGCGCCGCGGACTCGATGCCTTCGCGGGCCGCATTCATCATCGCCCTGCCACCGAGGGCGTGTACATTGATCATCCACACACCGAGTTGTGCTGCGGCCTTGCACGCTTGCGCCACGGTATTCGGGATATCGTGAAATTTGAGATCGAGAAATATATCGAATCCGCGTTGGGCCACCATGGCTACGAACGACGGTCCTGCAGCGGTAAACAGTTCTTTGCCGATTTTCAGTTTGCAGGCGACTGGATCCAGCCGATCGACCAGCGCCTTTGCCGAATTCGCATCGGCATAGTCAAGCGCGACAATGATTTTGGAATTCATCCGCCCAATTCCCTTTCTTCCGTTCGCCGCGGCGGATAAGTCTCCCAGCGATTGCAGGCGGGACAGTGCCAATAGAACTGGCGTGCCTTGAATCCGCAGCTCTCGCAACGGTACAGCGCGAGACTTCGGGTGTGCTGATGTACCAGATTCTTGATCAATTGAAGTTCGTGACGCCGCTCAACCGGCGCTTCCAGCAACTGAGCCTCCAGCAGTTTGTCCAGGCCCAGCAGAGTGGGATTGCGGGCAAGCTCATTGCGGACCAGGCGGTAAGCATGCTCCGGTCCAAGATGGTCCAGCTCACCCTGGAAGATCACATTTAGTAAATCCAGCGATGGATAATTGGCGAGATAGCCGCGCAGCAGCTGCAAGCCCTCCTCATCGCGACCGAGCCCACGGTATGCCGCCAATATTTTTTCCGCCACCAGCGCAATATAGGCAGGATTCTGGCCTTCCAGGGCTTTCCAGTACTCGATTGCCGCGGCGGGACGGCCCTGGCCCATCTCTGTGTCGCCCAACAGGATATTCGCGCGCGCACAGCGGCGGTTCACGCTCAACGCTTCGCTGAGGTAATCGCGCGCCTGATCCCACCTTGAATGGGTAATTTCTACGGCGGCCAGCTCACAGTAAAAGTGCGCAATGTCCTTCGCGCTCGACTGCCCGGAAACTGAGTCCATCTTGCGAGACGTTTCGATGGCCTTGCTCCAGTCTTTCTCCTGTTCAAAAATTTCCAGCAGAAACTTCAACCCCTGCTGNTCGTATAGCGTTCCTTTGAGTTTGGCGAACAACTCTTCTGCCCGGTCCAGCAAGCCAGCTTTCANATAATCCTGCGCAAGCTCNTATAACGCAGTCATTTTCTGTTCCGGCGCCAGGTCCGCGCGTTCCANCAAGTTTTCGTGCATGCGGATTGCGCGTTCNACTTCACCNCGACGGCGGAACAGNCTGCCTAGTGCGAAATGCAGTTCGACCGTCTGCGGGTCTACCTTGACGACTTCGATGAAGGCCTCGATGGCCTTGTCGGGTTGCTCGTTGAGCAGGAAATTGAGTCCCTTGAAGTACGACAGGGGCATGGCACGCGACTCGGAAAGTAACTGCTTGATGTCGATGCGTGCAGCAAGCCAGCCGAAGGCAAAAAACAGCGGAAATCCAAGCAGCCACCAAAACTCAAATTCCATGGCCGTTCCTGGATATTGGGTGCGTGCCCGGCACCGTTGCGATCAAAGCGCGTCTTCGGGCGCGGCTAGCTTGGCACGCAATTCCTTGCGCAACTGCAGAATTTCGCCGCGCTGGCGGTAGATATAGGCAAAGCATGCCGCTACACCGGCGGCTGCACCCAGGCCAAAAAATACCAGTGCGACGAGCGCCAGCGGTGCGTCCCACTGCACAGCGGGATAGAACCGAACGCTGACCGGATCCGAGTTCTTCAACGCAAACCCGAATAACAGAATGAATAACAGCAGACGAAAAGCCCATGAAAGATAGCGCATCCGCAGAATCATCCCAATTCGAATGATGCATCAAGATCAGGCAAAAAAAAGCGGCACAATCTCGCGATATGCCGCCTGTCTGGTTTGGCCGTGAAGCACTTGCCGCCTGCCCTACTGACTCTTGAAGTCCACGCGTTCGCGCAGTTCCTTGCCCGCCTTGAAATGTGGCACATACTTGGCCGGAACATGTACTTTATCGCCAGACTTCGGATTTCGCCCCACGCGTGGCGGGCGGTAGTTCAGGCCGAAACTACCAAAGCCGCGGATCTCGATCCGATGGCCTTGGGACAGACTTTTCGTCATGGCGTCCAGGATCATTTTCACCGCAAGCTCGGCATCGCTTGCGACCAGCTGCGGAAAATGTGCCGCCAGCTTGGCTATCAGCTCCGACTTGGTCATGGCGCTTCCTATTGCGCNGAATTCTTGTTATCNAGCTTGGCTTTGAGCAAAGCACCCAGATTGGTGGTGCCGGCATTNGACGCGCTNTCGGACNCATGTTTTTGCATGGCCTCAGANTCGTCGGCCGCATCCTTGGCCTTGATCGAAAGATTGATGTTGCGGTTTTTGCGATCGATNTTGATGATCATCGCATTGACCTTGTCNCCCTCCTTCAGGTGNGTNCTGATGTCCTCGACGCGGTCGCGTGCCAACTCGGAAGCACGCAGATAACCTTCGATGTCGACGTCGAGCTGGACCACCGCACCCTTGGCATCGATCGACTTCACAACACCGTCAACCATGCTTCCCTTGTCATGCCCAGCCACGAAATTGGTGAACGGATCGCCTTCAAGCTGCTTGATACCGAGGGAAATACGTTCGCGTTCGACATCGATGGAGACCACCATAGCCTCGACTTCATCGCCCTTCTTGTAATTGCGCACTGCCTCTTCGCCGGGGACGCTCCATGACAAGTCAGACAGGTGCACCAAACCGTCGATCCCGCCTTGCAGGCCGATA
>C688J18823_10003234_pt1 | contig 10294 bp, 9 predicted proteins | sample HopSoiMetagenom1_FD_18823 | JGI IMG/M metagenome (IMG submission 18823) | reverse complement strand
GTTTTATTGCAATCGTCCCGTTATTCAAAAACGAACAATGCGCCGGTACGAATATTTTTGCAGATGGGATTAATACAACCGGATGAGCGCCAGTTCACCGATTCATACCGTCTTCTTGCTATATTGCTGGAAGGTGAATTTGAATCGGTATATAAAAATCGTATTCCTCCACAAATAGCCAATGACAGTGCAATTGGATTTCGTCCAAACGGAGAAAAAACAAAAATGATTGTCATAGCAGATGGAGACATTCTTCACAATGAACTTCAATACCCTTCGAGAAGACCAATTCCACTAGGATTTGATGCATTAACCAATCGCACCTACGGAAATAAAAATTTCATACTGAATTGTATCAATTACTTGTGTGATGATTCAGGATTGATCGATGTGAGAGCTCGTGAATTAACATTACGTTTGCTGGATAGAAAAAAACTGAAAGCTGAAGGTTTAAAATGGAAACTTATCAATACGCTCGCCCCCTTGTTAAGCATAGCATTGATTGGGCTCTTGATTTTTTATATGCGCAAAAGAAAATATACCACCTAGTGAAATGAAGAAGAAAAGAAAGAATGCAATACCAGCTGCTATTGTTATTATTTTAGGTAGTATGGCGTTTTGGCTGATTATCAATAATAAAAAAGGTACTATCAAAGAAACACTTCGTGATTTCGCTGTTCAGGATACAGCATCTATTACAAAAATATTTTTAGCGGACAAGAGTTTCAAAAATATTACATTGGAACGAAAACCTTCGGGTGTATGGATGGTAAACGATAAATACATTGCCCGTAAAGATGTACTGCAAACACTATTGTCTACCATTAAAAAAATAGATGTGAAAGAACCTGTAGGAAAAGCGGCACAGGATAATATTATCAAACGGCTTTCCGGTTCTGCTGTAAGATGTGAAATATATGCAGGAGATAAGCTTATCAAGGCCTATTATGTGGGCACAGAGACGAGTGATCAAAAAGGTACGTATATGATCCTTATCGATCCTGAAACGATGAAACCATCTGCAAAAGCATTTGTGACCTATATTCCAGGATTTGAAGGCTATTTGACACCACGGTATTTAACGAAAGAAAAAGGATGGAGAGATCAGACCATTTTTAATTATGAGCCGGATCAAATTCAATCCATACGCCTTGAAGCACCGCATACACCTGAGTTTGGGTATGAATTGACAGTAAAAGGAAACAACGATTATGAGTTGAAATTATTGAAGAAACAAACGGTAGTAACCAATCTGGATACAATAGCTGTAAAGCAATACCTGACCTATTTCAGAAATCTGAGTTTTGAAACATTTGAAGATCAGCTTTCTGAAGTGCAACAGGATTCTTTGCGCCTTTCAAAACCATTGAATAGTATGACAGTGAAGGATAACAAAGGAAAATCAACCGCTGTTAAATTTTATACGCGTTATGCTAAAAGGCATAGCGATGACGATGTAAATGCAGAAAAATCGAAATATGATACAGACCGTATGGATGCGATCATTGATGATGGGAAAGAAGTATTCGTCGTACAGTATTATGTCTTTGGTAAAGCAATGCCTTCAGCCGATTATTTTCAAAAAAGGAAATAACACCAAAGGTTTTTAGACCTTTGGTGTTTTAAAATTTTCCATCTATAGCGATTTTCTAAATGCTAACGGTCTTTAAAATCGTTAGCGTTTTTCGTTTAGATCAAGTGATGGACTGATCCCTCTGGGATCATATCCATTAGAACCTTTAACATCTGTCCTTCCCGTTATTAACCAAAACAGCGAAAATCCCCGTAAACAGGATGCTTTTTTGTTAAAAAGTCAGTTAGAAACTAATATTCTTTCAAAAATTTAAGGAGGAAGAATACCCTATATTTGTTCTACTTCATTAAGAATCTACCTAAACCCATATTTATATGAAATTCATTGTTTCCAGCACCTCCTTACTAAAACAATTACAAGCAATTGGCGGAGTGCTTAACTCGAATAATGCATTACCAATTTTGGATAATTTTTTATTTGAAATTGACAAAAATCAATTAAAAATTTCAGCCTCTGATCTCGAAACCACCATGACTACCATCATCGCTGTGGAATCAAAGGATACTGGAACGATAGCCATTCCTGCTAAATTATTGTTAGAAACATTAAAAACATTTGCGGATCAACCGTTAACGTTTAGCATTGATTTAAAAAAGTATGGAATTGAAATCATTTCTGATTACGGTAAATACAAGCTTACCGGCCATAACGGAGAAGAATTTCCTAAGATACCAAGCATCGAATCCGCTTCATCACTAGAGTTAGAAGCAAGCGTTATTGCTTCTGCAATCAATAAAACAATTTTTGCAACCGGTAACGATGAATTACGTCCGGTAATGTCAGGTGTGTTTTGTGTGCTGGCTGGGGACAGCATTACATTTGTTGCAACGGATGCACATAAACTGGTACGTTACAAAAGAAATGATGCAAAAGCTAGTGGCGCATCTTCTTTTATCATCCCAAAGAAACCATTGAATTTATTGAAGAATATATTATCCAGCGTTAGTGGAAATGTGAAAATTGAATATAACAATACGAATGCATTTTTTTCATTCGAAAATACAAATTTGATTTGCCGATTAATCGATGGAAAATATCCCAACTATGAAGCGGTTATTCCAAAAGAAAATCCAAACAAACTGACTGTTGATCGTGTTTCTTTTTTAAACTCTATCAGACGTGTTTCTATTTTTTCTAATAAAACGACACATCAGGTGAGACTAAAAATTGCAGGAAGTGAATTAAGCATTTCTGCAGAGGATCTTGATTTTGCAAATGAAGCAAGCGAACGTCTTACTTGCCAATACGCTGGAGAAGATATGGAAATAGGGTTTAATTCTAAATTTTTAGGTGAGATGTTAAACAACTTAAGTTGCGAAAACATTAACCTGGAAATGAGCGCCCCTAATCGTGCAGGGATTTTATTACCTACTGAAAAAGAAAATGTATCCGAAGATATTTTAATGCTGGTTATGCCGGTAATGTTAAACAGTTAAGATTTTTTATTCAAAAGCCGCTTCTCAAATAGAGGAGCGGCTTTTTTTTGCCAAATATTAATTAATTTTGTGCGTTGCTATTTATTAACATCCCCCTTATGAAAAAACGTAATTTTATTTTTTGTGCTTTTCTAATTGCAATGCTTAGCACCACTGCTCAAAATCAAGTAACAATTATTGATAGTATTTTTTCTGGAAGTATCTATCGCACTTATCGCCTATATATTCCCAAGAGTTATGAGGTAACCAAATCAAGTTCACTTGTGGTCGATTTGCATGGTTATACTTCAAATGCAGAACAGGAGCAAGCCTATTCAAATTTTAAATCGATTGCAGATACCGCGAATTTTTTGGTAGTGTATCCCAATGGAACCAAAAGCGGAACATCACAATTTTGGAACGCTGGAATATCACCAGCTCTTGTAAATGATGTTGCTTTTATTTCTGAATTGATTGACCATATCAAAGCACAATATACCATTGATTTAAATAGTGTATATGCCTGTGGCATGAGTAACGGCGGTTTTATGGCTCATACTTTAGCTTGTGCATTAAATTATAAAATTGCAGCAATTGCTTCCGTAACAGGAAGCATGTTTATTCCACAATACAATACCTGTGTGCCGAACAGAGTGGTACCCGTTATGCAAATTCATGGAACTGCTGATAACACCGTGCCTTATATAGGTAACAGTTCCATGCTAGCAATTGATACATTGATGAAATTTTGGGTGAAGCACGATCAATGCTATCCAATTCCAAGTATTGATAGTGTGCCTAATATAACTAAGGCAGACAGCTGTACAGCGATTCATTATGAATATAAGAATGGATCGCAGGGAGCAACATGTGAACTGTACAAAATCGTTGGCGGCGGGCATTCCTGGCCTGGAGCACCTTTTAAAATTGCAGTAACCAACCAGGATTTTAATGCATCTGAAAAAATATGGCAGTTTTTTAGAAAATATAAATTAAATAATATGTTGAATGTACCGGAATCTGGAAATGAAGTCATTGTCTCTATGTATCCCAACCCTTGTATAGATCAACTCTTTATTGAAGTACAACAATTGAAGAGTATTGCCATTATTGATATAACAGGAAAGGTGGTACTACAATCAACGCAATCAGAAATGGATGTGCAAGATTTGGCAAAAGGAATCTATTCTGTTATTATTACTACAAAAAATGGAAGGGTTGTGAAGAGGTTAGTAAAGTAGAGAAGCCCGCGCTCACCTAACCCCTTTCATCCAATGAAGCTTTAGCGAAAGTGGGCAGCCCCTCTCCCTTAATCTTCCTTCGCTGAAGCTTCGGCAGACGCAGCAAGGAGAGGGGTAACTGTAAGTATTGTTAGACACGTTTAGGGGCTGAGGTGATACGCCGTTTCATGTTTTACTTCCGTCATGATAAATGCACTTTGCACATTGGAAACATTTTCCATAGCCGCCAGCTTATTTACCAATAAATTTTTATAATCATTCATATTATCAACCACAATTTTTATGAGGTAATCGTATGCACCTGCAACGTGATAGCATTCCATAACTTCGGGAAACGAACGCAGGGCTTGCTCAAACTGCTTTAACAGAGGAGCCGAATGTAAACGCAGTGAAATGGTGCAAAATGCAGAACAGGTTTTACCAATTGCCTGCTGATCAAGCAAGGCTACATATCCTTTTATGATTTTTGATTTTTCAATTTTTTTCAAGCGCTCATAAGTGGGTGTAACAGACAATCCGATTTTGTTAGCAATCTCTTTTGTATTCAAACGCGCATCTTTTTGCAATAAGCGTAAAATCTTTTTATCAAGTAAATCCAGTGTCTTCATGTTAGATTTTTTTATCTATTCGTAATTATAAAATTAATGGTTTTGGATTAAAAAAACTAATAATTGTAATTTTATAGTTCTATTCATCTATAATTATAGTTAATAAAGTTTAATGGCTATATTAACTGTAACTTTGTAGAAAAACTAAATTAGCTCTCTATGTTAACCGTATCTGATGAATGCATCTTGCATGCATTGCTTGAAAAAATCGCCCATAAGTCCAACAACTTCTTGGGTTTCCCTGTTGCAAAAGATTTTGATTATTTGCAATTAATGCCTTTTCTTCAATATCCTTTAAACAATCTCGGAGATCCATTTGTTGACTCAACGTATGGTGTAGACACGAGAGAAATTGAAAAGGAAGTCATTCATTTTTTTGCTGGTTTATTCAGAGCCGAACCGGATAACTATTGGGGCTACGTTACCAACGGAGGATCAGAAGGAAATTTATATGGTCTGTACCTCGCACGGGAGCTCTATCCAAAAGCAATGATTTATTATTCTGCTGCAACCCATTACAGCGTTCAAAAAAATATTCACCTGTTGAATATGCCCAGTATTGTGATTAAAACCCAACCTTCTGGAGCGATTGATTATTCTGATTTCTCCGCCACTTTAAAGTTGAACCGGCATTTGCCTGCCATTGTTCTGGCTAATATCGGAACCACAATGACAGAAGCACGAGATAATGTCGGATTGCTAAAACAAATTTTAAAAGAAAATGCGGTTCAACAACATTATATACATGCAGATGGTGCGTTATCCGGAGGATATAGCGCGTTTCTGGATCCCAGACCTTCTTTTGATTTTCAGGACGGAAGTGATAGTATCGCAATCAGTGGACATAAATTTTTTGGAGCTCCGTTTCCATTAGGACTCGTGCTTGTCAAAAAGAATAATAGAGATCGAATTGCAAAAGCAGTATCATATATAGGCAGCAGTGACACAACGATTACCGGATCAAGAAATGGATTGAGCCCACTTATTTTATGGTACAGCATTAAGCGCTGGGGAAAGCAAGGGTTGAAAAATAGAGTGGATCATAGTCTGGAAGTGGCAGCTTATGCAGAAATCGAATTGAACAGAATCGGAATTGAAGCATGGAGAAATCCCAATAGCTTTACCGTTGTTTTTCCTACTCCCGATAAAGCAATCAAGCAAAAGTGGCAATTGGCAAGTGAAGAAGGCTTGTCACATATTATTTGTATGCCCAATGTAAACAAATCTCAGATTGATGAATTTGTTCGCGATTTAAAAATGGGATGTGTTTCGCAAGTCCCACCTGATTCGTTTGTAATGGGGCGTGGAGGATGCATAGTGTAAGTTTCTCATCAATAATTTTAATATCACTTGCTTATTAGAAAATAATGATTACATTTGTGCAACTTCTTATGAAGATTGTATCTCAATCTGGTTTGTAACCTCTCAATTGCAATTCGATAATTTTTACACTTTTTCTGGCGATAACGAAGGGATATCTCTTTTTAGAGCTAGTAAGGATTGTAAAGTATAAAAACGAATGAATGCCATTTCAATTTTATAATCTTATTAAGCTAAATTGCTTTGATAATGAATGCGCCAATTTTCATCACGAATACCCATTAATATTAAACCGCTTACCAGAGAAGTAGGCACAAAACAAAAACAACATGAATAAAGGAACAGTAAAATTTTTTAACGAGGCCAAAGGCTTTGGATTTATCACAGGAGAAAACGGACAAGAAATATTTGTTCACGTAACAGGCCTAAGAGAAGACATACGCGAAAATGATGAAGTAACATACGATACGCAAGAAGGTAGAAAAGGTCTTAATGCTGTAAACGTAAGTTTGACATAACGATTTCTATTGGAATAAGCAGAATAAAATAAATAATAAACGCCCACCACAATTGGGCACAAAACAAAAACAACATGTATAAAGGAACAGTAAAATTTTTTAACGAAGCTAAAGGCTTTGGATTTATTAAAGGAGAGAACGGACAAGAATTATTTGTTCATGTAACAGCTCTAAAAGAAGAGATACGTGAAAATGATGAAGTAACATTTGATACAGAAGAAGGAAGAAAAGGCCTAAATGCTGTAAATGTTACTCGCATTTAATACACATACTACTCATAAAAAAAGCAAGACTTTGGTCTTGCTTTTTTTATGTTCAAAGGCCACTAATTACAGCCTACAGTGCTTTCAATACCTCCTCACTCAAGGGACTAATAGCTGCGGAATAAAATTTTAGCAGCTGTCCTTCTTCATCAACTAAGTATTTACAAAAATTCCAACTCGGTGCTTCTGTATTCCAACCATTTTGTTCGGGTTGTGTGAGCCATTGATACAGCAGGTTCTGATCTGGTGGCAATACGCTTGATTTAGCAAATAATTGAAAAGTAACACCGAAATTTTTTTTACAAAAAGCTCCAATCTCTTCGTTGGTGCCAGGTTCTTGTCCACCAAAATTATTGGCCGGAAATCCGAGAACGGTAACTTTATTACCATGATTTTCATGAAGGTATTGCAACTCCTCATATTGCGGTGTAAAGCCACATTCAGAAGCAGTATTGACAATTAGTATTTTTTTACCCTTATAGGTACTAAAATTAATTTCCTGTCCGCTGAGTGTTTTCAATTTCAACGCATAGATTGATTTTTTAGGAGTAGTCCGCATTGTCCTATTCATCGTTACATGCTTTTTGGCAAATAATAAGAGCAACCAATATTTTAGCTTTTTCATGGATTAACGAACGATTCTAAGCTTGGCAAACTTTATTAATAATTGTTTGGGGCCAACACCCTCAAAAGAAACGGTAGCCTTATTATTAGGAAAAACACCTTCCATCGCTACTACTTTACCATTACCAAACCGGTCATGTTCCACATCCATACCAATTTGTAAATCTTTTAAACTTTCTGTATCAAAATCGCTTGTTGATTTTGCAGCTGCATTTACTTTAACTAATTTTTTTCCAATAACAGGACGTTGTACAAATGTTTCTTTTGTCTTTGTTGTGCTCAGTTTTGTTTTCGGAGTATAGGTTTGCTCGTTAAAGAGGGATGAATTATTTTCCAATGGAAGGTCCACATACTTTGTATCCAGCTCTTCAATAAAACGGCTCGGTTCTGAGTAAATTAAATTTCCCCAACGATAACGAGAGGTAGAGTAGGTAAGTGTTACTTTTTTCTCAGCTCTTGTAATCGCTACGTAAAATAACCGACGTTCTTCTTCCAGTTCTGTGCGTGATGTTAATGCCAATTGAGACGGAAATAAATTTTCCTCCAATCCTACAATGTATACATACGGAAATTCCAATCCTTTAGCCGCATGTATGGTCATCAGTACCACTCTGTTTTTATCTTCTTCGGTTTCGTTTTTCTTATCTGCATCGGTCATCAATGCAATGTCTTGCATAAAAATACTCAATGTAGGTTCTGTTGTCAAGGCTACCGGTGCAGTGGTTGTTTCTTCTTCTGTAGGAAACAGTAACCCATTATCAAACGAAGTTGAATTGTTAAGCTGTTCTGGTGCAACTCCATTTTCTTCAGGGTTTTCATCGGCCTCTAGCTCCTGGTTAATTTCCAATTCAGTCTCCGTGAATTCTTTTAATCCATTTAATAATTCCTGAATATTTTCATGACGGCTAACTCCTTCAGGTGTTTTATCTGCATATAAATCCTTAAGTATGCCAGAGTGAATAGCAATGTGTTGGCCCAAATCATACGCATTGTGCGTTTTCAGCATCGCTGAAAAACTCTTGATCATGTTGGCAAACTCATCTACTTTTAATTTGGCACTTGAATTTAATCCGATGTCAAATTCATTTATGTTTTCAATGACTTTAAAAAGACTGATGTTATGATCATTGGCAGCAACAACAATACGATCCAGTGTGGTATCACCAATACCTCTTGCCGGGTAATTGATAATACGTTTCAATGATTCTTCATCATTGTTGTTGATCGTTAACCGATAATAGGCTAATAAATCTTTGATCTCTTTGCGTTGGTAAAAAGACAAGCCACCATAAATGCGATACGGAATATTTTGTTTGCGTAAAGCTTCCTCCATAGCGCGTGATTGTGCATTGGTACGGTATAAAATGGCGAAGTGGCGATTGTGCGCCCGCTCGTTCATTTTTGTTTCAAAAATGGAACTGGCTACAAAATTTCCTTCTGCATTATCCGACTCGGTGCGAATCACTTTGATGAGTTCACCTTCATCGTTATCCGTAAAAACATTTTTTTTTAATTGTTCTTTATTCTTTGCAATCACCGCATTGGCAGCTCCTACAATATTTTTTGTAGAACGATAATTTTGTTCCAGTTTAAAAATTTGCAGTTCGGGGTAGTCTTTTTCGAAATTGAGAATGTTTTGAATGTTTGCTCCTCTAAATGCGTAGATACTTTGTGCGTCATCTCCAACAACGCATATATTGCGAAAAGCAGCAGCCAATTGTTTTACAATTACGTATTGTGAAAAATTGGTATCCTGGTACTCATCCACTAAAATATGTTTGAATTTATGCTGGTATTTATGCAATACTTTTGGAAAATCACGCAACAAAATATTTGTATTAAAAAGCAAATCATCAAAGTCCATGGCACCGGCTTTAAAGCAGCGGTTGGCATAGATCTGATAAATAATGCCCATTTTGGGTTTTACCGCCATGCGATCTTCTTCCTGAATTTGAGGATTATTAAGGTAAGAGGATGCAGAGATTAAATTGTTCTTCGCTGCTGAGATACGGGATAAAACGCTACTGGGCTTATAAATTTTATCATCTAAGCCTTGTTCCTTGAGGATGGTTTTGATCAAACTTTTTGCATCATCCGTATCATATATGGTAAAATTGGGAGGGTAGCCTAACTTCTCTGCCTCTGATCGTAAAATACGAGCAAATACCGAGTGAAACGTTCCCATCCAAATGTTCTTTGCTTCACCGCTACCAACAATTTTAGCGATGCGTTCCTTCATCTCTTTTGCTGCTTTGTTGGTAAAAGTGAGCGCGAGAATATTAAAAGGGTCGGCGCCTTTTTTCATTAAATGAGCAATACGATAGGTAAGTACACGTGTTTTCCCTGAACCTGCTCCGGCAATTATCATAACCGGTCCTTCTGTACATTCCACAGCCTCTCGCTGGACCGGATTTAACTCATCAAGGTAGTTTTTTGACATATATTAATGTATACTAAAGAAAAGTGTCAATTAATTTTTGAATGAGCCCAAAGTTACGGTTATTCGCGGAAAGAATGAATTCTGTTAATAACTGATGAGGAAATTTTATGGATTTGTCGACAAATAGCGGATTGTTAATAAATAGGTGAGGAAGTTTTTGCGTATTTTTCAAATGACACACTATCCATTTTAAGGCCTGTATAGGAAGGTATTTGCGGCATTTCTCTTGATAGGGCTGACGAACGTTTCGCATCAGAAATTTAATATATTT
>C688J18823_10003233_pt1 | contig 10294 bp, 10 predicted proteins | sample HopSoiMetagenom1_FD_18823 | JGI IMG/M metagenome (IMG submission 18823) | reverse complement strand
CCGATGCACCGCTGCTGCCCGGCCAGTGCCACGCACTGGCACGGCGGGTGCCGCTGGGACTGGCCCGCACCGGCGCCAGCGGATCGCACTTCTCGGGCGACCTGTTCCTGGCCTTTTCGACCGCCAACCCGGGCGCGTTCGACACCGGCTTTCCGGACGGCGATCCCGCCCCGTCGTCGCTGCGGTTCCTGCCCTGGAAGTGGATGGACGACCTCTACCAGGCTGTCGTGGAAGCCGTCGAGGAGGCCACCGTGAACGCCCTGGTCGCCAACGACGACATGGTGGGACGGGACGGGCACCGTTCACCGGCGCTGCCGCGTGCCCGGGTGGCGGCGGTGTTCAGTGACCGATAGCCGCCGTAGCGGAGGAGCGTAAACGCCATCCGCGCCGTAAGATCTCTGCCGTGACCGAGTCCATCATCGAGGGGTTGCGCGCGGTGCCGATCTTCGCGGCGCTCGATGACGACGCGATCACTCGCGCCGCCGCCATCGCCGCAATAGACGAGCACGCCAGGGGCTCGGTGCTGATCGAGCGCGGGCTGCCCGGCGCCGGACTGTTCGTGATCCTCGACGGCACCGTGGCGGTGGAGCTGCAGCACCGCACGGTCGAGCTGGGGCCGGGCGAGTTCGTCGGAGAGCTGAGTCTGCTCAGCGAGCACACCACCCGCAGCGCCCGCGTACGAGCCGCCACCGACGTGACCGCCATCGCGATCGCACGGCACGAGTTCGTGGGATTGCTGAACGAGCATCCACAGATCGCCGTGGCCATGCTGCCCTCGCTGGCGCAGCGGCTGCAGAACCTGATCGAGCATCCGGGCTGAACGCCGGATGCACGCCGGTGAGCGAGCAGCACGCACCATGCAGCGCCTGTCCCAGCTGGCCGAGATCGGGCGCGAGGGCCGCGCGGGGGCACATCGGCCCGGGCTGAGCGCGGCGGAGCAAACAGCCTGCGAGTTGGTCGCGCGCTGGCTCGAGCAGGAGGGCCTGGAGGTCAGCTGGGACGCGTGCGGCAACCTGTACGGACGGCTGGCCGGCAGCGATCCGGCCGCGGGCGAGATCTGGGCCGGATCGCACCTCGATACCGTCCCGAACGGCGGCCGCTTCGACGGGGCTCTGGGCGTCCTGGCCGCGCTGGAGGCGGTCGCGCAGCTGCACGATCTGCCGCGGACCGCCACGCTTTGTGTGGCCGTCTTTCGCGACGAGGAGGGCTGGCGGTTCGGCGAGGGCTGCTTCGGCAGCCGCTGCCTGTGCGGCACGGTGACCGATGCCGATCTGCGGGCGACCGATCTCGACGGCGTGTCGATCCGCGAGGCGCTGGCCGCGCTCGGCTACCCCGAGCCGCGCGGCGGTGGCCCGCTGCCGGCCGCATTCGTCGAGGTGCACATCGAGCAAGGCCCGGTGCTGGAGCGGCGCGGGCTGGCCCACGCGGTCGTCACGTCGATCGCGGGCATGTCCGGCTTCACCGCGACCATCACCGGCAGCGCAGGTCACGCGGGAACCACGCCCATGGAGGGGCGGCGCGACGCACTGCTCGCCGCCGCCGAGTTGGCAATCGCGCTCCGCGAGTGTGCGATCCGGATCGCCGGAGCGGTCGTGACCGTCGGCAAACTCACCATCGCCGATGCCGCGGCCAACGTGATTCCCGGGCGGGTCACGATCTCGATCGATGCTCGCTGTGCAACCGCCGAGGGGCTCGAGCAGTTGATCGATGGGCTGGGCGACGCGTGCTCGCAGGTCGCTTCAGCCAGCGGCTGCGAGGTCACGCTCGACCCGGCCTGGCGCAGCCGGCCGGTGGCGATGTCGGCACGTGTCGGCGACGCCATCCGGCAGGCGGCCGCGGCCGCCAGGCTCCAGCTGGCCGACCTGGCGTCAGGCGGCGGTCACGATGCCGGGATCCTGTCCGAGGCCGGCGTCGACAGCGGCATGCTGTTCGTTCGCAGCCGAAACGGCGGGGTCAGCCACCGGCCGGAGGAGCTGACCGACGAGGCCGACGTCGCCACCGCCATCCAGCTGCTCGCGGGTACCCTGGCGACCCTGAGCGGCGCTTGCTAGGCTCGGTCCCCGCCATGCAGCGACCGGAGCACTCAGGACCGTGAGCGGCAAGCGCACCGTCATCGCCGGCGGCACGCTGGCCACCGAGTACGGCGTATTCCCGGCAGACGTCGTGATCGAGGACGGCCGCGTCGCCGCCGTCGCCGACCAGGCGGACCGCAGCGGGGCAGACGAGCTGATCGACGCCTCCGGCCTGGTGGTGCTGCCGGGCGCCATAGACATGCACGCCCACTTCGAGGATCCCGGGCACACCGAGCGTGAGGATTTCACCACCGGCACCATGTCGGCTGCGGCCGGTGGCATGACCACCGTGATCGAGCATCCTCTCACCTATCCGCCGGTCACCACCGCCCAGCTCTACCGCGAGAAGCGGGAGATGGCGAAGCAGAAGGTGGTCACCGACTTCGGCCTCTGGGGTGCGCTGACTGCGCCCTCGATCCCGGAGATCAAGGATCAGTGGGCCGAGGGTGCGGGTGGCTTCAAGGCCTTCATGCCGATCTCCGATCCCTCCTACCCCCACGTCACGGACGCCGAGTTCCTGGAGGGCATGCGGGAGGTGCAGGCCGTCGGCGGTCTCGTGCTCGTCCACGCCGAGAGCGACTCCCTGCTGCAGGCCGGTCTGGCGCGGATGCAGGAGCAGGGCCGCACCGATCCCATGGCCCACCATGAGGCGCGACCGCCCTTCGTCGAGGAGGAGGCCGTTCACCGGGCGCTCTACCTGGCCGCCCACGCCGACGTGCGGATCCAGATCGTGCACGTCTCCAGCCCGGTCAGCGCCCAGCTGGTAGCGGACGAGAAGCGGCGCGGCCGGCCGGTCACGATGGAGATCTGCCCCCACCATCTGCTGCTCGACCTCGACGACCTCGTCCGCCTCGGTCCCTACGGCATGTGCGCGCCGGCGCTGCGTGACCGCGCCCTCGTGGAGCGGCTGTGGTCGTTCGTGCTGGACGGAACCGCCGACTGCCTGATCTCCGACCACTCCGCCTACACCCCGGAGGAGAAGGAACCGGGCTGGGACAACATCTTCGACGCGCTGCTCGGCTGCCAGGTGATCCAGGAGACGGTGCCGCTGGTGCTGGACGAGGCCTACCACCGTCGCGGTATGGCGCTGGACGCGTTCGCGCGATTCTCGTCCACGAAGCCGGCCCGCATCGCCGGGCTGTATCCCCGCAAGGGCACGCTCGTGCCCGGTTCCGACGCCGACCTGGCGCTCTATGACCTCGACACCGAGTGGATCGTGGACGCCCGCTCGCAGCAGTTCTCGAAGAACCCGTGGTCGCCCTTCGACGGGCGGCGCGTGCGGGCGCGTGCGGTGCGCACGCTGGTGCGCGGCGAGACGGTGTACGCCGACGGCGAGATCCTTGCCGAGCCGGGGTCGGGCCGCTTCCTGTCCTGCCAGCAGGATCACTCCCTGGGCGGACAGCCGACGGCGACGGCGGGCTGACGTGTTCCGCCTGGCGCTGATCAACCCCAACACCGACGAGCACCACACCCAGGCCATGGGCGGTGTGGCCCGCGCGGCGCTGCCGGAGGGGTGCGACGTGACCGCCGTCAACCCGAACCGCGGCCCCACGTCGATCGAGAGCGCAGCCGACTCGGTGGTGGCCGCGGCCGAGGTGGCAGCGCTGGTGCGGGCGCTTCCCGACTACGACGGCTACCTGATCGCGTGCTTCGGCGATCCCGGGCTCGACGCCGCCCGCGAGCTGACCGCAGCGCCCGTTGTCGGTATCGGCGAGGCCGCCTACATCGCGGCGTCGCTCGTGGCCAAGCGGTTCGCCGTGATCACCACCCTGCCCCGCAGCATCCCCGCGCTCGAGGAGGGCATCGACGCGCTGGGCCTGCGGTCCCGTTGCGCCGGGATCGTGCCGCTGAACATCCCCGTTGCCGACCAGGGCAGCGGCCACCCGGACACCACCTCTGCGATCGTCGCGCTCGGCAAACGCCTGGCGGCGCACAACGGCGCCGACGCCCTGATCCTGGCCTGCGGGGGCATGGCCGACGTGGCGCGCGCGGTCGAGGACGAGGTGGGAGTGCCGGTATGCGACGGCGTCTCGTTCGGAGCCGGCCTCGCCCACTCGCTGTGGCGAAGCGGCCTTCGTACCAGCAAGGCCTCCGCGTACTCGGCGCCGGAGCCGATCCCATACGTCGGCATGCAGGGCTGACACATGCGGGCCGCGACCTTCCGAGAGTACGGCGGCCCGGAGGTGATGCGCTGGGAACAGCTGGACGACCCGGCCTGCGGTCACGACGAGGTGATCGTGCGGGCACGCGCCTGCGGCCTCAACCACAGCGACCTTGACTCGCGGGCGGGCAGCTCGCGCTGGCCGTTCACGATGCCCTGGGTGCTGGGTGCGGAGTTCGCAGGCACCGTGGTCGCGGTGGGGCCGCAGGTCGAGGGCATCGCCGACGGCGAACCGGTCACGGCCTACCAGCAGTTCGCGTGTGGCAGGTGCTCGGCCTGCGTGAGCTGGCGGCCCGACCTGTGCGAGCGGTTCGTGGTATTCGGCACCGATCGCTGGGGTGGCTACGCGGAGCTGGTGGCGGTGCCGGCCCGTGCGGTGATCGCGTTGCGCTCCCCGGACGACTTCGTCACCGCCGCGGCCGCCCAGTGCGTGGTCTCGACCGCCTGGTCGATGGTGGTGTCTGTGGCGGCGGTGCGGGCGGGCGAGACGGTGCTGGTGCCATCGGCGTCGGGCGGCGTGGCGGGGGCGGCGGTGCAGGCGGCGCGGCTGTCGGGCGCGCGTGTGATCGCGTCGGTGGGTGCGCCCGAGAAGACGGACGCTGTGCGAGCCCTGGGCGCGGACGTGGTCTTCTGCTACCACGACACGCCGGTGACGGAAGCCGTGGCCGAGGCCACCCGTGGTCGCGGCGTCGACGCGGTGATCGACACGACCGGTGGCCCGCGGTTCGGCGAGCACCTGGCGGCAATGGCTCCGGATGGCCGGCTGGTAACCTGCGGCGCACACGCCGGCGAGGTGGTGCCGCTGGACATCATCCAGCTGTTCCGCCACGGCCACCGCATCCTCGGCTTCCGTGTTGCCACGCCGGACGAGATCCGCACGTCGCTAGCCATGGCGCTCGACGGTGCGATCACCGTGCCGGTGGACCGCACGTTCCCGACGGCGCAGGCGGCGGCCGCGCACGCCTACATGGACGAGCGACGGCACGTCGGAAAGATCGTGCTGGTGTCGGAGTGAGGACGGTCTGTTACCTGGCGCACTGTCTGCTGAACGCGAACGCCAAGGTGGACGAGGGCGCGCGCTGCGAGGGCGTATCGGCGCCGGTGGTGCGGCTGCTCCGCGAGCACAACGCCACGATCCGGCAGATGCCCTGCCCGGAGCTGGCATTCGGCGGGACGCGGCGGTTCTGGGCGGTGCGCGAGCAGTACGACACGCCGGCCTTCAGGGCCCATTGCAGCAAGCTGGCCGGGCCCGTGGCAGAACAGATCCGGGCCGACCTCGCTGCCGGCGCGCGGGTGGTGATCATCGGGATCGACGGCAGCCCCAGCATGGGCGTCGAGCTGACGGCCAGCGCCGGTGATTGGGGCGGCCGGCCCGACAAGCCGCGCGACGAGGACTACCCGGTCACGCCGGGGCCGGGCCTGTTCACGGAGACGCTGCTGGATCTGCTGGGAGACGACGTCGCGCGGGCGCGGGTGGTCGGGATCGGACAGGACCTGTTCGACTACGACGAACCGGCGGAGCTGGCAAAGCTGGCGGCGGCCGTGGAGGACACCGGTGCGCGGTGACCTACGGTCGCGGCGGGTGGCGGTGGTGGCCGACTCGGTGCTGAACCCGCCCGCGGGCGGAGCCGATCACCTGACGCCGCTGACCGAGGCGGGCTGGGGCCTGGTGGTGTTGCCGCCGGCCGGGCTGCAGCCCGGCGCCGAGCGGGCGATGATCGCCGCCATCACCGATCAGGTGGTGACGTTTCTGGACGACGGCTACGAGGTCGCCCTGGGATGGCCGGGCGATGAGCGAACGGGAAAGCTGATCGAGGCGCTGTCCGCGATCGGGCGGCGCGTCGAACGGCGGATCGACTTGCTGGACTAACGGCTCAGGCGGTGGCCTCGTTCGAGCGTGCGATCCGCAGCTCGAGTGGGGTCGACTGGCGGGTGCGCCCGGCCTGCAGCGTGCGTCGCTTCTCGGCCATTCGCAGCAGCTCCTCGTGCTCGTGCGGTGTGTATCCCCAGTCGGTGTCCGGCGGCACCGTCACGCTGTTGCGCTTCGTGTCCTTCATCCCAATCCTCCGTGCTTGTGGCCTCGCGTCCGAACACCCTACCTAGTTGACACGGCAAGTGTACGGGTGAATGCGGATTTCCAGGTCTTTTCCTGTTCGACACCCATTGACCACCCCAGTCTGGCGAGGCGTATGCAACCATGCGATGCATGAGCAGCTCGCACGGCAGGAGGGTGGTCGGAGGCGGTCTCCTCTGCGAGCTGCACGCGCATTCGCGCTGGAGCGACGGCGATCTCGAGCTGGCCGACGTCGTCGAGCTCTACGGGCGTGCCGGGTTCGACGTGCTGTGCATCACGGATCACGTCGTGCGAGACGGAGGGATGGTGACAGCCGCCGTCCACGCCGAGTACCTGGCCGAGATCCGCCGGCAGGCTGAACGCGCCCGGCGACGGCACGGTCTGCTGGTGCTGCCGGGACTGGAGCTGACGTGGGACGACGACGACGACGTACGGCAGGCCGCGCACGCGGTGGCGGTTGGGCTGGACCGGTTCGTGGGCCTCGAGCACGGGCTCGATGCGGCGGTCGAGACGGCGCGCGACCACGGAGCGGCGATCATCGCGGCGCACCCGCACGGCGCCCGGCGCGACAGCATCCCCGGCCGCACCACCCAGCGCTGGTGGCACGACCCGGCCGTGCGCTCGCTGGCGCACCGGTTCGAGCTGATCAATCGCACGCAGGTGTTCGACTGGGTGGCCGAGGCCGGCCTACCGGCGGTCGCGAACGGCGACTTCCACCAGCCCGGGCACCTGGCCACCTGGAAGACCGTGCTTCCGGTGGAACCTGACGCTGACGCGGTGGTGGCGTATTTGCGGTCGCAGGCGCCGGCCATGATCACGCGGCCGGCGGGGCTGCACGTGCTGGCGAAGCCGGCAGGCGTGGCTGCATAGATGCGGGTCCGACGACCGATCGTCGGCGGTCGCCATCTACCCTGCATCGGTGAGCCCCCATACGCACAAGCTCCGCGATGACATCCGCAACATCGCGATCATCGCCCACGTCGACCACGGCAAGACCACCCTCGTGGACGCGCTGCTGCAGCAGTCCGGCACCTTCGCGGCGCACGCCGAGGTGGTCGACCGGATCATGGACGCCGGGCTCGAGCGCGAGCGCGGCATCACGATCCTGGCCAAGAATGCGGCCTGCCGCTACCAGGGCACCAAGATCAACATCATCGACACCCCCGGGCATGCCGACTTCGGCGGCGAGGTCGAGCGCGGCCTGACGATGGTCGACGGCGTGCTGCTGCTGGTGGACGCCAGCGAGGGGCCGCTGCCGCAGACCCGGTTCGTGCTGCGAAAGGCGCTGGCCGCGCGGCTGCCGGTGATCCTGGTCGTGAACAAGGTCGACCGCCCCGATGCCCGCGCCGCCGAGGTGGTGAACGAGATCTACCAGCTGTTCTTCGACCTCGACGCGGACGAGTCGCAGATCGACTTCCCGATCGTCTACACGATCGCGCGCGACGGCCTGGCCTCGCTCACCGAGGACGAGCCGGGCACCGACATGCACCCGCTCTTCGAACTGATCCTCGACCGCGTGCCGCCGCCGCGCTACCACGAGGGCTCGCCGTTCCAGGCCCGCGTCGCCAACCTCGACTCGTCCCCCTACCTCGGCCGCCTGGCGCTCTGCCGCGTGCACGAGGGCGAGCTGACCAAGGGCGAGATGGTTGCCTGGTGCAAGGCCGACGGTACGATCACGCGCACCAAGATCACCGAGATGTTCGTGGCCGAGGGGCTCGACCGGGTCGCGGCCGATCACGTCGGGCCCGGCGAGGTGATGGCCGTGGCCGGCCTTCAGGAGATCATGATCGGCGAGACGATCGCCGACGCGGAGGACCCGCATCCGCTGCCCGTGATCAAGGTGGACGAGCCGTCGCTGGCGATGACCATGGGCACGAACTCCTCCCCGTTCGCCGGGCGCAGCGGCACGAGGCTGACGGCACGCATGATCAAGGACCGGCTCGACCGCGAGCTGGTCGGAAACGTCAGCCTGCGGGTGTTCGACACCGACCGTCCGGACACGTGGGAGGTGCAGGGGCGCGGTGAGCTGCAGCTCGCGGTGCTGATCGAGCTGATGCGACGCGAGGGCTTCGAGCTCACGATCGGCAAGCCGCAGGTGGTCACGCGCGAGCTGGACGGCAAGGTCTGCGAGCCGGTGGAGCGGGTCACCATCGACGTGCCGGAGGAGTACTCGGGCACGGTGATCCAGGCGCTGGCGGTGCGCAAGGGGCGGATGGAGCAGATGACCAACCACGGATCGGGATGGGTGCGGCTGGACTACGTGATCCCGGCCCGCGGCCTGCTCGGGTTCCGGACCGAGTTTGTGACCGAGACGCGCGGCACCGGCATCCTGCACCACGTGTTCGATCGCTACGAGCCCTGGCACGGCGAGATCAGCGGCCGCCAGAACGGCTCGCTGATCGCCGACCGCACCGGGCCGGCGTCGACGTACGCGATGACCAACCTGCAGGAGCGCGGGGTGCTGTTCGTCTCACCTGGCGAGGACTGCTACGAGGGCATGCTGGTTGGGGAGAACGCCCGGGCGGACGACCTCGACGTGAACATCGCCAAGGCCAAGCAGATGACCAACGTCCGCTCCAACGCCGACGTGCTGGTGCGGCTGGCGCCTCCGCGCATGCTCAGCCTCGACCAGGCGCTCGAGTACATCGAGGAGGACGAGTGCGTCGAGGTCACGCCCGACGTGATCCGCCTGCGCAAGGTCGAGCTGTCGGCGTCGAGGCGTCAGAGCCAGCGCTCGAAGAGCAAGCGCGATGCGCGCGACTGACAGAGGGCAGGCGCTTGCAACACCGGTCGGAGTACGCTGAGGGAGGGTGATCGTGCGATGGAAGACCTTCCCAGCGGAACCGTCACACTGCTCTTCACCGGCGTCGAAGGGTCGACGGTGCTCGTCCATGCGCTGGGTGCTGCGTACCAGAAAGCGCTGGCCGAGCACCGCGAGCTCCTGAGGGACGCGGTGGCGTCGCACGCGGGCCGCGAGGTCGACTGTCGCGCCGACGAGCTGCTCGCCTGCTTCCCGCGCGCATCCGACGGCCTCGCGGCGGCGATCGCGGCGCAGCTGGCGATGACGTCGCAGGACTCCCAGCTGCGCGTGCGGATGGGGCTTCACACCGGCGAGCCGGAGCTAATCGGCGACGCCTATATCGGGATCGACGTGAACCGCGCCGCGCGCATCTGCTCAGCGGGTCACGGCGGCCAGATCCTGGTGTCCCAGACCACCCGCGACCTGGTCTCGACCGGCGTCCAGTTCCGCGATCTCGGCACCTATCTGCTGGCGGGGGTCGAGCAGGCCGAGCGGATTTACGAGGTGCGCGCCCCCGGACTGCGCGCCTCCTCGCTGCCGCTGCGGGCCGAGCACGAGACCGGTGTTCCGGGCCGTCGCCGGCGGGGCCTGCGGCCGCGGCGAGCGGCCGCCTCCTCGAAGCTCGCGGAGACCGCATGGCGGGCACGGAAGCTGATCGAGCCGGGGCCGCTCCGCGATGCACTCACAGGGCTTGCCGCGGAGCTGTTCGACGCCGACCGCGCCGTCCACCGGGCGGACGCGCTGCTTGCGAAGATCGACCGCCACCGCATCGTCCGCAGGCTGGCCGAGCAGCGGCAGCTGTCGATCGTGTCTGCGCCGGTGGCCGAGCTGGCCGCCGGGACCGACGCAAAGCTCGCCTGCCTCGACCGTCTCGGCGACGACCGCCAGGTCGTCTCCGACCTGGGTGCCGAGGCCGCCGGGCTGCTCGACCGGTCATTCACCGCCCACGCGGTCGAGCAGATCTGTGAACGGCTGAAGCTCGCGACCGGCACGCTGGACGGGCAGATCACGGTCACCGCCCGCGCACATGACGCGCTCAGCTACCGGTTGGCGCGCACGCGCTGGCGCGGTGTCTACCGGCTGGACGGGCTCTACGTCGTTCCCTACCACGACGGGCTCGGGATCGAGCGCCAGCCCGAGTTCACGGACGCGGGCGAGGCTCGTCGCTTCCGCGACGGCGTCAAGCT
>C688J18823_10003232_pt1 | contig 10295 bp, 9 predicted proteins | sample HopSoiMetagenom1_FD_18823 | JGI IMG/M metagenome (IMG submission 18823) | reverse complement strand
CCAGTACTGGGCCGCGCGGTGGCCATTGATGTCGAGTTCGACGGCGTCCGGCGGCAGCGTTTCCTCGTAGGTCCGCCAGACGAACGCCTCGACGCTCACCTGATAATTACCGGCGTCGTACTTGCATCGCAGGCCCTCCTCGGGCGTGGGCGGCGTGAACGCCAGGCCGATGCGCTGGATCACGTCGAGCGGGATGTCCTGACACGGATCGAATGGCCGCGGGTTGACCGTCTCGATCACCGGCCACTTGATCGACGTGGTTACGTTGGTCATCGGGATATCGGCCGCATCAAACCGCACAGGACCGGCCGGATTGGTCTGCCAGACCACGATCACCGCCGCGACCAGCGCGCACAGCGCCGACAGCACGCGCAGTTTGGCGGCCATCAAACCCCCTTCGTTGTCCGACCCTGCGGGGAGTGTAGCCGTCCGCGGTCGCAGCCAGAACCTAAAACGAGAACATGTTCTAGTTGCCGGACCGGGTGCTGACGGTATCCCAAGTAGGCTGGTCGGTTGTGACACGAGACGGCCGCCGACCGACCCTCTGGGCGATCAGCGACCTGCACACCGGTCACACCGGCAACAAGCCGATCACGGAGTCGCTGCATCCGTCGTCATCAGATGACTGGCTGATCGTCGCCGGGGACGTCGCCGAGCGGACTGACGAGATTCACTGGTCGCTGGATCTGCTTCGCAAACGGTTTGCCAAGGTCATCTGGGTGCCGGGCAACCACGAGCTGTGGACCACCAACCGGGATCCGATGCAGATCTTCGGCAAGGCCCGCTACGACTACATGGTCAACATGTGCGACGAGATGGGAATCGTCACCCCCGAGCATCCGTATCCGGTATGGACCGAAGAGGGCGGCCCGGCGACCATCGTGCCGATGTTTCTGCTCTACGACTACAGCTTTCTCCCGCAGGGCGCGGCGACGAAGGCCGAGGGCCTGGCGATCGCGCGTGAGCGCAACGTCGTTGGCACCGATGAGTTTCTGTTGTCCTCGGAGCCTTATGCCACCCGCGACGCGTGGTGCCGGGACCGGATCTCTTATACCCGCAAGCGCCTCGAGGACCTCGACTGGATGACGCCGACCGTGCTGGTGAACCACTTCCCGCTGGTCCGCGAACCGTGCGATGCGATGTTCTATCCGGAGTTCTCGCTGTGGTGTGGCACCACCGCGACCGCCGACTGGCACACCCGCTACAACGCGGTCTGTTCGGTCTACGGCCATCTGCACATCCCACGCACCACCTGGTACGACGGTGTGCGGTTCGAAGAGGTGTCGGTGGGCTATCCGCGAGAATGGCGGCGCCGCAAGCCATATCGGTGGCTACGGCAGATACTGCCGGACCCACGGTACGCACCGGGCTATCTCAACGAATTCGGGGGTCACTTCCAGATCACGCAGGAGATGCGGGACCACGCCGAGAAGGTACAAGAGCGCATCAGGGCCAGGCAGTGATGACGATCGTCGCCACGCTGCTCTCCGACGTGCTGCCCGGAGTCGACGCCCTGACCGCGGCCGAAATGTACGACGATCCACCGGAACTGGCACCGTTGCCCGAAGAAGAGCCACTGATCGCGAAATCGGTGGCCAAGCGGCGCAACGAATTCATCACCGTGAGGTACTGCGCCCGGCAGGCCCTGGGCGAACTGGGTGTGCCGCCGGTGCCGATCCTCAAGGGGGACAAGGGCGAACCCTGCTGGCCCGACGGCATCGTCGGCAGCCTGACCCATTGCACGGGTTACCGCGGCGCGGCCGTGGGCAGACGCGGCGCGGTGCGCTCGGTCGGCATCGACGCCGAACCGCACGACGTGCTGCCAAAGGGTGTGCTCGACGCGATCAGCCTGCCGAAGGAGCGCGCCGAGTTGCAGGCGCTGTCCGCGGCCTTGCATTGGGATCGAATTCTGTTCTGCGCCAAGGAGGCGACGTACAAGGCGTGGTTTCCGCTGACGCATCGCTGGCTCGGCTTCGAAGATGCCCACATCACCTTTGACGTCGGCGACAGCGGGACCGCGGGCATGTTCGAATCACGCATCCTCATCGATCCGGCCGCCGAGTCGGGCCCACCACTGGAGACACTGTCGGGACGCTGGTCGGTTCGCGACGGTCTGGCGTTGACCGCCATCGTGCTATGACCGATGCCGGCGTTGTCATCGTCGACAAGCCCGCCGGCGTCACCAGCCATGACGTGGTGGGCCGCTGCCGGCGCATCTTCGGCACCCGCAAAGTGGGACACGCAGGCACGCTCGACCCGATGGCCACCGGCGTGCTCGTCGTCGGCATCGAACGGGCCACCAAGATCCTCGGCCTGCTGACCGCCACCGACAAGTCCTATGCGGCCACCATCCGGCTGGGTCAGACCACGTCGACCGACGACGCCGAAGGCAAAGTCCTGCAGACTGTTTCGGCCGAGGGAATCACCGACGCACAGATCGGTGAGGCCGTCGCCGCGCTGCACGGCGACATCGCCCAGGTGCCCTCAGCGGTCAGCGCCGTCAAGGTCGGCGGCCAGCGGGCCTACAAGTTGGCACGCGAAGGGCAGGCCGTCGAACTCGCGCCACGAAGCGTCCGCATCGACCGGTTCGACGTGCTGGCGGTGCGGCGGCATGACGGGCTCATCGACGTGGACGTCGAGGTCGACTGCTCCAGCGGCACCTACATCCGGGCGCTGGCCCGCGACGTCGGTGTGACGCTCGGCGTGGGTGGCCATCTCACCGCGCTGCGGCGCACTCGCGTCGGCCGGTTCGGGCTGGATCAGGCCCGCACTCTGGACGAGCTGGCCGAACAATCTCGGTTGAGCTATTCACTGGACGAGGCTTGCCTGCAATCGTTTCCGCGTCGCGATCTGACGGCGGACGAGGCTGAGGACACCCGGCACGGCAGGCCGTTGAAACCCGCTGGAATGGACGGGGTTTACGCTGCGGTGGCCCCCGACGGCCACGTCATGGCGCTGCTGGAGGACACGATCGACCGCACCAAGTCGGTCGTGGTCCTGCGGCCCGCGACGCTCTAATTGCCCGGCGAGCAGACGCGAAAAGCCCCAAACCTCCGGCATGTCGGGGACTTTTGCGTCTCATCGCGCAGTTAGCCGACCACCCAGATCGCTTCTGCGGCGGGGCTTCCCAGATCGACCGTGCTGGGATCGCCATCGGATGATTCAGGGTTCTCGACGGCCACCGAGATCATCCCGGCGAAGTCGCGGCGGGCCAGCACCCGAAGCCGGGAATCGAGGGTGATGCCCACGCTGTCGAAATACCGCAGCATCTCCGGGTCGGCATCGGAGATGCGGGCCACCGTGCCGGCGTCACCGTTCTGGCACACCGACAGCTGCCTCGCATCGGGCGTAGGTACCTGTCCGTCGGCGGCGGGAATCGGATCGCCGTGCGGGTCGCGGGTGGGATGACCCAGCTTGGCGTCGATCCGGTCGAGCATCCGATCCGACACCGCGTGCTCGAGCACCTCGGCCTCGTCGTGCACCTCGTCCCAGCTGTAGCCCAGCTCGCGAACGAGGAACGTCTCCATCAGCCGGTGCCGGCGCACCATCGCCAGCGCGGCCTGCCGACCGGCGGCGGTCAGTGTCACGGCGCCATACTTCTCGTGGTCGACCAGCCCCTGATCCGCCAGCTTGCGAATGGACTCCGACGCGGTGCTCGCCGACACTCCTATCCGCTCGGCCAGCATCTTGGTGCTGACCTTCTCCCGCGACCATTCCTGGGCGGTCCAGATGACTTTGAGGTAGTCCTGGGCAACCGTCGTCAGGTCGCGAGGGTCACCGTTAGGACTCACACCTAGAAAGTTTAGGCAATCGTCACCTCATCTGGGGATGTAGCGAAGCCGAGCGACACCCTGCGCCGTAGGCTTGCGGCTGTGCTGCGCTGGCGGGGGCAAGACGATATCCCGACGGACTGGGGCCGATGCGTCGTCACGATCGGCGTTTTCGACGGTGTGCATCGGGGGCACCAGGAGCTGATCGGTCACGCCGTCAAGGCGGGTAGGTCCCGCGGCGTGCCGTCAGTACTGATGACGTTCGACCCGCACCCCATGGAGGTCGTGTTCCCCGGTAGCCATCCGGCGCAGCTGACCACGTTGACCCGCCGCGCCGAGCTCGTCGAGGAGTTGGGCATCGACGTTTTCCTGGTGATGCCGTTCACCACCGACTTCATGAAGCTCACGCCGGACCGCTACATCCACGAGCTGCTCGTCGAAAACCTGCACGTCGTCGAGGTGGTGGTCGGGGAGAACTTCACCTTCGGCAAGAAGGCCGCAGGCAACGTCGACACGCTGCGCAATGCGGGTGACCGGTTCGGCTTTGCGGTGCAGGGCATGTCGCTGGTCAGTGAGCACCACCAGAACGAGGACATCACGTTCTCGTCGACCTACATCCGGTCCTGCGTGGACGCAGGCGACGTGGTGGCGGCAACAGAGGCGCTGGGCCGGCCGCACCGCGTCGAGGGCGTGGTGGTGCGTGGCGACGGGCGTGGCAAAGTGCTGGGCTTTCCGACCGCCAACGTGGCGCCGCCGATGTACTCCGCCATTCCCGCCGACGGTGTGTACGCCGCCTGGTTCACCGTCCTCGGACACGGCCCTGTGATGGGCACCGTCATCCCAGGTGAGCGGTACCAGTCCGCGGTGTCGGTGGGCACCAACCCGACGTTCTACGGGCGCACCCGCACCGTGGAGGCATTCGTGCTCGACACCACCGCGGACCTGTATGGCCAGCACGTCGCGGTGGACTTCGTCGCCCGAATCCGCGGCCAGGAGAAATTCGACCGCGTCGAGGATCTGGTGGCGACGATGGGTGACGACACCGAGCATGCCCGCACGATTCTGTCCGCGGGCTGAGCATGAGATAAACTGCCAGCCGACAACGACGTGTGCTGCAGTTCGCGGCGGCCGCGCAGCCTTTTGACGGGCACAGTTNTGATCGCGGACCGATGGATATGGAGTTAATTTCGTGGCGCTCACTGCCGAACAGAAAAAAGACATTCTGGGCCAGTACGGCCTGCATGACACCGACACCGGCTCGCCGGAAGCCCAGGTCGCGCTGCTGACCAAGCGGATCGCCGATCTGACCGAGCACCTGAAGGAGCACAAGCACGACCACCACTCGCGGCGCGGACTGCTGCTGCTGGTCGGCCGTCGCCGTCGGTTGCTCAAGTACGTTGCCCAGGTCGACGTGGCGCGTTACCGCTCCCTGATCGAGCGGCTCGGCCTGCGCCGCTGAGCGGCACATCGAGCTCACGCGCTGACGTCGAGCAAGATTTCGGCCCCGTACCTGCTCCAAGGTACGATGGGTCTGTTCTACAGCCGTTTAGGCTCGAACACACTTGGGTGCGGCTTTCGCAGTCCGCGAACACCGTTCCCGCGCGTCATATCGGAACCCGCCTGATCGCGCGGTCTTCGGTAGTGGCTGCCGGGTTTGATTCCCGACAGCTTCGATCGATGGCCGTAGCCGCATCTAGGCCGGTGGTTCACACGCTGTGACGACGTAAAACAGCTGAACACTGAATCCAGAGAGGCCATACGGACGCCCATGTCTGTAGTCGAAATTGAAGACGGCGTATACGAATCCACCGCCGCCATCGACAACGGGCGCTTCGGCACCCGCACCATCCGTTTCGAGACCGGTCGGCTTGCCCAGCAGGCCGCCGGCTCCGTCGTCGCCTACCTTGACGACGAGACCATGCTGTTGTCGGCGACCACCGCCAGCAAGAGCCCCAAAGACCATTTCGATTTCTTCCCGCTCACGATCGACGTCGAGGAGCGGATGTATGCCGCCGGACGCATTCCCGGCTCGTTCTTCCGCCGTGAGGGCCGGCCCTCGACCGACGCGATCCTGACTTGTCGGCTCATCGACCGCCCGCTGCGTCCGACCTTCATTTCCGGTCTTCGCAATGAGGTCCAGGTCGTCATCACCGTGATGAGCCTGGATCCCGATGAGTTGTACGACGTGCTGGCGATCAACGCCGCGTCGGCATCCACCCAGATCTCCGGCCTGCCGTTCTCCGGTCCGGTCGGCGGCGTTCGTGTCGCCCTGATCGACGGCACATGGGTCGCCTTCCCGACCGTCGAGCAGCTCAAGACCGCGGTGTTCGACATGGTCGTTGCGGGCCGCAAGGTCGCTGACGGTGACGTCGCGATCATGATGGTCGAGGCGGAAGCCACCGATAACGTCGTCGAGCTGATCTCGGGTGGCGCGCAGGCGCCCACCGAGACCATCGTCGCCGAGGGCCTCGAGGCCGCCAAGCCGTTCATCGCCACGCTGTGCACCGCGCAGGAAGAGCTGGCCCAACGCGCCGCCAAGCCGGTCGCCGACTATCCGGTGTTCCCGGAATACGGCGAGGACGTCTACTACTCCGTGGCCTCGGTCGCGACCGACGCCCTTTCGGAGGCGTTGACCATCGCAGGCAAGCATGAGCGCAATGACCGCACCGACGAGGTCAAGGGTGAGGTGCTCGAGCGGCTTTCCGAGCAGTTCGCCGGCCGCGAGAAGGAAGTCGGCGCGGCGTTTCGATCGTTGACGAAAAAGCTTGTGCGTCAGCGCATTCTGACCGACCACTTCCGCATCGACGGCCGCGGGATCACCGACATCCGTGCGTTGAGTGCCGAGGTCGCCGTGGTGCCGCGGGCACACGGCAGCGCACTGTTCGAGCGCGGCGAGACCCAGATCCTCGGTGTCACCACGCTGGACATGATCAAGATGGCCCAGCAGATCGACTCGCTCGGGCCCGAGACCACGAAGCGCTACATGCACCACTACAACTTCCCGCCGTATTCGACCGGTGAGACCGGCCGAGTCGGCTCGCCGAAGCGCCGCGAGATCGGCCACGGTGCGCTCGCCGAGCGGGCGCTCGTGCCCGTGCTGCCCAGCATCGAGGAGTTCCCGTACGCGATCCGACAGGTGTCGGAGGCCTTGGGCTCCAACGGTTCCACGTCGATGGGTTCCGTGTGCGCATCAACGCTGGCGCTCCTCAATGCCGGTGTCCCGCTGAAGGCGCCGGTGGCAGGTATCGCCATGGGCCTCGTGTCCGACGACATCGAAGTTGATGGCAAGACCGAGCGCCGTTTCGTGACGCTGACCGACATCCTCGGGGCCGAGGATGCGTTCGGCGACATGGACTTCAAGTGTGCGGGCACCAAGGACTTCGTCACCGCGCTGCAGCTGGACACCAAGCTCGACGGCATCCCGTCGCAAGTGCTGGCGGGCGCGCTGTCGCAGGCCAAGGACGCCCGGCTGACCATCCTCGAGGTGATGGCCGAGGCCATCGACGCCCCCGACGAGATGAGCCCGTACGCGCCGCGGATCACCACGATCAAGGTGCCTATCGACAAGATCGGTGAGGTCATCGGGCCGAAGGGCAAGATGATCAACTCGATCACCGAGGAGACCGGCGCGTCCATCTCCATCGAGGACGACGGAACCGTGTTCGTCGGCGCCACCGACGGTGTATCGGCCCAGGCCGCGATCGACAAGATCAACGCCATCGCCAATCCGCAGTTGCCCAAGATCGGCGAGCGGTTCCTCGGAACCGTGGTCAAGACAACCGATTTCGGTGCGTTCGTATCGCTGCTGCCGGGACGGGACGGTCTGGTGCACATCTCCAAACTCGGTAGGGGCAAGCGCATCGCCAAGGTCGAAGACGTTGTGAACGTCGGCGACAAGCTGCGCGTGGAGATCGCCGACATCGACAACCGGGGCAAGATCTCGCTGGTCCTTGTCGCCGAAGAAGACACGGTGGCCAGCGCTGACGCTCCGGCACCTGCCGATGCCGCAACCGCCAGTAGCTAGGTCCCGGGCGCTCCATCGCGGCGCCCGCACCGACGAAACGTCGGATGCGGTGCGCTGCACCACTCTGCCCGGTGGCCTGCGCGTAGTCACCGAGTACATCCCGTCGGTGCATTCCGCATCGGTCGGGGTGTGGGTCGGGGTCGGAGCGCGCGACGAGGGACGAAGCGTGGCCGGTGCCGCGCACTTCCTGGAACACCTGCTGTTCAAATCGACGCCGACGCGCACGGCCGTCGAGATCGCCCAGGCCGTCGACGCGGTAGGCGGTGAACTGAACGCGTTCACTGCCAGGGAGCACACCTGCTACTACGCACACGTGCTCGACACGGACCTGGAGTTGGCCGTCGATCTGGTTGCCGACGTAGTGCTGCGCGGCCGTTGCGCCGTCGACGATGTCGAAGTCGAACGCGACGTGGTGCTCGAGGAAATCGCGATGCGCGATGACGACCCGGAAGACACGCTCGGCGATGTGTTCCTCTCGGCGATGTTCGCCGAGCATCCGGTCGGGCGTCCCGTGATCGGTAGCGTCGAGTCGGTCGCGGGCATGACGCGCGCGCAACTGCATTCGTTTCATCTCCGCCGCTATGTACCCGAGCGGATGGTCGTGGCGGTGGCAGGAAACGTCGAACACGATGAGGTGGTCGCGCTGGTGCGTGAGCACTTCGGGTCGAGGCTGGTTCGCGGCCGCAGCCCGGTGGCCCCGCGCAAGGGCACCGGCCGGGTGACCGGCCGCCCGAGCCTGCAGCTGGTCAGCCGCGACGCCGAACAGACCCACCTGTCGATGGGTGTGCGCACCCCCGGCAGGCACTGGGAGCACCGGTGGGCGTTGTCGGTGCTCAACACCGCGTTGGGTGGCGGCCTGAGTTCGCGGTTGTTCCAACAGATTCGGGAGACGCGCGGCCTGGCGTACTCGGTGTACTCGACGGTGGACACATTCTCCGACACTGGGGCGCTGTCGATCTACGCCGCGTGCCAGCCCGAGCGATTCGACGAAGTGGTCCGGGTGACCACCGAAGTGCTCGAGAAGGTGGCGCGCGACGGCATCACCGAAGCGGAATGCCGAATCGCCAAGGGATCGCTGCGCGGCGGGCTGGTGCTCGGGTTGGAGGATTCCGGGTCGCGGATGAACCGCATCGGCCGCAGCGAGCTCAACTACGGTGAACACCGCAGCATCGCGCAGACCCTCGCCAAGATCGAAGGAGTCACCCTCGAGGAAGTCAATGCCGTCGCGCACCAACTGCTGACCCGCCCCTACGGCGCCGCCGTCCTGGGCCCACAGCGATCGAAAAAGTCTCTGCCACAGCCGCTTCGGAGCATCGCAGGCTGATCGGTAGTCTGGGGCGATGCATCGATTGTCCCGACGCGGAGTCCTGATCGGTGGCGCAGCGCTCGCGGCATTGGCCGCTGGCGCGCCGAGGTCGGCGCTGGCCAATCCGCCCTCCATCTCTACCGTCGAGCAGCGCCTGGCCGGGCTGGAACAGGCGCACAACGCGTTCATCGGGCTGTATGCCGTCAATCTCGAGACCGGTACGACCGTGACGCATCGCGCACAGGAAGCGTTCGCCATGTGCTCGACATTCAAGGGTTACGCGTCGGCACGGGTGCTGCAGATGGTCGAACGCGGCCAGCTGACCCTTGATCAGGAGGTCTTCGTCGATCCGGCCGCGATCGTCGCGAACTCACCGAGGACTGCGCCCCGCGCCGGCGGTGACATGACGCTCGACGAGCTGTTCCAGGCGGCGCTGCAGGTCAGCGACAACACCGCACGCAACCTGCTGCTGGCGGCCATCGGTGGGCCGCCGGCCATCACCGCCTTCGCCCGCAGCATCGGCGATCCGAGTTCACGGCTGGACCGCTGGGAGACGGAATTGAATTCGGCGGTCCCCGGCGACCCCCGTGACACCAGCACACCCGAGGCGCTCGGCGGTGGATATCGCAGTCTGCTCGCCGGCGACGCGCTCGCCCCGGCGCAGCGCCAGCAACTCGACGACTGGATGCGGGCGAACGAGACATCGAGCATGCGCGCCGGGCTGCCGGCGGGCTGGAGCACCGCCGACAAGACCGGCAGCGGCGATTACGGCAGCACCAACGACGTCGGCATCGCGTACGGTCCCGCAGGTCAGCGCGTGCTCCTCGCAGTGATGACGCGCTCACAGGTCAACGACCCGAAGGCGCAGAATCTGCGGCCGCTGGTCGGCGAGCTCACTTCGCTGCTCATACCTGAACTTCTGGGGTAGGGCGCACTTCGAGGGAAACACCCGATTCCTCGGCCAGCCCTCCTGCAATACGTTTGTCCAGCCAGGATGAGGAGTCGGACAGGGGACAGACGTTGACGATCGACACGATGGAGTTTCAGCGCGAGATCGACGGTGTCGGCTCAACGCCTTCAGTGTCAGGGAACGGCAGCGCTTCGGTGGCGGTTGTCGACGAACACGACGCAACCCACGCCGCCGTACAGCTGTGGTGCAGCCAAGCGCAACCTCCGATCCAATTCGCAGGCAACT
>C688J18823_10003231_pt1 | contig 10297 bp, 8 predicted proteins | sample HopSoiMetagenom1_FD_18823 | JGI IMG/M metagenome (IMG submission 18823) | reverse complement strand
CGCTCAACGGCACCAGCCGGGCCTTCTCCGGCGGCTCATCGGCCAGCGCCTGCAGCTCCTCCAGCGTGCCGGCGGCGACCACCTGGCCGGGGCCGTTGTCGTTGGCCGCCACCAGGCCGTGCTTCTCGAGGACGGCGAGCACGTTCTCCCGGTCCCCACCCAGCACAGCGGTCATGCCGGTGGCCGTGACCGCGGCGGCCTCGGCCATCGCCTTGCCCCGCTCCCGGACGAGCACCATCGCCTGCTCGGCGGTGATCACCCGGGCGCCAGCGGCGGCGGTGAGCTCGCCGACGGAGTGGCCGGCCACCGCGCTCACCTTGCCGAAGGCGTCCGTCGGGTGCGGGAAGATGCCGAGGGCTGCGACCAGCCCGGTCGCCACCAGCAGCGGCTGCGCGATCTCGGTGGCCCGGATCGCGTCCGCGTCGGCCTCGGTGCCGTAGTGCACGAGGTCGAGAGAGGCCACCGTCGACAGCCACTCGAACCGGATCCGGAACTCGGGATCCTCGAGCCACGGGGCCAGGAAACCGGGAGTCTGGGCGCCCTGCCCGGGCGCGACGATCACGAGCACGGTTCCACTCTGCCCTCCTGCCGGGTCCCGGCTCGCCTCCGGCACCGACGAAACTGCTCGGGGCGTCTTTGTAGGGTTCCTACAAATCCTGCTCTGGGTCTACGCCGTGTCGGAGGCGACGTCAACCTGGCCGCCGACGTGACCGTGTGCCGTCTCCGACGAGCGGCCGGACTGCCGGCCGAGCACCAGCGCGATCTGGAGGGTGAAGGCGTCGCGGGGCTGGCTGGGCGTGAGTCCGGAGAGGTCGGCCACCTGCCGGAGCCGGTAGCGGACCGTGTTCGGGTGCACGAACAGCGCCCGCGCCGCACCCTCGATCGACGACCCGCGGTCGAGCCAGGCGCTCAGCGTCTCGACCAGGGCGCCGCGTGCGTGCAGGAGCGGAAGGTAGACGTCGTCGACCAGCTGCCGCCGGGCGTGTCCGTCACCGCCCAGCGCGCGCTCGGCCAGCAGCTCCGCGGCCAGCACCGGCCGGGGCGCGTCCGGCCAGCCAGGGGCGGCGCGGTACGCCGACACCGCCGCGCGGGCGGAGACCGCGGCTCCCGCCAGGTCGGCCGCGACCGGGCCGCTCACCACCGGACCGTCGCCGAACAGGTCCGCGATGACCGCGGCGGCCTGACGAGGCTCGGCAGCCCCACCGAGCAGCACGACCAGCCGCTCACCCTGCACGGCGCAGAGGGCGTCCATGCCGCTGGCGCCCGCCGTCCGGCGTACCTCGTCGAACAGGTCGGTCTCGGTGCGGCGTTCGGGTGACGCGCCCAGCACCACGCACACCGTGCCTCGGGCCTTCCAGCCCAGGGCACTGGCCCGGGACAGCACCGCCTCGTCGGTCTCGGCGCGGAGCACGGCGTCGACCACCAGCGCCTCGAGCCGGGCGTCCCACGCGCCGCGCACCTCGGCCGCACGCGCGTACACCTCGGCGGTCGCGAAGGCGACCTCGCGGGCGTAGCGGGAGATCGCCCGGCGCACCTCGTCCGCGTCGTCCGCGGCCACGATCTCCTCGACGTTGCTCTCCACGACCTCGATCGACAGCTTCACCAGGTCGACGGTCTGCTGCAGCGTGATCACGCCGGCCAGGGCCCGCGGGGCCGCGCCGAAGACCGAGGTGGCGACCGCGGGCGAGTCGCCGCCCATCTCGAACCAGTCCACGAAGCCCCGCACACCGGCCTGCAGGATCATCCCGACCCAGGAGCGGTCCTCGGCGTCCAGCTCCCGGAACCACGGCAGGTCCTCGGCCATCCGCGAGGTCGCAGCCGTGCTCAGCGCGCCGGTCGAGCGGCGCAGCTGCTCGGCCACCCCGCTGCGCGGGTCGGCCCGGCGGGGGCTCACGCACTGCATCCTGTCATCCGGGGCGTGCGGACACCCGGACTGACCGGCCACCCCCGCTGGTGGCTGCCGGCCCGTCGACCGGCCCGACACAAGAGAAAAGAAGCCAACACGTGATGAACAACGCTTGCTTCCTCACGCCGACGGTCTGTTGAATCGGGGCAGTTCAGCACGCGGCCGCCGGGCCGCGTTCGTGTCTCAACTGCATGGGGGACCGGTGCCGAAGCTCCAGCACGAAGCACGGCACGACGTCCAGTACGTCACGCTCCACGGCCACCGCCGGGCGTTCGTCAAGGTCGGCGATGGCCCGGCGCTGCTGCTCCTGCACGGGCTGGGCTGCGACCACACCACGTGGGAGCCGGTGATCGACGCGCTGGCGCGGCGCTACACGGTGATCGCGCCCGACCTGCTCGGCCACGGCCTCTCGGACAAGCCGAGGGCCGACTACAGCGTCGGCGGCTACGCCAACGGCATGCGCGACCTGATCACCGTCCTGGGCATCGACCGGGTGACCGTGGTCGGTCACAGCTTCGGCGGCGGGGTGGCGATGCAGTTCGCCTACCAGTTCCCCGAGCGGACCGAGCGGCTGGTGGTGGTCGCCTCCGGGGGGCTCGGCCCCGAGGTCAGCCCCGCCATCCGGGCGATCAGCACGCCCGGCTTCCACCAGGTGATGGGGCTGCTGACGTTGCCCGGCGTACGCCACCTCGGCCAGGCCGGGCTGGGCGCCTTGTCGCGGACCCGGATCGGGGCCGCCCGCGACCTCGACGAGGTGGCAGCGATCTATGAGTCCTTCAAGGACCCGGCCGCCCGGGCCGCGATCCGGCGAGTGGTCAGCGCGGTGGTCGACTGGCGGGGCCAGATCGTGTCGATGGCCGACCGCGCCTACCTCACCGAGGCGCTGCCGATGGCGGTGATCTGGGGCAGCGACGACCGGGTCATCCCCGTCCGGCATGCCAGCAACGCCGCTGCGCTCGCGCCCAACGCCCGGGTCGAGGTCCTGCCGCACGCGGGCCACTTCCCCCACAAGGACCACCCGCAGCGGTTCGCCAAGGTCCTCCACGAGTTCATCCGCTCCACCGAGCCCGCGAACTACTCGCGGGCCCGGTTCCGCGGCCTGCTCGAGTCCGGGCCCACCACGTCGACCCGCCGGATCGCGTCGGTCACTCCGTTGCGCGATGTGACGGCGTAGGGCCTACCGCAGCTGGACGCACGGACCTCACCCCCAGTTCGCGGCGTTCGTCACACAGAACGGGTGGCCGGCCGGGTCCAGCAGCACCCGCCAGGTCTCGCCGGGTTGAGGCTCGGCCGGGGTCGCCCCCAGTCCCACCAGCCGCTCGGTCTCCGCCTCGACGTCGTCGGCAGCGAGGTCGAGATGGAACTGCTTGCTGCCGTGCTCGTTCGGCCAGCCCGGCGGCTGGTAGCCCTCGACCTTGCCGAAGCCGATCGCCGGTCCCGCCCCGTTGCCGAGCATGGCGTAGTTCTCGCCGTCGCCGGCCAGCTGCGTGTAGCCGAGCGCGGCCTTCCAGAAGTCGGCCACCGGAGTGACCTCGGCGCAGTCCAGGGTGAGCATCGCGAGCTTCGTCATGGCTCCAGCCTCTCCGACCCGAGCGACTGGCTCTTGGACAAACCCGACAACCAGACGATCATCTCGACCACCCTCGTGGCGAGAATGGCCGCGACCCCCGACCACGGAAGCAGCTGCTTCGATGACCCTCGACCTGACCTCGTACCGCGCGCTCAGCTTCGACTGCTACGGCACGCTCATCGACTGGGAGGCGGGCATCGTCGCGGTCATGGGGCCCTGGGCGCACGAACAGCGCCTCGACCTGACCGCGGAGGAGCTGTTGCTCGCCTACGCCGACAACGAGGCGGCCGTGGAGCGCGAGACTCCGACCGCTCGCTACCCGGACGTCCTCGCGGAGGCGTTCCGGCGGACCGGTCAGGGGCTGGGCACCGTGGTCAGCGACCAGTGGGCGCATCGACTGGGTGACTCGGTGCCGGACTGGCCGGCGTTCCCGGACTCGGCCGCCGCGCTGGCGCGTCTTCGGCGCCACTACCAGCTCATCATCCTGTCGAACGTGCACCGCGACGGCTTCGCCGGCAGCAACCGACAGCTGCGAGGCGACTTCGCGGCCGTCGTCACGGCCGAGGACGTGGGGGCCTACAAGCCGGCCGAGAACCACTTCCGGGCGCTGGACCGTACGCTTCCCGAGCTGGGCCTCGAGCGGTCCGAGCTGCTGCACGTGGCGCAGAGCCTCTTCCACGACCACGTCCCCGCCAAGCGGGAGGGCCTGTCATCGGTCTGGATCAACCGCCGTCACGACAAGTCCGGGTGGGGTGCGACGCCCGAGCCGACCAACGAGTGGTCCTACGCCCTGGAGTTCCCGTCCATGGGCACCTTCGCGGACGCCGTCGACGAGGCGTTCGAGGAGGCGGGACCACGCTGACCCGTCAGAAGGTCTCTGACGGGTCAGCGACGAACGGCGAAGGCGACGGGTCGACCGTCAGGGCGTGTCCTATGCGTCGCCGCCCTCCTGCTTCACGTCGGCAACCGCGGTCGGGTCGTCGATCCGGTAGTCCGCGAAGGCCTTCTCCACCTGGCCGCGGTCGATCTCGCCCGCGTCGGCCAGGGCCTGGAGCGCCTGGACGACCACCGACTGGGCGTCGATGTGGAAGAACCGGCGAGCGGCCGGGCGGGTGTCGGCGAAGCCGAAGCCGTCGGCGCCGAGCACGCGGTAGTCGGCCGGCACCCACCGGGCGATCTGGAGCGGCACGGCTCGCATGTAGTCCGACACCGCCACCACCGGGCCGGAGACACCGGCCAGCCGGTCGGAGACGTACGCCGTACGCGCGCTCTCGCCCGGGTGCAGGAGGTTCCACTCCTCGGCGGCGGTGGCGTTGCGGGCCAGCTCGTTCCAGGAGGTCACCGACCACAGGTCGGCCTGGACGCCCCACTCCTCGGCCAGGATCCGCTTCGCGTCGTCGATCCACGGGAAGCCGACCCCGGAGGCCATCAGGGTGACCCGCGGGCCCTCGCCCTCCGCCCTGGCGACCTGGTGCATCCCCTTGAGGATGCCCTCGACGTCGACGTCGTCCGGCTCCTTGGGCTGGGCGACCGGCTCGTTGTAGACGGTGAGGTAGAAGATCACGTCCTCGCCGTGCGGGTGTGCCTCGGTCTCGCCGTACATCCGGGCCAGGCCCGACTCCATGATGTGCGCGACCTCGTAGGCGAACGCCGGGTCGTAGTGCACGACCGCGGGGTTGGTCGCGGCGAGCAGCGGCGAGTGGCCGTCGGCATGCTGCAGGCCCTCGCCGGTCAGCGTGGTCCGGCCGGCAGTGGCGCCGACCAGGAAGCCGCGCGCGAGCTGGTCGGCCATCGCCCAGATCGAGTCGCCCGTGCGCTGGAACCCGAACATCGAGTAGAAGATGTAGAACGGGATCATGTGCTCGCCGTGGGTGCTGTACGCCGACCCGGCAGCCGTCGCGGAGGCCATCGCCCCTGCCTCGCTGATGCCCTCGTGCAGCAGCTGGCCCTGCGCTGACTCCTTGTAGGCAAGCAACAACTTGCGGTCGACCGGTTCGTACTGCTGGCCGCCCGGGTTGTAGACCTTCGCGCTCGGGAACATCGAGTCCATGCCGAAGGTGCGGTACTCGTCCGGTGCGATCGGCACGATCCGCTGGCCGATGTTGGGGTCCTTCATCCAGTCGCGGAGCAGCCGGACCGTGGCCATCGTCGTGGCCACCTTGTTCTTGCTCGACCCGACCTTGAGCTCGTCGTAGATCTCCTTGCCGGGGAGGATCAGCGACTTGGCCCGGACCGACCGCTTGGGGAGCGAGCCACCGAGCTGACGGCGCCGCTCGAGCATGTACTCGATCTCGGGGGAGTCCGCGCCCGGGTGGAAGAACGGCGCGTTGCCGGTCGACTCGTACGCCTCCTCGATGTCGCGGTCACTCATCGGCAGGTAGAGACGGTCGCGGAACTTCAGCAGGTCCGGCATCTTGAGCTTCTTCATCTGGTGGGTGGCGTTCTTGCCCTCCAGGGCCTCGATCGTCCACCCCTTGATGGTGTGCGCCAGGATCACAGTTGGCTGCCCGGTGTGCTTCGACGCGGCGTCGAACGCGGCGTAGACCTTGCGGTAGTCGTGGCCTCCTCGCGGCAGCTTCTCGATCTGCCGGTCGCTCATGTGCTCGACCATCTTGCGCAGCCGCGGGTCCGGACCGAAGAAGTGCTCGCGGTTGTAGGCGCCGTCCTCGACCGAGAAGTTCTGGAAGGCGCCGTCCGGGGTCTTGTTCATCTGGTTGACGAGGACGCCGTCGACGTCGCGGGCGAGCAGCTCGTCCCACTCCCGTCCCCAGATCACCTTGATGACGTTCCACCCGGCGCCGCGGAAGTTGGCCTCCAGCTCCTGGATGATCTTTCCGTTGCCGGTGACCGGGCCGTCGAGCTGCTGCAGGTTGCAGTTGATGACCCAGGTGAGGTTGTCGAGCTCCTCGCGCGCCGCGACCCGGATCGCGCCCAGCGACTCGGGCTCGGCCATCTCGCCGTCGCCGAGGAAGGCCCAGACGTGCTGCTGGCTGGTGTCCTTGATGCCGCGGTTGTGCAGGTAGCGGTTGAACCGGGCCTGGTAGATCGAGTTGATGCCGGTGAGCCCCATCGAGACGGTCGGGAACTCCCAGAACTCGGGCATCAGCCGCGGGTGCGGGTACGACGAGAGCCCCTTGCCCACTCCGTGCTGAACCTCCTGGCGGAAGTGCAGCAGCTGCTGCTCGTCGAGCCGGCCCTCGAGGAAGGCGCGGGCATAGATGCCCGGCGAGCCGTGCCCCTGGATGTAGATCTGGTCGCCGCCGCCGGGGTGGTCCTTGCCGCGGAAGAAGTGGTTGAAGCCGACCTCGTAGAGGCTGGCCGCCGACTGGTACGTCGCGATGTGGCCACCGACCTCGAGGCCGGGGCGGTTCGCGTCGGAGACCATGACCGCGGCGTTCCAGCGGATGAAGGCNCGGATCCGGCGCTCGATCTCCTCGTCGCCCGGGAACCACGGCTCCCTCTCCGGCGGGATGGTGTTGATGTAGTCGGTGCTGCGCAGCGCCGGCACGCCGACGTTCATCTCCCGCGCCTTCTCGAGCAGCCGCAGCATCACGTAGCGCGCCCGCTCGCGACCGCGCTCGTCGACCAGCTGGTCGAATGAGTCGAGCCAGTCCGCGGTCTCGTCCGGGTCGATGTCGGGGAGCTGGGTCGGCAGCCCCTCGTGGATCACCGTCGTGGGGGAGCCGCTGGTGGTGGCGCGGACGGTGCCGGAGGTGTCGGATGTTTCTTCGGTCACCCACTCATCGTGTCACGGCCGGACCAGCCGGACGAACGCTCGATCCTGCTACCCGTCAGTACGCCGAAACAGCCCCTGCTGGCCATCTCACCAGCGGCGACACGAAGCCGCTCGCTTGCGCCGACCGCCCAACTCGGGTGGACTATCGCTCATTCGACCCCCGCGGCCGCGGGGGTTCGCTGCAACTGACGGACCGAAGGAGGACGGCGTGAGCTCGACCGAGGGTGGTAGCTCCACCCAGACGGGCGCTCTCGGGGCCGCCGCGCGGCTCGGGTTCAAGCCCGGGATGGTCATCCAGGAGCTCGGCTGGGACTCCGACACCGACGACGACCTGCGCGTGGCCATCGAGGACACCATCGACGCCGACATGGTCGACGGCGACTACGGCAACGTGGTCGACGCGGTGATGCTGTGGTGGCGCAACGAGGACGGCGACCTGGTCGACGGCCTGGTGGACGCCCTCACCGACCTCGTCGGGGGCGGCGCCATCTGGCTGCTCACCCCCAAGGTCGGCCGGCCCAACGCGGTCGACCCCGCCGACATCGCGGAGGCGGCGCCGATCGCCGGCCTGTCGCAGACCACCACCGCGGCGGTGAGCAAGGAGTGGTCGGCGACTCGGCTGATCGCGCCGAAGACTCCCGCCTGACGCCCGCGTGGCATCCTGCACGACGTGCCTTCCCTCCCGCTCCCCTCACCGCTCGACAGGCTGGCCACCAAGGCCGCCTCGGCCGGCTACGGCCTCAAGGTCCTGGCCGGCTCGGGAGTCCTGCGCCCCTACTCGCCGCTGGCGCTGGCGAGGGCGGGACGCACCCTGCAGCAGTGGGGGACCGGCCCCGCGGGCGGCTTCCTCGCCATGGCGACGCTGCTGCCGGACCGGACCTGGGTGGTCGACGAGCGCGGTGAGCTGACCTTCCGCGAGATGGACCAGCGCACCAACCGGTTGGCCCGCGCGCTCAACCGGCTCGGCGTCGACGAGGGCGACTCGGTCGCGCTGATGGCGCGCAACCATCGCGGCTTCGTCGAGGCCGCCGTGGCCGCGGCCAAGCTGGGCGCCGACCTGATCTTCCTCAACACCGCCTTCGCCGGCCCGCAGCTGGTCGACGTGCTGGAGCGGGAGGACCCCGCGGTGGTCATCCACGACGAGGAGTTCGCCGGCATGCTCGAGAAGGCGCACGTCGACAAGCGGGTGCTGTCGTACGTGGACGACGAGACGGACCTCGACACCCTGGACACGCTCATCGAGGGCGAGCCGGACGCCGGGCCGGTCGACGCACCCGACCACCACAGCCGGATCGTCATCCTGACCTCGGGCACCACCGGTACGCCGAAGGGCGCCCCCCGCAACGAGGCCGGCATCGACGCCGCGATCTCGCTGCTGTCGCGGATGCCGCTGAAGTACGGCTGGCGGGTGCACGTCGCGGCACCCCTGTTCCACACCTGGGGCTTCGCGCACCTGATGCTGTCTCTGCTTCTCGGCCACACGATCGTGCTGCGGCGCAAGTTCGACCCCGAGGCCACCCTCGACCTGGTCGACGAGCAGCGGTGCGACGAGGTGGTCGTGATCCCGGTGATGCTGCAGCGGATCCTCGCCCTGCCGGACGAGAAGCTCGACAGGTTCAGCCTCGAGACCGTCAAGGTCGTCGCCGCGTCGGGCTCGGCGCTGCCCGGCGACCTCGCCGTGAGCTGGATGGACCGCTTCGGCGACAACCTCTACAACACCTACGGTTCGACCGAGGTGGCCTACGCCTCGATCGCCACCCCCGAGGACATGCGCAAGCAGCCGGCCACCGCCGGGAAGCCGCCGTGGGCGACGGTGGTCAAGATCTTCGACGACGACGGGAACGAGCGGCCGCAGGGGGAGTCGGGCCGGATCTTCGTGGGCAACAGCCTCCTCTTCGAGGGCTACACCGGCGGCGGCCAAAAGGACATGATCGACGGGCTGATGTCCTCGGGCGACGTCGGCCGGTTCGACGAGCACGGGCTGCTCTACGTCGAGGGCCGCGACGACGAGATGATCATCTCCGGCGGCGAGAACGTCTTCCCCAAGGAGGTCGAGGACTGCCTGGCCCGCCACGAGGCCGTGGTCGAGGTGGCTGCGATCGGCGTGGACGACGACGACTTCGGGAAGCGGCTGCGGGCCTTCGTCGTGCTGCGGGAGAACGCCTCGGCCGACGCGGACGAGCTCAAGGCGCACGTGAAGGACAACCTGGCGCGCTACAAGGTGCCGCGCGAGATCATCACCCTCGACGAGCTGCCCCGGAACGCAACCGGCAAGGTCCTCAAGCGCGAGCTCTTCGAGTACGACGAGGACGGCAACCCCGGCTCCAGCGGCTCCAACGACTCCTCGGGCGACCGGTGAGCGGCCTCGAGCCGGGCGGACCGGCGCCCGACTTCACGCTGCGCGACCAGTTCGGCCAGGACGTGACGCTCTCGTCGTACCGCGGGCAGAAGGCGGTGGCCATCCTCTTCTACCCCTACGCGTTCTCCGGCGTCTGCACCGGGGAGATGTCCGGCATCCGGGACCGGCTGGCCGACTTCCTGACCTTCGACACCGAGGTGCTGGCCATCTCGTGCGACCCGAGGTTCACGCTGCGGGCGTTTGCGGACGCCGACGGCCTCAACTTCCCCCTGCTCTCGGACTTCTGGCCGCACGGCGAGGTGTGCCGCGCCTACGACGTGTTCGACGAGCGCACCGGCTCGGCCCGCCGGTCGTCGTACATCGTGGACAAGGACGGGAGGGTCCGCTGGTCGGTCCACAACGCCAACCCCGAGGGCCGCGACCTCGACGAGCACCTGCGACAGCTGCAGGCCCTGGCCTGAGCTCCCGGCTCGGACGGCCCGATCGGGCGAGGTGAACCAGCGGTCTGGACCAGTTGAGAAATAATCCATTCGATGGTTTGTCGCCGCGGCGGCGTGGGCAGTAACTTCTACCCCGTTGAGCCGCTGGTGACCCGAGACGCCAGCGGCTCAACTTCTATTTGNGGGCATTTCCTGCAGCCCGGCAGCCTCCCGTACTGTGCTCCGGCGAACGGGCGTATAGCTCAGCGGTAGAGCACCTCGCTTACAACGAGGTGGTCACAGGTTC
>C688J18823_10003230_pt1 | contig 10300 bp, 9 predicted proteins | sample HopSoiMetagenom1_FD_18823 | JGI IMG/M metagenome (IMG submission 18823) | reverse complement strand
GCGATCGCGATGATGGTCGCGAACAACAGCGAGGCGCCGCCGGCGAGCGGCGACATGCGCCAGCCGAGAAACGCGACGACGGCGTGATAGCCGAAGCAGAACGACAGCAGCCCGATGACGGCCCAGAGGAAATGCAGGATCGCGACGGCTGGCGGAAAGAGCGCCGCGAGTAATCCGATTGCCGTTGCGGCAGCGAATGCGATCCACGCGATGGCAATGCAGACGGCGATCGAGAGCTTCGCGCCGAGTGCGAATCCGACGGCGACGCAGGTCACCATCGCCACGAAATACGCGAGGAAATCCCACATCTGGATGAGCGAACGGCGGTACATCGCGCGAGGCTGGAGCGGCATCGAGATCAGCGGCAGCGCGACGACCCACGTGTAAAAACTTGCGCGATTGGAGATGACCGCGGTGACGACGAGCAACAGAAACGCGAACGCCGGCGCGATGGCGAGCACGTCGTCTTCGAGGATGTAGCCGGCGACCGCACCGAGTCCGCCCGACGTGAGCAGGATCAGCGTCCAGCCGGCGGCCTGTGTCACGCGCGTCATCACAACGTCTCCAGGACCCGGTTCGCGGCAGCGCGATCGCGTCCTGTCGCGCGGGTGAAGACCTCTTCCATCGACGTCGCGCCGAAGCGCTCCTTCAACTCGGCCGGCGTCCCTTCGTGCGCGATGCGGCCTTCATGCAGGATGCCGACACGGGTCGCGAGCTGCTCCGCCTGATCGACCAGCTGCGTCGAGAAGAGCACGGTCACATCATTGCGCCGGCGGAGCTCGCGGAAGATCTCCTTGAACGTCGCCACGCCGGGCGGATCGATCTCGCCGGTGAACGGCTCGTCCATCAGGTAGAGCCGCGCGCCGGTGACCAGCGCGCCGCAGATCGCCGTTTTCTTGTACTGACCCGCGGAGAGCGCCGCGACCGGCGTCCGTTCGAGCTCGCGCAAATTGAATGCGTCGAGTAGTTCATTGATGCGGCGCCCGCAAATCGCCGGCTCCACTTCGTAAATGCCGGCGATCATCTCCAGCCACCTGCGCGCCGAAAAGTGCGAGTAGAGCAGCGGCTGATCGGCCAGCCACGCGGTGAAGCGGCGGACGGCGAGGTGGTCGCGCTGCCGGTCGAGGCCGTCGATCGTGACGCGCCCTTCGAGCGGCGCGTAGAGACCCGCCAGGATCTTCAGCAGCGTCGTCTTGCCGGAGCCGTTCTCGCCGAGGAGCGCGTAGATCTCGCCGCGGCGAACGGAGAGCGAGAGGTGGTCGAGCACCACGCGGTGGTCGAACGACTTCACCAGATTCGCTGCTTCGATCACTCAGCGCGCCGCGGCGGCCTCCTCGACATACGGCACGACGTCGAAGTTGCGCACATACATCTGGTGGATCTCTTCCATCTCGGCGTCGCCGAGCGGCGCGTGATTCGACGCGCCCGCGAACTCCTCGAGCTGCGCTTCGTTGTAGATGTTCGGCAGCGCGGAGACGATCGTCGGATGCGCGTAGAGCCAGAGCAGCGCGAGCTGGCCGATCGTCACGCCGCGCTTCTCGCACATCGGCTTCAGCCGATCGACTTTCTGCAGCCCTTCGACCAGCCACGCGCGCGGCCGATGCGAGCGGTGATCGCTCTCATCGAACGTCGTGTCGATCGTGTACTGCCCTTCGAGCATGCCGGATGAATGCGTGACGCGGATCAGGAACTGCGGCTCCGGATCGGCCTTCCACGCGCGGAACGACGGATCGAAAAACTCCGTCGGCGCGCACAGCTTCTTGTTCGTCTCGCCCTTCATCGCGATGTCGACGCCGCGATACGACGGGCCGCGATCGGCGGCGAGAATGAACTCCCGTCCGGGATCCTGCTCGAGGACGTTGTAGATCATCTGCGTCAGCGGCGCGCGGCGGACGGCGGCCGCGTAAATTCCTTCATCGCGCCACCCGATCGCCGGCCCCAGCGATGGTCCATACGCCGTGATCTTCCCCTCCGACTTCAGCGCTTCGAGCGTCTCCCAGTGCTCGTCCTGCATCAGCGTGACGACGCGCGGGTTGTGCGGCTGGTACACGGCGATGTGATCGACGCCGAGGCGCTTCATCGACTGCTCGCAGGCAAAGCGGATGAATTTCGGCGACATGTCCTGCGGCAGCTCGCGCTGGCCGCGCGGACGCTCGGGATTGTTGTAGAAGTCGTAGCCGAACTTCGTGCCGACGATCAGATCGGGGTGATCTCTGAGGATCGGCGCGAGGATCGTTTCGCCGCGGCCGTTGCCGTACGCGTCGGCGGTGTCGATGTAGTTGATGCCGTAGTCGATCGCGCGGCGGATGATGCGCTGCGCCTCTTCGTCGGTGTAGTTGCCCCACCAGCCGGTCGACACGGTCCACGTGCCGAAGCCGAGCTCGGAGAGTTGCAGGTCGGTGTTGTGCAGTTTGCGGTAGCGCATGACGGGGTAGTTTATCGCCGGACCGGGGACAGCAGACGGCAGACGGCAGACGGCAGACAGCAGATAGCAGATAGCAGATAGCAGACAGCGGCCCCGCCGCCCTCGTCGACGCTCCTGCTGTCCGCTATCTGCTGTCCGCCGTCCGCTGTCCGGCGAAAACACGAACGGCGCGGTTTGCGCCGCGCCGTTCTCGAATCGATGAACCCTGGTTTTACTTGCCCGCGAAGGCTGCCTTGCGCTTCTGGTTGTATGCGCCGAGGCCTTCCTTGGCGTCCTCGGACTGGAAGAGCTGCTGCTGGAGCTCGCGCTCGATTGCCAGCGCGCTCTCGAGCGGCACTTCCCATCCGCTCTGCACCGAGCGCTTGATGCGGCCGACCGCTTTCGCCGCCTTGTTCGGCGGGCAGAAGCTCCACGCGTACTCCATCACGCGATCCCACCACTTCTTGCCGTCCTGCTCCGCCGGCCAGACGTAGTTGATGATGCCGAGGCGTTGCGCTTCCTCGAAATCGAAGAGACCGCCTTCGACCATCAGCTCGATCGCTTTCGTCTTGCCGACGAGGCGCGAGAGCCGCTGCGTGCCGCCGGTGCCCGGAAGCACTCCGAGCGAGACTTCCGGCAGTCCGACTTTGCCCGCGCCCTGCATCGCGATGCGCAGGTCCGCCGCCATCGCGATCTCCAGTCCGCCGCCGACGGTGTGTCCGTTCAGCGCGGCGATGACGAGCTTCGGCGTCTGCTCGAAACGCAGCAGCGTCTCGTTCGCGTGCAGACAGAAGAAGTACTTGAAGCCGGGCGTGACCTCGGAAAGCATTTTGATGTTCGCGCCGGCGGAGAAGAACTTGTCGCCCGAGCCGCGCAGGACGATGACGTGAACCGAATCGTCCATCCGCGCTTCGAGGATGCACGAGTCCAGCTCCTTGTTCATTTCGTAGGTGTAGGTGTTGGCGGGCGGATCGTTCAGCTCGAAGATCGCGACCCCTTTCTCAACCCTATAATCGATGAGATTTCCAGCCATTCGAATCTCCATTTCTTGAATAAGGTGGGGGATTGTACGTCATGAGGCATTTCTTCGGATTCCTGCTGGCGCTGTGCGCGCTGACGGCGTTCGCCGCGGATCAGCCGGTCACAGCGATTCACGCCCGCCGCATGCTCGACGTGCGCACCGGCAACGTGTCGGACGCGTTCATCGTCGTGCGCGGAGAACGCATCGAATCGATCGCGAAATCCGCTCCCGCAGGCGCGAAGGTGATCGACCTCGGCGACGCGACCGTGCTGCCGGGCCTGATCGATTGCCACGTCCATCTCCTCACCGACTGGACCGATTTCTCCGCCACCTCGTTCCTCCGCCAGTCCGCGCCGCAGAAGACGCTCCTCGGATTGATGAACGCATGGACCTACCTCGATCGCGGCTTCACGACGCTGCGCGATGCGGGCGAAGGCGATCCGTCGTACGGACAGGTTGCGCTGCGCGATGCGTTCAACAAAGGGATGTTCCGCGGACCGCGGCTGTTCGTCGCCGGCATCCCGGTCTCCGTCACCGGCGGACATGGCGATCTGAATCCGCTCGCGCCGGATGTCGCGCTCGCGCCGTACTCGAACATCGCCGATTCCGTCGAAGAGATGCAGAAGGCAGTGCGCCACGACGTGCGCAACGGCGTCGACTGGATCAAGTTGATGGGCACCGGCGGCGTGGTCGATCCGCTCAGCGATTACACGGTGCAGGAGCTGAGCGACGAGCAGCTGCGCGCGGCCGTCGAATGGGCGCATCGCGCGCATAAGAAGGTGATGGTGCACGCCGAAGGAACCGACGGCATCAAGGCCGCGGCGCGTGCCGGAGTCGACTCGATCGAGCATGGAACGGTGCTCGACGAAGAAGGCGCGAAGCTGATGGCGGAGCACGGCATCTGGCTCGTGCCGACGCTCGAAACATTCCAGCGCGGCCCCGAGATCGGCCTCACGCAAGGGCAGGAGCCGATCATGCTGGAGAAAGGGATCTCCATCCTCAAATACCAGCAGGCGGCGTTCGACTGGGCGCTGAAGTACAAGCTGAAGATCGCCTTCGGACTGGACGATGAGCCGAAGTACGTCGCGCGCGAGTTCAAGGCGCTGGTGAAGGCGGGCCTCACGCCGTTGCAGTCGCTGCAGGCCGCGACGATCAACGCCGCCTCGCTGCTCGATCAGAGCGCGAACATCGGCTCACTCGAAGCGGGTCGTTACGCGGATGTCGTTGCAGTGGATGGCGACCCGCTGAAGAACATCGATGCGATGTCGCACGTCGTATTCGTGATGAAAGGCGGCGAGGTGGTGCGCGGCCGTTAGAGCAGACAAGCTGAGAGCTTGTCCTACACTTCATCTCGCTGACGAAAATGCGGATCGTTTGGATTGGGAGACGGAGAGACTGAGAGACTGAGGAGACCGAGGCTCCGTCTCTCCGTCTCCCAGTCTCTTAGTCTCTTAGTCTCTTAGTCTCTACTTCCCGTCTCCGAACGACACACCCAGGCTTCGCGCGGTGTGCACCATCTGCCCGTCGGGATCGACGTACTTCGGATTCGACACCGCGTCCTTGATCGCGACATCGACGATCTCGTCGCCGCGCAGCGCGACCATGCGGCCGTAGTTGCGCTGCCCCATCAGATCCGCCGCGGCTTTGCCGAAACGGCTGGCGAGAATGCGGTCGAATGCGATCGGCGAGCCGCCGCGCTGGATGTGTCCGAGGATCGTGACGCGGATCTCGTGGTTGATGTGGCGCGTGATGTCCTCCGCGACCTGGTACGCGATGCCGCCGAGGCGGCGCGAGCGGCGGTCGACGTACGCCTCCTCCCCGCCCACCCGCTTCGCCCCCTCCGCCACCACGATCAGATCGAAGTTCGACCCTTCCTGTTCGCGCGAGCGGATCGACTCGATCACGTTCTCCGGCGTGTATTCGATCTCCGGGATGAGGATGATGTCGGCGCCGCCGGCGAGTCCTGCGTAGAGCGCGATCCATCCCGCATTGCGGCCCATCACCTCGAGGATCATCACGCGGTCGTGACTTTCGGCCGTTGTGTGCAGGCGATCGACGGCATCGGTTGCGACGTCGATCGCGGTCATGAAGCCGAACGTGTAGTCGGTCGCGGCGAGATCGTTGTCGATCGTCTTCGGCACGGCGACCATCGGAATGCCCATTTCGCACAGCTTCTGCGCGATCTTCAGCGTGCCGTCGCCGCCGATGGCGATGATGCCGTCGAGACCGAGCTTGTGAATGTTCTCGACCACTTCGCCCGATCGATCGACGCATGTGCGCACGCCGTTTTCGAACGCCGGGTATTCGAACGGATTGCCGCGATTCGTGGTGCGGAGCAGTGTGCCGCCTTTCGGCAGAATGCCTCGGATCGCTTCGAGCGAGAGCGGGATCGCCGAGCTCGTCAGGAGCCCTTCGAAGCCGAACTGAATGCCGAGGACGTCAAAGTCGTAGTCACGGATTGCGGTGCGGACTGCGGCGCGGATGACCGCGTTCAGGCCCGGACAATCGCCACCGCCGGTGAGGATACCGATGCGCTTCCTTGCCATGGGTTGGAGCATATCGAAATCGCGTGCCGCGGCTGGGGATTGAACGCAGAACGCAGAACGCAGAGTGAGAACTAAGAATCGAAGCCGCCGCCGGATTCTAAATTCTGGCTCTGCGTTCTGCGTTCTGCGTTCAATCCCCTCCCCGTAAAGTCGCCTCTGGCACCCCTTGTGCTCAACCATGAGGTACGCCGGCCGAAAATTGCCGGCGCCAACTGTGGAGGAAAAATGAACATCATTGGATGGCTGCTGTTCGGTCTCATCGTCGGCGCGATCGCGAAGTTCCTGATGCCGGGGAATGACCCGGGCGGCTGGATCGTGACCATACTCCTCGGCATCGCCGGATCGTTTGTCGGCGGCTTCCTCGCATCTACGCTGCTCGGTCATCAGGAACAGAGCGCGGGGTGGATCGGGTCGATCATCGGCGCAATCGTTCTCCTGTTCATCTACCGGCTGATCGTCGGTAGACGCAGGGTTGTCTGACGCTTTTGTGTGGCGCCGGCGNCCCGCCGGCGTCATTCGCCGCGTCATTCGCCGCCGAGTCGGCGGCGCCACACTGTAGGAAAAGACCGCGGGGTGGATCAGGTCGTTGTCATCCCGAGCGCAGTCGAGGGATCCCCTCCGGCGGCGCGCCGATCGTGCTTCGCCAGGGGATGCTCGACTTCGCTCGGCATGACACATACCGCGCCGAGATCCCGAACAGTCATCTACCGGCTGATCGTCGGTAGACGCAGGGTTGTGTGGTTTCACGGGGGCCTCGCGGGCGTCTGCGAGGCTTTTTTGTTCAACGATTTGTCACCGCTTTCGTATCCCGAAGTAGCGAACCATTGTTCGCATTCGTTCGTCTGATTCGATGGACGGATGCGCCCCCAACGCAGCAATTCCACGCCGGCGCTTTCGGTTTCCAACCACAGACGAAATCCCCAGGAGGAGCACCAGAAGTCATGACGCCATCGACGAAACGAATTTTGTCGACCATCGCAATCGCAATCGCCTCCGTAGCGTTCGGGGTGATCATCAGCGCCGACCTCGGCCTGATGCGCAATTCACACGCACAGCCCGCGCAGATCGCGACCGCGCAGGGACCGGTCACCAGCGTGACCATCCCGTCCTTCGCCGACGTCGCGGCGCGCGTAATGCCCGCCGTCGTTTCCATTCGCTCGACCGAGATCGTGAAGACGAGCGACCTGCGCAAACGCGGACAGGGCGGATTCGATCCGTTCGAATTCTTCTTCCCCAATCCGAACCAGACGCCGCGCCGCCGCGGCCAAGGCCAGGACAACAGCGATGATGACGACGAGCACGCCCAGCGCAGCGGCGGCTCCGGCTTCATCATCTCGCCCGACGGCTACATCCTCACCAACAACCATGTGATCGAAGGCGCGACGAAAGTCGAAGTGCACTACGGCGCCGACGAGAACGGGAACGGCGGACACACGGTCGAGGCGAAGATCGTCGGACACGATCCGGCCACCGACATCGCGCTGCTGAAGATCGATCCGGGCAACGGCACTCTGCCGAACATCGCCCTCGGCGACAGCGACCATATCCGCAAGGGTGACTGGGCCATCGCCGTCGGCAATCCGTTCGAGTTCGAGAACACGCTGACCGTCGGCGTGATCTCCGCCAAGGGCCGCTCGCTCGGCCTGTCGCAGGAGACCCGCTCGTTCGAGAACTTCATCCAGACCGACGCCGCGATCAACTTCGGCAACTCCGGAGGTCCGCTCATCGGCATCGACGGACAGGTCATCGGCATCAACACCGCGATCCGCGGCGGCGGCGCGCAGGGCATCGGCTTCGCCACGCCGATCAACACCGCCAAGCGCCTGCTCCCGCAGCTGAAGCAGGGCAAGATCACGCGCGGCTACCTCGGCATGCAGATCTATGAAGTGACCGAGGACGTCAAGCAGTCGTTCAACCTGCCCGACGCCAAGGGCGCGCTCGTGCAGGCGATCGAACCGGGCAAGCCGGCGGACAAGGCCGGCATCCAGGCCGGCGACGTCATCACGGAGATCGACGGCCGCAAGATCAACAACAACCGCGAGCTCATCGACTACATCTCGTACCTGCCGGTCGGTTCGAAGGTGAACATCACGCTGATCCGAAATGGCCAGCGCAAGACGGTCACCGCGACGACGGCGCAGCGTCCCGATGAAGCCGAGCCGTCCGAGGAGACGCAGAGCGAGAACGGCAGTCCGACGAAGAACCGCCTCGGCGTCTCCGTGCAGGAGATCACGCCGCAGTCTCGCCAGCAGTACGGCCTCGGCGAGAACCTCAGAGGCATCGTGGTCACCGGAGTGAAGGAAGTATCGCCGGCCGGCGATGCGGGCATCACCGAGGGTGACGTGATCAGCGAAGTGCAGGGCCAGAAGATCAACACGCTGGCGGATTTCCGCGCCGCAGTCGATGGACTGAAGAGCGGTCAGACGATTCGCGTGTACGTGACGACCAGCGGCGGCCGCGGCGGCCAGTCGCTGAGCGGTTACCGGTTCCTGCGGATTCCATAAGAGTCGGTTGCTGGGTTGCTGGGGTGCTGAGTTGCTCGGTACCCAGCAACCCAGCAACTCAGAAACCCAGCAACTGCGCGATTACAATCGCGCCTTGTGATCGACGAGCTCTTCATGCGCCGCGCCCTCGAGCTCGCGGAGCGCGGGCGCTACGGCGTCAGTCCCAATCCGATGGTCGGCTGCGTGATCGTGCGCAATGACGCGATCATCGCCGAGGGGTGGCATCGGCGCGCGGGTGAAGCGCATGCGGAAGTCGATGCGCTGCGCAATTGCAGCGATCCACGCGGCGCAACGATGTACGTGACGCTGGAGCCGTGCGCGCATCACGGACGCACGCCGCCATGCGTGAACGCGATTCGCGAGGCGGGCATCGCACGCGTGGTGATCGCGATGCGCGATCCGAACGATGTCGTCGATGGACGCGGAATCGCGCAGCTTCCGGATGCCACGGTCGGCGTGCTCGAATCCGAGGCCCGCAGGCTCAACGAAAAATTCATCTGGGCGATGACGCAGAAGTCGCCCTTCGTCCTGCTCAAAGCGGGCATGACGCTCGACGGCAAGCTGGCCACGGTCACGCGAGAGAGCCAGTGGATCACGTCGTCCGAGGCGCGCGAACGGAGCCTGATGCTGCGCGAGGAGTACGACGCGATCGCCGTCGGCAGCGGCACCGTCACCGCCGACAACCCCCGCCTCACCCGCCGCCTCGGCGTCAACACATCGATCACGCCATTCACGCGCGTCGTGCTCGACGCGAGCGGCGAAGCGCCCGCACATGCGCAGCTGTTCGCGGACGGCGGACGCACGATCCTCTTCACGCCGCGTGCACCGCAGGATCTCGCATCAAGCGTCGAAGTGATCGAGATGCCGACGATCGACAGGCGCCTCGATCTCGTGGTCGTGCTGCGCGAGCTCTACGCGCGCGGCATCCAATCGCTGCTGGTCGAAGGCGGCTCGCTCCTGCATTCGAGCTTCATCAGCCGCGGCCTGTGGCGGAAGATGATCGTGTTCGTTGCACCAGCGATCGTCGGCGGCGCAGAGGCCCCGTCGATCTTCGCAGGTGAGCCGGTGAGCCGGTTGACAGACGCGTATCGCTTCCGATTTGATCGGGTCGAGGTCGTCGGCACCGACCTGATGGTCACCGCGTATCCGTAGTGCTTTATGTTCACCGGCATAGTCCTCCACAGCGGCACCATCGAATCCTTCGACCGTCACACGAGCGGCGCGCGTCTGCGCCTCGCGGTTCCGCCCGAATTCGATCTCGATCGCGGCGAAAGTGTCGCAGTGAACGGCGTCTGTCTGACGATGCTGCCCGAGGCGGATGGAATCGTCGCGGATCTGTCGGATGAAACGCTTTCGCTGACGACGCTCGGCTCCCTCGATCAGGGCACCATCGTGAATCTCGAGCGCGCGCTCGCACTCGGCGATCGCCTCGGCGGACACATCGTGCAGGGACATGTCGACTGCGTCGGGACCTTGATCGCAATCAACGGCGGCGAATATCGCTGGAGCTTTCCGGGCGAGTTCGCGGATCTCGTGGTGTCGAAGGGATCGATCGCGGTCGATGGCGTATCGCTGACGATCGTCGATCCCGATGCGGAATCATTCGGCGCCGCGCTCATCCCCGAAACGCTGCGCCGCACGAACATCGGCAATGCGCGCATCGGCGACGCGGTGAACCTCGAGTTCGACATGATCGCGAAGCACATCCGCGCACTTGTGGCACCCTACATCCGCAAGTGATCCTCTACCGCAAGACACCACAACTTCGCGTGCGACGCGCGGCCGCGCCCGAGCCGCCGTACTGGGCCGCGACGACGATCGCGCC
>C688J18823_10003228_pt1 | contig 10301 bp, 9 predicted proteins | sample HopSoiMetagenom1_FD_18823 | JGI IMG/M metagenome (IMG submission 18823) | reverse complement strand
TTCGGTTTCTTCTTCAGTACCGTCTTCAGTTTCAGAACCATCTTCAGTTTCGGTACTATCTTCAGTTTCAGTACCGTCTTCGGTTTCAGTACCCTCTGTTTGATTTTCTTCAGTCTCAGGTTCAGTCTCAGTTTCGTTACTGCACCCAGTTGAAAATCCTACTACCATTAAAGCTGCCATTAATACTAAAAACCATTGTTTTAAGCTTTTCATAACTTGTTTGCCTCCTTGAATCTCTTAAATAGTTGCAAGTTTAGTATACATGCTTTCAAATGAAAGAATGCGATATTTTCTAATTATTTACAATAATTAACCCTTTGTTAATATTCAATTTACTTTTTTGAAAAAACATTTTCAACTTCTTTACTTAATTTTTTTAAATCATTTTAGCCTTTCATGACCATATAGATGATGGGGGTATCAATACAAATAACTCACAAACCTTTAAAAAATATTATGTCAATCATATATAAGGCTGCTAATCAATCATGATTGATTAGCAGCCTTAAATTAGTAAATATCCAATATTCTGACAATTTTAACAGAAAGGGATTAAGCATATTGTTCGTTTCTTTGTTCATTGATTACACCATCGTACTGGAGTAGTAGTTGATCAAAAATACGATCCCATCGCTGTGATAAAGCGTATTTTCTACCCTCCATACCCATTTGCCAACGAATACTATCATGGGTTAATAATTGAACAATTGAGTTTGCAAACTCCTGCGATTCACCTGGTTTACACAAAGTTCCAGTTATCTCTGCTTGAACAACATTTCTTACACCACCAGAATCCGCTCCAATGACAGGTGTACCACTTGCAAGTGCTTCGAGGACTACATTACCAAAGGTCTCGGTTGGAGATGGAAAAACAAATAAGTCAGAAGCACAATAAATCTCAGCTAATTCTTCACCGTTTAAATAGCCTGTAAAAATCACATTTTGAGGTGCTTCATTTTCTAATTCCTCCCTTAAAGGACCATCTCCAACCCATACCCATTGGATATCTTTATCAATTTCAGGTGGTATTGATTTGGCTACATTCAAAAGTGTTTTCACATCTTTCTCAGGTGCTAATCTGCCAACATATAGGAGCATATATTTTTTTGCTATTCCATATTTTTCGCGTACTGAAATTTTATCATATTGGGGGTGGAAGAGTTGACAGTCCACCCCGCGTGGCCATATTTCAATATTTTTAAAGTTACGACTGTTTAATTGTTGGAGTGTTTCTTTCGAGGGAACAAAAAGTTTTTGAAAGGGGCTATGAAACCAATTCATATATTTCCAAACCAATTTGGAAAAGAATTGTAAATCATAATATTTTAAATACTGATCAAAATCTGTGTGATAGGAGCCGACAAGGGGGATGTTTAATTTTTTTGCATAATAAACCCCACATAAACCCATATTAAATGGAGTTGCTACATGAATGATGTCAGGGGAGAAGTCTTGTAATTCTGCTTTAATTTGCAGAAGATTGGGCAGAGCTAAACGACATTCTGGATATAAGAAAAAGGAAAGACTTTCAAATCGGTGAATATGATCTGTTACATACTCGTTTGAAGTTCCCTTTGGCGCAAAGACTTTAAAGGAAATATCTTGTTCATGTAAATAATCTGTAAATCTTTTTAATGTACGTGCGACTCCGTTTATGTCTGGGAAAAAGGTATCTGTGAAAATAGCTATCTTCATGTGTCTTCCCCCTAATTATGATAGAACGTAACTAGAATCTAAAATATAAATAAGAAACAAAATACTCCTACGCATGACCCAAGAAGCCCACCGGCCATTACATCTGAAGGATAGTGAAGACCTAAATAGATTCTGGATAAACCCACGCATAATCCTAAAGGTATCAGAATAAAGGAGAGAGCTGGCGCAAATAGGACTAATGGAATAATCACAGAAAAAATAGCTGTTGTATGACCAGATGGAAAAGAATGATCTTTCAATGGATTTAAAGGTACTTTTGTTTCTTCTATCATTAAATAAGGTCTTTTACGCGGAAAAATTTTTTTAACTAATTGTACGGGAATATGACTGATTGCCAAGGCAAGTGCACTTGAATAAGCTGCCACTTTTGTCTGATTGTTAGAAATTAGAATCAATAGTATGGTCGATAAAATGGTAAAAGTAGCTCCCCCCATATGCGTAATCGTGCTGAAAAAAAGATTGAGCATTTTTTTATCAAAATGACGGTTTACTTGTTGGAATAAACGACATTCAAAATGATAAAAACTTAGTAAAAGTTTAGGCAATTTCTACACTCCTTGTATTCATGGTGAATGAAAGATACTTTCATTTTAATTCAAGGTTGTTTAGCAAATACGAAAGGAATGTTAATTTTTTGATAAGAAATACTCATTCATGAATAAATGAAAAAGTACACATATTACTTATTTCGAAATGTAGGCAAACTGGAAGATCTTCCGATAGAAATATAATGAATCGAATGGTTGATCATTTCATGTAAAGGCAAGCAATTTCTCCCATCAATAATAATGGCTTCCTTCATATATAATTTGTACAAATGTAATGGAAACGATTTAATTTGGTCCCATTCAGTGGCAATAATGGCTAATTCACTATCCATTAAAGCATCACGAATGTCATTTGTGTATGTGATCTGGTTTCCAAATACTTTCTTTGCATTTGTAATAGCAATCGGATCATAGGCTGTAACGATTGCACGTTCATTCAAAAGTCCATTTATGATCTGTAATGAAGCAGCTTCTCGGATATCATCGGTCTTTGGTTTAAAAGAAAGGCCAAGAACGGTAACTTTTTTTCCGAGTAACGAACCGAATCGTTCTTTTGCCTTCAGAACAGGGAGTGATTGTTGTCGATTATTCACTTCAATGACAGCGTTCAATAGCTCGAAGGAATGTTGAACATTCCCAGCAAGTTTAGCGAGAGCTTTCGTATCTTTTGGAAAACAAGAACCCCCGTATCCAATACCAGCTTGAAGAAAATGAGGGCCAATCCTCTTATCTTGGCCAATCCCGTAGGATACTTCATCAATATTGGCACCGACTTTTTCGCAAAGGGCAGCAATTTCATTAATGAAGCTAATTTTGGTTGCTAAAAAAGCATTGGAAGCGTATTTAATCATTTCTGCACTCTTAATATCCGTTTTGATTAGGGGGATACCTAGGGGAAGATACAATTGCTCCATTACTTTGACGGCNTCGGGATTATCGGCACCAATGACAATACGGTCACCNTGATAAAAATCAAAAATGGCAGAACCCTCGCGAAGAAATTCGGGATTGGAGATCACATCTATGTGTATATATGGNAGTTTNTTTNNATTTATGATTNGTTTTATTTTTTCATTTGTTCCAACAGGTACNGTACTTTTTGTGCAAATNATCACATCGTTTTCAATATGTTCAGCAATGGATAAGCATACATTTTCGATGTANTGTAAATNGGCTGTCCCATCCTCTTNTTCAGGTGTTCCTACCGTTATAAAAATGATTTCCGCTTGAGTATAAGCAATTTGAGGGTTGGTTGTAAAATTCAGTTGATTATTTGATTGATTTTTAATTAAGAGAGGTTCTAGTCCTGGCTCATAAATTGGGGAAAGGCTTGATTGAAGCATTTTGATTTTTTGACTTTGAATATCGATACAAGTCACATGATGACCCAACTCTGCCAAACAAACACCTGTCACTAGCCCAACATACCCAGTCCCAGCAACTGTTATTTTCATGCAATCCCTCCTAATAGAATATTATGCTCTTTACATTTTATTAGAAGAAACCATTTTTTTTCTTCGATTCGTGTTAAAAAAGGGTAAATGAATTGTAAGTTTTTTTCGACTAAGAGGCAGTTCGGGATAAAAGAAGTCTCTTTGTGATAAAAGTAACATAAGAAAGGAACTTGCTTCTTTTATAATGAAGTTATGAAATATGAGAATTTACTAATAAATAATTAAATTGAATAGAAAATGGTGATATGGTATGCAACGAGTGAGTCATCCATATGGAAAAGTAATTGATTATGATAAAAATCCATTTATTGTGATTTGGGAAGTAACGAGAGCTTGTGAATTGAAATGTGTTCATTGTCGTGCCGATGCCCAATTAAATCCAGATCCACGTGAATTAACCTATGAAGAAGGACTTAATCTCATCGATGAAATATACGAAATGGATAATCCTATGCTCGTATTCACTGGTGGAGATTGCATGTTGAGAGAGGATTTATTTGAGTTAGCAGATTATGCAGTTAAAAAGGGAATGCGTGTCTCAATGACTCCAAGTGCTACCTCAAATGTGACAAAAGAGAAAATGCAACGTGCAAAAGAGGTAGGACTTTCACGATGGGGATTTAGCCTTGATGCTCCAACGGCGGAAGTTCATGATAAATTTCGTGGCACTCCTGGATCATTTAATCTTACGATTGAAAAGGTAAAATATTTAAATGAATTACATATGCCATTACAAATTAATACCGTCATTTCTCGTTATAATTATCATCAATTAGAAGATATGGCTAAACTAGTAGCAGACCTTAAAGTAGTCATGTGGTATATTTTCTTCTTGGTACCCACTGGCAGAGGGCAAATAGATGATTGTCTTACCCCTGTAGAGCATGAAAAAGTCTTTCATTGGTTATATGAATTAAGTAAAACGGTACCGTATGACATCAAAACGACGGCAGCTCAAGCTTATCGGCGAGTAGTCCTACAACAAAAAATGCGTGAACATAAAATTAAAAAAGGTGAAATTCATTATGAAGATTCGATTACAACTGACTACGCTTCAATGAGTGACGGGTTAAAACGTGCTCCAAAGGGAGTAAATGATGGAAATGGTTTTGCCTTTGTAACCCATATCGGTGATGTTGTTCCAAGTGGTTTACTTCCAATAAAAGCCGGAAACGTAAGAGAAACCCCGCTTGCAGAAATATATCGTCATGCGAAAGTATTTAAAGATTTAAGACAGCCTGATCACTATAAAGGAAAATGCGGCGTATGTGAGTACCGCTATATTTGTGGAGGATCACGTTCTAGAACGTATGCTTTAACCGGTGATTATATGGAAAGTGAACCCTTCTGTGTATATATTCCAGAAGTGCTAAGGGACAAAAATTCTGTCAAATGAATTCTGATCTCCAAAAAAGAGGCGTTTATTTATTTAAATGTCTCTTTTTATCGTGGTAGTAGGTAATAATGATAGAATGAACCTTGAATGGAAGAGGATGGAAGTTCTAGAAACTATTCATTATAACCTTTTTAGTTAACTGGGGGGTCAAAGACATGCAATCGGAGTTGAAATCAAAAAGATTAATTCTTATTCAATCAGATGTTTCTCATGCTTCAGACTTATTTTCTTTTTGGACAGATCCAGAAGTTTCGAAATTTATGAATATGGAGTCTCTCTCTACACAGGATGAGGTGATCGATATGATTGAATTTACGAACCAATTAGCAGCACTGAACCAATCTATTCGCTACACCGTTTTTTTAAAAGAATCCAATCAAATCATCGGTAGCTGTGGGTTTAATTATATTGATTTTGGGAATGAGCGGGCTGAAATAGGGTATGATTTAGGAAAAGAATATTGGGGCAAGGGATTTGCTTTCGAGGCTGTATCTGCCTTAATGAATTATTGGTTTCATGAATTAGGCTTAAATCGTTTAGAAGCAAGAGTCGTTCCTGAAAATCTTCGATCCATTCGGTTATTAAATAATCTAGGATTTCATTTTGAAGGAATTCTTCGGCAATCAGAGAAATCAAATGGTGGCTTTATTGATGTAATGGTATATTCAAGGCTAAAAACGGATAGATAAAAATGATCACTTCAAAAAGCAAAAAGAGTGAACACTTGACTCTTTTTGCTTTAGCATAGCTATTTGTCTGTATTTAATTACGGAAAAGGTTTGCGACGATTTCAAAAGAATGCAAACGCGCTTCGTGATCAAAGATTTGTCCGTTTACCATAATTTCATCAGCGTTCGTTTGGTTTGCAAACTTTTCTAATTTTGCTTTAACCGTTTCGGGACTGCCGATGATGGATGTACTTAGTCTTTGCGCGAGAATTGCTTTTTCGTAATCACTACAAATTTCATCTATATTTTCAACAGGTGGTTGCAAGTGTCCTCGTTGATTTCGAATGATTCCTAAGTGATGTTGTTGTAATGAGGTCGATAGTTTTTCTGCTTCATGATCATCGTCAGCAGCAATGACATTCACGCATACGATTGCGTATGGCTTATCAAGTAGATCGGATGGCTGGAAGCTATTTCGATACAATGCAAGAGCTGGCAATGTGTTTTCAGGTGAGAAATGGCTGGCAAATGAAAATGGTAAACCCAGAAGACCTGCTAATTGAGCACTGTAGCCGCTAGAGCCTAATAGCCAGAGTGGAACCTGAAGTCCTTGCCCTGGAATTGCTTTTACCCGCATATCTGAAGCGTTTTCCGGATCAAAATATGCACGCAGTTCTGCCAATTGTTCTGGAAAATCTTGTCCATCACTTCGGTCACGTCTTAATGCATAGGCAGTCAACTGATCGGTTCCAGGGGCACGACCAACACCTAGATCAATTCTTCCTGGGAATAGTGATTCAAGAGTACCAAATTGTTCTGCAATCACTAGAGGTGCATGATTTGGTAGCATAATGCCACCTGAACCAACACGAATGGCTGAAGTATGTGCAGCAACATGGCCAATTAAAAGGGAAGTAGCTGAACTAGCAATCCCGGGCATATTATGATGTTCTGCCATCCAGTAACGTTTATATCCCCATTTCTCAACGTGTTGTGCTAAATCAACTGTATTCTTAAAAGATTCTCTTGCAGTACTTCCTTTTTTAATGGGTGATAAATCGAGCACAGAATACGAAACATCGCTAAGGCTTTTTTTCTCCCTATTTACCATTTTGTCATCCTCTTCTCTGTTTGTTCTTTACTGAAAATATTAATCTTTAGTAAGATAAGAATATTTTATCAATTGTTTCTATTATTACATAGTAAAATGACTTTATTATTAAAAAAATGATAGGATTATTAATGATCAAAAGGGTAAATGAAATAGTGATCATAATTGTGTTCTAAGGGGACATGATTTGGATAAAATGAGGCTATACTGGATTTGAAATGACATGGATAAAAAATTTTGGAAAATGGGTGGAACTATGGTAGGGAAAACCAGTATAATAGAATCAATTTCAAGTAATGTAATTGTCTATTGAGGGAAAAAAAAGGGGATTTTAATATGAATAATCTGGCAGTACAATTGAATGACGCATTAAAAAATGAGAACCCATATGTTTATGAAATGTTATCAGAGCTTGGAAAAAACTTATTTTATCCAAAAGGAATCCTAAGCCAAAGTGCAGAAGCAGGGAAGAAAGCTACTCGTTATAATGCAACCATTGGGATTGCAACNGAAGAAGATGGACCCATGCACTTTGAACATATCCAAAAACATTTCGTAGGGTACTCACCAAAAGATATTTATCCATATGCTCCACCAGAAGGAAAAAAAAGCTTACGTGAAGCATGGAAAAATAAAATTGTGAAAGATAATCCTTCACTACAAAATAAAAACTTCGGTTTGCCAATCGTTACAAATGCCCTTACACATGGATTAAGTGTTGCAGCGGATCTATTTGTGGAGGATCAGGATGCTATTATTCTTCCTGATAAATATTGGGGTAACTACAATATTGTATTCAATGTACGAAGAGGTGGACAACTTAAAACCTTTGAACTCTTTAATCAAGATGAGAAATTTAATGTTGAAGGGTTGAAGGCGTGTTTAATGCAACAAAAAGAAGCAGGAAAAGCGATTGTATTATTAAATTTTCCAAATAATCCTACTGGTTTTACACCGAGTGTTGAGGAAGTTCAAGGAATTGTTCAGGCGCTTAAAGAAGCAGCAGAAGCAGGGATCAATATTGTTGCTTTACTTGATGATGCCTATTTCGGATTATTTTATGAAGATTCGATCAAAGAATCCATATTTGGTCTTTTAGCGGGTTTACATCCAAGAATCCTTCCAGTGAAAATAGATGGAGCTACAAAAGAAAACTATGTTTGGGGCCTTAGAGTAGGTTTTCTAACTTTTGCTTCTGAGAGTCCTGCTATTTTAAACGCCTTGGAACAAAAGGCCAAAGGCATAATTAGAGGGACAATTTCTAGTAGTTCTCATTTATCACAAACCGTTATTTTGGAATCACTAGAGTCAAATGAATTTGATTTAGAAAAACAACAAAAGTTTACGGTTATGGAAAATAGAGCAAATAAAGTTAAACAAGTATTACAACAAGAAAAATTCCAAGATTATTGGACGTATTACCCATTTAACTCAGGCTATTTTATGTGTTTGAAATTGAAAAATGTGAATGCTGAAAAGCTTCGACTTCATTTGTTGGATGAATATGGAGTGGGCACAATTGCTATAAACGAAACAGATTTGCGTATTGCCTTTTCTTGCGTAGAAGAACGGGACATTGAAGACTTATTTGAGCTTATTTATCAAGGAATGATCGATTTAACATCTAACCAAAATTAACCTTAAATATATAAAAGGATGACTCTATTTCGATGGAGCCATCCTTTTTTCTTTACACTTGTTATCCATTATAATTTAGGTAAGTTGTTGCGAGGTGCTGCCTACTGATCAGCAATACAGAATTAATGATTACGATTTGGTTGAGAAGTTAATTCTAGATGGTTGAGAAAATTAATGACATTTTCACTATATGCGATCAGAAGCTTATGCTGAATAAACTTATCCTCTACTAGTATGCCGTTGAGGATGCTCTCCATAATATATCTTCGTGGGGCTGTTGAATGAGTCAATTCATCTTGAATAAAATCAAGTATTTCCCAATACTTTTTTCGTTCTGTCTCTTCCATATTTAGTTCACGAATGTCTTTCATCAATGCTAAATAAGATTTTTTTAGCTCTTCTTTTAAAAGATCCATGACATGATCACAGGTAGGTGAAAATTGCTCCATTAGTTGGGGATTTATAAGTTGCTCCTTACTCTGTGACACCTCATCAACCATTTTGAGCAGACGATTCATACAAAAACGAATAATAGGTGTCGGGTTATTATTCTCCTTTTTATCCATGAAGTAAAACCGAGAACTTTGTTGCAACATGCCTTTAAATAGAATCGTACAATCAAAAAGGAATGGTTTTTTTTCGTTGCCAAACAGATCAACTAAACGATTGAATAACCATTGAACCTGCAAAAATTCAAATTTTTGAAGAAACTGAATAAGCTCAGGCTCTTTTGAAATAAAGACTTCATTAAAAAGGAAAAAGAGTTTATTTTTACGATTATGTCGGATGTCAACAGTTAATTGCTTAATAAATATTTCGATATCAGAAGGACTGTGACCGATCAGTATTATATTTTTTTCTTTTTCGATTTCTAATTGCAAATTTTTGAAAATAGCAATAAGAAGCTCACCTTTTGAAGTGAAATAGTTGTAAAAGGTTCCTTTAGAAATACCGCTACTTTCTAATATATCTTGCACTGAAGTGGCCTGATAGCCTTTATCAATAAATAATTGATGTGCTATTTTAATCACATTTTGCTTTCGATCTTTCATTTTTGCATCACCTAATTCTATAAATGAACTAATAGTATAAAAATATAATACCTTAATTCTAATTACTTAACAAATGTAATTATTTAGTTTTTTTCTTGGGTGGCTTAATGAGAAGCCAAATATAAATAAGAATTGAAATAATGACAGAACCTGCCGATGCTAAATATACTGTATTGTAACCAGATAGGTGGCCAATTTGTCCAAATAATATGGCACCGAGACCAATCCCAAGATCAAAATTGGAGGGTGTCGCTTAATGTTTAACGTTGAATGGGGAAATACAGTTCACCGTTCTGAATTTGTAAGATAGCTGAAATAAGGATGATAACGTTAGAATAGAATTCCTTCAATTCATTAATTTTATTTTATTCAATATGGACACCCGCCCACGAATATTATCTAAAAAGTCATATGATTTAGGGTATATAGAATGGAGTGAGGAGGGATATTTATGCATAATGAATTGCAAAGTAGACAGTTTGGATTTGGAAGAAGACCATTTGGGTTTGGAAGAAGACCGTTTGGATTTGGCGGATTTCCACTAGGGTTTTTGGGAGGTTTGGCTGCAGGTGCACTAATCAGTCAACCTTATTATCCTTATTATCCACCATATCCACCATATCCATACTATCCGTACTACCCGTACTATCCGTACTACCCGTATTATCCATATGGTTATTAATATAAATGTTGAAATGTGAATAAGAAATAAAGGACC